>Ga0137463_1000369_pt1 | contig 16069 bp, 18 predicted proteins | sample EasRivERMGT800_2_FD_102333 | JGI IMG/M metagenome (GOLD analysis project Ga0137463, IMG submission 102333) | Soil microbial communities from meander-bound floodplain in the East River, Colorado, USA - East River MetaG ERMGT800_2 | ecosystem: Environmental > Terrestrial > Soil > Floodplain ...
GCTTGCCGTTGCCGTAAAGCGTGATCCAGAGCGATCCGTCGGGGGCCATGGCGACGCGGCGCGGCCGGGACCCCGGCCCCATGTAGAGCTCCGAAATCTTTCCGGTCTTCGGGTCGATGATCCCCATCTTGTCGGCGTTCATGCGGCACACCCAGACGTTGCCGCGCTTGTCGAGCGCGAGGCCGTAGGGACCGCCCGACATCTTGTATTCGGTGATTGTTCCGCTCGCTCTGTCGAGCCTGCCGACGTAACCGGACTGGCTGGTAAACCAGATCGCGCCAGAGTCGTCGAGCACCAGCGTGTGCGGGCTGCCGCGCGAGGGCGCCCTGTGCTCCCGGACCTTGCCGGTTGCAGGATCGAGCTCGCCGATGGTGCCGTTGCCGTTGCCCGTGTACCAGACCTTGCCCTCCTTGTCGACGACGAGGCCGTGCGGATGCGCGCCGGGGGGAAGATCCCATTCGTTGAATTTATGCGACTTCGTATCGAAACGCGCGATGCGGTCGCCCTGCATCACCGTGATGTAGATATTGCCGTCGGGGCCGGGGGCCGGGTCGCGGGCGAATTTCGGCGTCGGCACCGGCCATTCGGAAATCTTTCCGGAGAGCTGTTTCGACCCCGGGGCGACACCGTAGTTCGAGCCGCCGGCGAGCGCGCCGACACAATAGAGGAGCAGCGTGACAGCTAGACCAGCCGAATTTCGCATAGGACTCTCCGCTCGAAGGCGAATCGCGGAAGGGTGAAACTCAGGGCATTCTAGCAGCGTGGCGGGCGATGCTACAATTCTTGCATCATTCATTCCTATCGGAGCATCAGGCATGCAATCGCTCACGCTCACTGCGGCGGAACGGCGCCGCGTTGAAAGGCTCGCCCGCGACGCAAGACACACGCCCTGGGCCATGCTGCGCTTCGTCCTGCGGGATGGATTCGACTACTGCAGCTACGTGGTGAAATCTGTCAACGAGGGAATCGCATCGTTCACCCGCGGGAAACGGACGTACTCCACGGACGAGGCCCTGAAACACGCGCGCGGCGCGACGGAAAAGCATGGCGCGCGGTTCCACAAAGCCGCTTGAGTGGTCCGAGGCCGCGCGCCGGCAACTGCAGGAGCTTCGGCAGCTGTCCAAATGTGCCTCGGCATGCCCAATTTCTTGCAGAACGCGAGACCAGGCAGAACCTCGCAAGATTTGAAAAATCTGGCGCGCCCGGCGCGAATCGAACGCGCGACCTATGGCTTCGGAGGCCATCACTCTATCCCCTGAGCTACGGGCGCGGGGTGGGCGGGATTATACGCCTTCCATTTATCGGTTCGCCGCCGGCCTAGTCCATCTTTACGCCCAGTTCCCTCACGATTTTCGTCCAGCGCGCCACGTCCTCGCGGATGATTTCCGAAATTCTCTCCGGCGTGCTGGTGAGCGGCTCGAAGCTCGCCGCGAGCATCCTCTCGCGTACCGAGGCGTCCGCCGTGACGCTCGCGAACTCGTGATTCAGAACAGCGATCACGTCGCGCGACGTGCCCGCGGGAGCGAGGATCGCATACCACTGGTCCACGTCGATGCCGCGATAGCCGAACTCCGCGACGCTCGGCACCTCGGGCGCGAGCTGGTAACGCCGCGGCGAGAGCAGCGCGATCGCGCGCAGCTTGCCGCTCTTCACGTGCGGCAAGGTATTGGCCACGGTGTTCACGCCGACCGGCACCTGCCCGCCGAGCAGGTCGGCGAGCGCCGGCGCGCAGCCGCGGTACGGAATGTGCACCATGTCCATTCCCGCCGCGCGCTTGAGCATTTCTCCGCCCAGATGCTGCGGCGTGCCGTTGCCGCAGGAGCTGTAGCTCAACTTTCCCGGCCGCGCTTTGCCAAGCGCGACCAGCTCGCGCAGATCTTTCGCCGCCACCGACGGGTGCACGGCGATCATGCTGGGCACCGAAGCCACCATGATGACCGGCGCAAAATCTCCGATCGGGTCGAAGGGCAGCTTGCCGAACAGTCCCGGATTCATGGCGAAGGAGCTGTTGACGATGAGCAGCGTGTATCCGTCTGCGGGTGACTTCGCCACGAAGTCCGCCGCGATGTTGCCGCTCGCTCCGGGCCGGTTCTCGACCACGACCGTCTGGCCGATGCGGTTGCCGAGTTCCTGGCCGAGCAGGCGCGCCAGCGCGTCGGTGCCGCCGCCCGGCGGAAACGTCACGATGAGATGGATCGGCCTGGCAGGATAGGAGTGAGGGAGGTTCTGCGCATGTGCCGGCTGAAGCAGACAAAGGACGAGCGCGATCGCAGCCCAGCGCACGGCTGTGAAAGCAGGGCTCATCCCGGATCGGCAGCCGCCGCCTGCGGCAGGAAATGCGCGTCGATGAGGCGCATCGCCTCGCCGACTGACGAGGTCACGCTCAGCCTGCGCTCAACGCTCGGCCGCAGCACGCCGTAGGCGCGGAAGCGCTCGATCATCGCGATGAACGGCTGCCAGAAACCGTCGCTTGCGCACAGGATCACCGGTTTGTCCTGCAGTCCGAGGTCGTTCATGGTGAGCATTTCCAGCAGCTCGTCCAGCGTGCCGATCCCGCCGGGCAGCGCGACAAAGAGGTCGGCAGATTCCGTCATCAATTGCTTCCGCTCGGCAAGCGACTCGACGATCTTGAGCGTGCCGAGATCGGCCGCGGCGCGCTCCGGGCGTATGAGATGGCGCGGCATGATGCCGAGCACCTCTCCGCCCGCCGCAGCTGCCGCTCGCGCTGCAATCCCCATAAGTCCGCGGCCGCTGCCGCCGTATACCAGGCGCAATCCGCGCGCCGCGCACGCCGCGCCGAACTCCGCGGCGAGGCTTCGCGCCGCCGCCGGCAGATCCTCCACCGCCGAGCAGAACAGGCACACCGAGTGCTTTGCCATGCTAGACCCTGACGACCGCGTCGAGCCCGATGTCCACCGCGGGCGCGGACTGCGTGATGCGACCCACCGAGATGAAATCGACTCCGGTCTCGGCGATGGCGCGGAGGGTCTCGAGACGCACCCCGCCGGAGGCCTCGAGCGGAACCCGGCCACCCGAGAGCGCGACCGCGCGGCGCAAGTCTTCCAGACTCATGTTGTCGAGCAGGATCATGTCCGCCCCCGCGGCCAGAGCTTCTTTGACCTGCTCGAGCGTATCGCATTCGACCTCTATCTTGGTCAGGACGGGAACGCCGGCGCGAGCGCGCTTCACCGCGGCTGCGATCGATCCACACACGCTGATATGGTTGTCCTTGATGAGCACGCCGTCTTCGAGGCGCAGGCGGTGATTGCGCGCGCCGCCCAGCTGCGCCGCGTGCTTCTCCAGCGCGCGCAGGCCCGGGGTCGTCTTGCGCGTATCGATCAGCACCGCGCGTGTGCCCGAGAGGCGCTCGACGTACTGCGCGGTGAGAGTGGCGACCCCGCTCAAGTGCTGGAGAAAATTCAGCGCGGTACGCTCCACCGCAAGCAAGCCGCGAGCCGGGCCTTCCACTCGCCCCATCGCAGTCCCGGCCTTGACGCGCTCGCCGTCCTTCACCCGCAACTCGACGCGGCACTCCGGCACGCGGCGGCGGAAAACCCGCGCGGCGACTTCGATCCCGGCGACGACGATGTCCTGGCGCGCGTTGAGCTCGAGCTCCGCGCGCGCATCGGCCGGGATCACCAGCTCCGAGGTGAGGTCGCAGAAGCCGATGTCCTCGGCGAGCGCTCGGTCGATCAGCTCTTCGACGACGATGGTGTCGATCATGGGATGGCGCAGCGCGGGGCGCGAAGCGCCCAACGTCTCTATTCGGCCCCGGATTATCTGCCTTCGAGAAAATCGCGGCAAGTTACGGGCGGCGGAACCGCCGGGTTCCCCTGTTCGGATCGGCAACCGCTATAATGCGCGCTCTTCTACGCTCGCTTAGACACCAGAATGAGCGGAAAGCGGCACGAATCCCCGATCAAGACCCCCAAGCAGCTCGTCGTCGTGCTGGTGCTCGCCTTCGCCGGGCCGATCATCGTCATCGTCCTGCTTGCGCAACTCGCGACGAGCGGCAGGAACTACGACGAGGACGCCAAATCGCCCGAAGCAGTCGCAAAGCGCATCAAGCCGGTCGCCGACGTCAACATGGGCACGGCCGGACCGGCCGGCAGGGTCCTCAAGACCGGGGAAGAAGTGTACAAGTCCTTCTGCACGGCGTGCCACGCGACCGGGATCGCCAAGGCGCCGAAATTCGGCGACCTGCGCGACTGGGCACCGCGTCTCAGGGAAGGTCAGAAGAAGCTCCTCCAGGTGGCGCTGAAAGGCGAAGGCGCGATGCCGCCGCGCGGCGGCGCATCCGATCTCTCCGACATCGAAGTCGAGCGTGCGCTCGTCTACATGGCCAACGCCGCCGGCGCGAAGTTCAAGGAACCGGCGGCCGCCGCGCCCGCGGCGCAAACGGTCGCGGTCAAAGCGGACGGCAAGAAGGTGTACGAAACGACCTGCATCACCTGCCACGGCGCAGGCGTGGCGAACGCGCCGAAGTTCGGCGACAAGAAGGCTTGGGCGATGCACCTTATGCACGGCGTGGACCACCTGTACGAGAACGCGCTCAAGGGCACGGGTGCGATGCCGCCCAGGGGAGGCAATCTGACGCTGTCGGATGCGGAAGTGAAGGCGGCGGTGGACTACATGCTCGCCGCGGTGAAATAGTCTCGCCCCCGCAGCCGCGCCCGGCCGTTTCGAATTCGGCGGCAAGGCAGATTCCATGATCGATCATCTCGATCACATCGTCCTCACGACGGCGCGCACCGAGCAGTGCATCGATTTCTACACGCGGGTGCTCGGCATGAAGCTCGAGCGTTTCGGGGAAGGCCGCATGGCGCTCAAGTTCGGCGGCCAGAAGATCAATCTCCACGAAAAAGGCAGGGAATTCGAGCCCAGGGCGACAACGGCCTTGCCCGGCACGCTCGACATCTGCTTTATCGCGGCAGTGCCCCTCGCGAAGGTGATCGCTCGCCTTGCCGCGTGCAACGTGCCTATCATAGAGGGACCGGTGATGAAGACCGGCGCGCGGGGACCGATCCGCTCGGTGTACGTACGCGATCCGGACGGCAACCTCGTCGAGATTTCAGAGCAGGCCGTTTGAGCCTGCATGTCCAATAGGAGGGAAGACCATGAAGCTCGTGCTATTCGCCGGAGCAGTGACCGCGTTCGCGCTCCTGGGCAGCGTGCAGGCGCAGCAGCCCGTCGTCATCAAGTTCAGCCACGTCGTCACCGACGACACCCCCAAAGGCAAGGGCGCGATCCGCTTCAAGGAGCTCGCCGAAGCGAAGACCAAAGGGCGGGTGAAAGTGGAAATCTATCCCAACAGCCAGCTCTACAAGGATCGCGAGGAGCTCGAGGCGCTGCAGCTGGGCGCGGTGCAGATGCTCGCGCCTTCGGTATCCAAGTTCGGACCGCTGGGCGTGCGCAAGTTCGAGGTCTTCGATCTGCCCTACATGTTCGCCGACGAGACCTCGCTCGAGCGCGTCGTCGACGGCCCGGTCGGCACGGGGCTGTTCAAGCTCCTCGAGCCGAAGGGCATCGCCGGGCTCGCGTACTGGTTCAACGGCTTCAAGGAATTCAGCGCCAATAGGCCGCTCAGGAAACTCGACGACTTCAAGGGCCTGAAAATCCGCATCCAGTCCTCGAAGATTCTCGAGGGCGAGATCAAGGCGTTCGGCGCGATCCCCCAGGTGATGGCGTTCTCCGAGGTCTACACGGCGCTGCAGCAGGGCGTGGTCGACGGCGAGGAGAACACGCCCTCGAACAAGTACACGCAGAAGATGCACGAAGTGCAGAAGCACATGACGATGTCGGACCACGGGGTGGTGATGTACGCGGTGGTCGTCAACAAGAAATTCTGGGACGGTCTGCCTGCGGATATCCGCAAGAGCCTGGTCGAAGCCATGGCGGAATCGACCAAGTACGTGTGGGACATCGCGAAAAAGGAAAACGAGGACGCGCTGGCCAAGATCAAGGCGGCGAAGACCACGGAGGTTTACGTGCTGCCGCCGGCGGAGAAAGCGGTGTGGCGAAAGGCTATGCTGCCGCTCTACCGTGAGCACGAAGGTGTCGTAGGCAAGGACACGCTGGAGTCGATCGAAAAAACCGTCGCGCAATCGTCGGCGAAAAAATAGCCGGTTGACGGGGCCGGCCGCGCGGCCTTCTCATGGGCACGTTCAACCGCGTCCTCGATCATCTCGAGGAATGGCTGGTCGCGAGCTTCATGGCGCTTGCGACGGGCGTCATTTTCGTTTCCGTGGTGTATCGCTACACCGCCGACATCGCCTGGATCTGGAATTACACGAGGCACATCAACCTGACCTGGGCGCAGGAGCTGTGCATCTATCTCTTCATCTGGATGGCGAAGTTCGGCGCCGCCTACGGCGTGCGCACCGGCATTCACGTCGGTGTTGACGTACTGGTGCGGCTGCTCGCGCCGCCCAAGCGCCGTTTCTGGATCACATTCGACCTGCTCGCCGGGGCATTTTTCACCGGCGTAATCGCCGTTCTCGGCGGAATGTTCGTGTTTCGGATGTTCGGCACCGGGCAGGTCTCGCCCGATCTCGAGCTGCCGATGTGGGTCGTTTATCTCGCGGTGCCGCTCGGTTCCTCCCTCATGTGTTACCGCTTCCTGCAGGTCGCGTGGCGCTTCCGCCGCACCGGCGAGCTGCCGGCGCACGGCCATGCGCACGTCGAAGGACTGCAGACGGAGGCGCGGACGTGAACGGCTGGATCATTTTCATCCTGCTGATCGTGCTCATGCTCACGGGCATGCCGATTTCGATCGCGCTCGGCCTCACCGTGCTCACCTTCCTCTTTTTCCTGACCGACCTGCCCGCGGAGCTCGTTTCGCAGCGCCTCTTCACCGGCCTGGACCAGTTTGCGATCATGGCAATCCCGTTTTTCATCCTCGCCGGAACCTTTCTCACCCACGGTGGAGTGGCGCGGCGCATGATCCGCTTCGCCACCGCGCTGGTCGGCCATTTTCACGGCGGCCTTGCCATGGCGGGCGTGTTCGCCTGCGCGCTGTTCGCCGCGGTGTCCGGGTCGAGCCCGGCCACCGTGGTGGCGATCGGCACCATCCTTATTCCGGCGATGGAGAAGCAAGGCTACCCGCGCAAGTTCGGCGTCGGCGCGATCGGCACCGCGGGCGCGCTCGGCATCCTGATCCCGCCCTCGATCGTGATGGTGATCTACTCCGTGTCCACCAACACCAGCGTCGGCAAGCTCTTCATCGCCGGAATCGTGCCGGGCATCCTGCTCGCCGCGATCCTGATGGGCATCACCTGGGTCATCGCCCGGCGCCGCGAATACCCGCGCATGCAGCGCGCGAGCCTCAAGGAAATCTGGGCGGCGTTCTGGGACGCGATCTGGGGCCTGTTGCTGATCGTGGTGGTGATCGGCGGCATCTACGGCGGCGTGTTTACGCCCACCGAGGCCGCGGCGGTGAGCGCAGTCTACGCGTTCGTCGTCGCCGTGTTCGTCTATCGCGATCTCAAGCTCTCGGACGTGCCGAAGGTGCTGCTCGCTTCGGCGAACATGAGCGCGATGCTGCTCTACATCATCACCAACGCGATCCTGTTTTCGTTCCTGCTCACCTCCGAAAACATTCCGCAGGCGATGGCACAGTGGATCATCGACAAGCACCTCTCCACCTGGATGTTTCTCCTCGGCGTCAACATCCTGCTGCTGATCGCGGGCAATTTCATGGAACCGTCCTCGATCGTGCTTTTGCTCGCGCCCATCCTTTTTCCGGTGGCGATGAAGCTCGGCGTCGATCCGATCCACTTCGGCATCGTCATGACCATCAACATGGAAGTCGGCCTGATCCATCCGCCGGTGGGTCTCAATCTCTACGTCGCGAGCGGGATCGCCAGGATGGGGCTCACCGAAACCACCGTCGCGTTCGCGCCCTGGATCGTGATCATGGTGCTGTACCTGCTGCTCGTCACTTACGTGCCCGAGATCGCGACCTGGCTGCCCAACACCATATACAAGACCCCGGGTTAGAATTCCGCGATGAAGCTTGCCTTCGTCGCCGATCCGCTGCCGTCGTTCAAGATCCACAAGGACTCGACCTACGCGATGATGGTCGAGGCCGCCAAGCGCGGTCACGAGCTGCATTTCATGCTGCAGGAAGGCCTGATGTGGAAGGGAGGCCGGGTTATCGGCGAAACTTCCCGCCTCGCTCTCACCGGCGACAAGGACCCCTGGTATCGGATCGCGTCGCCAAGGGAAACGCCGCTCGCGGAATTCAACGCGGTGCTGATGCGCAAGGACCCGCCGTTCGACACCGAGTACGTCGCGAGCACCTGGCTTCTGGAGCTCGCGCAAAAGGAGGGCGCGAAGGTGTTCAACGACCCGCGCGCGATCCGCGACCACAGCGAGAAGCTGGCGATCGCGAAATACCCGCAGTTCTCCCCGCCCACGCTGGTGACCCGGCTCGCCGGGCAGCTCCAGGAATTCATCGACGCGAACCGCGACGTGGTGTTGAAGCCGCTCGACGGAATGGGCGGGGAATCGGTGTTCCGCGTCGCTTCGGGCGATCCCAACCGCAATGTGATCGTCGAGACGCTGATTCGCGGCGGCGCAAAATCGGTCATGGCGCAGCGCTACATCCCGGAGATCCGCGAGGGCGACAAACGCATCCTCCTGATCGCCGGAAAGGCCGTGCCGCATTGCCTTGCTCGCATCCCCAAGCCGGGGGAGACGCGCGGCAACCTCGCCGCCGGCGGTACCGGCGTCGCGAAGCCGCTCTCGCGGCGAGACCAGGAAATCGCGAACGCGCTCGGGCCGGAGCTCGCGCGCGAGGGCCTGCTCCTCGTGGGCCTGGACGTGATCGGGGACTGGCTCACCGAGATCAACGTCACCAGCCCGACTTGCTTTCAGGAGATCGCTCAGCAGACCGGCTTCAACGTCGCCGGGATGTTTCTCGACGCCGTGGAAGCCGCCGTAAGGTAGAACAAGACCCTTCCCAGTTGATCGTTCCGGCAGCGGTCGTTTAGACTGGGCCGGAGCTCAGTCACTTCGGACGAAGAATCATGGTCGGAGTTCTCATCGTCGCGCACGGCGCCCTGGGCGAGGCGCTCATCCACGGAGCGAGCCACGTGCTCGGCAAGCGGCCGCTGCAGGTGCAGCAGCTGGGCGTTACGGTCCACGACGATCCCGACGCGATCCTGCCCCAGGCCCAGGAGCTCGCGCGCCAGCTCGACAGCGGCGACGGGGTCCTGGTGCTCACCGACATTCTGGGCGCGACGCCATCGAACATCGCCACGCGCCTGCTCAAGCCCGGCAAGGTCGAAGGCCTGTCGGGAGCAAGCCTCCCCATGCTGATCCGGGCGCTCACCTACCGCGATGAACCGCTCGCCGCCGTGGTCGAGAAGGCCAAGAGCGGCGGACAGGAAGGCGTGGTCCACCTGAATTCCGACGTCTGCAATGCCGCAAACCGAAGCTGAAATCGTCAACAAGCTGGGGCTGCACGCGCGCGCCGCGGCGAAGCTCACGCAGGTCGCGGGCGGCTTCGCCGCGGAGGTATGGCTGTCGCGCAACGGCCGCCGCGTGAACGCGAAGAGCATCATGGGCGTCATGATGCTCGCCGCGGGCAAGGGCAGCCGCGTCGTCATCGAGGCCGACGGCGAGGACGCGGAAGGCGCGCTCGCCGCGGTGGTCCGCCTCATCGCCGAGCGCTTCGGGGAACAGGAGTAGGTTTCCCGTGAAACCGGGCGAGAATTCCATGGCCACCGGCGCGAGCTTCACCCTGCACGGCGCGGGGGTCGCCGGAGGTATCGCGATCGGCCACGCGCACCTCGTCTCGACCGCGCGCCTGGAGGTCGCCCACTACGAGATCGCGCCGGAGGGCGTCGAAGCGGAGATCGCGCGCTTCGACCGCGCGATCGCGCAGGTCCGGGGCGAGCTTGCCGCGCTGCAGGCGAGCGTGTCCGCCGGCGCGCCGGCGGAGATGAAGGCGATCCTCAGCCTGCACGCGATGCTGCTCAACGATTCCAATCTCTCCGTCGTTCCGCGCGAGCTTATCGGCAACCGCCGCTGCAACGCCGAATGGGCGCTCGTGCTGCAGATGGACTACCTCGTAGCGCAATTCGACGAGATGGACGACCCGTACCTGCGCGAGCGCAAGCAGGACATCGTGCAGGTGGTCGAGCGGGTCCTCAAGGCGATGCTCGGCACGGGGCACGCGCCGCCTGAGCCCTCGCACGAGGAAGACGTCATCGTCGTCGCGCACGACCTCTCGCCCGCGGACATGATTCTGTTCAAGCAGCACCGGTACGCCGGCTTCGTGACCGACCTCGGCGGGGTCACCTCCCACACCGCCATCGTCGCGCGCAGCCTCAACATCCCCGCCATCGTCGGCCTGCATCACGCGCGCGGCATGATCCGGGAAGGCGAGCTCGTAGTCGTCGACGGCCGCGAAGGCGTGCTGATCGCCAATCCCGGCGCGCAGGTACTGGAGGAATATCAGCGCCTGCGGAGCAAGATCGACGCCGAGCGGCAGAAACTGAAGCACCTGCGCACCTCGCGCTCGGCGACGATGGACGGCGTCACGGTCGAGCTCCAGGCCAACATCGAGCTGCCGCAGGACGTGGCGGAAGCCAACGAAGCCGGGGCCGCCGGAATCGGTCTCTTCCGCAGCGAATTCCTGTTCCTCAACCGGGACGATCTGCCGTCCGAGGACGAGCAGTTCGAGGCCTATCGCGAGGTCGCCGATGCGATGCACGGCCGGCCGGTCACGATCAGGACACTCGACCTCGGGGCCGACAAGAGCATCAACGGCGCCGACCGGGGCGGCCCCAACCCGGCGCTCGGCCTTCGCGCGATCCGGTTCTGCCTCGCCGAACCGCAGATGTTCCTGACGCAACTGCGCGCGATCCTGCGCGCCTCGCGCCACGGAAAGATACGCCTGCTCATCCCGATGCTCGCCCACGCCCATGAGATCGAACAGACGCTCGCCGCGGTCCGGCTGGCGAAGGAAATGCTGGACGACCGCAAGATCCCCTACGACCGGCGCATCCAGATCGGCGGCATGATCGAAGTGCCGGCCGCGGCGCTGTCCTTGAAATATTTCGTCCGCAAGCTGGATTTTCTCTCGATCGGGACCAACGACCTGATCCAGTACACGCTCGCGATCGACCGCACCGACGATACGGTGGCGCACCTGTACGACCCGCTGCACCCGGCGGTGCTGCAGCTCATCGCGCAGACCATCCGCAGCGCGAAGCGCGCCAAGACCCCGGTCGCGGTGTGCGGGGAAATGGCGGGCGACGCGGCCATGACGCGGCTTCTGCTCGGCTTCGGGCTGCGGGAGTTTTCGATGCACCCGGCGCAGCTGCTCGCGATCAAGCAACAGGTCCTGCGGACCCGGATCCGGGAGGTCGAGAAGCCGGCCGCGCGCGTCTACCTCGCGCACGATCCCGCAAAGGCGCGCGCATTGCTCGCGAAGCTCAACGCCTGAGATCCGGCGCCTGCCCCCCCGCGCCGAGAGACCGATGCTGCGAGAAGTCCTAATCGTCGAGCAGAACGACCCCACGCTCAAGCGCCGGTGGTTCGAGAGCGATTACTTCGATCTTTTCACCTGGCAGGACCTGAGCGGGGACTTCGTCAGGTTCCAGCTGTGCTACGACGTCGAGCTGCACGAGCGCGCCTTGGTGTGGAACAGGGCCGAGGGCTTCTATCACGACGGCGTGGACCACGGCGACGGCGGCCTCGGGATCGAGGCGCCGATTCTGGTGCGCGATGGAAAATTCGATTCGGGAACCGTCGTGCCGCGCTTCGAGAGCGAGGCGGTCGAGATCCCGGCCGGCGTGCGCGATTTCGTCATCGCCAAGATGCGCGAGCACCTGATCGAGCTGCACCGGCAGAAGATGGGCCGCAAGCGCGTGCGGCGCGAGCGCTGGCAGCAGCGAAAACCCCGATTCAAGGCGTCTCCAAAGAATTGACGGCGCCGCCCCGCTGAGGTAAGTTCCTGCTTCGCGCCGATTTGATCATCAGCTTGCAGGCGCCGCCGCCAACCGGGCGTAAAACAAATATTGCTAAAGCGAGGGCGACCCGTTTAGCAGGCAGGCTAAGCGGGTTTTTTATTTCATGGCACCGAGAAACCACATCGAACCGCGCTCTGTCGGCGCAGTCAGGCCGCAGACGCTGCATTTCGCCGAGCCTCTCGCCTTCAGGAGCGGAGCGGTGCTCGATTCGTACGATCTCGTCTACGAGACCTACGGAACGCTGAACGCTGCGAAATCGAACGCGGTGCTCGCCTGCCACGCCTTGAACGCCGCGCACCACGTGGCCGGCTACTACGCGGACGACCCGGACAACGTCGGCTGGTGGGACAACATGATCGGTCCCGGCAAGCCCCTCGATACCGAGAAGTTCTTCGTGGTGGGCGTCAACAACGTCGGCGGCTGCTTCGGCTCGACCGGCCCGAAAAGCGTGAATCCGAAGACGGGCAAGCCTTACGGCTCGTCGTTTCCGGTCGTCACGGTCGAGGACTGGGTCGACGCTCAGGTCAGGCTCGCCGACCGGCTCGGAATCGATTCCTTTGCCGCCGTGATGGGAGGCAGCCTCGGGGCGATGCAGGCGCTGCAGTGGACGATCGGCTATCCGGATCGCATTCGCAATGCCATCGTCGTCGCGGCCGCGCCCAAACTCTCGGCGCAGAACATCGCCTTCAACGAGGTCGCCCGCCAGGCGATCACCACCGACCCCGATTTTCACGGCGGCGACTACTACCAGCACGGCGTCGTGCCGCGCCGGGGCCTGCGCCTTGCGCGCATGATCGGCCACATCACGTACCTGTCGGATGACGCGATGATGGAGAAGTTCGGCAGGGCACTCCGCTCGGACTCGATCCAGTTCCATTTCGACGTCGATTTCGAGATCGAATCCTACCTGCGCCACCAGGGCGACAAGTTCTCGGAGTACTTCGACGCGAACACCTACCTGCTCATCACCCGTGCGCTCGACTATTTCGATCCCGCGGCCGCGCACGAAAACAATCTCGCCCGGGCCCTTGCCGCTGCGCGCGCCCGGTTTCTCGTCGTATCGTTTACCTCGGACTGGCGCTTCGCGCCCTCGCGCGCGCGAGAAATCGTCAAGGCGCTCCTGGACAACCGTTGCGACGTGTCCTACGCCGAGATCGACGCGCCCCACGGGCACGATGCGTTCCTGCTCGACGATGCGCGCTACCACGCGCTGGTGCGGGCCTACTTCAGCGGCATCTTCGAGCGCCTATGAACGGGCGGGAACAGGACACGCTGTCGGGCCGCTCCGATTTCCAGGCGATCGCCGCCTGGGTCAGGCCGGATTCCACCGTGCTGGACCTGGGCTGCGGCGACGGGACCCTGCTCAAGTACCTGAAGGAGACCCGCAACGCTCGCGGGTACGGAATCGACATAGACGACGCCAACGTGCTCGCCTGCGTGAAAAATGGTGTGAACGTCATCCAGAGCGATCTAGAGCGCGGGCTCGCGGGTTTCGACGCGGGTTCTTTCGATTGCGTGATCCTGTCGCAGACGCTGCAGGCGGTGCGCCGCACCGAGGAAATCCTCCTGGAGATGCTGCGCGTGGGGCGCGAGGCGATCGTCTCGTTCCCGAACTTCGGCCGCTGGGACGTGCGGCTGCAGATCGCACTGGGACGGATGCCCGTGTCACCGGAGCTGCCCTACCAGTGGTACAACACGCCGAACGTGCACCTGTTTACGATCGCCGATTTCGAGTCGTTCTGCATGGGCCACGGCATCCGCATTCTCGAGCGCGTCGCACTGAACCGCGGCCGGCCTGTGAGAACGTTCGCGAATTTCTTCGGCAGCGTCGCCGTGTACCGCTTCGAGAAGCGGCATTAGCCTCGTGCCTTACGACGTCGTCATCGTCGGCGGCGGTCACAACGGCCTCGTATGCGCCTGCTATCTCGCCGGCGCCGGTCTCAAGGTGAGGGTGCTCGAGCGCCGCGCGATCGTCGGCGGCGCGGCGGTCACCGAGGAGTTCGCTCCCGGCTTTCGCAATTCCACGGCCGCCTACACCGTGAGCCTCCTCAATCCGAAAATCATCAGCGAGCTCCGCTTGGCCAGTCATGGCCTGCGAATCGTCGAGCGACCTTTCGCGAATTTCCTGCCGCTGCCCGACGGCCGTTCATTCAGGCTGGGACCGACCTTGGGCGATACTCAAAGGGAACTGGCTCGATTTTCCGCGCGCGACGCGCAGCGCCTGCCCGATTACTACCGCACCATCGAAACCGCGGCCGATACGCTGCGCGATCTCGTCCTCAAAACGCCGCCCAACCTCGGCGGGGGCTGGCGCGACTGGCTGCATGCGCTGGGTTTGGGCGGAAAGCTCGCCCGCCTCGCGCGCCCCGCGCAGCGCGACCTGTGGGAGCTCGTGACCCGCAGCGCGGGCGAGCTACTCGATTACTGGTTCGAAAGCGATCCCATCAAGGCGGCGTTCGGGTTCGACGCGCAGGTCGGGCATTTCGCGAGCCCCTATTCGCCCGGCTCGGCCTACGTGCTCCTGCATCACGCGTTCGGAGAGGTGAACGGAAAACGCGGAACCTGGGGGCATGCACTGGGCGGCATGGGAGCGATCAGCGAGGCGATAGCGAAGGAGGCGCGCGCGCGCGGCGTGGAGATCACCACCGGCGCCGAAGTGATCTCCGTGCGGGTGAAAGGCAAGCGCGCGGCGGGCGTTGCCCTATCCGACGGCAGCGAAATCGAGGCGCGCGCGGTCGCCGCCGGAGTCAACCCGAAGCTCCTCTACCTGCGCCTGGTCGAGCCGCAGGCGCTCGATTCCGAATTCCGCTCGAGAATCGAGCGCTGGAGGTGCGCTTCGGGGACCTTCCGCATGAACGTAGCGCTTTCGGAGCTGCCCGATTTTTCCAGCGCCCCCGGAAAGCATGCGCAGCCTCACCACAGTTCCGGCATCATCATCGCGCCTTCGCTCACGTATATGGAGCGCGCGTACTTCGACGCGCGCACGCACGGTTACTCGCGCGAGCCCATCGTCGAGATGCTGATTCCGAGCACCGTCGATCCGAGTCTCGCGCCGCCGGGCAAACACGTGGCGAGCCTTTTCTGCCAGCACTTCAACCCGACGCTGCCCGAAGGCCGCAGCTGGGACGACGAGAAGGAAGCCGCGGCAGACGTGATCGTCGAAACAGTCAACCGGCACGCCCCGAATTTCAAAAGGAGCATCCTCGCCCGCAAAATCCTGTCGCCGCTCGATCTCGAGCGCGAGTTCGGCCTGACCGGCGGGGATATCTTTCACGGCGCGCTCACGCTCGACCAGCTGTTCTCGGCGCGGCCGGTGCTCGGCTATGCCGATTACCGCTCCCCCGTGCGCGGGCTTTACCTCTGCGGTGCCGGCGCGCATCCCGGCGGAGGCGTCACCGGAGCTCCGGGGCACAACGCGGCGCGGGAGATCCTCAGGGACTTAGAGCGCCGCTAAGCGCAATCGTTGCTATTTTGCGACGGCCCCGAGGTGTCAAAAAAACCCGACATCGAACATCAGGGAGCACGTACGCGGGGGAACTTGACGCGAAGACCGGCGAGCACCTTCGACCAGCCGACGCGGCGCTTCCACTCCATACCGTCGGCGACCGCCCGGTAACAATCAATCCGCGGCGTGCGGTAGAGATCGATACGATGCTCGACCCTGCCGAAATCGTAGTCGATGATGATCAGCGTTCGGCGCAGCGCCGGCAGGTCGCGGGGATAGCGCGGCTCGACATCTTCAAGCCGCCTGCGCTCGAGGGCGTCGCGCATGGCGCGCAACTTGCGACTCATCGAATCTCTGTGGCGGTATGGCATTGGAGGTAACCTTGCAAGGTTTGGGTGTAACCTTACACGGTCCGTATATTTAATGTTAGGTGCCACATATGCGCACATCTCACATCGTGGGCATCCTAGTCACGTGCCTCGCTTCATTGGCAGTCGGTTTTTGGTTGGGCTTTCATCAAGCTTGGCCGCTCGGAGTGCAAGCTGAGTTCCTGGCGCGCGGCGTCCTTGCGACCCAATATGTTCAGGCGCTTCGAAATGGAAAAGGGGACGCAGTTACGACTATTCTCGAATCCGACATCGAC
>Ga0137463_1000370_pt1 | contig 16036 bp, 12 predicted proteins | sample EasRivERMGT800_2_FD_102333 | JGI IMG/M metagenome (GOLD analysis project Ga0137463, IMG submission 102333) | Soil microbial communities from meander-bound floodplain in the East River, Colorado, USA - East River MetaG ERMGT800_2 | ecosystem: Environmental > Terrestrial > Soil > Floodplain ...
ATCTTCGTGGTGCTGACGAACCTGATGCTGCTCGGGACGAGCCGGCGCCGCTCGTGCATTCGCATGGTTGCCGCCCAGGGGATTCTGCTGGGCATCCTCCCGTTGCAGATCGATCCCGAGCACGGATTGACTCCCAGCGCCATCGTCCTGGCGCTGGCCAGTATCGTGCTTAAGGGGATCGTTTTTCCCAAACTGCTGCTCAAGGCCGAACGCACGGCCGGCGTCAAACGCGAGTTCCAGCCGATCATCGGGTATTCGTTGTCGATCGTGCTGGGCATCATGTTTCTGGCGTTTTCAATGTGGCTGGGGTCGCGGCTGAAGCTGCCGGCTGAACTGGCTGCCACGGTCGGCGCGCAACTGGCCGTTCCCGTGTCGCTGTATTCAATCCTGATCGGCATGCTGCTCATCATCAGCCGCAACAAGGCCCTCACGCAGGTGCTGGGTTATCTCGTCATGGAGAACGGGATTTACATTTTCGGCGTGACCTTCGTCCGCGAGCAGCCGTGGCTCGTCGAAACGGGGATCCTGCTCGACGTCTTCGTAGCCGTTTTCGTGATGGGGATCGCCATCTTCCATATCAGCCGCGAATTCGACCACATGGACGTCGATCAATTGTCGGTGCTCAAGGACTGATGTCATGCAGGAACTGCTCGCGCTGATCTTGATTCCGGCGGTGGCCGGCGGGCTGGCGTTCGCCGTACGTTCCGACGTGATCCGCCGGGTTCTCGTCGTCGGTACGGCGCTGGCGCACAGTACGCTGACATTGTCCTTCTGGCGTCATCCGGAAGTCGTCTCGGCGCCGCTCGACCCCGAACGCTGGCTGCAACTCGATCCGACGGGGCTGTTATTCCTGAGTATCGTCAGTATGCTGTTCCTCCTGACCTCGTTCTACACCGTCGGGTACCTGAAGCGCGAGCATTCCGACAGCCATCAGGACATCGAAGAGGGCTTTTTCTTCCGCAACGCTCCGGAAACAGTGTTCACCGGCTGTCTGCTCTGGTTCCTGGCGTCGATGACGCTGGTGACCGAGTGCCAGCACTTCGGAGTCTTGTGGATCGCGGTCGAAGCCACCACGCTCGTCAGCGCGCCGCTCATTTACTTTCACCGGCAGCACCGTTCGCTCGAGGCGACCTGGAAATACCTGCTGATCTGCTCGGTGGGAATCGCGCTGGCGCTCCTGGGCAATTTTCTCCTGGCGGTGGCGGCCACTCCCGCCGGCGGGCCCGAGCATCTGTCGTTGACTGTCGGCAGTCTCACCGCACAGGCCCACCTGCTCGACCCGCTCTGGCTCAAGGCGGCGTTCATCTTTCTCCTGGTCGGCTACGGCACCAAGATGGGACTGGCGCCGATGCACACCTGGCTCCCCGACGCCCACAGCGAAAGCCCGTCGTCGGTCTCGGCCCTGCTCTCGGGGGCGCTGCTCAACTGCGCCTTCCTGGGCATCCTGCGGGCGCATCAGGTGTGCGTTGCCGCCGACCACGGCGATTTCTCGCGAGAGCTGCTCCTGGGTTTCGGCCTGCTCTCGATGGCGGTGGCCGGTGTCTTCATTGTCGGCCAGACCGACTACAAGCGCATGCTCGCCTACTCGAGCGTCGAGCACATGGGAATTCTGGCGCTGGGAGTTGGTCTCGGGGGACGCACCGGAACGTTTGGGATGCTGCTGCATGCCATCAATCATTCGGTCACCAAGGCCATGCTGTTTCTGCTGGCCGGGAATATTCTGGGCATCTTCAAGACCAAGCAGTCGGCGACGATTCGGGCCATGAACCGCGTCATTCCCTGGACGACAGCCCTCTGGATCGCCGGCTTTCTGGCAATCACCGGATCTCCGCCATTTGGCGCTTTCTTGAGTGAATTCACGATTCTCAAGGCGGCTCTCGACCAGGGGCGCTGGCTTGTTGCCGCTGTGTATCTCGCATTGCTCGTGCTGATCTTCATCGGCATGGCGACCATCGTCCTCAATATGTCGCAGGGAGAACGGACGGCGCCGCGCGAACGGCTGGGATCGGAAACGCCTTCGATGATTGTGCCTCCTGTACTGCTGGGGCTGCTCGCCCTGATGCTCGGGCTGTACATTCCTCCGGTACTCAATCAAATGCTCCGCGAAGCGGCTCGCACCCTGGGAGGCGGCTGATGAACGGGTCTGCCGGTGTCACCATTCGCAACGGCCAGGCGCTCCCCCTCGCCGACGTACCTCACGTCAGCACCACTGCTTTTCTGGCGGCGATCTGGGAACGCACCCGCAGCGGCGAGCGCATCTCGGCCCTGTTTGGAGCGCCCGGCGTCCCGGGCGATGCCGGCAAGACGCGGCTGTTCGCCGTGCTCGCCGACGACCAGCACGGCACGCTCGTCGCACTGTCGACTTCGGTCGGCGAGCGCTATCCGTCGCTGACCCCCGATTGTTCGCAGGCGCACTGGTTCGAGCGGGAAATCGCCGAACAGTGGGGGATCCTTCCCGAAGGCCATCCCTGGCTCAAGCCGATCCGCTTTCACCACTCGTACCGCCCCGGGCACGATGTGTGGGGCCGCAAGCCCGACGACTTCATTCCGTGCTCGGTCACGAATTATTTCAAAATGGCGGGGGAGGAAGTGCATGAAGTGGCGGTCGGACCGATCCACGCCGGCATCATCGAACCGGGGAGCTTCCGGTTTCAGTGCCACGGCGAAACGGTGTATCACCTCGAAATCTCGCTCGGGTACCAACACCGCGGGATCGAGCGGCAACTGATCGGCGGGCCCAACAAGCGCACGATCCACTACATGGAAACGGCCGCCGGCGACACGACGATCGGCCACACCACCGCTTACTGTCAGAACCTCGAGGCCCTGGCCGGCTGCCGGGTTCCCGCGCGGGCCCAGGTGTTGCGCGGCGTGGCCCTGGAACTCGAAAGACTGGCCAATCACACCGGCGATCTCGGGGGACTGGCGACTGACATCGCCTATTTGCCGACGGCTGCCTATTGCGGCCGGTTGCGCGGCGACTGGCTCAATATGACCGGGCTCTGGTGCGGCAATCGCTTCGGCCGGGCGGGCGTCGTCCCCGGCGGGGTGCGCTATGACCTCCACGACGGCTACGTGCAGCAGATGCGCGACCGCACCGCCGGCGCGCGGCAGGGGCTCACGGGTGCGGCCAACCTGTTGTTCGACGCCACCAGCGTTCTGGCCCGCTTTGAAGATACGGGCGTGGTCTCGCTGGAAGACTGCAACAAACTCGGTCTCGTGGGACCGGCGGCCCGTGCCTGCGGCGCCGAACGCGACGTACGCCACGACTTTCCCTCAGGAATCTACAGGTTCGTCCATATTCCAGTCTCAGCCGTCCGCTCGGGGGACGTTTTCGCCCGCGCTTACATTCGCTGGCTCGAGTGCCAGCGCTCGATGGATTTTCTCACCGAACAATTGTCGATTCTCCCTTCCGGCCCGGTCCGGCAGGATTGCAAGCCCCTAGAGCCCGATTCATTCGCCGTCTCGCTCGTGGAAGGCTGGCGCGGTGAGATCTGCCACGTGGCGATCACCGACGGAAAGGGCAAATTTGCGGCGTACAAAATCGTCGATCCGTCGTTTCACAACTGGGCCGGTTTGCAGATGGCGCTGCGCAATCAGGCGATCTCCGACTTCCCCGTATGTAACAAAAGCTTCAGCCTCTCATACTGCGGACACGACCTGTAACCAGAAAATCACCCCATGTTGCACATCCTTTACGAACGACTGAACGTGCAGGGGTACCGGACGATGGCCTATCCGGCTGCGCCTCCCAATCCGCCCCCCGAGCGGTTTCGTGGTCTGCCGGTCATCGATTCGTCGAAGTGCCCCCCCAATTGCCGCGAATGCGTCGATGCCTGCCCTACCAGCGCCATCACGCAAGCTGACGGCAAGCTGTCGATCGACCTGGGCCGGTGTCTTTTCTGCCCGGACTGCACCGAGGCCTGTCCGGAAAACGCGATCGCCTATTCCCAGGACTATCGGCTCGCGGTGCGGAATCGCGAAGATCTCGTCTACGACGGTCGGGCGGTGCGCCTGGCCGAATCGCTCGACGAGAAGTCACGCCGAATCTTCGGACGGTCGCTCAAGCTGCGGCAAGTGAGCGCCGCCGGCTGCAATGGTTGCGAGGCCGATGTCAACGTCCTCAGCACCGTCGTGTTCGACCTGGGACGGTTCGGCATCCAGTTTGTTGCATCGCCGCGCCATGCCGACGGCCTCCTGATCACAGGTCCCGTTTCACAGAACATGAAGCTGGCTCTCGAAGACTGTTATGCCTGCACGCCGGCGCCGAAGTTCGTGATCGCCGTCGGCGCCTGCGCCATTTCGGGAGGGCCGTTCATCGACCATCCCGAGCAGATCAACGGCGCCGCGAGCAGCCTGAAGGTCGATCTCTACATCCCCGGCTGTCCGCCGCACCCGCTGACGATCCTCGATGGCCTCTTGCGCCTGATCGGCCGGATCGAGCACGAATTCCCGCCCGCGGCAAAATGAGCGACATCGGTACGACGAGCCCGGGCCGGCGGGCCTCGGTCAATCGCAGTGGTCGTCAACTGGCGCAGCGCCTGTTGCGAGCTCGAAGCGCTGCTCATATTCCGCATGGTTCGTACCCATCAGGCGGTCCCAGACGTTGAAGTACAGCCCGAAATTCGCCTTCAACTTCTCGTGGTGCAGCGCATGATGGGTGACGGAATTCAATAGCAGTCCGGCGCGGCTGCGCAAAAACCAGTGTGGGAAGATCTCGTATCCGCAATGCCCGAATACGTTGAACGCGATCTGCCATCCCATGAACAGGGCGAACGCCGTCGGGTGCATCGGAATCGTAAACACAATCACCGGTCCGATCCCCGCCTGAACGGCTGCCTCGAGCGGACTGAAGGCGTATGCCGCCCAGGGAGTCGGGCTGACAGAGCGATGATGCGTATGGTGCAGCATTCGATACAGCAGCGGGTGGTGCATCAAGCGGTGCGTCCAGTAGAAGTACGCGTCGTGCACGACGATCATCACGCCGATGCTGAGGACAAACCATCCCCACCCGAATTGATCCACGTCGATATAGATCTGCGTCCAGCCCGAATAAGCGGCATAGACGACCGGGGCCGAAACCAGCCCGAAAATGCCGATGCTGCGGAGCGAGTGGAAGATTTCACGCGCGACTTGCCGCGGCGTCGGTTCGTATCGTGACACCCGGCGATGACGAAACCTCGCCCGGAAGATCACGTAGAAGAACAGCCACACGCTGCACGCCAGCAGGCAGTACCAGCACAGATCTCCGAAGGAGCTGCCCAGCAGTGCTCTCAGCGAATGCACGAGCTTCTCGTTGACACTCATCCGGCTCTCCACTTTTGCGACGTGAGCTGCTGTTCGCAGGATACCAGTCGGGAGTTCGGATATCGACCCCGGCGGCGTCTGCTGGCACGTGCGACAGAGTGACAAGTAAGAGGGCGCGCGCCGCAGCCCCTCATCTGGCGCAAAAAAAACCGCCCGGCACAAATTGCGGGCGGCGCTGGGTTTGATACTCTGGCGACGATTCGGCGTCGACAGCGTTCGCGATCAGGCTTCGTGCGTCAACACGAAGTCTTCAAACCGGATTTCTTCCGCGTCGGGACTTCCCAGCGATGAGAAGATTTCGGTCATCAGCCGGTGGAAGTGCTTGGCCCGGACCGAATAGAAATTGTGCTTGCCGTCGCGGCGGGCTTCGATCAGGCCGGCGACGCGCAACAGCGCCAGGTGATGGCTGACGGCCGGCTGGCTCTGGTCGAGCTTCTCACACAATGCCGTGACATGCAGTTCTCCTTCACGGGCCAGGTACATCAGCACCCGCAGGCGGGTTTCATCGGACAACAATTTGAACACCTGGACGAGATCCTTCTCGAGCTGGTCCGAGAGTTCGGGGATCGACTTCCCTCGATTCGCTGTGACTGGTTCCATGACGTTGGCAATCATCTTATTCCTTCGACTTTCCATATTGGGCCGTGTTGGGGCCGGAGAATCAGACTGTTGTTCCAGACCGTGAGACGCTCCGGTCGACGAAAAAGAGCCCGGGCGAGTTCTGGGTACGACAGACGAGATCAGTTATGTTTTGACACAGTGCGGCGAGAAACGATGCCGCTCACAGAGATGAATCTCTGAGATATGAACGCGACAGCCCATCCTCACGTAGAATCCGCGTAGATATCGAACTATTTTACAGAGATCCAGTGGGTCGTCAATGAGCTGCGCATCGCTTTTCACAACGCCAGTCGCAGATTCCCGAAAACGGGATTGGTTTAGACTTCGTGAAGGCGACTTTCGCACGCCATTCGCTTTCCCTAAGATATTCTGTTGACACATGTTGCAGAGACGCCAGAAATGACAGCGCCAGACCCGAGTGCCGCTGACCGTGGCTTTGCCGACCTTTCCGGCCGGCGCGCCATCGTCACCGGCGCCTCCAGCGGAATCGGCCGGGCGATCGCTCTGGAACTGGCTCACGCTGGAGCGCACGTGCTGGTCCACTTTCGCGCGTCGCTCGCCGAGGCCGATGCGGTTTGTGCCGAGTGCCGCGCCCTGGCGGGAGCGGCCGACGTGCTCGAGTGCGAGTTCACTGCCGATCTCGATGCACCCGAATTCGTGTCGCGCGCCTGGCAGATCTGGGACGGGATCGACATCTGGATCAACAACGCCGGGGCGGACCTGTTGACAGGCGCCGGGGCTGGCTTCGACTACGGCAAAAAACTGAAGCGGTTGTACGAAGTCGACGTGCGGGCCACATTGCTCCTCGCGCGCGAGGCGGGGTTCCGGCTCCGCGAGGCCGGGAGTGGTGTCATTCTCAATATCGGATGGGACCAGGCTGAGCGCGGGATGGGGGGGGACAGCGGCGAACTGTTCGCCGCGGCCAAGAGTTCGATCATGGGTTTCACCCGCTCGCTGGCGGTGAGCCTGGCACCGCAGGTGCGCGTCAACTGCATCGCTCCCGGCTGGATTCGCACCGCCTGGGGCGCGCAGGCTTCCGAAGTCTGGCAGGAGCGGGTGATTCGCGAAACCCCTCTGGCCCGCTGGGGGACTCCGCAGGACATCGCCTGGCTGGCCCGGTTTCTCGTCAGCGACCAGGCGGCCTACATCACAGGTCAAATCATCAACGCCAACGGCGGAGCTGTGCGGTGACATGGATCCCGAGCCGATGGCCCCTTCCCGCGTGCTCTTTGTAACCGGTCGACTGGCCGAACAGCCGCTGCGCCGGGTTGTCGCCGGGCTCCCGAACTCGGCCGGAATTGTCCCCGAGGTGACGATCCTGGGAGTCAGCGTCGCCGCACTGATGCATGTCGACCTGCTGCGGCGACGGTTGCAGGTTCCCGCCGGAATCGACCGCGTCGTCGTCCCGGGATGGTGCCAGGGGGACCTGGCCGTGCTGCAGGAGCAGTTCGGCGTCCCGTTTGAACGGGGCCCCAAAGATCTGCACGACCTTCCCGAATTTTTCGGGCAGGGTAAGCGGCCGCCGGCCGATCTATCGCAGTTCGACATCGAGATTATCGCCGAGATCAATCATGCCCCGCGGCTCTGCGACGAAGAAATCGTCGCTCAGGCCAGGGCGCTCGATGCCGACGGAGCCGATCTCATCGACCTGGGATGTATTCCCGGCGAGTCGTGGGCGCGGGCCGGAGCCGTCACGAAGCTGCTCTGCGGCGAAGGCCTGCGCGTTTCGATCGACAGCTTCGATCGGCGCGAAGTCGAAGAAGCGGTGGCGGCCGGGGCCGAGCTCGTTTTGAGCGTGAATGCCACGAATCGCGAGTGGGCCGCGCAATTACCGGCCGAGCTGGTGGCGATCCCCGACGACCCGCGCGCGCTGCCGACTCTGCAGGCGACGGTGGACTTCCTGCGCGGTGCCGGGGCCCGATTCCGGATCGACCCGATCATCGAACCGATCGGCTTCGGTTTTGCCGCATCCCTCGGGCGGTACCTCACCGCCCGACATCAGTGGCCTGATCTCGAAATCATGATGGGAATCGGCAACCTGACCGAGCTGACCGAAGTCGACAGCGCGGGACTCAATGTCACACTCCTCGGATTCTGCCAGGAACTGGGAATTCGCAGCGTGCTGACCACACAGGTCATCAACTGGTGTCGCTCGACGGTCCGCGAGGTCGATCTCGCGCGGCGTCTGGTCTGGTATGCGATCCACAACCGGGCCGTCCCGAAGCATCTCGATTCGGGGCTGGTCATGCTCCGCGATCCGCAGGACCGGCACCTGGAAGACGACGAAATTCGACAACTGGCTCTGGCGATCAAGGATCCGAGTTTCCGGATCTTCGCCGAGGGAGGAGAACTGCACGTCATCAATCGTGACGGTCACCGGCGCGGGACCGACCCCTTTGAACTGTTCGAGCAACTCGGGAATGTCGATCCCGCCCACGCGTTCTACCTAGGGTATGAAATGGCCAAGGCGGTCACCGCGCTGACTCTGGGGAAGAATTACAAGCAGGACGAAGCGCTGCAGTGGGGCTTTCTGACTCACCCCGAAACGAGCCATCGGAACCGGCCGGACGCGGGTGACTCGCCGGTATAACGATCGCGTGGCTGGGGCAGATCCACGTCTCTGAAAAATGCTTCCCCGCAGAAGGCGCAAGCCTCGACATCGGATCACACGCAGAGTAACGAATGCCCCAGATGCCGAGGCTCTGGGGCATCGTCGTCCGTGTGGGTGGTCGTCGAGCCCCGGCGAGAGTTCAGATGGCGACGAATCGTAAATACCAGGGACCTGCCCCAGCCACGCGGCAGCCACCTGAAAGCTACTTTTTCGGGCCAAGGGTGGCGAGGGCCTCGCGAAGTTCGGACGAATCGAGGAACCCGTCGCTATTGAGGTCGAGCTTCGCGAAGTTCGCTTTGAGCCGGCCTTGCGCTTCGTCACGCGAGATCCTGCCGTCGCCGTTGGTGTCGGACTTGCGGAGCGGGCCTTGTGCCTTCTTGCCCCCACCGGAATTGGCCGGTTTGCGCCCCGCTTCGGCAGCGGGGGTCGCGGCTGGATCCGTCGCAGGAGGACTTAACGTGCCGGCGACCGAATCGTCGGCTCCTGCCGCCGGCTTCTTGTCGCCCGGCGTCGCTTGAGGAGACTCTGCAGGTCTACCGGTGGCCGGCGCGGCTCCCGCACCCGGGCGCCCGGCGTCGTCGCCAGGCGCCGGCCCGGAGAGTTCGGCCGGTTCGAGGAAACCGTCGTGATTGCGATCGAGTTCGTCGAAGAGATCAGCCATTTTTGCAAATTCTTCTTTGCTTAACTTACCGTCGCTGTTCGTATCGAGCCGGCGCAAGAGGGCCGCAGGCAATCCTCCGGCGCGCATCGGTCCGCCGGGCATCGCACCGGGGCGACCGCCTCCCTGCGCCTGGTTCTCGGCGACGATCTTTTTGAGATCCTCGAGCGTCATGTTCCCGTCTTTCCCTTTATTGAGCCGCGCCAGCCAGCGTTCGAGTTGAGGTCGTGCGTCGGCCGGAGCTTCGTCGAGAGTCAGCTTGCCGTCCTGATTGACGTCGAGCCGCTTGAAGTAACCCTCGGGGTCGCGCATGAAGGCGCCCATGGCGGCACCATCGCGGCCCATTCGTTCGTAAGCCTGGACGAATTCTTCGCGGGAAAGCTCCTGCTTGGCGAGGCGGTCAAAAATCGGTTTAAAACGGGGTCGTGCCGGGTCGGGAATTTCATCGAGCGACAACTTGCCGTCTTTGTTGCGATCAAACCTCTGGAAGACCTGGCTGGGACTCCGGTCGCCACCGCCGCCAGGACCCAGGTTCTGGGGTGCGGCGACTTTGAGGTCGTCCGGTTTGAGGGCCTCGACGAACTGCGCTTTGGTCAAATCCCCCTCGGTCTGGCGGCCGGCCAGGCGCAGGGCACGCTCGAACGACCGCAGGTGATCGGCCGGGACTTCATCGCGGGTGACCTTGCCGTCGCCGTTCTTGTCGAGCTCGGCGAAGATCTCGGCAGGGGTTTTCTGGGCCACCTTATCTTCCTGCGCTCGAATCAGTTGTGGCAGGCCCAGAGCCGTCAGACAGAGCATGGCGAGTGACAAAATGCGAATGTTCATGCAGTCGGTTCCCGATTGTGGCCCTGGAACGAAGAATCTCCCACCTGAACGATTAAACCCTGACCTCCCCCGGAAGTTCCGGCGATTGCCACCGCCAAAATCAGAGGGTTTCCAATCTGCCAGCCAGTCAGGGCCGCCGATACGGCCCGCCCTGGCGCAGCGGACGGCCGCGACGGGGTAGAGCAGGTTGATCGCCCTGCTCCCCGGCGGGCATTTTGGCTCAGCGAAGTCAGTCGCTGCTTCTCAGGCTGAAACTGGTGATCCGCAATCCGCGGGAATCGACTTCCATATAGCTGCCGGTGGGGGGCAGATACTTCTTGATGGAGTCGAAATCGGGGAGCTTTGAGAAATCGAACACGTCGTCGCCGCCGAACAAATTGCCGACCTGGCCGGACTTCAGTGCATCGAGAATCACTTTGTATTGCGTATCCACGCGGCTGAAGCTGATCGACGCGGTCTTGGCCGGAAACCTGGCGGCGATCCTTTTGTACGCCGGCGAATCGGCCAGCGTTTCACCGTCGCCGGTTCCCCGCAGCACGCGTTCGAGCAGGCGGACGTCGGTGGCCACCAGAATGTGCCCTTCCGAAACCGCCATTCCCAGGTGGCGCGGAGCGGCATCATCGCCACCATCGTCCTCCTCGCCGGCCGGGAGTTCCAGGTCGTACAAGGTCTCCCCCTGAAATTCCCGTTCATTCACTTTGCCCCCGACAAGTCCCACGACCTTGGTCAGCGTCGCGCGGGCGGCGGCGGCATTCTTGATCTGGATGCCGAACAACATTCCGGCGGCCGATTTTCCCCCCGTCTCACCCTGCTCTTCAGCCAGCACGACCGTTCCGGTCACTTGATCGATCACGTCCTTCTTGACGTGAATATTGCCGCTCTCGGGATGGTCCGCGAGATTTTGAATCAGGCTGGCCAGGGCGCCCGGTCCCTGGAACATGTCGACGAGTCCCTCGATGGCGCCGTACGCCTTGGCGACGTTCCAGTTGAGGGCCGTAAATCCCGACCAGTCGGCTGACAGCCATTTCGGGGGGGACTGTGCCGTGGCGTCAAACTGAAACAGGTTGCCCACTCCCTGAGGCGAGCGGTCGAGCACGATGAGCGTGCGGCTGACCGAATTGAAATCACCATGTGCCAGTTCGACGGCACCACCCAACCCCTTGAATTTGTCAATTCCGAGCGTGGGCACAAGACCCATCACCATCGTCGCCTGGGCGGCCAATTGAGGTTGCGAGGCGACGACTGACTCCGCCAGTTTCATGGGATCGACAAACCAGACGAATTGCGGGTGCACATCCGAGCGCTCGTCGCGGCATTTTTCGGTGATGTAACGCCAGGTGTCGTTGTCGGCGAAGGAACGGTCCTGTTTACCATCCCAGCGCGAAAGCACGGCCTTGAGTGCGGCGGCATTGGTTCCCAGCACCAGAAACGTGTCTTTGAGGAAGTACGCTCCGGAGTCCTGGAGTTTCTTATCGCCGTCCTCCACTTCGCGCTGATAGGAGACGATGTGCGTATCGTCCACCTCTTCTTCAGTGCGCTTGAGCCCTTGCTTCTCGGAGGATTCGTTCCCCTTGTCGAGCAGCTTCTCAACTGTCTCGCGATGCTCTCCAAAATCGAGCAGCAGCACTCCCGCCAGCGTACTGGGGGGCAGGACAACCGCCGCGACGGCAACCTCGCCATCCGGGATCGCCAGCAGATGCTCGAGCGACATCCCGAGGTGAGATTCCATATGCTCCGAAACTTCGGTGAGGTGTTTGGCGGCATGGGCCCGAAGATCGGCGAGTGCGTCGTCATTGAGCATCTGCCCGAACAGGGTCTTCGACCATTGCTCCTTGAATTCGGTGACATTCCGCAGCGAGGCATAGGCGACGACATTCCTGGGCAGTCGCCGTTCGCTGGGAACCGCATCGTCGCCCCGAGTCGTCTGCCCGAATGCCAGTCCGGCCAGCCACGCCAGCAGCAGGGCCGTCATCTTTATCTTCTGCATTTTCATGAGACTCATGCCTTTCGTCGTGGAATAACCGGTGGCGCAGCAGCGGGACGCCTGAATACCAGATCGTTCTACCCCGCTGCAAGCGGAATCGTGCCAGAAAAACGGGGGAAAACGTCCGGAGTGCCGCCGTTCGTTCCCGGGCCGTCACAAAGTCCTAGGGTGGACTTCAGTCCACCCGCGATGGCGAATCGGGGGATTGAGCACCCTCCCACAACGTCTCGTGTGGACTGAAGTCCACACTACGTGATTTCACGCCTGCGGACCGGAAGACGACTCGAACTGTTACTTCGCCGCGCCGGCAGCCGTCGTCGGCACCGGGATGGCGGAAAATGACTTGCGGCGCGGCGCCTCGAGGTAGCGAAAACCGCTGTTAGGATTGTTCTTGTCGAAAGCGAAAGCGTCGCGATTGTCAAGAAAATGCTTCACGTACGCGACCGGTATCGCGAAGCCCAGCCCTTCTCCAAACATCAGCTTCATATTCGTGACCCCGACCACTTCACCGCGCAGGTTGAACAGCGGACCGCCGCTGTTTCCCGGATTGATTTCGGCGGTCGTCTGAATGAACGTAATGCCGTTGAAGTTCCGGTTGCGCGTGCTGATGATCCCCTGCGAGACCGAACGTTCGAGTCCCAGGGGATTGCCGATGGCGAACACTTCGTCACCTTCGCGCTGGTCGTTGGCCCGCGCCAGGAAGACGTGCTGGAACTTGATGTCCTTCTGCACCGGAATCTGCAGCAGGGCCAGGTCGAAGAATGGATTGAGCGCAATGATGGCCACGTCGTCAATCCGGCGGCGGACGAACTCGCCAGCGGCGTTTCTGTGAAAGATCGTGACGGCGATTCGCGTTTCCTGTTCGACCACGTGGTAGTTGGTAACGCAGAATCCGCGATCGTCGAGAATGAATCCCGATCCCAGGCCGCTCGGCGTCTGGACCAGGACCACTCCCTCGCCGAACTTGACCGTCAGGTCCTTCACCGTGCGGACCGGCAGTTCGGCCGTGCTGTAGATATCGTTTTTGTCGGTCTTGGTCTCCGGCGTTTCGGTCGCGGCATCTCCCTTGGCGTGCCGCGTTTTGATCTGCGATACGGGGATCCGAACAATGTCGACTCCCAGGTCGACGACCAGCTCTCCGCCGGTCTCCTTGAGGACGTCCCCTTCCAGTTTTTGCCCGGTTTTGAGCTCGATCACATCGGCCTGCACTGCGCCCAGGGGCGCAGCCGCAACCAGCAGGGCAGCCATGACCATCCATCGTCCGCGCCACGTTCCATTCATTTCACACCGCATGCTGTTTTTCTGAAAGAGTCGAAATTCCGCTAGTTGTTCTTGAACTGCTCGTGGCATTGATTGCACGCCTTGAGGCAGCGGTCGAGCGCCGCGGTGTACGCTTTGAAGTCGTCGTTCTTGACGGCTTCGGCAATTTCATGCCCTGAGTGGCTCACGATCCCTGAAAAGTTTTTGTATTCGTCGATGTCGGCGTCGGGATAGTCGGGTGTGGCGATGACTTTTCCCAGCACGGCCAGAATGGCCCCCTCCTGGCTGACTTTTGCGCCCTGCTTTTTGAAAACCGCTTCGGAATTAATCTCGGTCTTCATCCAGTTGCTGGTGCGCTTCAAACGCTCCATGACGTAATAGCGATTGACAAACTCGCTGAATTTGACTTTGTCGGCGGATTCCTCCACGTCGGGAGGCTTGCTCCCGGCCAAGAGCGCTTCGAGTTTGTCGTAAGCTTCTTTGGCCTTCTTGTAGAATTTGTCGCCGTTCGCCTTGCTCTCACCCGAGACCTGCGACGAAACGTCGCGGATGTATTTGGCGTTTTTCTTCCAGCTCGGTCCCTCGGGAAGTTCGATGGCGACCGCTGCCAGGGCCGACAGCACCGTCGCATCGATGCGCAGCTCCTTATACGTGCTGTTGTAACGCCCCACATCCTGCATTTTCTGTGTGAGGCTGTTCTTGAGAGCCTTGGTTTCATCCCCCAGCGTCTCGCCGCTGATCAGGGCCAGCCAATCGGAACTCCCGGCAGCGTCACCCTCGGTCGCGGCAGGTGGTTTCGTGACGGCCGTCGGTGGATCAACAGGCTTGGAATTTGCCGAGTCGGCGACATCGGTGGCGCCGGTCGAACCGGTTTCGCCGACAACCGCCAGCGGCTGCTTGAGCCAGACTTCGGGCCAGACGTCGATGGGAATTTCACCGATATGCCCGCCACTGGTCGACCCCGGTTTCTTCTTTTTGCCGGCCGGCTTGGTCTCTTTGCCGACGGTTCCGCCAGAATGCCCACTTTCGGCGACCGCCGTGCCCGCTGGCTCATCGGCGACCGTCTCACGCTTGGTCGATTTGCCGCTGCCGCAGCCCGCCAGAATCAGTACCGCCACGCTGACCAGAGCGGCCAGCACCGGGCGATTCGAAATGCGAATCGGCCGAGTCATTTCCATTACCATTTCGAGGCCCCGGGAATTCGTGGCTGATCTCCGGCATTGGTCTGGAGCAACGTTCCAACTGGCTCGCGCTTCGATTTCCAGGCCGCGTCGAGCCTGAAGACCGTCCCAAGCCGATCAGCCACGCGCATTATCGGCGACATGGGATTGCGTTGCAATAGCCGTGCAGCGATGCAAATCATTGAGCAGCAGATCGTTGAGACCGATCCGCCGTGGCTCCCGGCGCTCCGGGAGACAGTGCACTGGAAGGTCAGAACCGGAATTTTCGGTCCCCAGCCTTGCAGAACGGGATTCTGCCCATTATCCCTAACCGGCAAAGTCGCTGTACTTTTTTGATCGTGGCAGCGTACAATCTCCGTGCTTGGCCAGGCAGGCCGGGTCGTGAGGTATAGTTGATGTGCAGGGAGGAGTCGTTCAGGTCTCCTTGCGTGGTTTCAAAGGTCTTGAATTAGCGTGCTGACCGGGTCAGAAGCCAGGCGCTGTTCTGATGGCAGCCAGGAAGGAGCAACAATGAAGAAGTTTGTTTGTTTGGCAGTCGCCGTAGCGGGAGCATTAACCGCCTCGGCAGCATTTGCGGGTCAGGGTCCTGCACTCTACGCGCAGACCCCGATCAATCCGGTTCCCGACATCATCTCGCAGCAACCGGAAGCCACCACGACGGCCCCGGAGGTTGGCGCGACGCCGGTTCCGGCACAGGGGGTTGTGATCCCTCTGTACTCGTGCGTGAAGTACAAAGATCAGTGCAAGGCCGCTCCGTGCGCCGTCCCGATGATCGTGATGGTCAAGGATCCGTGCCCGGCCCCTTGCGACCCGTGTAACCGATGTGCGACCCCCGCTCCCAGGTGCGTCGCCGTGCAGATCTGCGTGCCCCCGTGCAGCACCTGCCCGCCGAAAGTCACCTGCAAGCGGTGCGGTGAGTACGTGCGGTATGACTTCGGCAAGTACGCCGTCGAAATCCGCTCGAAGAAAGGTGTCGTGACGGTCGACTACGACGCCTGAGCAGTGTGTCGTTCGTGGACTGAAAAGTGGCAAAAACGCACCGGCCGGACCGCAAGGTCCGGCCGGTTGCGTTTTTGGTAGACTAACCCCATGAACACGCCTGACTTTCGCCGGCTCGATAACGACCACGTGTGGCATCCCTTTACGCCGATGCTCGAACACGGCCGCGAAGAAACGCCGGTGATCGCCACCGCGGAAGGTTTTGATCTGATCGACACCGACGGCCGGCGCTATCTGGACGGCGTTTCGTCCCTGTGGTGCAACGTGCACGGGCATCGAGTTCCGGAAATCGATGCTGCCGTCCGCCGACAGCTCGACTCGGTCGCCCACAGCACGCTCCTCGGACTGGCGAGCGTCCCCTCCATCCAATTCGCCGCCGAACTCGTGCGTCGGATACCGGCCGGTCTCAACCATGTCTTTTATTCCGACAACGGCTCGACAGCCGTGGAGGCGGCGCTCAAAATCGCGTTTCAGTATTGCCGTCAGCGTGCCGAGGGAAACTCCCAGCACGACCTGTTTGTCTCGGTGTCGGGAGCGTACCACGGCGATACGGTCGGGTCAGTGAGCGTGGGAGGCATCGACCTTTTTCA
>Ga0137463_1000371_pt1 | contig 16030 bp, 24 predicted proteins | sample EasRivERMGT800_2_FD_102333 | JGI IMG/M metagenome (GOLD analysis project Ga0137463, IMG submission 102333) | Soil microbial communities from meander-bound floodplain in the East River, Colorado, USA - East River MetaG ERMGT800_2 | ecosystem: Environmental > Terrestrial > Soil > Floodplain ...
CATTCGTGCTGCGCACAACAAAGCGAGCCTAGTGATCCTTCACGACATTCCGATGATCGCAACTGTACCAGCGCTCAAGATCGGCAAGACGATTACGGGGCAGACGCGCAAAGCTAACTTCGTTCCAGTTCTTCAGAAGATGGGCATCCACAACCTACCCGACCCGCAGGATGGCAAACTCACCGGGCCGCAGCGTGCGCTGCTGAAGTCGTTGTACTGGCTGCGCGATGAACCGCTTACGCTGTCGAAGATCGCGTTCTATGGGGGGTACAAACCAGGGCGCTACTCGTCCGATCGCATCGGTGAGCTACGTACGAAAGGACTCGTGCATCCGAAATCGTTCCAGATCACCGAAGTGGGGAAGGAGTTGATCGCAACCATGTCGGGTACTGAAAAGCCAATAGGGCACGAGCTACGAGCGACCGTTAGAGGCATCCTCACGGGGCCGCAGAACGCTGTCCTGGACGCGCTGATCGAGTCGGCTGGTCCCATGTCCCTGGCGGAGATCTCCGAGGCCACGGGCTACGAGGTCGGCAGGTATCTCAGCGATCGTGTGGGCGAGCTGCGTAACTTGGAACTCATCGTCGGGAACGATAAATCTGGGGGCGCGCAGCCCTCGCCTTTCTTCCGCGAATGACCTAGTATCGTTCCTGCCAAGAGATGCGATAGTCTGCCACTCATCATGGCGGCGCGTGTAGCTCAGCATGGTAGAGCACTGGTGAAGACGGGTGATGCCGCTATTAGCCAGAGGTCACTGGTTCAAATCCTGTCACGTATCGCATCTCAAGGCACGAAAAGAAACTGACGGCGGATCTTGGGGCACAGGGACGTGCCCTTCTACCTGGAGAACAACAACAATGAGCTTCGTCACGTTCGTGATCGGTTTCGTCGCCCTGCTCTTCTTCGCATGCACCTACATCATCTCGACATCGCACGCGCCACTATGGCTCGCGTTCATCACGTTTGTACTTGGCATGCTCCTCGTAGGGCTTGCGTTCCTATCGTGGCGGACAGCTCACGACGACAAGCTCGAGGACTTCACCGATGGCCGGTAAAGGCGACGAGTTCAACTACCGATCGATCGGAATCTCATGTTCGCTCAGCGAGACGCCACTGCGCCAGGCTGCAATGAACTGCGGACCGTCATTCTCGTACACGCTGCATGTCACGTACTCGAATCGTTTCGAGGCGTACGAACTCGCGCGTCGTGTGCAAATCCCTGAACATCCGTTCGCGCCCTACATCAACGTTGCGCTTGACGCACACTATGCCCCCGAAGCGATCAGCCAAGAATGGTGGTTGACGAACGACACGACAGGAGAATCGTATGGATCTCCCCCATTCTGATGTCGATACGGAGTTCAACACCTGGTTCAACACGCACCAGCCTGTGCGCAAGATCATAGCGGGATCGTTTGCTGCCTCTGAGTTGCGTGTCGAAGTAGTGCAGGCGATTCAGCGAGAGATCAAGCAGGCGTTCACGCACGGCTTCGCGCGTGGCGTTGCGCACGAAGTCTCACGCTTCCCACCCGCTGATCCCGAACTTGGCGAAGTGCGATGACAGACACAAAAAAAGATAGATGTGCTAGGTGTTTGGCTGAGATTGGGCAGCCACATACTGTGTACTGTTTGTTGCTCGGGGACGTTACGCAAGATGATATAGGGCATCGACGCATGGAAGCTGTCGATCATCCCGACCACTACAACGCGAATCCTTCAGGTGTTGAAGCGATCGATGTCATCGAGCATATGAGCTTCAACGTTGGCAACGCGGTCAAGTATCTCTGGCGCGCGGATCACAAGGGCGCACCGATTGAGGATCTGCGTAAAGCTGAGTGGTACATTCTCCGCGAGATCAAGCGGCGTACACGGAAGCCGAAAGAGTGAAACTCATGCCCATTGCACACGGCGGTATCGCGAAGCTCATTGAAGAGTGCGGTGAGCTACAGCAGGTGCTCGGCAAGTTCCTCACGTACGGCATGGGCGAGCATCCAGATGGGAAGGGGCCACTCGACAAACGAATTGAAGACGAGATGGCCGATGTACTTGCCGCAATGCGCTTAGTGGGAGTGAAGCACCAGACAATCGATCTTGCACGTATCAACTTCCGCGCCGAGCAGAAACTCAAGCTCTTCCTCGATTGGGACAAACGCGGATGAAGAAATCGGTCCAAGGTCTCTTCAGTGACTGCGGCGCGTTCGCTATCACCTCGATTGTTTGTTATTCGTGGGGGCACTGGATCGGTGGAACGATTGCCCTAGTGATGCTCTTTGTAGTGTCATGGTTTGAGGACAAATGATCGACGTCAAACTACGTGGAGTGAGAATCCTTGTCGCAACGGGCGTCGTCTGGCTGTCCATCAGTTTCGGTAAACATGCGTTCGATGTGATGCCGCTGAAAGGTTGGAGTCGGTCCAGAGTTGTCAAGGGTCACGTGTTCACGATCTGGCGCATGGGACCGTTCAAATACACGAGATTCTACTTGTGATCTACGTCAAGTTCTTTGACGGGCACGATACCGAGACGATCGCGATTATGCCGACGCTCGATGATGCAGTCACCTGGATGCGTGCATGGTTGGATCTCAAAGTCGCGGAGAGCCCGGACGGTCCTTGGCACATGGGTGGCGATTACTATGCGTGGGAAGGCGGACTTCGTACACTGCTCCTGTCGGACACGCGCTCGCTCACCGTGAAAGAATTCGTTCTACTGAACCGGCTGCTCTCGGCACTAATGGTTCATGGAACAACGCTTTCAGAAGTACGTGTCATCGCGGCTGATTTGCAGGAGGAGCTGTATGGCTACGGTACGCTCGAAGCCTAAGCGTAAGTTCAAGTCGCAGAAGGAGCGCGAGAAAGACATCGAGCGTGTCCGCGTCAACTTCGGCAACCGTACCCGCTACCGCCCAGAGAAGGACGACGTCCCGGTAGCCGATAGAGGGCACTCGAGCAAACCGTTCCGATCGATCGGTCTAGACAACTACGACGATCTTGACGAAATTCCCTCGTTTGAAAGTAAGGATGGTTGGTGATGTTCGATCGTATCTACGCTCCTAGAGTCACTGAGCACGTCACAAAAAACGTTGATGTGCATGAGCACCGCGCACCGACTGACGAATCGATCAAGCTCTACAAAGAGATGCTCGAAAAGGCACGGGCCGAAGTCGTCAAGGTCACTCTCGATGGAATGCAGGGCAATACGCTATCGAATGCCCGTGTCGAGGTACGCCAGCAGTTCGATTCGATGGATACGAAGTACCAATTCTGGTTCCGGTTGAACAGTGAGGATCACAAGATCGAGTTCAACCTGGATGACTTCGATGGGTTGCGGGAAAAGATCGCGCACAAGATCGTGGTCGAACTTACGAGGGGGCTTCGTTGGCCGGGTGCTCGAGAAGGCGCTGCCACGATTGAAGCGGTAGCCCGTTCGGGCGTATGCTCCGGATCACTTTCCACCGGAGATTCCACTGTATGAAGCGCGTTACCGAAGATAACTACACGGGTGCCTTTGCGCTTAGTGTATTGCTGGTAGTTCTTTCGATCGCGGTATGCAGCCCGGCGAACGCTCAATCCGGCGTCGCAACATTGACGTGCACTCCACCTACCATCAACACAGACGGCTCACCGTTCCTCGCAGCGCAGCTGCCGCTTCAGTTCAAGTTCTTTATGGGCACGGCCACGGGCGGTCCGTACCCGACTAGTTCGCCGGCTGTAAACTCGTGCGCGTTCGTATTCGATCAGTTGACTCCGGGTGCGCGATTCTTCGTCGCCACCGCGATCGACAAGCTCGGTATGTCTAGCGCGAATAGCACCCAGGCGACGAAGCCCGTCGTGAACAGGTCGCCAAGCGCGCCGTCGATGCTGGCTGTGGGAGCAGATCCCACCGCGTTCGTCGTGTTCACCGTCAAGGACGAGATCGTAGCGGTCGAAGTTGGCCAGGTTGCTGATCCTTCCGTGGTCAACTGCGGCAACATGAGTATGGATGCACACGGCCCCTGGGCCGGCGAGAAGCATCTCAACATCATTCCTCGCGCCTCGGTGAATCTGCTCCCGAGTGTGCACGACAACGGCGAGATGGCGCTGTTCGCTTCGTGCGCTGGCTGATCCGCTGGATCATTGCGTTTCTGCGGTGGCTGTTCGGGCTGCCGCGTCACATTGCTCGGCCTAGTGCCGGGACTCTTCACCTCAACGTCATACAGGAGAATGGAATGTTAGGGATCAAGATTGATGTCACTCCGCCGACAGTTCGTGACGATGCCGCGCAAACACCGATCGCGCTCACCGAGCTGAAAGGCTGGCAGATATACACGCAGATCGACGGCGCGTTGTCCTGGTCGCCGATCGGCGGCTTGAACACGGTCGACGTCGCAACGCGAACGATCGGCAACGTGCCGGAAGGCACGAAGCTGCGCGTTCGCACGACATGGTTCGACACGCAAGACCCAAGCAAGGAAGGGCTCGCTGCCGAGGACGTCATCACGGCTGTCATCATCGTGCCCCCGCCTGTGCTCGCGGCTCCGGCCGCTGGTGGGATGGTGCTCTCCGTCGTTCCGCAGTAACTCGCCACCGTGCCCCCGTTAGTTGCTCCGCTCTGGATTGACGGGGGCAGGTTCTCGAGTTCATGATTCGGCCCAGCGTGGATAAGAACAAACAAGCACGCGCTGTGCCCAAGAAACAAAAGCTGTACGCGGCCGTCGACTATCTCATGAACGTCGGTACTCGCAGGTATCAGTACGTGCACGGCTCACACTTCATCTACGCGCAGATCTTGCCCACGATGCGGGGCTCCACTTTGTTTGGCCTAACCAGGTAAGGGGAAACCGATGACGACGGTGACGACAATCGACGAGCTGCTAAAGGATCTCGACGCGAACTTCGAGGTGCGCCACGCACTCAATCCTGAGAAGTTGAAGACGAACCTCTACGTGTTCGACACGCTGAAGCAAGAAGGCCGTGACGTCGGCGCGCAACTCGTCGATCGCCTGAAGCACGAGTTCGATCTCTTGCAGGCGATGGGGGCCAAGGTCATCGTGCTCAAGAGTGCTCCGGTGCTTGTCGATGTCAACGACGATCGCATTCGTGTGCACGCACAGTTCAACGCTAACGATGCGAACGGCAATACTCTTCGTACTGGGTACGAATATGTCGACGGTGCAGAGATCAAGCCTGAGCCAGCGGCCAAACCTGCGCCCGTCGCTGTCTCCGGGTACGATCTCGTCGAGGACAAGGAGGATGCGATCCTCCTCTGCGCGCTGCTCGTGCACAACACTGTGTTGGCCCTCAACGATGCGTTCAACGAGCACACGTTGTCATGGGCCGACAACAAGGCGTCGATCATTGCCGGCGTGAAGCGCACGCTCGCGAACCCGAACGAAACCCCCGAGGACAATCATGCAGCCTGGATGGAGTTCAAGACCATCGAAGGTTGGAGCTACGGTCCGAACAAGGACGAGAAGCTGAAGGAACATCCGTGCATGGTCCCGTACGAGGCGCTCGGTCCCCACGCGAAAAGCAAGGACGCGATCTTCCAGACGATCGTTCGCACGTTTTTCGGGCTGTAACCATGGCTCATCAACGTCCGTATAAATGCTGCCGCACAGGCCGCACTGAGCAGCCCTGGTTCATTCACAAGCGCGCGAATAGTCGCATGCGTTGGAAGATGCAAGACACATCTCGCAAGAGGAATCGAGAGTGAAACTCGGGCTTGAAGGCCGCGTATGGGACGACGACTACAAGTTTATTCGAGAGAGTGGCCACTTCTTCGGCTCTCCGTACTCACCTGTTTTGAAATGTGAACGCTGCGGCAAGACGAAGGACGATCTTCTTTTAGCCAGAGTGCCTAACTGCGATGGTCGCCCGTCTCCTCCAAAAGCCCCCGGATGATTTATCGTTCCAGCTCACGTCGGATCTACCGCGCCGTAACGATTGGTGGTGCAAGGAGTGGACGAGCGAGCGCTACCCGGATTTGAAGATCCGCGTGATGGGTCGCAAGCGTGAGAAGGAGATCACGCTGTACCTCTTGCGTGATGAGGGGTATCGTTCGCTCGCCGCTGCTTACACAGCGTTGATGGGGCGCCGCGTTCGTCGCGTTGCGCGGGGTTAGTGTCAGATACAGCCGTAGTCTCCGTGAATTTCGGCCTTCTTCATCGGAAGATGAAGTTCGACTACGAGATTGATCTAGAACGACTCCCGAGCACACTCAAGCAGTACAAGAACGAACTCGAAGAGTTCACGCCCGCCGAGTTGCAGTTCCTGCGTTGGCGCATGGTGTGGAAGTCGATGGCGCGAATTAAGCAGCTGCCACCGAAAGAGTTTGAAGATTTCCAAAAGCTCATCTGGGTTATCCGATCCGGCCGTGGTTTCGGCAAGACGCTTACGGGTTCTAATTGGCTTGGCATGGAAGCTGTATCGTTTCCGTCGATGTACTGCGTGGTGGCACCGACGAAGGATGACGTTCGGTACACTTGCTTTGAAGGGCCGACTGGACTTTATGCTGTGGTGCCTCCACAGCTGATCGTCGACAAGAATTTGTCTCTCCCCTCGATCACACTCCATGGCGGCTCGATCATTCGCGGGTTCGCGGGGGATACACCGGAACGGTTGCGCGGGCCGCAGCACGCGGCTGGATGGCTCGATGAGGTGGCCTCGTGGTTATACCCGCAAGATGCGTGGGACAACTTGATGTTCGGTCTTCGGCTTGGCGCCCACCCAAGATTGTGCGTGACGGGCACACCGAAACCGTCCGTGTTCATTCGCGACTTGATGAAACGCAAGGATGCGGTAGTCGTCGTGGGTTCCACATACGAGAACCGTGAGAACCTGACGCCTGCGTACTTCGAGAATGTGGCCAAGTACGAAGGCACACGCAAAGGTCGTCAGGAGATCCACGGCGAGGTGCTCGATCCAGAAGAGGCAGGCATAGTCAAGCGTTCGCAGTGGAAGCGTTGGCCCGCGGAGAAGTCGCTGCCACGATTCCAGTACATTGTGTACTCGCTCGATACCGCGTTCACGGAGAAGGATCACAACAAGAAGAAGCAGACGTCGGACCCGACTGCGTGTTCAGTGTGGGGACTGTTCTCGCACGGAACGCCCGCGAAGAAGAACATCATCCTGCTCGATGCGTGGGAAGAGTGGCTTGGGTTTCCGGCACTCATCAAGCGCGTGAAGCGGGAACGATCTCGGCGCTACGGTGCTATCGCCGAGGGGCCAGCGATGTTGCGCCCCCTGATCGCCGGCAAGCAGGTGGCCGAGGCGCAAGGCAAGAAGATCGATCTGATCCTGATAGAGGACAAAGCGTCCGGGCGCTCGCTGATCCAATCGTTAGCGGATGAAGAGATCTATGCGCAGCCGTACAACCCTGGTGGGCAGGATAAGCTCGAGCGTCTGAACGATACGGCGAGACTTTGGGTGCATGGGAGAGTGTGGGCAGTCGAGAGCAATCTGAAGCCTGGCGAGTTCCGTAACTGGGCGGAGCCGTTGATCGCACAGGTATGCACCTACTCTGGCGAAGGCTCTCTTGAGAACGATGATCTGCTGGACTCGGCCACGCAGGCGGCGAAGTACTTCTTGGATAATCACATCGGATCGCTTACGATCCCCCGCGACGAGGAAGAAGAGCGTCGCAAAGCAGCTCTGGCTGCGAAACAGAAGCTCGAGGCTAAACGTAAGCGCAACCCGTACGATGGTTAGGAGTAGCGAATGGCCACCGATGCGATGACTTCGCGACTGCCGCATGAACGAATCGACCCCGAAGATAAAGAGTCCCGCGTCGAAGAAGTCAGTGAGGGTGGAGACGCTCCAGACGAAGATGCGGGGGGCGACGACGTCGATGAGGAGGGCGGCAAGGTAGTCAAGATTGATCCCGCAGCCGACGAAGCAGAAGCCGATGCCGTCGCTGATTTCTATGACAACCTCGTACCTGAGCTAGATCTCAACGAGCTGGAGAAGCTCGCTCAGGCGACGATTGAAGCTATCAAGCGCGACGTCGAGTCCCGAAACGAGCGCACCAAACAGTACACCGAAGCGATCCAACGCACCGGGCTCGGAAAGCAAGCGCCGGGGTCGCCTGCGTTCGAGGGCGCGTCCGAAGTCGTGCATCCCATGCTGGCTCAGGCGGCGATCGACTTTGCTGCACGTACCATCAAGGAACTGTTCCCCCCCAACGGTCCTGTACGCATGTTCGTTCCGGGCAAGAAGGTCTCTGCCGATCGGATGAAGAAGGCCGAACGGAAACAGGAGTACATGAATTGGCAGTTCTTGAAACAGATGCCAGAGTGCCGCACGGAACTCGAAAAGATGCTAACGCAGGTGCCGCTTGGCGGCTCCATGTACCTGCGGTTGACGCCAGACTACTCGAAGCGGCGTCGTCGCCCGGTGCCGCTTTTCATCCCGATCGACAAGGTTTCGATCCCGTACTCAGCGTCGAACTTCTACACCGCTGAGCGGCAGACGTATCACGAAGACATCACGCAGGCTGAACTTGAGGCTCGCGTCAAAGAGGGGATGTATACCGCTCCCCCCGAGGGCCTCCCGGCGACGAATGCAACGCCTGAAGAGACGTCCGCGCAGAAAGCGACAGACAAGGTCGAAGGCAAGAACGCTTCCGGTGACAACCGCGATGGTCAGCGGATCGTCTACGAAGTCTCGATGGAGTACGACTTCGTCAAGCGTGCGAAGGGAGACCCCAAGGGACCGCTGCCGTACCTGATCTCGATCGATTCGGTCTCGAGCAAGGTGCTCGCCGTCGTTCGCAATTGGGAAAAGAAAGACAAGTTCCAGGATCGGATGCAGTGGATGGTGGAGTTCGCGTGCCTACCGTGGCGCGGCGCGTACTCGGTCGGCTTCGGCCAATTCATCGGCTCGCTGTCGGGTGCTGCGACTGGTGCTCTTCGAGCACTGCTCGATGCCGCGCTGATCCAGAACAGCCAGACGATGGTGAAGATCAAGGGGGGCAACTTCACCGGGCAGCAGCAACGTATCGGCCAAACGCAGGTGGTCGAACTCGAGGGCGGAGCGGCGGGATCGGATATTCGTTCCTTGCTGATGGCGCTGCCGTTCAATGGCCCATCCGCGACATTGTTCCAGCTGCTGGGCTTCCTCACGGATGCGGGGGCCGGTGCTATCCATGTCGCGATGGGGAACTTGGCCGAAGGCCGCACCGACATGCCGGTGGGGACGACGCTGGCGCTGATTGAGGAAGGCATGCGCGTGATGGCGGCGATCCATTTGCGCCTCTATCACTCGATGGACTACCTCATCAACATTTTGCATCGCATAGATCGTATGTACCTCACGGAAAACGAGGTCAAGAACGATGTCGGCGACATTCTCGCGTACCGCGACGATTTTGAAGGACCGCTTGATTGCATCCCGGTTGCGGACCCAGAAGTGTTCTCGGATGTGCAGCGCATCGCACAGGCGCAGATCGTGGCCGATCGTGCAGCGATTCCTGGGAACGAAGCGATCTACAACCGTCGCGAGACGGAAAGAATGCTGCTCGAGAAGGCGAAGATCCAGAACATCGATCGGATCTTGATCCCGGAACCGAAACCCACCGAGATGAACCAGGTCAACGAGAACGTCGCCATGACGCTCGGTCGCCCGGTGGCTGCGTTTCCGGATCAGGATCACGAGTCGCACATCGAGCTTTTGCTGTCGTACTTGGAGTCTCCAGTACTTGGCAGCTTGCCGATCATCGCGCCGACGTTCCTTGGTGCCGCACTCGGGCACCTGAAAGAGCACATCGCGTATTGGTACGTGAATTCGTTCTATGAAGGACTGAAGGACGCCACGCAAAAAGACGACAAGGGGCTCGATGCGATCATGCAAGAGCGAGATCCCGAGACGCGGCTCGAACTCGACAAGACACTTGGCGAGCTGAACAAGGACGTCATCGAGCGCGCGAAGACGGTATTCGCGAAGATCCCCGCCGTCGTCGCCAAGGCGCAGCAGCTGCTGCAACAGTACCAGCAGGCGATCCCGAACGATCCGAATGTACAGGCACAAGTACAAGCTGTGCGCGAAGGCAACCAACTCAAGGCGCAGACGGCTCAGCAGCAGACGCAACAGCGTGCACAGGATGCCGCCGCAGCTCGTCAGGCGCAACAACAGAACAAGGTGGTCGACCTTCAAGACAAACGCGAGCAGCGCAAAGCTGACGCTGAGGTCGAGTTCCAAAAGCTTTCAGCGGAAGCGCAGGCAACCCAAATCGAACAGGCCAACGAGAGCGCACGGCAGGCTGAGGAGCACGCTGCTCGGCTCAGAGAGCTTGCGCAGCGCGAGTCGGCCGAGGATGAACGGACTGCCGCGAAACTGGCCTCGGATGAGCTTCGTAATGTGCAAGACAATACGACCGCTCTGAAGATCTCCGCCGCTGAACTCGAGGAGGGAGGAAAAGCTACCCTTCAAACTGGTACTGGGATTAACCCATCCGGTGAAAGAGGCTGAAACCGCGCCTACGGACCTGTACAGTCTGAAGGCTACGATCAGTGGGTGCTCTACTTCCCTGCTCGACCTTTTATCACGAAGAGTGTTACGCTCTTCTAGATGCCAAAACTACAAGAACTAACAGGCAAACACTTTGGCAAATGGCTGGTTCTGAGGCGAGCACCCAACGCAGGAACAATAACTCGTTGGGTTTGTCGTTGTACGTGTGGCGCTGTTTATACAGTGCAAGCAGGGCATCTCAGGCGTGGCGCATCGATGCAGTGTCGCCCATGTAGTCGGAATAATTTAACCCCATGGGGGCACGGATGGGCGACTAGAAAGAATTTCTCTAGAACATATCGTATTTGGCGTTCGATGCGGGGAAGAGTAGTCAACCCTAGTCGAACAACACGGCCCGACTATAAGCACTACAAACACGTCAAGCTCGCAGTTAGATGGACCAGTTTTACTAAGTTCCTAGAAGATATGGGGGAGTGCCCTTCTGAGGAACATGAGCTAGATAGATTTCCAAATAGGCGGGGAGATTACAAGCCCGGCAACTGTCGATGGGCTACTTCAAAACAACAAGTAGACCACTTGCCCCAAAACCAAAAAGGCTACAAGCACAAAACAAGAAGAGGAATTGCAGTATGAAACCCTTATTGTGTATTTTTCATTCCCCCTGCGGAGATGGTTTCGGTTCCGCGTGGGTCGTCAATCGTTTCTGCAAACAGGTTGGCATCCCCGTCGAGTTTCATCCAGGCATCTACCAGAAGCCGCCGCCTGACGTCACTGATCGACACGTACTGATGGTCGACTTCTCATACAAGATGGACGTGCTCGCGGAGATGCACCATCAGGCGCTTTCACTCCTCGTACTCGATCACCACAAGACTGCGCGGGACGATTTGGGCGTGTTGCTACCTGCGCCTCTATTGACTGAGATGGTAGAACGCTGGGCCGACGATCAGTCGTACTACAGCGCCCACGCACTGTTCGACATGGAACGTTCCGGCGCAGGAATCACGTGGGACTACTTCTACCCAGGAAAGCCGCGTCCGAGGTTGATAGATCACATAGAGGATCGAGACCTTTGGCGGTTCAAGATTCCTGGCACGCGCGAGATCAACGCGTGTGTTTTTTCGTACCCGTACGAGTTCGACGTATGGAACAACTTAGTTGACCAGTGCGAGTCGAAACATGGGGGTGCGACGGATCTCGTGATGCAGGGCGCGGCGATAGAGCGCAAGCACCACAAGGACATCGGCGAGCTGCTCGAGATCGTCACTCGCCCGATGCGCTTCCGTGTTGGCCCGCCGCATGATGAGGCCCCGAACACTGTCGTCGTTCCGGCTGCGAACCTTCCCTATACGTTGACGTCGGACGCGGGGCATCTGCTGTGTGAACGCGGCCTCCGAGGTCAAAAGAGTCGGGCAGTTGGTGTTCACTCTCTGTCGTTCTCCAATCCGTTCGCTGTATGCTACTGGGATACTCCGGACGGTCGGCAGTTCTCTTTGCGCTCGCGCGATGATGGGATGGACGTCGGCGAGATCGCCAAACTCTACTCGGGGGGAGGCCACCCGCACGCGGCAGGGTTTCGCGTTTCATTCGACCAACTTGCGCAGTTTGAGCCTTAAGGAGTAATCTCCATCGCGCACGCTAGGCAATCCCGAATAGGAGATAGCACTCATGGCGGAAAACTACCTTCCTCAGCACAAGAAGCTCGCAATGACCGGCGAACTGGGGCAGGAACTCCCGGCAAGCAAAACCGGCGCGAGCGGGAAGCCCTCGACCGAACAGAACAATTCGGCACTGATGGGCGGCGGCAGCAAGGGCTCCGATGCCACTCTCGGATCGAAGGGAAAGAGCGCAGCTCGTAGCCCTTGGTAGCGAAACCTTTTACAAGACTCCTGTCAGGGACTAGTATCCTCGATCGCTACTCGGGCCTGCTGACGAAGTTGAAGTCTGATTACGCTCTTGACGCGCTGAGCAACCCGAAATCGGAGGGCACCTTCGAGTACGGAAAGCACGTCGGGTTCATAGCTGGACTGAATCGCGCAGAGCAGCTCCTAAAAGAGGCCATAGGTCAAGAAGCGGATGACGATGGATCAAAGTAGTACGATTTCGGTGGACGCACTTCGTAAGACGAACGGATCGTCGACTTCTCAGCTGGCGAAGAAAGGCATCCCGAATTCGATGTTGCTCGCGTACGAGAGCATCGAAGATGCTTTCCCGGATGTTGCACCAGGTGTTACGCCCTTTGGCTCGCGAGTCGTGTGTCAGATTCGTCGGCCGATGGATCTTACGAAATCGGGTTTCCACCTTCCACAGGAGACCCGCGAGACTGAGAAGTGGAATACTCAGGTCGCGAAAGTCATCTCGATGGGGCCAGTGGCTTTCAAGGATCGCGATACTTTGACAGCGTGGCCCGAGGGCTCTTGGTGCGAGGTCGGAACGTTCGTCCGTGTACCAAAGTACGGCGGCCACAAGTGGGAAGGAGTCAATCCCGATTCCGTCGACAAAGTCCTCTTCGCAATTTTCAACGACGTCGACTTGATCGGCCGGATCGAAGGTGATCCGCTAGAGATGGTCGCCTACGTCGGCTGATTTTTCACAACAAGAAGCCCCAATGGCCAAAGAAGAGAAAGATGAGAAGGGATCTGAGGAGCCGGCACTCGAGGTAGTGACCGACGAGACCGCTGCTGCCGCGCCCAAGAAAGAGGGCGACGACGAAGACGACGGCGGAGACGATGACTCCGAAGACGACAGTAGTGGCCCCTCCGGGGGCGACGATCGCCTGGGTGCCAGCGACGAAGACATTGCTGGCGACGCCAAACGTGCAGATCGCAAGGTCGAACGGAAAACCCGGCGACAAAGATACCGAGAGAAAGCGGAGCAACGCGAAACGGAAAACCGTTTCCTGCGTGAGCACAACCGTCGTCTAGAATCCACTGCCGGGGACATGGCTAAGCGCCTCGATGCACTCGAGGGCACCACGATCGAAGGCCGCATTTCGCAGTTCAATCAGGCGATCTCGAAGGCCGACGACACTATTGCGGATGCTGTCACCAAGAACGATGGTGCAGCGCACAAGGAAGCCTCGCAGATCCGCGAGCAGCTCGTAGAGGGCAAGCGCAAGCTCGAGTCCGCGAAGGAGCAACAGTCTCAGCAGTCGAAGCGACGTGAGCAGGGCGGGAACGATGTAGATCCCGACATCGCTCGTCTCGCGACAGCTTGGGCCGATCGCAACTCCTGGTTCGATCCTCGCAAGGGCGATGAGGACTCTGCTGTTGCTGCGGCCGTTGACTTCGCACTCTCGAAAGAGGGCCGGTTCGATCCGCGCACACCAGGCTACTACAAAGAGTTCGACCGCCGCTTGAAGGCGCGTGGTATCGACAAACGTGCTCGAGATGACGACGCAGACGATGCGGATCTCGAGGAGACGGAAGATCCGCCGCGCAAGGGCGCTGCGCCGAAGAAGAACGGCGCGAACGGTGGCCCGAGGTTCCGCGGTGGTGGGAATGATCGCCAGCTCGGCGCTAACCAGGTGTACTTGAGCAAACAACGGCTCGAGGCATTGGAAGCAGCGGGCATCGAACCCGGCACCGATCAGTACAAGCGCATGCTCAAACGCTACAAAGAGCATGATGACGCTGCAACAAACGACACGGCTCGCTGAACGAGGGAGCCTCACCATGGCACGCAAAATCAACAGAGACGCGAGACTGGGCACCAACGGAGAAACACGACGTCTGCGAAGTTCCGGCAATCGGCGGGGAGCTTCAGAAGAGCGAGTGTTGGAAGACGATGAGAGGCTGACGGAGTTTCGCAAGCAGTTCTACCAGTCAGTGCTCCCGGATCTGCCAAAAATTCCGGGATACCACACCTGTTGGCTGACGACCACGAACCCCGCCGATTCAATCCAGCGCAGGACTCGCCTCGGCTACGAGCCGATCAAGGCTGAAGAAATTCCTGGATGGGAATACACGTCCATCAAAACCGGCACCTACGAAGGGTGTATCGGTGTCAACGAGATGGTGGCATTCAAGCTGCCACTTTCGTTGTTCGAGGCTTTCATGTACGAGTCGCACCACGCACAACCTCTCGCTGAAGAAGAGAAGTTGTCCAATGCGGTCGACACCATGAAGCAGATGATGGCTGCGTCCGCGAAGAGCGGCATGAAAGGGATCAAGATCGTCGCTGAGGATGGGCACGCTGAACTGGGCCAGGCCCCAGAACCACCGTCCTTCGCCGAAGCTAGCGGCGAAGCGTGACGCTCTAAAAAAGCGTTCCGCTCTCGGTTGGCAGTTCTGGGATCAGAACCCCTGATCTCAGGAGTGCTTGCATGAATTCGTCGGTATACGCTCCGATCGGATTGCTCCCATCGGAGGCAATGTCGGGGATCATTCGACCGCAAGGTCCTACCCCCGCGTTTCTCTCGGGCTACAACACCAACGTTTACCTTGGCTATCCCATCGCAGTGAATGCGGCGGGCAACATGGTCGCGGCAGCTGCTGGTGCTCGTGCTCTCGGTGCCTTCCAAGGCGTCGAGTACGTCGACTCACTAGGAAAACAGACGTATTCTCCGAAGTGGTTGGCGAACACGGTGGCAACGGAAGTTCGTTCCACCTACATCCTAGATCCAGCGCAGATCTACATGATCCAGGCGAACGCAACGCTGGACATCACTGCGATAGGTCAGCAGTACGACTGGACGGCCCTGTCAGGCAATGCAACGACAGGTCTTGCGACGGTTGGCTTGGATGTCGCTTCGGCGGCTGCCAATGCCGGTCTTCGTGTCATCGGGCTGGTGCCGGGTGCGAACAACAACTGGGGCGACTTGTTCCCCTGGGTGCTCGTTCAGATCTCCGAACATCAGTACGTCGCCGACATCGCGTCGGTTTAACCCAACCAGAAGGAGGATTGAACTATGGCAACTCCAATGCGTAGTACCGACTTCCGGTCGGTAGTCGAACCGATCTTGAATGAGATCTTCGACGGCGTGTACGAGCAACGAGCGGACGAGTGGCGTCAGGTCTTCAAGGATCGCAAGGGCATCGCCCGCGCGTACCACGAAGAGCCTGTGCTATACGGTTTCCCGGCAGCGCCGGAGATTCCGGATGGCAACCCGGTCACGTACCAGAGCGGCGGTGTGCTGTTCGTCTACAGGTACGTTTACCGAGTGTACGGTCTCGCGTTCGCGCTGACGAAGATCCTGGTCGAGGACGGCGATCACATCCAGATCGGCAAGATCTACTCCGAGCACCTTGCTCAGAGCATGATCGAGACGAAGGAAACGCTGTGCGCCAACATCTTGAACCGCGCCTTCAACGGTGCGTATCTGGGTGGTGACGGCGTCTCGCTGGTGTCGACCGCGCACCCGATCGTCGGCACGACGTTCAGCAATCAGCTCTCGGTGGCTGCGGCTCTGTCGCAGACGTCGCTCGAGCAGATGCTCATCCAGGTCCGCAACGCTGTTGACAACAACGGCAAGCGAATTCGGTTGCAGCCGCTGAAGATCATCACGGGCTCGAGCAACATCTTCCAAGCGGAAGTGATCTTGAAGTCCGTGCTGCGTACCGGTGCAGCGAACAACGACATCAACCC
>Ga0137463_1000372_pt1 | contig 15997 bp, 10 predicted proteins | sample EasRivERMGT800_2_FD_102333 | JGI IMG/M metagenome (GOLD analysis project Ga0137463, IMG submission 102333) | Soil microbial communities from meander-bound floodplain in the East River, Colorado, USA - East River MetaG ERMGT800_2 | ecosystem: Environmental > Terrestrial > Soil > Floodplain ...
TCGAGCGCGAGCCGTAGGTGCCCATGCCGAAGAGAATTTTTCCGGTGTCGCCGTGGACGATGTCGATGTCCTCCATCGGAATGCCGAGGCGATCGGCCACCACCTGCCCGAAAGCGGTCTCGTGTCCCTGGCCGTGGGAGTGCGAGCCGGTAAACACCGTCACTTTGCCGGTCGGGTGCACACGGACTTCGCCCGCTTCGAAGAGGCCGGCGCGTGCGCCGAGCGCTCCGGCGACGTTCGAAGGCGCGATGCCGCAGGCTTCGATGTAACAGCAATAGCCCAGGCCGCGCAGCTTCCCGCGTTTCGCCGCATCGGCCTTTCGCCCCTGGAACCCGGCGACGTCGGCGACTCTCAGCGCTTCGGCAAGCGTCGCCTCGTAGTTGCCGGTGTCGTACAGGAGGGCAACCGGCGTCTGATAGGGAAAGCTCTTGATGAAATTCTTCCGGCGGATCTCTGCTGGATTCATTTTCATCTCGCGCGCGGCGGTCTCGACCAACCGCTCGACGACGTAGGTCGCTTCGGGTCGCCCCGCGCCACGGTAGGCGTCCACCGGCGCGGTGTTGGTGAATACCGCCGTGACCTCGGCGTAGATCGCGGGCGTCGTGTACTGCCCGGCGAGCAACGTGGCGTAAAGAATGGTCGGGATGCACGAGGCGAAGGTCGAAAGATATGCACCCATGTTCGCCGTGGTGGTAACGCGCATGGCGAGGAATTTTCCGTCCCTGTCGAGCGCCAGCTCCGCTTTGGTCACGTGATCGCGGCCGTGGGCGTCGGAGACGAAGGATTCGCTGCGATCCGCGGTCCACTTCACCGGGCGGTTGACCTGCTTCGAAGCCCAGGTGCACACCACGTCCTCGGCGTAGAGATAGATCTTCGAGCCGAAGCCGCCGCCGACGTCGGGCGCGACCACGCGCACCTTGTGCTCGGGCAGCCCCAGCACGAACGCGGTCATCAGGAGCCGCTCGACGTGCGGGTTCTGGCTCGCGACGTAGAGCGTGTAGCTGTCGTCGGCGCGCGAGTAGGTCGCGTTCGCCGCGCGCGGCTCGATCGCGTTGGGGATGAGCCGGTTGTTGAGGAATTCGAGCGTGGTGACGTGCGCGGCGCCGGAGAAGGCCTTGTCCACCGCGGCCTTGTCGCCGAGGCCCCAGACGTAGCAGGTGTTGTCAGGCGCGTTGTCGTGCACCACCGGCGCGCCTTTCTTGCGCGCGTCGCCGGCGCGCACCACGGCGGGCAGTTCCTCGTAGTCCACCTTCACCAGCTCGGCGGCGTCGCGCGCCTGCTCGTGTGTCTCCGCGATGACGACGGCGACGTGGTCGCCGACGTAGCGCGCCTTGCCTTGCGCGAGGCAGGGGTGCGGAGGTTCCTTCATCGGCTGGCCGTTGACGTCGGTGATAAGCCAGCCGCAGGGCAGGCCGTTGACCTTGGCCCCGGCGAGATCGTCGCCGGTGAAGACGGCGACGACCCCGGGCGCCTTCTGCGCCTTGTCCTTCTTGATCGATTTGATTTTCGCGTGGGCGTGCGGCGAGCGCACGAAATGCGCATAGGTCTGCCTCGGCAGCGCAACGTCGTCGGTGTAGTTGCCCGCGCCGGTGAGGAAGCGGTAGTCCTCTTTGCGCTTGATCGAAGCGCCGATGTAGGGGGTCGCGCCCATGGTCAGCTCCTCATCGTCTGCGAGGCGGCTTTGATCGCCTTCACGATATTGTGATAGCCGGTGCAGCGGCACAGGTTCCCGTCGAGCTGCTCGCGGATCTGCTCCTCGGTCGGGTTCGGAAAGTCCTTCACCAGGTCGATCGCGCTCATCACCATGCCGGGCGTGCAGAAACCGCACTGCAGGCCGTGGTGCTGGCGGAAGGCCTCCTGCATCGGATGGAGCGTGCCGTCCGGCTTGGCGATGCCTTCAATGGTGAGGAGATCTGCGCCTTCGGCTTGCATCGCAAGCATGTTGCAGGACTTCACCGCGCGGCCGTTCATGTGGATGGTGCACGCGCCGCACTGCGCGGTGTCGCACCCGACGTGGGTGCCGGTCAGGCGCAAGGTATCGCGGATAAAGTTGACGAGCAGCGTGCGCTCTTCGACTTCGGCGCTCGCCGGCTTGCCGTTGACGGTAAGGGAGACCTTGACGGTCATGATTACCTCTCCTTTGGCGTGGGTTGGATTTCTTGTTGGGCCGTGTTGAAACGGAATTCTTCAGCGAAAAAAGCTTCCTGGGCCAATCTGATGTCAGGGGAGTGGACGCTTTGGGGACCGGTAGAAATCCTAGACCATGCTCGCGCGGCTATCAACCACAGCTTGAAGCAGCTTCGGCTTGACCCAACCTTAAGCGAGGTCTAGGCTATCGCATATAATTGTTTGACGGCATTCAGCAATCTTCAAGCCTTCATCTCTCAATAGGGATTCTCCGTGGACAGCGTCGATCTCGAAGTGGTACGAAGCGCACTGAAATGGACCGAGTCGGGCCACCGCGCCACCCTGGGCACGGTGGTGCACACCTGGGGCTCGGCCCCGCGTCCTGTGGGCGCGATGCTCGTCATTCGCGACGACGGCCAGGTCATGGGCTCGGTCTCCGGCGGCTGCGTCGAGGACGATCTCATCGACAAGGTGAAAAGCAAGGCGATCGGGGCGGCGAAGCCCGAAGTCACGACCTACGGCGTCACCCAGGAGCAGGCGACGCGCTACGGATTGCCGTGCGGCGGAACGCTGCAGATCGTGCTCGAGCCGGTGACTGCGGAATCGAAGCTCAGGGACCTGCTGTCCGTCATCGAGCGCCACGAGCTCTCGGCGCGCTTCCTCGACATGGACACGGGCAAGGTGCGCATCGAGCCCGGCAAATGGTCGGACCTGCTCGAGTTCGACGGCAAGGTGCTGAAGACGGTGCATGGGCCGCGTTGGCGGCTGCTCCTCATCGGCGCGGCGCAGGTGAGCCGCTACCTCGCGCAGATGGCGCAGGCGCTCGACTACCACGTCACGGTGTGCGACCCGCGCGGGGAATACGCCGACGGCTGGGACTTCAAGGAAGTCCCCATCAACCGCGGCTATCCCGACGACGTGGTGGTGGCGATGAACCTCGATGCGCACAGTGCGGTGGTCGCAGTCACGCACGATCCCAAGCTCGACGACGCGGCGCTGCTGGAGGCGCTGAAGTCTCCCGCGTTTTATGTCGGCGCCCTCGGCTCGCAGAAGAACAACGACGCACGGCGCAAACGTCTCGCCGACTTCGACCTCGCCGCCTTCGAGATCGCGCGTCTGCGCGGGCCGGTGGGCCTGAAGATCGGCTCCAAGACCCCGCCCGAGATCGCGGTGGCCATTCTCGCGGAGATGACCGCAGTGCGCCGCGGCGTGCAGATTCCGGAAACCATCGAGCCTCCGAAGGTCAACGTCACGGCCGGCTGCGAGGTTCCGCAAAACTAGCTATCCTCCCTCTCCTTCGAGGGGGAGTTCATGGCCGCAAACATCCGCGGCATTCTGCTCGCCGCTGGTTCCGCCAAGCGCTTCGGGTCAAACAAGCTGCTCCACGCGCTGCCTCCCGGCACGCCGGACGCCGGCGTGCCGGTCGGACTTGCCGCCGCAAGGCATTTGATCGGGGCGCTGCCCGATTCCATCGCAGTCCTCAGGCCGCGCGCGCAGAAGCTCGGCAAGTTGCTGCGCGACGCGGGCTGCAACACCGTCGTCTGCAAAAACGCGGGCGAGGGCATGGGCACAAGTCTCGCCGCAGGCGTGCGCGCCGCAGCGGACGCTCATGGCTGGGTGGTCGCGCTCGCCGACATGCCTTTCCTTCATCCGGAGACGGTCCGCATCATCGCCAAGGCGCTCTCCGAGGGCGCAGCGATCGCGGCCCCGGCGTATCGCGGCGAGCGCGGCCATCCGGTGGGTTTCGCGCGGCGCTTCCTCGACGAGCTTTCCGCGCTGCACGGCGACCAGGGCGCAAAAGAACTGCTTGCGCAACACTCCAACTGGGTGACGCTCTATGAAGTGGACGATCCCGGCGTGCTGCGCGACATCGACATGCCTTCAGATCTCACGCGCTGAGCGATCGAACTTCACACACGTGCGGAGATGACAACATGAACGCGGTCCGCTACTCGATCATTCCGGCGCGGCCCGAAGCGCACCTTTATCGCGTGACCTGCACGATCGCAGAACCCGATCCTTCGGGGCAGCAGTTCGCGCTCCCGGCGTGGGCCCCCGGCAGCTACATGATTCGGGATTTCGCGCGTCACGTCGTTTCGATAGGCGCTCGGAGCCGCAACCGGCCTGTGCCTCTCGGGAAGATCGACAAGCACACCTGGCGCGCGCAATCGGTCACCGGGCCGCTCAGCGTGAGCTACGAGGTATACGCCGGGGACCTTTCGGTGCGCGGCTCGCACCTCGATACCGGTCACGGATTTTTCAACGGCGCTTGCGTGTTCCTGCGGGCGCTCGGACACGAGGGCGCACCGTGCGAGCTCGAGATCCTGCGGCCCCGGGGCGCGCGCTACCGCAATTGGCGCGTCGCTACAGCGATGCCGAGAAAAGGCGCCGGCCCCTTCGGATTCGGCGGCTATGTCGCGGCGGACTACGACGAGCTGATCGACCATCCGGTGGAGATGGGCGGGTTCACGCTGGCGAGCTTTCGAGCGTGCGGCGTGGCGCACGATATCGTCATCACGGGCCGCCACCGCGCGGACCTGGCGAGGCTGCGCCGCGATCTGAAGCGCTTGTGCGAGGAGCACATCCGTTTCTTCGGCGAACCCGCCCCCATGAAGCGTTTTGTATTCCTCGTCACGGCAATGGGCGAGGGCTACGGGGGACTCGAGCATCGCGCATCCACGGCGCTGCTGTGCTCGCGCGACGATTTGCCGCGTGAAGGCGAGACCGAGGTGACCGAGCGCTATCGCACTTTCCTCGGTCTAGTCAGCCACGAGTATTTCCACACCTGGAACGTCAAGCGCATCAAGCCCGCCGCGTTCGCGCCCTACGACCTCGATCGCGAAAATTACACGACGCTCCTTTGGGCGTTCGAGGGCATCACGTCCTACTACGACGATCTTGCCCTCGTCCGCTGCGGGCTGGTCGAAAAGAAGGACTATCTCGAGCTGCTCGGTCGCTCGATCACGGCGCATCTGCGCACCCCGGGCCGGACGATCCAGAGCTTGGCCGAGTCGAGCTTCGACGCCTGGATCAAATACTACCGCCAGGACGAAAATTCGCCGAACGCGGCCGTGAGCTACTACGTCAAGGGGAGCCTGGTCCCGCTGTGCCTGGACCTGCTCATCCGTGAGAAGACCCGAGGGAGGAAATCGCTCGACGACATCATGCGCGCGCTGTGGCGGCGCCATGGGCTCAGCGGGGCCGGTGTCGAGGAGAACGGCATCGAACGCCTCGCCGGGGAGGCCACGGGTCTCGAGCTGGAACGCTATTTCGACGAGTGGCTGCGCTCGACGCGCGAATTGCCGCTGAAGGCGCTGCTCGCGACGCACGGAGTGGCGATGGAACTGCGTCCGGCCGAGTCGGCTCAAGACAAAGGCGGCAGACCGGCTCGCTCGAAAAACGCTGCGGGGCTCGCGATGCTCGGCATCCGCGCGCGAGCGCATGACGATGACACCGCCGTCACGCACGTGCTCGAAGGCGGCGCCGCGCAAGGAGCGGGCATCGCCGCCGGTGATGTGATCGTCGCCGTCGATGGCCTGCGCGCGGGGCAGGCCGGATTGGATGCAGCGCTCGCGAAGCGGCGCCCCGGAGAGCGGGTCGCGATCCATGCCTTCCGTCGCGACGAGCTCATGACCTTCGATGCGCAGCTCAGACGCGCGCAAGCCGATACTTGCGTGCTCGCCGAATCGGCGAGCGGGAAGCGGCTGCGCGAACGCTGGTTGGGGCCGCGCCGTGGATGAAACGCGGCTCATCCTCATCCGCCACGGCGAGACCGAATGGAACCGCACGGGCCGCATCCAGGGCTATCGCGCGGACAGTGCGCTCAGCGCAACCGGCCGCGAGCAGGTCCGTGCCCTGGCCTTACGCCTTGCGCGCGAGGGAATCGACGCGCTTTATTCGAGCGACGCGGGACGAGCGCGTGAGACTGCGGAACCGATCGGTGCGGCGACGCGCTTGCCGGTCGTCTACGAAACGGCGCTGCGCGAGCGCAACTACGGCGTTTTTGAAGGTCATAGCTTTACAGGGATCGAGAGCGCATTTCCGGAAGAATTCGAAAAATTCCGTACTCGCGATCCGGACTACGTTCCGCCCGAGGGAGAGAGCGCCGCGCAGTTTCGCGATCGCATCATCACGGCGCTCGAAGCCGTCGCCGCGCGGGCGAGGGGACGGCGCGTCGCCGTGGTCACGCACGGCGGCGTGCTCGGGGCGATGTATCGGCACGCGATGAATATTCCGCTGGAGACGAAGCGCGGCTACCCGCTCGCCAACGCGAGCCTCAATCATTTCCGATTCGCCGATGGGCGCTGGCTGCTCGATGCCTGGGGCGACGTCGCGCATCTATCCGCGGAAAGCCTGGACGAGCTGTAAATCCTAGAAGCAGGGACCGGTACGGCGAGTCGGCGTAAAATCCGGGGCTGAATCGTCGCATTCAGGTCCGGATGAACGCCCCCGACAAGACCGCTCTCGCAGCAAGCTACGCCGACGTCGCCTCCGCCGCCGAGCGGCTCGCCGGCCACGCGCACCGAACGCCGGTGATGACCTCGCACACCGTGGACGAACGCACCGGTGCGCGGGTCTTCTTCAAATGCGAGAACTTGCAGCGCATGGGCGCGTTCAAGTTTCGCGGCGCCTACAACGCGATGTCGCGCCTCTCGTCCGATGAGCGCAGGCGTGGCGTGCTCGCCTACTCCTCGGGAAATCACGCGCAGGCGGTCGCCCTCGCGGGACAGCTGCTTGGGATCCGCGTCACCATCGTGATGCCGGCAGATGCTCCCGCCGTGAAGATCGAGGCGACCCGCGGCTATGGCGCCGAAATCGTCCTGTACGACAAGCGCAGGGAAGTGCGCGAGGAGGTCGCCGAGCGGGTCGCGCGCGAGCGCGAGCTTCCCGTGATCCCGCCTTTCGATCATCCCCACGTGATCGCGGGGCAGGGCACGGCGGCCAAGGAATTGATCGAGGACGCGGGGCGGCTCGACTATCTGTTCGTGCCGGTGAGCGGCGGCGGGCTGATCTCGGGCTGCGCGGTGGCGGCATCGCATCTCGCGCCCGATTGCAAAGTCATCGGCGTGGAGCCCGAGGCGGGCGACGATGCCACCCGCTCCTTCAAGACGAAGTCGCTGCAGAGCTGCCACAACCCGGACACCATCGCCGACGGCGCGCGCACGCACTCGCTCGGGCGGCTGACTTTTCCGCTGGTGCTGCGCTACGTGAGCGACATGGTGACGGTGAGCGACACGGAGCTCGTGAAAGCCGTGCTCTACCTGTGGGAGCGCATGAAGATCATCGTCGAGCCGACCGGAGCCCTCGGCGCCGCAGGCTTGTTCGAGCGGGGGCTGCCGGTCGCGGGCAAGCGCGTCGGGGTGATCCTCTCGGGCGGAAACGTCGATCTCAAGCTCATGGCGAAGTACTTCTAGTCCAGACCTGCCAGCGTTCCTTGCCGGCGAAGATCGGTATCGAGTCTGTCGCCGGGGCATCGGCAGTCCGGTCGAAGTGCTTCCCGAGCAGGGCTTCCAACTCTCCCCTGTTCAGTCCGAAGGGCGGACCGCGCTCGCCGTCCTCGAAGAAGAAAAACCCGGCGATCCTGCCCTGCGGCCCGAGCAGCTCGAGCACGCGTTGCACATAGCGCGGCCGCAGCGGGCGCGGAAGCGAGCACAGAAAAGCGCGCTCGTACACGAGGTCGAACGGCCGGTCGAAGTCGAATTCAAAGAAATCTTCGAGACGAACGAGGTGCGCGATCGGGCCCAGGGACCGTTGCGCGCGTTCCACCGCCGCGGGCGCGAAGTCGATCGCGAGCGTCTCGAGCCCCGCTTCGGCGAAAGCGCGCACTTCGTAGCCCGAGCCGCAGCCCGGAATCAGGACGCGCCGGTCTCGCGGCTCCGTCTTCAGGAATTGCTCGAGCGCGGCAGGTACGCGCCCCGCGTCCCAGGGCGTAAAGCTTTCGCGGAAGCGCTTTTCCCAGAATTCGGGCCGCGCCGCGTCCTCCTTCGGCATCCGTTCAACCCTTGACGCAGACCACTTGCTTGAGGGTGTGCACCACGTCGACAAGATCGGTCTGGTCGGCCATGACCTGATCGATATCCTTGTAGGCGCCCGGGATCTCATCGAGCACGTCCTTGTCCTTGCGGCATTCGACGCCCTGGGTCTGCGCGATGAGATCGGCGCGCGAGAACCGCCGCTTCGCCTCGTTGCGGCTCATGCGGCGCCCGGCCCCGTGGGCGCAGGAAAGGAAGGACTCGGGGTTGCCTTTGCCGCGGACGATATAGGACCGCGTTCCCATGCTGCCCGGGATGATACCGAGCTCACCTGCGCGTGCGCTGATGGCACCCTTGCGGGTGACGTAGACGCGCTCGCCGAAGTGCTCTTCCTCCCGCACGTAGTTGTGATGGCAGTTGATCGCTTCGCCGAGGACCTCGAACGCCGGGAGGTGACGATGCAGCACCTCGAGGATCAACTCCAGCATTTCGCCCCGGTTGGCAAAGGCGTAGTCCTGCGCCCAGCCGACCGCCTCGACGTAGTCGCCGAAAGACTTCGAGCCTTCACTCAGCCAGGCGAGGTCGCGATCGGGAAGGTGCACGTCCGTCTTCATCATCGCCTCGCGTGCCGCCGCGATGAAATACTGCCCTATGCAGTTGCCGATCCCGCGGCTGCCCGAGTGCAGCATCACCCACAGGTGTTCGCTTTCGTCGAGGCAAAGCTCGATGAAGTGATTGCCGCCGCCGAGCGAGCCCATCTGCCGGATCCATTTCTTCTCGTGGTCGCGCTGCATTTTCGCGATTCTCGGGTGCTTGCGCACGATTGCCGCAAGACGGCGCGCAAGCGGAGCGCAGGCGTCGCTGCGCGCGGCGGACTCACGGTGTTCATCGAATCCCACCGGGACCGCGCGCTCGATTGCGGTGCGAATGCGCGCGAGACTGTCCGGAAGCTGCTCCGCTCCGAGCGAGAGCCGCACGGCATTCATGCCGCAGCCGATATCGACTCCCACCGCCGCCGGGATGATCGCGCCGCGTGTCGGTATCACCGACCCCACCGACGCACCTATCCCCGAGTGCACGTCGGGCATGGCCGCGACGTGCCCGAACACGATCGGCAGCTGCGCCACGTTGGCGAGCTGCGCCCGCGCGTGGGACTCGAGGTCATCGGTGAAGACCTTCACCGGGACGCGGCCGCCTTCGATGATTTGCCTGACGGGCATGGAGGGCATTCTACCGGCGCGCAACGGGCCGGAACGGGGCGCGGTAACATCTCGTTGCAAACAAATGTCTTGCGAAATGGGGCAGTTACATTTCTTTGCTGTAATCGGCCGAAGCTCGCCCGACGGGAGCGAGCCCGACGCGGGCGGTCCAAATGAAAATTGAGAGCCATCTGATGACCGAGAAACGCCGCTCGCTGCGCGGCGCCTGGGTTGTGATCCTCGTGCTGCTGCTGGCGGCCGCGGGGGCGACGGTCTATTTCCTCCAGCCGGGCGCCCCCCAGGCCCCGACGGGCCGGCGAGGCATCGACCCCACGCGCCCGACGCCGGTCGCGGTTGCGACGGCGAAGACCGGCGACATCAACATCTATCTGAACGGCCTGGGGACCGTGACGCCCCTGCGGACCGTGACCGTCCGGAGCCGGGTGGATGGAGAGCTCATCCGGGTGGCCTTTACCGAGGGGCAACTGGTCAAGGCAGGTGACCTGCTCGCCGAAATCGATCCGAGGCCCTTTCAGGTTCAGCTCACTCAGGTGGAAGGCCAGATGGCGCGCGATCAGGCGCTGCTTGCGAACGCCCGCATCGACGTGGAGCGCTACCGCACGCTTTACGCGCAGGACTCGATAGCCAAGCAGCAGGTGGACACTCAGGAAGCGCTGGTGCGCCAGTACGAAGGCACGGTCAAATTCGATCAGGGCCAGATCGACAACATCAGGCTCCAACTGACTTATTCGCGAATCACCGCGCCCGTGAGCGGGCGTTTGGGCCTGCGCCTGGTGGACTCCGGTAACATTGTCCGCTCGGGCGACGCCAACGGCCTGGTCGTCATCACGCAGATTCAGCCGATCGCGGCCGTGTTCACCATTCCGCAGGACAACCTGCCCGCGGTGCTCGCGAGGCTGCGCGCGGGCGAGCCGCTCGGGGTCGAGGCCTACGACCGCGAACAGAAGTCGAAGCTCGCGACGGGGAAGCTCCTTACCGCGGACAACCAGATCGATCCGACGACCGGGACGATCAAGCTCAAGGCGCAGTTCCCGAACGAGGACGGCAGCCTCTTCCCCAACCAGTTCATCAACTTGCGCCTGCACCTGGACACGCTGCGCGAAGCGACCATCGTCCCCTCGGCGGCCATACAGCGCGGGGTGCAGGGAACCTTCGTCTACGTCCTGAAGGACGACAAGACAGTCGCGCTTCGGCCGGTCAAGGTCGGGGCGAGCGAAGGCGAAAACGTGATGGTCGATTCCGGCATGTCGCCCGGCGAAGTGGTGGTGGTGGAAGGCAGTGACCGCCTGCGCGACGGCGCAAAGGCCGAGGTTCCTGATCCGGCGAGCCGCGCGGCCGGCGCAGAAGGCGGCGCGCCCAAAGGCGGCAAAGGCGGCAAAGGCGCCCGGAGCAAGAAGAGCGAGCCGTGAGCGCGGCGGTCCGATGAATCCCTCGCGGCCGTTCATCCTCCGGCCGGTGGCGACTTCGCTGCTGATGGCCGCCCTGGTGCTCGCGGGAGGAATCGCCTACCGGCTGCTCCCCCTGTCGGCGCTCCCCGAGGTCGACTATCCGACGATCCAGGTCGTCACGTTCTATCCCGGCGCGAGCCCCGAAGTGATGACCTCGTCGGTAACCGCGCCGCTCGAGCGCCAGTTCGGGCAGATGCCGGGCCTGAGGCAGATGTCCTCGACCAGCTCCGGCGGCGCCTCGCTGATTACACTGCAGTTCGGCCTGGATCTGTCTCTGGACGTGGCCGAGCAGGAAGTGCAGGCGGCGATCAATGCCGGCTCGAATTTCCTTCCCCAGGATTTGCCCGCGCCGCCCGTGTACAGCAAGGTGAATCCCGCGGACGCACCCATCCTCACGCTCGGGATCAGCTCGAAAACGATGCCTCTGACGCAGGTGCAGAACCTCGTCGACACGCGCCTTGCGCAGAAGATCTCGCAATTGCCCGGGGTGGGCCTGGTGACGCTTTCGGGCGGCCAGCGGCCCGCGGTGCGCGTGCAGGTGAACCCGCGGGCGCTCGCGGCAAACGGCCTCGGCCTGGAGGACGTGCGCCTGGCGATCGCCTCCGCCAACGTCAACCAGGCTAAAGGCGGCTTCGACGGACCGAGCCGCGCCTACACCATCGACGCCAACGACCAGCTGCGCTCGGCCGCGGAATACGCCGCGGTGATCGTCGCGTACCGCAACGGCGCGCCGCTGTTGCTCTCGGATGTCGCCGACGTCATCGAAGACGCGGAGAACGTGCGCCTCGCCGCGTGGATGAACCAGAACCCCGCGGTGATCCTCAACATCCAGCGCCAGCCCGGAGCGAACGTGATCGAGGTGGTCGATCGCGTGAAGGGCTTGCTGCCCCAGCTGACCGCCTCGCTTCCCGCGGCCGTGGAAGTCGCGACACTGACCGATCGCACCGTCACGATCCGCGCTTCCGTCGCGGACGTGCAGTTCGAGCTGGTGCTCGCCGTCGCCCTGGTGGTGATGGTCATATTCCTGTTCCTGCGCACGGCCGCGGGCACGCTCATTCCGAGCATCGCAGTTCCCCTGTCGCTCGTGGGCACGTTCGGCTTGATGTATCTCGCCGGGTTCAGCATCAACAACCTCACCCTCATGGCGCTCACCATCGCCACCGGATTCGTGGTCGACGACGCGATCGTCATGATCGAGAACATCTCCCGCTACATTGAGGAGGGCGAGCCGCCGCTCCAGGCTGCACTGAAGGGCGCCGAGCAAATAGGGTTTACGATCATCTCTCTCACGTTCTCGCTGATAGCGGTGCTGATCCCGCTGCTGTTCATGGGCGAAGTGGTGGGACGCTTGTTCCGGGAATTCGCGATCACGCTTGCAGTCTCCATACTGATCTCGGCCGTCGTGTCGCTCACGCTCACGCCGATGATGTGCGCCAAGCTGCTGCGCCGCAGGCCGCCCGCCGAGCAAGGCGCGTTCTACCGCGCGACCGGGCGCTGGCTGGAGGCCGTGATCGAGCGCTACGGCGAGATGCTGAACTGGGTGCTCGACCGCCAGGCGGCGACCTTGTGGGTCTTCCTGGGAACGCTCGCGCTCACGGTGGTTCTCTACGTCTTTATCCCGAAAGGATTCTTCCCGCTGCAGGATACGGGCGTCATCCAGGGCATCTCGGAGGCGCCGCAATCGATCTCTTTTGCCGCTATGGCCGAGCGCCAGCAGGCGCTCGCGCGGGAGATCCTGCAAGACCCCGCGGTGGAAAGCCTTTCGTCCTTTATCGGCGTGGACGGCGTGAATACCACGCTCAACAGCGGGCGCCTGTTGATCAACCTCAAGCCGAAGTCGCAGCGCAAGGGCGACATCGCAGAGGTGATCCGGGGACTGCAGGGGAGGCTCGCGCGGGTCGAAGGCATTTCGCTCTACATGCAGCCGATCCAGGACCTGACCATCGAGGATCGCGTCAGCCGCACGCAGTACCAGTTCACGCTGGAGGACGCGAACCCCGATGAGCTCGCCGTGTGGGTGCACCGCCTGACGGAGCGCCTTTCGCAGCTGCGCGAGCTCGCCGACGTGGTGAGCGATCTGCAGGACCAGGGGCTGCAGGCCTTCCTTTCGATCGACCGCGACACGGCGGGGCGGCTCGGGATCACGCCGGCGGCGATCGACATCGCGCTCTACAACGCTTTCGGGCAGCGCTTGATCTCGACGATCTTCACACAGGCGAACCAATACCGCGTGGTGCTCGAGGTGAAACCGGAATTCCGCAAGGGGCCGGACGCGCTGAAAGACATCTATGTCGCGTCGTCCTCGGGCGCGCAGATCCCCTTGAGCGCGATCACCACTTTCACCGAGAAACCGGCTCTGCTCGCCATCAATCACCTCGGCCAGTTTCCCGCGGCGACCATTTCCTTCAACCTCGCCCCGGGCGTCTCGCTCGGCGAGGCCGTAAACGCGATCGAGGCGGAAGCGCGGGCGCTGCCGCCCGCCATGCGCGCGAGCTTCCAGGGAGCGGCGCTCGCCTTCAGGGCGTCGCTCGCGAACGAGCTGCTGCTGATCCTCGCGGCGATCGTGACCATGTACATCGTGCTCGGCGTGCTCTACGAGAGCTACATCCACCCGCTCACGATCCTCTCGACGCTGCCCTCGGCGGGAGTGGGCGCGCTGCTCGCGCTCATGGTCTCGCGAACGGATTTGGGGGTGATCGCGGTGATCGGGATCATCCTCCTGATAGGCATCGTCAAGAAGAACGCGATCATGATGATCGACTTCGCCCTGGACGCGGAGCGCAAGGAAGGCAGGAGCCCGCGCGATGCGATCTATCAGGCGTGCCTGCTGCGCTTCCGGCCGATCCTCATGACGACGATGTGCGCGTTGCTCTCCGCGCTGCCGCTCATGCTCGGCACCGGTGTCGGCTCGGAGCTGCGGCACCCGCTCGGAATCACCATGGTGGGGGGCCTGATCGTCAGCCAGGCGCTCACGCTTTTCACCACGCCCGTCATCTACCTCTGGTTCGACCGCCTGGCGCGGCGCGCCGGCGGTGTTGAACCGGAAGGGGCGCGCGACAGTTCCATCGAGGGCGAGCGGCCGTGAATCTGACCGAGCCTTTCATCCGGCGCCCGGTCGCCACCACGCTCCTCACCGCCGGCATCACGCTGGCCGGCGCGGTGGCGTTCGGGCTCCTGCCTGTCGCGCCGCTGCCGCAGGTGGATTTCCCGACGATCTCGGTGCAGGCCCAGCTTCCCGGAGCGAGCCCGGAGGTGATGGCCGCGACCGTAGCGACGCCCCTCGAGCGCGCGCTCGGGCGCATCGCCGGCGTGACCGAGATGACCTCGTCCTCCTCGCTCGGCAACGCGCGCGTCACGCTGCAGTTCGACCTCAACCGCGACATCGACGGCGCCGCGCGCGACGTGCAGGCGGCGATCAATGCCGCCAGAAGCCAGCTGCCCACGAGCCTTCCCCGCAACCCGACTTACCGCAAGGTCAACCCGGCCGATGCGCCGATCATGATCCTCGCGCTCACTTCCCCCACGATGGACCGCGGGCAGATGTACGACGCGGCGTCCACGATCCTCGCACAGAAGATTTCCCAGCTGAGTGGCGTCGGACAGGTCACCGTCGGCGGTGCGTCCCTCCCCGCGGTCCGGGTCGAGCTGAACCCGACGACTCTCAACAGCTACGGCATCGGGCTGGACGATGTGCGCGCGGCGCTCGCGGCGGCCAACGCAAACCGGCCGAAGGGTTCGATCGAGGAGGGCGATCGTCACTGGCAGATCCAGGCCGACGACCAGGCGAAGAAGGCGAGCGAATACATTCCGCTCATCGTTGCTTACCGCAACGGAGCGGCGGTGCGCCTCTCACAGGTCGCCGACGTGGTCGATTCGGTGGAAGACCTGCGCAACGCCGGCTCTTCGAACGGCCAGCCCTCGGTGCTGGTCATCATCAACCGGCAGCCCAACGCCAACATCATCGAGACAGTCGAGCGCGTGCGCGAGCTGCTCCCGCTTCTGCGTGCGTCGATTCCGGGGGCGATCAACCTCGATGTGGTGCTCGAGCGTACCAGCACGATCCGCGCGTCGCTCTTCGAAGTGGAGCGGACGCTTCTCATCGCGATGGCGCTCGTGATACTGGTCGTGTTCGTGTTCCTGCGCAACGCCCGCGCGACCCTGATCCCCGCGGTGGCGGTGCCCGTGTCGCTCGTCGCGACATTCGGCGTGATGTACCTCGCAGGTTTCAGCCTTAACAACCTGTCGCTGATGGCGCTGACCATCGCGACCGGTTTCGTAGTGGACGACGCCATCGTCGTGCTGGAGAACGTCTCGCGCCACATCGAGCGCGGCGTGCCGCCGTTCCGCGCGGCGCTGCTGGGGGCGAAGGAAGTGAGCTTCACGGTGATGTCGATGAGCTTCTCCCTGATTGCGGTCTTCATTCCCATCCTGCTCATGGGAGGGGTCGTGGGACGACTCTTCCGCGAGTTCGCGGTGACGCTTTCGGTCGCGGTCCTGGTGTCCCTCGCCGTCTCGCTCACGACCACGCCGATGATGTGCGCGCGGCTGCTCAAGGCCCCTGGCGAACGGCGCCCCGGGCGGCTTTTCGCAGCCAGCGAACGAGTCTTTCAGTGGATGCTCGCCGAGTACGAGGCGAGCCTCGCCTGGGCGCTGCGCCACTCCCCTCTGATGATGCTGCTTCTCGCCGCGACCATCGGGCTCAACGTCTGTCTGTACATCGTCGTGCCGAAGGGCTACTTTCCCCAGCAGGATACCGGCCGATTGGGCGGCTCGATCCAGGCCGACCAGGGCATATCCTTCCAGGCGATGCGGCAGAAGCTCGCCGACTTCGTCGAAATCGTGAAGAGCGACCCCGCGGTCGAGAACGTCGTGGGCTTCACCGGCGGCGGGCAGCGCAATTCCGGCTTCATGTTCATGTCGCTGAAGCCGCTGAAGGAGCGCAAGGTCAGCGCCGACCAGGTGGTCGCGCGGCTGCGTCCGCGGCTCGCGCAGGTCGCCGGCGCAAACCTGTTCCTGGTGCCGTTCCAGGACATCCGCATCGGCGGACGGCAGTCGGGAGCGCAGTACCAGTTCACCTTGCAGGCCGACGACCTGGCGGACCTGCGCCTGTGGGAGCCGCGCGTGCGCCAGGCGCTTTCTGAGCTGCCCGAGCTGGTCGACGTCAACACCGATCAGCAGGAAAAGGGACTGCAGACCAATGTCGTGATAGACCGGCCGACGGCGGCGCGCA
>Ga0137463_1000373_pt1 | contig 15956 bp, 11 predicted proteins | sample EasRivERMGT800_2_FD_102333 | JGI IMG/M metagenome (GOLD analysis project Ga0137463, IMG submission 102333) | Soil microbial communities from meander-bound floodplain in the East River, Colorado, USA - East River MetaG ERMGT800_2 | ecosystem: Environmental > Terrestrial > Soil > Floodplain ...
CAGTCGGGTTCTTGCGAATTGGCGAGTCGGCGCCCACGAGCGGCCGGTCGGAGGCTCCTCGCCGGAACGCGTCGCGGGCCGGGTTGAAGTCGGGGTTGTCTGCCTGTGGGGTGGGGGGCGGGCCGTCGGTGGAGGCCAGTGTTGGATCGGTCGGGGGGACCGAAGGATCTCCCGAAACCTGCGTCGCGACCGGAATCGGATTCGAATAGTTGTACACGATCGGCTGGTTGATGATCGGCGTGTAGTACGGATTGTAGTAAGGGTTGTAACCGCACGAATACGCGAGCGTTCCCAGGCCATAGCCGCCGAATCCCCAGCCGAGCGGGTAGCCGGTGTAGCCGTATGGGCCATACCAGCCGCCGTAGCCTCCCCAGCCCCACATCGGCGAGACACCCAGTCCCCAACCGCCACCCCCCAGTCCCAGACCCCAACCGCCGCCGCCGAATCCCAATCCCCACCCCGGGCCACCGCCCCATCCCCAGCCCCAGGCATTTCCGCTCCAGGGACTGTTGAACCAGGAGTACTTCAAATAGCTGGGTTGATATCCGAGATAGGCCAGTTTCAGCGACTGATTCCCGATAAACGCCTGGTGGTAAATCCCCAGGTTCGGGTTCACCGAATGAATCATCCCGGGATTCTTGAACGCCGGATTGATTCCGTTAAACGCATTGTTCACGTGCAGCGCCTGATTGTTCAGGTGCAGATTCTGGTTGTTGAGATGCAGGTTCTGTTTGTTAAGTTGCTGCAGGTTCTGATTATTCAGCTTCAGGGTCTGATTGTTGAGGTGCAGGTTCTGTTTGTTGAGTTGTTCCAGATTCTGGTTATTCAACTTCAAAGTCTGATTCTCGAGGTGCAGGTTCTGTTTGCTGAGTTTCAGGTTCTCATCGGAGAGATGCAGGTTCTGATTATTCAGCTTCAGTGCCTGGTTGTTGAAGTGCACGCTGCTGGCGGCGTTTCCCGAGAGTCCCGGATTGCTGGTTCCGACTTTGCCCGACAATGTGGACGCGTTGCCCGAGGAACTGAACGTCGGCGTATGGGTCGAGAGGGTGTGACTCAAGGGAACCGACGAATTGCCCGTCCCGGTACCGGTTCCCAGGTGCAATGCCGAATTGTTGAAACCGGTGCTCCCCGACTTCAGCGCGGCGGTATTGCCACTGGACTGTAACTTCGTTCCGGCGCCGGTGGCGCGCAGCGCATTGGTGTTGCCGGTGGTAACATTGGCCGAATTATTGCTGGCACTAGTTCCAGTTCCCGCGGTGGAATTGTTCGTCGCGCCCCCCCGCAAGCCTCCACCCTTCGGTGGTGCAAAGCCGAGCGCCGGACTCAACGCGATGCCAACCACGATTGCCGCTGGAAACAAAGTGCCTGTGAGGTGCTTGTGCATGACAGTCTCCCTGACACTGGGGTCTGAATTCTTCGCGTGTGGACGCGAGTTGCTTACTTTTTGACGGCCGAGGGGGCGGGCGGTTTGCGAACCACGGTGACCTCGGTGAGGTCCGGAACGCGTTCTCCGCCGACGATGCGATCGACCGAGTGGAACTTGTATCGATGACTGTCAACCGGAGAAAAAATGGCCGAACCCGAGGCAATCCGGCCGTCGGCCGTGACGCCTGCCGAATTCAGGATCCAGTTGTTCCCTTCGCGGTGCCAGTAGCCGTCGGCATAGCCCCCCGACGAGTCAAAGATCCACGATCTGAGGTGACTCGTCAGCGGATCGTAGCCGATGCGTTCCGTGCCGGTCAGGATCTTTTCACCCGCGCTGTGCACGGCAAAATCGCGCAGCAGAAACGCTCCGCTCTCGTCCCAACGGCAGGAGAAGTGGACGTGCGAACCGGGAACTTCGTCAAGCCATTCACCGGCCAGCCATTCGAGCTGCTTGAGTTCTTCGTGAGCCGAGGGGCGGCCCGGGGCGGCAGCCGTTTCCCGGAAACTGGCGATCATCCACTTGTTGCCTTCTTTCGTGCAGACCAGCGCGCAGTGCCCGGCGACAGGGTCTTCCCCCTTGGCGCGCACGAAGCGCGTGACTCCATCCGACGCGATGACCCCCGCGGCGATCGTGCGGGCCGGCCCCACCTCGATGTCGATGCTGGTTTCGGGATTGGCTTTCAGGAAGCCGCTGAATTCGTCCTCGATCGCTGTGCGACCGTGAAAGATGGCCCCGGCTTCATCGATGTATTCCCCATCGGCGGTGAACGCGCCAGCAAAGGCTTTGGCGTCGCGCGCGTGATAGGCCTTCACGAGTAACTGCGCGGCCTGGCCGAGGGCCTCGTCTTCGGCAGATCGCTTTGGCGCCGCCACGGGAGCCGCGCCCGGCGCCGCCGCCGGAACTGCGCCCGCCTTGACGGCAGGGGTTTTGGCCGGGGGAGTCTTCGCGCCGGGCGCCGCTGGCGGAGTTTTTGACTTCTCCTGGGCCGCCACGAAACCGGCGCCAGCCAGAGCCGCCGCCAAACCACACGAGAGCAGGAACCGTGTCATGATGTGCTCGTCCTTTTGCAAAGCGCTGTGTGCATCCGCTGCCGGTCCGCTGGCTTAACGTTACAAACTTCGTGCGAATTTCGCAAACTGTGCCTGTGGATCGTTCGTCGCCCCGTTCGCTCCTGATCGCCCGAGAGCACGCTGCGAACTCGTCTTGTCTGGCTGGCGGGGGAGGGCGTATACTCCGCGGCGTTCGGGAAGCGCCCCCTAGATGCACATCCAAACTGGTTCATTTCCCAGGAGATCCGCATGTCACTTGTCCGCCGCTGGCTGCCGTTAACCGTTTTCGCACTCGTGATCGCCCTGTTGTCGGCCCCGATCGCCGTACGGGCTGCCAAGGATGAAGACGACGATGACGACGAAAAGGCGGGAGCAGCGCAACTGTCGGCGGTCGGCGGGTTGTCGATGATCACGGCCCAGCAATCGGTATTGATCGTGGGCATGACGTCCGACGCGTTCGTCAAGGACGTCTACACACCCGACCAGGTTCAAACATTCGTCAAGGCCACGATCGCGCAGCTCGACGCGGTCAAGGGGCTGCTTCAAAAAATGCGCGATGCCGGACTCAGCGACGAGGACGACGCCTCGATTGAAAAATTCATCGACTTCTACGGCCTGGTTCAGGACGAAGCCAAGGCTCTGGGCAAGTTCGTCTCGAAGCGGGGCGCGGCCGAGGCCAAGGCGTTTGAAAAGGCTCGCGACGCCGCGCTCAAGGGGCTCGATAAGCTGACTGCCAAGGATGACGACAAGGACGATGACGACAAGAAGTAGGCGGGACCGGCTCACAGCGCGCGTGACCGGAATTCTGCTTCAGCCAAAACGATCAGCCCGGCCGGGAAATACCGGCCGGGCTGGTTCGTTCTTGAAACGTCAGGTTCCGACAGCCGTCGATTCAGACGACTTTCGACAGTCCGGGAACGGCGACAGCGTAGTAGCCGTCGGCATTCGGCATGACCGGCGGATCGGTCTTGAAGTTGTATTCCTTCGGTTGCAGGCTGATGTTCGAGCTGATCGCCTTGTCCCAATCGATCATCTGGCCGGAATACGTGCACAGCCGGCCCAGAATCGAGGTCATCGAACTTAGGGCGCCGAATTCGCCTTCGTTGATCGGCTTGCCGGCGCGAATGCTGGCGAACAGATCATCGTGCTCGACCTGGTACGGATCGGCCGAGGGGCCCTTATAGCGCCACGTGTCGGAAGCCGACTTGATCGTGCCGCTGTTGATGTCGGACTGTCCCTTCGTCCCCTGCACATGTTCCGAGACGCTGCTCCAGCAGTTCTCGATGTGCCGGCACTGGCTGAACATCCGGGTGCCGTCGGCGTATTCGAATTCGACGAAGTGGTGGTCGTAAATTTCGCCCCACTGCTTGCCGTTGCGAACCTGCCGGCCTCCCTGGCCCTGTGCCCGCACCGGGTGGGCGCCGGGGCCCTTGAGCCAGTTGATGACGTCGAGGTTGTGGATATGCTGCTCGCAGATGTGGTCACCCGAGAGCCAGTTGAAGTAATACCAGTTCCAGACCTGGTACTCCATTTCCGACATGCCGGCCTTGCGATCGCGGGTCCAGACGCCGCCGCCATTCCAGTACACGCGCGCGGTCTGAATGTCGCCGATGGCGCCATCCTGCAACCGCTTGATGGTCTCGATGTACTTGGCCTCGTGGTGCCGCTGCAGCCCCACGCCGACGCCGAGATTCTTCTTCTTGGCTTCTTCCACGGCGGCCAGAACCTGGCGCACACCCGGAGCGTCTACCGCCACCGGCTTTTCCATGAAGACGTGTTTGCCCGCTTTGACGGCGGCTTCGAAATGCACCGGGCGGAATCCGGGAGGCGTGGCCAGCACGACCAGATCGACGCCAGCGTTGATCACTTTCTGGTAGGCGTCGAGCCCGACAAACTTGTTTTCAGGTGCGACGGCCACGCGCTCGGGGCGATTCCCCATCGCTTCCTTGATCTTCCCGTAGCAGTCTTCGAGCTGCCATGAGAACGCATCACCCATCGCGACCAGCTTGACGTTTCCGTTCGTCGACAGGGCCTGGCTGGCAGCACCGGTTCCGCGGCCTCCGCAGCCGATCAGGCCGACCTTGATCGTATCGTCACTCGCGGCAAACGCGCCCGGCAATGCGCCCAGGTTTCCAAGGACGCCCGCTCCGACCGCCGCCAGTGACGAAGACTTGAGAAACTCGCGGCGATTTGTCGCCGCTGACTGCGATGCCGGCTGAGTCATGATCGTGTTCTCCGATAAAACGAGGGATTCGGGCTGTTGGAACGGGAACTTTCAGACTGGTTTGCGTTCGATTAACGGTCCTTATTGGGCTCGGTCGGTGGGATCTTGATGTCGTTGGGAGCCAGCGGCCGGACGACCCGGAAACCGAGAAACAGAGCATCGGTATGGAACCAGCGGCTCTTGGGAAGCTGCGGATCCTGGATCTTCCACTCCGACTTGGAAAACTCACGGGCCGCGCTGCGGCAGCCGGTGGCGTCGGATTCCCACGAGCCCCCCCGCACGACCTGCGGGTATTCCTTCGTCACGAGAGTAAACGGGTTCTCGGCGGCATGCTTGCTGTACGCATCGGGAAAGTACTGTTCGAGACACCACTCGCAGACGTTGCCGTGCATGTCGTAGAGGCCCCACGGGTTGGGCTTCTTCTTCCCGACCTTGTGCGGGCGGGCGTCGCTGTTTTCGACGTACCAGGCATGCTCGTCGAGTTGCCTGGGATCGTCGCCGAACGAAAAAGCGGTTTTGGTTCCAGCCCGACAGGCGTATTCCCATTCAGCCTCGGTGGGAAGCCGGTAGAACCGGCCGGTCTTGGCAGACAGCCATTCGCAATAGGTTTTCGCCGCCAGCCCGGTCATGCAGATCGCCGGCTGGCCGTCGTGACCGAGGCCGAACGTCATGTCGGTGTATGGCTTGGTCGGCTTCGTAATGGCATCCGACACTTTGTCGCGGTCGGTCGCCGCCGTGTTCACCAGCGCGCGGCGCTTGGCATCGAGGCTGTAGCTGAAAATGTCGTATTCATCCCAGGTGACTTCGCACTTGCCCATCCAGAAGGGAGAGATCTTCACCTTGTGCTGGGGGGATTCGTCGTCGCCGCGCCCCGCTTCGCTGTCGGGGCTCCCCATCACGAATTCGCCGCCGGGAATCGGCACCATGTCGAAGGCGACGTCGGTCCCCGTCAGCAATTCGGTGTATTTTTTCATCCCGGCCTGAGTTTTCGCCTCGGCATCGGGGTTGGCGACTGGCGCCGGGGCGGCAGGTGCATCGGCCGATTCGAGTGTTCCGGTTGTACCGCCGAACCCGAACACGAGTCCCGCCAGGCAGCCCAGCCCCACAATTGCTGCTTGTGCGAACCGGGCAAATCGACCTACATTACTCATTGACCACGCGCTCCTGGAAAACGTTTTTGCTCAGGTCCCGACAATGCCGGCAATTCTGTGCCTGATCTCGGCCGCCCTTCTGCAAACGCCCGACCGGCTGCAAACTACAGACCGGCCGCCAACGACAGATCGACCGCGCGAACGGTTCGAGTTCACGCAGATTCAGATGGGAATGCCCTTCCGAATCGTATTATATGCGCCCGATGCCGACTCCGCAAACGCGGCGGCCACTGCGGCCTATGCCAGAATCAGGCAATTAAACGGCATCATGAGCGATTATGAGCCCGACAGCGAGCTCATGCGCTTGTGCCGCACTGCCGGGGCTGGTCGTGCCGTGCCGGTCAGTCGCGATTTGCTGGTCGTCTTGTCGCGCTCGGTGGCACTCTCCAAAAAGTCCAACGGCGCGTTCGACATCACGGTCGGTCCGCTGGTCCGGCTCTGGAGAAAGACGCGCCGGACGAAACAACTTCCCGCAATCGAAGAACTCGATGCAGCCCGCGCGGTCGTCGGTTACCGCTACATCCGGCTGGATGACGAGGCCGGGACTGTGGAATTGCTCAAGGCCGGAGTGCAACTGGACCTGGGTGGGATCGCTGTCGGCTACGCGGTCGACGAGGTGCTGGCCCTGCTGACGGCGCGCGGAATCACGAGCGCTCTGGTCGACGGCAGCGGGGATGTCGGCGTCAGCGGGGAACCGCCGGGCACTCCCGGCTGGCGGATCGGCATCGCGCCGCTCGATGCCGATCGCGAACCGAGCCGCTATCTCGTGCTGAAGCAAGCGGCAGTCACCACCTCGGGAGATGCTTACCAGTTCATCGAAGTCGATGGCAAGCGGTATTCGCATATCGTCGATCCGCGGACCGGATTGGGCCTCACCGAGCGCAGCAGCGTGACCGTGATCGCGCCGAACTGTACGATCGCCGACAGCTACACCAAAGCGGTGGCCGTGCTCGGTCCTGAAGCGGGCATCAGGCTGATCGACGAGACGCCGGGGGCGGCTGTCCTGGTTCTGCGGGCACCGCAAGGCAGACTCGAATCGTTCGAGTCGAAGGGGCTGGCAGAGTATCATCTGGAAGTGGCGCCTGTCAGTAAATCACAGCCCGGCCCGCCGAAATAGCGGAGTGTCGGCAATTGTCAGCCAACGACAGTCCCCTTGGCGGCGTAGATTCAGAACAATCACAGGAGCATCGATGCGACGGCGGGCGACGAAACAACAGATTGCAGTGTCGATCGGAATTCTGGTGGCGGTGGCGGCTGCCGGTTTCTGGTGGGCGCCCCACATTCATTGGGTCTACACGCTGTCGCGCCAGGACGTCAAGATTGCTCCGGTCGCGGTCAAGGAACTGAAGGCGTCCGGGGCGACCGACGGCTGGGCGAAGTGCCGGATCGGTCCCCTCTCGTTCCAGTTGCCCGCTGATTTCGCCGAGAATGCCGGGCGCGAACTCGGGAAAAGCCCGGGGACGGTGACTCTCACCGAAGGCGACCTGGAGCTGACGTTGTTCATCCCGTTCCGGGTTCCTGCCGATCAGAAAACCGTCCTGATGGCGATGGCCGACGAACTGCACATGTCGATGCATGAAATGATCGTCGCCGCCTACCGGTCCAGCACCGACGACTTCCGGTGGACGATGTCGCGCGACGAATTGCTGCGGCACCAGAAGCTGCTGAGTTTGTCGCAACCCAATTTCTTTCCGCATGACCGCAGCGTGGCCGTGGAAACTGAATCTGATGGAGCGAAGGAATCCGTGCTGATCATGAATGCGGCCGAAGTCGCCATGCTGCAATGGAAGACGGGAGCCGCAAACGGCTATCTCTCGTTCGCCCATAAGAAAGGGAAGCTGAACCTCGAGACGGTGCGGAACGTGTGCCACAGTCTGGCCTGCGACGAATCGAAACTGGGCAATCCCTGGACCAAAAAGGATCTGCAGAAGATTCTCGACGGGATGGAAGTCACGACGCCGTGACCGCCGGAATGCCGACGGGCGCGATCCGAATAAAAATGCCGATGGGCGCGCCGCGCCCATCGGCATTTTTCAGGTCGTGATCGGCCGCGGCCTTACTCCGCAGGTATCTACAAATCTCAGTTTCAGGCGGGATAAGAGCATCTCCGTCCCCCCGTTGTGGCGGAGGGTCGGGGTGGGGGGGGCGAGCGTCAATTACGCACCCCACCCCCATCCTGACCTTCCCCCATCAAGGGGGAAGGAATCAAATTCGGTGCCGCGAGTTTTGACTTGCGTCGGTACCGATGGCGCTACTCAGCCGCCAGGCCTTCAGCCAGCTTGTCGAGGGCCTCGTTTTCGATCTGCCGCACGCGTTCGCGCGTCAGTCCCAGAGTCTCCCCGATTTCCTTGAGGGTCTTGGGTTCCGAATCGTCGAGGCCGAACCGCATTCGCAGGATCGTGGCTTCGCGACTGTCCATCGTCTCGAGCATCTGCTTTACGTGCTTCAGGTTGTCGCTCTCGACCATCTCGGTTTCAGGGTCTTTGTTGCGCTCGTCGGCGACGATTTCACCCAGCGACCAGCCGGAATCCGCCTGCTCGGTCTGCGGCGTGGCGTTGTACAGTTCGATCGCCTTCTTGACGATCCGCAGTTTCTTCTTGGCGATCCCGAGCTCGGCGGCGATCTCCTCGTGGGTCGGGGTCCGCTTGAGTTCGTCGACCAGCTTGTTGGTGGCCCGCCGCCATTTGGTCAGGAGTTCCACCATATAGGCAGGAATGCGAATCGTCTTAGCCGAGTTGATCAAGGCCCGCTTGATCGACTGCTTGATCCAGTAGCTGGCGTACGTGCTGAAGCGGGTGTTCATCGTGGGGTCGAATCCCTCGACCGCACGCAACAGGCCCAGGTTGCCTTCTTCGATCAGGTCCTGGAGCGGCAATCCCTTGCCGGTGTAGCTGCGGGCGATATTCACCACCAGCCGCAGGTTGGCACGAACCATCTGATCGCGGGCTTCCTTTTCCCCTTCATGGATCTTGTAGGAGAGCTCCTTCTCCTGGTTGGCGGTGAGCAGCGCTGTTTCGTTGATTTCCCGCAGATAGGTCTCGAGGGGATTCTGAACGGCGCTGGACAACCGACGGCGAGTCTTGGACGCGGGGTGACTGTCGAGCTTAGGCATGGTGCTTAGAGAGGCTTCTCAGGAGGGAGGGAGCGGGGAGGCCGGTACGCACCGGTCGAAGGCTTCCGTTGTTCCCGGGCGACACGAGGCCCACGTCCGCCGGGAGTTGAGTGAACCTGATGTGTGTTATCGGTTCAGGTCCCAGGCGAATAACATCCGAACGACGCTGCGTGTCGGAATGATTCCGTAGAGGGGGCAACTGGCGCAATAATAACGGCCCGTCAGTCTATGACTGACGGGCCGTAAGGTTTCTCCGTTTGACGCGCTTTCCGCCGTCTAACACGTTGGCAGGCAGAATTACGGTTCTGTCTGTTCCATGCTGAACAACGGACCGCTCTGGCCGCCGTCGCGCCCTCCCTTGAGCTCTTCGCGCTGCGCAGCCGATGCACCCGTTGCATCCCCACCTTCTGCTTCGGCGGCGACTTCCTCAGGCGACGCGCTCAATTTGCGGCTCAGGCCGATTTTGCGGTCTGACGTGTCGACCCGCAGAATTCGCACCTCGATCTCATCGCCGACTTTGACGATCTGTTCGGGGTTCTCGACCTTCTGGTCCGACAGCTCCGAAATGTGCAGGAGCCCCTCGAGGTTGGGTTCGAGCTGCACGAACACGCCGAAATTCGTGAGCTTCGTCACCTGACCGGTGACGACCTTGCCCGGGTGATACTTGGCCGGGATTTCTTCGGCCCACGGGTCCTGCTGCAGTTGCTTGAGTCCCAGTGCGATGCGCTTGCGCTGCTGGTCGACCGACAACACCTGGCAGCGGACTTTGTCACCCTTTTGCAGCATTTCGCTGGCGTGCGAAATCTTGCGGGTCCACGACATGTCGCTCACGTGCAAGAGGCCGTCGATCCCTTCTTCGATCTCGATGAAAGCGCCATAGTTCGTGAGGTTGCGGACGGTTCCTTCGATTTCGGCTCCGACCGGGTAGCGTTCGGCGACCTGGTCCCACGGGTTGGGCTGGGTCTGCTTCATGCCCAGCGAGATTTCCTGCTTCTCCTTATTAATGCCCAGCACGACGACGTCGACCTGATCGCCGATCTGTACCAGCTCGCTGGGGTGATTGACGCGCTTGGTCCACGACATCTCGCTGATGTGCACCAGCCCTTCGATCCCCTGCTCGAGCCGCACGAAGGCGCCGTACGTCATGACGTTCACGACTTCGCCGTGAACCCGGGTACCCACGGGGTACTTCGATTCGACCATATCCCAGGGGCTGGGCTGCTTCTGCTTGAGCCCCAGCGCGATCTTCTCTTTTTCGAGATCGACCGACAGGACCATGACTTCGACTTCGTCGTCGATTTTGACCATCTCGGTCGGATGGCTGATCCGGCCGTAGCTCATATCGGTAATGTGCAACAGGCCGTCGATGCCCCCCAGGTCGACAAACGCGCCGAAGTCGGCGATGTTCTTGACCACGCCCTTGCGCAATTCCCCGACCTTGAGCTGCGAGAGGAGCGCCTTCTTCAGCTTCTCGCGCTGGTCTTCAATCAGCTTGCGGCGCGAAACGACGATGTTGCGGCGGGCTTCGTCGATCTTCAGGATCACGCATTCGACCGTCTTGCCGATATAGTCGCCGATGTCGGCCGGCCGGCGGATGTCGACCTGGCTGGCAGGCAAAAAGACATTCACGCCGATATCGACCAGGAGGCCCCCCTTGATCTTCCGCTGGACCGCACCGCTGACGATGTCCCCTTCGCGGCGGGTGGAGATGATTTTTTCCCAGTCGCGGATCCGCTTGGCTTTGCGGCGCGACAGCCGGATCACACCCTGGGCGTCGTCGAACTCTTCCAGCAGCACCTCGATCTTCTGTCCCGGGTGCGGCGGTTCTTCTTCAGGTTCCCATTCGGTGAACGCCACCATTCCTTCGCTCTTGCAGCCGACGTCAACCAGGACGTCGTCCCCTTCGCGACGCAGCACGACCCCCGCCAGGATGTGGCCTGTTTCAAACGACTTCGAAGTCTCTTCGTAGAGCGATTCAAGTCCGCCGGATTCCTCGGTGTCGGCCAGAATGGAAGCGAATGTCGCGTCGAGCTCGCTGTCGTCTACGCTGAATTCACGAATGAGATTGCGGTCCACCATACTCGGTTACTGCCTGTCACTATAAAGAGAAACACCATCCCCCGGCGGAGAACCCTGCGGATCCCCGAAAACGCCGAGACGCGAAACGTCGAAGTATAGCAGAACCCCCGCAATTTGCCAGAACAGGGCGGGCCGCCAGGTGGTAAGGCGACCATCTCCTGGCTTCCTGCTCCTGACCGTCCCTGGAGGCCGTTCCTCTGTCTCAGGCTGTCGGCGCAAGCCTTGCGTGTCCAACCAGCCGGGACCAATTCTCTTCGAATCGGTGCCCGCCGGCCGCTCGCCGGGTCGATGGCGCCTAATGGCGCACAATTAACGATAAGCCTGGCGAGCGTGGGGTGTTAACCCCACGGTTTCGTCGCGATTCAGACCTCCGGGTCGATCGTGAACCGGAAACGTGAACGGGCGGTGGATCAACCCGCAGGTGACCACCCGCTCCGGGGCTGCCGGTGTACCTGCGGTTCGTGCCCCTTTTGCAACTCGGCGATTTCCTTCTCGGCAGCGAGGACCATGTCGGCCGTACTGTGTACGGTCATTTCTAGCCGTGCCGTGTGCCGGCCTCCAGGGGGGAGCACGATCACCCGTCCCTGTTCCCGCTCGAACCGCTTGACGTTCGGCAGGTTGGTCGCCGGCTCCAGTCCGGTGACGTATCCATCGGCTTCGGCCTGCGTGTTCTTCCACAAGATGAAATAGGGAAGCTGCAGTTTCGCAAAGCTCAGGCTCAGTCCCTTGTCACCTCGCGCGTTGCGCAGCAGTGTTTGCGTGCGTCCCTGCTGATCGGCTGCCAGATCGAAGAAATAGACCTGCTCGGCGTACCCGGCCGCGGGTGCACTATATGTAAGGTACGAATCGACTCCGGCGGCGGCCGCCTGATCGCGTGGGGCGACCGACAGGGTGGGGGCCATGAACCGCGCGTTCGCTTCCAGGAACGGCCGTCCAACGTTGATGTGGTACAGCAGCTCCAGTTCGCCTGGGACTCCCGCCAGGTTCGTGATCTCGTCGGTGATCGTCAGCCGATTCGAGCCGGCGGTCGTTTCGACGGTGGATTTGAGGCGCAGGCACCCCCCAAACATCATCGTCTCATCGACAACACCGGTTATCGAAATCTCTCCCTGTCCGGCGGTCGAGATCGAAACATCGACAAAGTGGGCAGGCATATTCGCGATCCGGCCGTGCAGCGTTGCGCCGTCTCCCGGCGGGCCGTTGAATTCCAGGCCGCAGCGGCAGAGCCATTCATTGAATCCGGCCAGCCAGGCCAAGCCGTTGCGCTCGGCCAGGTTGACGAACGCTGGATTCACCGGATACGCGACTGGCGATTTCCAGCCCAGATCGAGCCCGTCGCAGGTTCCCCGCCACAACCCCATGCCGCGCGTCGGTAGGATGGAAACCGCGAGCCGGCCATTGTTCAGTTCAACGACGTCCACACCGTCGGACCGGCCGCCGCGCAGTGTGTATTTCTGCACCGACCAGCCGCTGGACCCGGCCAGGTTCAGGTCGCCGCCGGCCGCGACGGCAAAGTTTTCCTTCCACGTTCGCTGTGAAACGTCGGTGAGGACCCAGTTGTGATTCGACATGCCGGCGGTCTCAGCTACGGGGTTCGGACGGGAACGACATGGATTCTACGGAGCCCACGAGTGATTTCAAATGCATCCCCGTCGCGGCTACAATCCAAACTCTCTACGAACCTTCCAGGATCGCATTCGCATTGAATCAAGTGCTGAAAAGTATTAAGACGATCGCCGAGAGAGAATTCCTTCCCCCTCGATGGGGGAAGGTCAGGATGGGGGTGGGAAAGTCAATCGGCGATTGCCCCCCCACCCCGGCCCTCCCCCACGGGGTGGGGAGGGAGACAATTCCTCATCGCGCCGCGCCCGGTTGTGTGAATTCCTGCGCCCTGACGGAGAGAGAACCGTTTCGTTTTGAAACGGCATCCAAACCGATGCCTGCGACCAGCACTCGACGTCTGATTGCAAGCTGGTTCCTGATCGCCGTTCTGCTGGCGACCCAGGCCCGCGCCGAAGACTGGCCCCGGTGGGGTGGGCCGCGGGGCAACGGCACCTGGCGCGGGCCGAAGCTCGTGGAAACGTGGCCAGACGCCGGATTGCGGGTGGAGTGGAGCCGTGCTGTCGGCGGCGGGTATGGCGGAGTGTCGGTGGCCGACGGACGCGTGCACCTCATGGACCGACAGACGGAACCGCGCGAAGTCGAGCGGATCTTGTGCTTCGGCGCGTCGTCGGGCGAGCTGCTTTGGCATTACGACTACCCGGTCACGTACGGCAAACTCGATTACGGCAACGGTCCGCGCGCGACGCCGACGATTTCCGGCGGCCGCGTCTACACGCTCGGCGCTGTGGGGCATGTCTGCTGTCTCGATGCGACGTCGGGAAAACTCGTGTGGTCGAAAGACTGCGTCGCCGAATTCAACGCGCGGATTCCTACGTGGGGGCTGGCGGCCTCCCCCGTCGTCTGGAACGATCGAGTCATTGTGCAGCCTGGAGCTGAGGGAGGCTCTCTGATGGCGCTCGACAAATTGAGCGGTGCCGAATTGTGGCGCGCATCCAGCGATCCGGCTGGCTACGCCACGCCCGTGATCATTGAGTCACCGTCGGGAACTCAGCTCGTGGCCTGGACCCCCGAACACATTCTGGGAATCGATCCGAGGGCGGGGACAATCCACTGGAGCGTCCCCTACGAAGTGATGTATGGCGTGTCGATCGCGACGCCGATCTATCGCGACGGGATCGTTTTCATCTCAGGCTATTGGGCCGGTTCGAAAGCCATTCGCCTGGGAGCGAAGCCGGCCGACGCCGAGCTCGTCTGGGAAGAGAACAAGTTCCTGCGCGGATTGATGGCCCAGCCGCTGTATCGAGAGGGGCATGTCTACACGATCGACAAGCAGTTCGGCCTGACCTGCTTCGAACTGGCGACCGGCAAGAAACTGTGGGATGACGGCAACCAGATGACTCTGCGCGGCCGAAATCCGCAGGCGACACTGGTCTGGCTGGGGCAGTCTGACCGGGCGATCATCCTCAACTCTGAGGGAGAACTGATTCTCGCTCGTCTCAATCCCGAGGGCTACCGCGAGCAGTCGCGAACTCTCATCATCGCTCGTAAGGTGAATTCACCGATCTGGGCTCACCCGGCGTACGCCGGCCGGCGGGTCTACGCTCGGAGTGACTCAGAGCTGGTCTGCGTCGAGCTGCCCGTTGCGTCGGATGGTGATTCGGAATCGAAGGGAAAACCGCGGACGGATTAGAGAATCGTTTAACCCCGAGCCAACGGCGAGGCCGGAGCGCGACACGCCGTCGGACCACCGCTCTTCGCGGCGGTGCCCGGCTCGGGGTTGAACGAATTGCCAACAAACCTTTTTTCAACACAACGCCATGCCAATCCCTGCCGAACTTGTTCAGCGTCTGAAGTCTCTCGTCAACCGCGAGCGACTGGTCCAGACCGTTGTCGACCTGGTCGCCATCCCCAGCCGGACCGGTGAGGCCGGAGCAGTCCTCAATCGATTGGACTCGATTTTGGCCGGCGAAGGCTTCCGCGTCGAACGGCCGACGGGTGGTTATCCGGCGGCGCCGGCTGTTGCCATTCGGCTTGAGTCGGGTAAAACTGGCAAGACGCTCCAGTTCAACGGACATCTCGACACGGTCCATTTGCCATTCGTCCCACCAGCTGTTGACCGAGACCGGATTACAGGGAGTGGTTCCTGCGATATGAAGGGTGGGACCGCGGCGGCGATTGAAGCGCTGCGCGTCTTGCGCGACAGCCGGGCCCTGACAGCCGGCGGAGTTCTCTTCACGGCTCACGATCTGCACGAGGCGCCGTGGGGTGACGGGCGCCAGCTCGATCAGATGATTCGCGACGGTTTCCTCGGGGACGCCGTCCTGATCCCCGAATATCTGAACGGAGTGATCCCGGTCGCCGGACGTGGCCAGGCGACCTGGCGGATCAGGATCCATCGTCCGGGACCGCCGGTGCATGAGGTGATGCGCCCCAGCGATGAGCCAAGCGTGATCGACGCGGCTGCCGAGTTGATCGCGAGGTTTCGCCAGTACGGCGGTTTTTTATCGGGCAAGACCGAGCCGGACGCAGGGAGCGAATCGGTCTTCATCGGGCAGGTGCATGCCGGCGAGATCTACAATCAGTATCCCCAGGAGTGCCGGCTCGAAGGGACTCGCCGCTGGCTTCCCGGCGTGGCGCGCGACGAAGTCGAGAAAGAGTTCCGTGCACTGGTCGGTCAGGTTGCGCAGCGTACGCGAACGACGATCGACGTCGAATTTCAACTCGTCCGCGACGGCTTCCGACTCGATCGCGACGATCCGTTCGTTGGCGTTTTTCAGGAAGCCTATGCGGCTGCCGGATCGGGGGGCACTCTGCCGTTCGGTCCCAAGCCGTTCTGCGACGATTGCAACTCGTTCTGGTCAGTAGGCAAGATTCCGGGAATCACGCACGGCCCGACCGGCGGCGGCGCCCATACGCTGAAAGAATGGGTCTCGATTGACGACCTGGTCCGCGTCGCGCATCTCTACGCCCTGGCGGCGGTCAACTTCTGCAATCGGTGACGGGACGCCAGGTCGGAGCGTACTGCGTAAAGTAGTCATCTCGGTCCTCCGAGATGGTCTGGGGGCGTGGCTCGCGCGATTGCCATCGAACAACTGAAATCGCTGGCGTGAGGCATTTTCGCAGGTCGGATCAGGGCAATCTGACACCGGGATGGCCGAGCGGTCCGTCGCTCACAGGGTGTTCAAAAAACTGTGGGCCGGTTCACCATCTCGCGGAGCGAGATGACTACACTCAGTAGTTCCAAGTTCGGCAGATTGCTCTAGGTGAACGCAAGGCCCCTCCTCAGAATGGCTTGTGTCAAGAAGACCAGCCTGGGAGGGAGCCCATGCGTTCAAGGAAGATTGGTAACATA
>Ga0137463_1000374_pt1 | contig 15946 bp, 13 predicted proteins | sample EasRivERMGT800_2_FD_102333 | JGI IMG/M metagenome (GOLD analysis project Ga0137463, IMG submission 102333) | Soil microbial communities from meander-bound floodplain in the East River, Colorado, USA - East River MetaG ERMGT800_2 | ecosystem: Environmental > Terrestrial > Soil > Floodplain ...
TCATCGGTGCGCGGGGTAAAATCCCTTCGTGGAAAATCTGCTCATCATCGGTTGCGGTGACGTCGCGCGACGCGCTCTGCCGGAATTGCGGCGTCGTTATCGGGTGACGGCCCTGGTGCGCTCGCCCGATCCTTCACTCGATACTGCCGAGGTCGAGCAAATCGTGGGCGATCTCGACGATGCCGCCTCGCTCGTGCCGCTCGCCGGCCGCGCCGAGCGCATCGCGCATCTCGCCCCGCCCCCCGGTAGCGGAGCACTCGATACTCGCACGCGCGCTCTGCTCGCCGCGCTCGCGCCGCGCAGACGCGGCGCCATGTTACCACGGCGATTCGTGTACCTCTCCACGAGCGGGGTGTACGGCGATTGTGCGGGCGAATGGATCGACGAGACGCGCCCGCCCGACCCGCAGACCGAACGCGCCCGGCGGCGCCTTGACGCCGAGCGCGCGCTCGGTGAATGGGGAGAACGCAACAAGGTCGAGATCGTGATTCTGCGCGTGCCTGGCATTTATGCCTCCGACCGTCTGCCGCTCGAGCGCCTGGCACGCGGCACGCCGGCACTTCGGCCGGAGCAGGACGTCTACACCAATCACATCCACGCGGACGATCTCGCCGGGATCCTCGTCACTGCGCTCGAATCGACCGGCGCGCGCGGCGTCTACAATGCAAGCGATGACGGTCCCTTGAAGATGGGCGATTTTTTCGACCTCGTGGCCGACCGTGCCGGGTTTCCACGGCCCCCGCGCATCTCGCGCGAGGAAGCCGTGCGCCTCCTTCCGTCGGAACTGGTTTCTTTTATGAGCGAATCGCGGCGCCTTTCCAACCGGCGCATGAAGGCGGAACTCGGCGTGCGATTGCGCTATTCCACGGTGCAAGATGGCGTTCCCGGAATCAAGGAGACCGCATGAAGGCTGCGGGCACCTATCTCGTCATCACCAATTTGCCCGACCGCGACAGCGCCGCGAAGCTCGCGCACGAGCTCGTGGAAAAGCGCCTCGCTGCGTGCATCAATATCCTTTCGCCGTGCCGTTCCGTCTATCGTTGGAAGGGCAAGACCGAGGATGCCGAGGAATTCCCGATGCTCATCAAGACCACCGGCGCCCGCTACGCCGAGCTCGAAGCGGCGATCCGCTCCGGCCATCCGTACGAACTTCCCGAAATCATCGCGGTCCGATTGACCGGAGGGTTGCCCGCGTACCTCCAGTGGGTCGATTCCGAAACGCGGCCCGCCTGACTCATGCGCCGCCTGCTGCTCATCGTCCTATTGCTCCTCCCTGTGCCGGCCGTGCACGCCGCGGGCGCCGACGAACTGCTCGAGCCCGACAAGGCGTTTCGCTTTTCGGCGCGGGTGCTCGATGCCGCCGCGGTGGAGGTGCGTTACGCGATCGCCGACGGCTATTATCTCTACCGCGAGCGCTTCCGCTTCGCCGCCGAGCCCGCTTCGGTGACGCTCGGCGAGCCCCAGTTTCCGAAGGGGCAGATCCACGAGGACAAGTTCTTCGGCAAACAGGAGACCTATCGCAAGGAAGTGCGCATACGCCTGCCGCTCGAGGCGGCGGGCGCCGAGCGCCTGAAGCTCCTGGCCACTTCGCAGGGCTGTGCCGATTTGGGCGTTTGCTATGTGCCCCAGGTGCAAACTGCCGAACTTCGCCTGGCCTCGGCGGGCGGTACGCGTTCCCCGATTTACAAGAAGGACGACTCGTTCGCCTCTTCCCCGGAGGGCGTTGCGGGGAGCGTCGCAAGCGAGGAGGTGCGTTTTACCGGCGTGCTCGAATCCGGCCGCCTGTGGGCGGTCATGGCGGTGTTCTTCGCAGCGGGGCTGCTGCTCACGTTCACCCCCTGTGTGCTGCCGATGATCCCGATCCTGTCCGGAATCATCGTGGGCGAAGGCCGCAAGATGACGCGCAGGCGCGCCGTGCTCGTCTCGCTCGCTTACGTCCTCGGCATGGCGGTGACTTATACCGCCATCGGAATCGCGGCGGCGTTTTCCGGGAACCTGCTTTCCGCGGCGTTGCAGAACGTCTGGGTGCTGGGAGCGTTCGCGGCCGTTTTCGTGCTGCTGGCGCTGTCCATGTTCGGTTTCTATGAGCTGCAGCTGCCTTCGGGTTGGCACGCGCGGCTCACCGAGGCGAGCAACCGCCTGGGGGGCGGCCACTGGGGCGCAGTGGTGCTGATGGGAGTGCTTTCGGCCGCGATCGTTTCTCCCTGCGTCGCCGCGCCCCTTGCCGGTGCGCTGCTCTATATCGGCCAGACGCGCGACGTGGTGCTGGGCGGCGCGGCGCTGTTCTCGATGGCGATCGGAATGGGCGTGCCGCTGGTCCTGGTAGGCGTGTCCGAAGGCATGCTCCTGCCCCGGTCCGGCCAATGGATGCACGCGATCAGGCAGTTCTTCGGAGTGCTGCTGCTTGCGGTTTCGATCTGGATCATCGCGCCGGTGATTCCGGTCGCGGTGCAGATGCTCCTGTGGGCGGCACTGCTGGTCGGTTCGGGAGTGTTCTTGAGCGCGCTTGAGCCCTTGCCCCATGGGGCTTCGGGATGGAGGCGGCTTTGGAAAGCCGTCGGCGTCCTCGCGCTTCTCGCCGGCGTCGCGCAGGGCATCGGGGCGCTTTCGGGAGGGCGCGATCCCTTGCGGCCTCTTGCCGGCATTCTTGTGGAGTCACCCGAATCGCAAAGGCCGCTGCCGTTCGAAACGGTCAAAGCGCTCGCCGGCCTGGACGCGCGTCTGAAGACTGCAGACAAGGTCGTGATGCTCGATTTCTATGCCGACTGGTGCGTGTCGTGCAAGGAAATGGAGCGCTTCACCTTCAGCGATCCGCAGGTACAGGCCCGGCTAGGCCGAATGGTGCTCCTGCGCGCCGACGTCACAGCCAACACGGCCGATGACAAGGCACTGCTCAAACGTTATCGCTTATTCGGGCCGCCCGGCATCGTCTTTTTCGACGCGAGCGGCCGGGAAATCGAAGGTCTGCGCGTGATCGGCTACCAGCCGCCCGAGAAATTCATCCGGTCGCTCGACGTGGCCGCGCGTTTCCAGCCTTGAAATTCGGAGGCTGGAGGGCATGAGCTCCTACCGCGCATCTTTCAGCCAGCCCGCCGCGTCGAGCGCAAAGTAGGTCAGGATCCCGTCGGCGCCGGCGCGCTTGAATGCGACGAGCGCTTCCATCACGCACTGCTTCTCGCTGAGCCAGCCGTTCTTGAACGCCGCTTTCAACATCGCGTACTCGCCGCTGACCTGATAGACATACGTCGGCGCTTTGAACTCGTCCTTGACGCGGCGAACGATGTCGAGATACGGCATGCCCGGCTTCACCATCACCATGTCTGCACCCTCCTGCAGATCCATCCCCACTTCCCAAAGCGCCTCGTCGCTGTTGGCGGGGTCCATCTGGTAGGTGAACTTGTTGCCCTTGCCGAGACTTGCAGCCGATCCGACTGCATCTCGGAAAGGTCCGTAGAATCCCGAGGCGTATTTCGCCGAATAAGCCATGATGCGCGTATGGATGAATTCTTTCGCCTCCAGCGCGGTCCGGATGCGGCCGATGCGACCGTCCATCATGTCCGAAGGAGCGACGATGTCCACGCCGGCACTCGCCTGAACGAGCGCCTGCTCCTCGAGTACGGCGAGCGTATCGTCATTGAGGATGTAGCCGTGGGAATCGATCAATCCGTCCTGGCCGTGATTCGTATAGGGATCGAGCGCCACATCGGTCATGATGCCGAGCTCGGGGAAGCGTTTCTTCAGCATGCCGACGACGCGCGGGATCAGTCCATCGGGATTGGTTGCTTCCCTGCCATCGGGGGTCTTGAGCGACGGCTCGATGGCCGGGAATAGCGCCATCACCGGCACACCGAGTTTCATACATCGCTCGGCGACCGCGGTGAGCTTATCGGGTGTATAACGCGACACCCCAGGCATGGATGGGACGGCCTGGGTCCGGCCCCTGCCCTCGATCACGAAGACCGGGTAGATCAGGTCGTCGGGGTTAAGCACATGCTCGCGCATCAACCGGCGCGAGAACTCATCGCGCCGCATCCGGCGCATGCGCACCGCGGGGAAGCTGCCGTACACCTGCATGATTTCTCCTTTTTTTCGAGGCGGATCAGTGGCTTATGTTTTTGAAGATCGGCCGCGGGAACCTTTCTACCTCCCGAGGGCTCTTATGCTGTAGGCGGCTTCGGTCGTCTCCCGCTTCTCCTCCCTGAGCGGGATGCCTTAAACCTTAAGGCATTTTGCCCCGGGCTGATTTCCCCTTTTGGCCCGGGGGCTTTTATTTCTCCACCCCCGGTTTTGCCGGGGGTTTCATTTCGGCCAGGGGCCGCAACGACGGCCCCTGGCGTGCTCGCATCCAGCCAGCCTCGAAACACCGTTGCGGCCTGCTCGAGTCCGGATTTCTTGAGACTTGAGAACAGCTGCACCGAAGTATTGGGCGCGAGCGCTGCGATTTCGCCTTCGACCCTGCGCAGGATTTTCCGGGCGGCTTCCTTAGACAGTTTATCCGCTTTGGTGAGCAGCACATGCACCGGTTTTCCAGTGGGGCAAAACCAGCTGAGCATGCGTTCATCGCGCTCGGTCAGCGCGTGCCGCACGTCCATTACCAGGGCCAAGCCACACAGCGGCGCGCGCGTCTGGAGATAGCCGCCCAGCAACTTCTCCCAAGGTGCCCGCGTCGCGTCGGGAACCCTTGCGTAGCCGTAGCCGGGGAGATCCACGATGAATCGCTCCGCGCCCAACGCGTAGAAATTGATGAGTCGCGTGCGTCCCGGGGTCTTGCTCACGAACGCCAATTGGCTCCCGGCGAGCGCGTTGATGGCGCTTGATTTGCCCGTGTTCGATCGACCGGCGAACGCGATTTCACCGACGCTGGCCGGAGCGTCCTCGAGGGAGGCTACGCTTTTGAAAAAGAAGGCGCTGCGGAAAAGTGACATGGGTCAGGGCAACCGATTTTGCTAGAATATCAGCCTTTTGAGCGAAGACTCTCGGGGAGAAATACGGCATGAAACGAGCTTTGGCGCTTTTGGGTTTCGCAGTTTGCGCCGGCCCGCTCGCCGCTGCGGAGCCCGCCGCCAAAGCTGATTCCGCCAAGGGCCAAAGCATCGCCAACAAGATTTGCGCAGCTTGCCATGGTGCCGACGGCAACAGCCCAACCCCCGCCAATCCGAAGCTCGCCAGTCAGGTGCCCGAATACCTGCAGAAGCAACTCGCAAATTTCAAGCCCGCGGCCGGAAAAAGGGCTGAGCGGGAAAACCCGATCATGGGCGGCATGGTTGCTGGCCTGTCCGTAGAGGATATGCGCGATGTGGCGGCGTATTACGCCACGCAACAGGCCAAGCCGGGTGCAGTAAGAAACCGGGATGCGTTCGTCGTTGGCCGAAAAATCTGGCGGGGCGGCGATGTGACCAAAAGCCTTCCCGCGTGTGCTGCATGCCACGGCGCGAGCGGGGCGGGTTTACCTGTGCAGTACCCGCGTCTGGCGGGACAGTATGCCGAATACACCGAGGCGCAACTGAAGGCGTTCCGCGCGGGCGAGCGCAGGAACGACGCGAATAAGATGATGCAAGCGGTCGCTGCAAAGATGAGCGATCCTGAAATTCGCGCGGTGGCCGAATACATCGCCGGTCTGCGCTGAAATTCTCGTCGCCGAGCGGACCTGACTCGAAGGGTGGCAGGGGGCCACCCTTCTTGGTTTTTCGGCCTTCCACAAGCGCCGCTCTCCGAACGCTGCCCAGCCCGGAATAGCGGGGGCTCGGCTCGTGTTTACGCCGGCCGCGCCCGCCAGAGATTCCACGGCCGGGCGCGACCTGCGGAATAAATGCGCCAAGCCGCGCGTTTGTATCGCAGGTTCGCTTTTTCTGGGAGGAGGCAGTGGGCAAAATCCGCGTTGCTTGCCTGGCAATAGTGGCATTCGTGCATTGCCCCGCGGTTTCCCGGCGCGCGGAGCGTTCCCGAGAGAACCTGCCGCGCGTTAGAATGCGCGGTAGATGGATCGTCGCCTCATCATCGAGCACATTCCCCGGCTGCGACGCTATGCCCGCGCGCTCGTCGGCGACCGCTACGTCGCTGACGATCTGGTTCAGGACACCTTGGAGCGAGCTTGGAACAAGTTCTATCTGTGGCGCCCGGGAAGCGACCTGAGAGCGTGGCTGTTCACGATCATGCATAACGTGTTCGTAAATCAAGCGAGGCGCCGCCGCTACGAGATCGAGCAGGCGATGGATGAGCTCCCGGCGGTTGCGGTTCGCGCGACCCAAGGCGATCAGCTCGAACTGCAGGATGTGGACCGCGTGCTGCGCTCACTTTCGGCCGAGCAGCGCGAAGTCGTGCTGCTCGTCGCAGTGGAGCAGCTGACTTACGAAGAGGTCAGCTGTGCTCTGGACATCCCCATAGGCACGGTCATGTCGCGACTGTCGCGGGCGCGCGAGCGCATGCGACAGCTGCTCGGTGGTCAGACCGTGATGCCTCTGAAAGTCGTGAAGTGAAGACTGTCACCGAGGCTGAATTGCACACTTACATCGACGGCGTGCTTTCCGAGGGCGCCCGCGCCGAAGTCGAGTCGTGGCTCGCTTCTCACCCGGAGGACGCGGAGCGGCTGCGCGCGTACGCCGAGCAAAACGCCCTGCTCCGTTCGCTCTACAACCCGGTGCTTGACGAACCGGTGCCGGCGGCGCTGCTTGCAGTGCGCCCGCACGCGTGGCGGCGCTACGCCGCCGCCGCTGCGATATTCGCGCTCGGGATCGGACTCGGCTGGATGGTTCGCGGGGTGTTCATCACCCCGCAGATGGTGCCCGCGTCGCTTGCCCGACTGGCGGCGACCGCGCACGTGGTGTATTCGCCCGAGGTGCGCCATCCGGTGGAGGTGCCCGCCGGCGAGGAAGAACACCTCGTGAGCTGGCTGTCCAAGCGTCTCGGCACCGCCCTGAAAGCGCCCCAGCTCGCGCCGCTCGGTTACGACCTGGTGGGCGGGCGGCTGCTCTCCGGACCGCAGGGGCCGGTCGCACACTTCATGTATCAGGATGCGCGCGGTCAGCGCCTCACGCTGTACGTCTCCAGGCAAAGAGGGGAGCCGCGCGACACCGCTTTCCGCTTCAGCCAGGAGGACCGCGTGGCGGTCTTCTACTGGGTCGACGGCAATTTCGGCTACGCGCTTTCCGGCGAGGTCAGGCGGGAACAATTGCTCAAGGTCGCCGAAGTCGTCTATAAACAGCTCAATCCGTAGCCGGCCGCGGAGCGTCAGTACGGTTTGGCCGTCGAATTCGACCAGCGAACAAGTTCGGCCAGTCAATTCGATGTTGCATGTTCCGGATGTGAAAGGAACCCACGCGGCGTCGCGACCCGCGTGCTTGCCCGTGCACCCCTAGTCGGTTGTGCCTAGCGTCACCACCCGGCGCGTCTCGCGTCGGTGCGAGAGCCACTGCTGGAAGCGCTCGAAGTAGAGGTAGATGACGGGAGTGAGGTAGAGCGTTAGCACCTGGGACAGCAGCAGCCCTCCCACCACCGCGAGGCCGAGCGGCATGCGGGCACCGCCACCCGCGCCGAAGCCGATTGCAATCGGGAGGCTTCCCATCAGCGCCGCGCACGTCGTCATCATGATCGGCCGGAATCGGATCAGCCCCGCCTGGTGGATTGCCTCTTCGGGGGCCTTGCCTTCCTTGCGCTGCGCCTCGATCGCAAAGTCGATCATCAGGATCGCGTTTTTCTTCACTATCCCGACCAGCATGATGATGCCGACAAAGGCATACATGTTGAGTTCGATGCCGAACGCCATCAATGTGAGCAACGCACCCAGGCCCGCGGTCGGCAGCCCGGACAGGATGGTGAGCGGATGGATGAAACTCTCGTAGAGGATCCCCAGCACGAGGTAGATCACCACGATCGAGAGCACGAGCAGGAGGCCCATGCCCTGGAGTGAAGTCTGGTAGGCCTGCGCCGTGCCCGAGAAAGTCCCCGTCAGGGTCGCCGGTACCTGCATCTCGCGCATCGCGCCATTGACCCGCGCGATCGACTGCGACAGCGCCACCCCGGGGTGCAGGTCGAAGGAGAATGTTACCGAGGTGAGCTGCCCGAGATGAGTCACCTGCAGCGGGCCGACGTCATAGCTCAGCTTCGCCAGGGCGTTGAGCGGCACGAGCGCCCCCGTGGACGAGCGCACGTAGAGCATGGGTAGGACCGACGGGTCCGTCTGATAGCGCTGCGCGAGCTCGAGGATCACGAAATACTGGTTGGTCGCCGTGTAGATCGTCGAGACCTGGCGAGCGCCGTAGGCGTTGTTGAGGGCCAGCTCGATGCTCTGCGCAGAGACGCCCAGCGCAGAGGCCTTCTCGCGCTCGATCTCGACCGTTACCTCGGGCCTGGTGATCTGCAGATCGCTGGTCACGTCGATGAGCCCGGGAAGCGAGCGCAGCTTCTGCTCGATCACTGGCGCCCAGTGGTAGAGCTCCTCGATGCTGGCGCTGCGCATCACGTACTGGTAGGGACTCTTGGTGAGATTGCCGCCGATGCGGATGGCCGGAACGTTCTGCAGGAACACCTTGGCGCCGAGTATGTTCGCGAGCTTCGGCCGCAGATCCCGCACCACTTGGTCGGCCGGCTTGCGCTCCTTGAAGGGCTTGAGCGTAATGGTGATGCGGCCGACGTTGAGCGAGGGCGAGAAGCCGGTGGCGCCCACGAAAGACATCGCCGCCTCGACGTTCGGGTCCTTGCCGATGATCTCGGCCACTTCCCGCTGCAGATCCATCATCGCCTGGAAGGAGATGTCCTGGGGACCCTCGACGAAGCAGAAGAGCTGCCCCGAATCCTCGCTCGGCAGGAAGCCCTTCGGCGCGCGCGCAAACAGCACGCCGGTCACGACGCAGATCGTTAGGAACACGATCAGCACGGTCCGCTGGCGCCCGAGCGTCCAGCGCAAGCTCGCGTCGTAAGCGCTCTTCAATACGTCGAAACCGCGCTCGAAAGCCCAGTACAGGCGCCCATGGCCCGCATCGGCGCGATGCGGCTTGAGTATACGGCTGCACATCATCGGCGTGAGCGTAAGCGAGACGAACCCGGAAATCAGCACCGCGGCGATGATGGTGACGGCGAACTCGTGCAGCAGCCGGCCGAGAATCCCGCCCATGAAGAGCACAGGGATGAAAACTGCCGCGAGCGAGATGGTCATGGAAATGATCGTGAACACGATCTCTTTTGAGCCTTCCAGCGTCGCCTGCATGACGCTTTTGCCCTGCTCGATGTGGCGCGTGATGTTCTCCAGCATCACGATGGCGTCATCCACAACGAAGCCGACGCACAGTGTGAGCGCCATGAGCGAGATGTTGTCCAGGCTGAAGCCGAACAGATACATCACCGAGAAGGTGCCGATAATGGATATCGGAAGCGCAATCGAGGGGATGATAGTCGCCGGGATGTTGCGCAAGAACAGAAAGATCACCAGCACGACGAGCATAAGCGCCATGTACAGCGTGAACTGCACTTCGCTCACCGACGCACGGATCGTCACCGAGCGGTCGTAGAGCGTCTCGATGTCGATTGCCGGCGGTACTTCGGCGCGGAACGTCGGCAGCAGCTGCTTGACGTTGTCCACCACCTCGATGGTATTGGTGCCCGGCTGACGCTGGATGGCGAGCACGATGCCGCGCTTGCCCTTGAACGAGGCGGCGACCTTGTCGTTCTGCACGCCATCGACGATCGTGCCGAGTTCCCGCAGCCGGATCGGCGAGCCGTTGCGGTACGTGACGATGATGGGACGGAAGGCGGCCGCGTCCTGTAGCTGCCCCGTCGCCTGGATCGCGAACATGCGATCCTTGCCGTAGAGAGTGCCGGTGGGCAGATTGACGTTCGCCTGCGACACCGCCTGCTCGACTTCGTTGATGCCCACGCCGCGGGCGGCGAGCGCGTTGGGGTCGATCTGGATCCGCACCGCATACTTCTGCTGCCCGAACACCTGCACCTGCGCCACACCGCTGATGGTCGAGATGCGCTGCGCAAGATTGGTCTCGGCGTATTCGTTTACCGTCGAGAGCGGCAGCGTCCGGGAAGTGAGCGCGAGGTAGTAGACCGGAAAGTCGGCCGGGTTCACCTTGCGGAACGACGGCGGCGCCGGCATCGTGGCCGGCAGTTGCCGCGCCGCGGAAGCGATTGCGGAGTTCACGTCCTGTGCCGCGGCGTCGATGTCGCGGTCGAGCGCGAACTGAATCGTGATTCGGGTGATCCCCTGGCCGCTCACCGAGCTCATCTCGTCGATTCCCGAGATGGTCGAAAATTGACGCTCGAGGACCGTGGCCACGGCCGATGCCATGGTCTCGGGACTCGCGCCCGGCAGCTCCGCGGTGACCTGGATGGTGGGGAAATCAACGCTGGGCAGCGTCGAGACCGGCAGCAGGCGGTAGCTCGCCAGCCCGAAGATCAGGATCCCGGCCATGACGAGCACCGTCATCACCGGACGGCGGACGAACAGCTCGCAGAAATTCATGACGCTTCCGGGGCCGTCTTGCCGATCTGCACGCGCGTCTTCGGACCCAGGCGCAGCTGGCCCTGCGTCACCACCTGCTCGCCCTTGGCCAATCCGCTCGCGATGATCGCGCGCTCGCCCTCGGTGCGCTGCACTGTGATTCTCCGCACGTCCACCACCATGTTCCGGTCGACGACGTACACGTACTGGCCTTCGGGCCCGGTTTGTACGGCCCGTGAGGGAATGATGATCGCGTCGGCCTGCTCGAACAGCCGCGCACTCACGTTGACGAACTGCCCGGGCCACAAGAGATTTTCCTTGTTAGGGAACCGCGCGCGCATTCGAATGGTTCCGGTGCTCGGATCGACGGCGTTGTCCACGAAGATGAGCGTCCCCGAGGCGGCCGCATGATCAGACCCGGGAGCCAAGGCTTCTACGGCGACCTGGCGCGACGCCATGTGCTCGCGCACTTCGGCGAGTCGCTGCTCCGGCACCGAGAAGCTCACGTAGATGGGGCGGACCTGGTTGATCACAACGAGAGGATTGACGTCATTCGCCCTGACCAAATTTCCCATCTGGATCTGAATCTTTCCGGAGTAGCCTTCGATCGGAGCGCGGATGGTGCAGTATTCGAGATTGAGTTTGGCGTTGTCGAGGGCCGCCTGGCTCGCCTTGGCGGAGGCCTCTGCGATCGCCGCGTTGGTGCGGATCTGTGCGTAGGCCTCCTTGGAGACGAAGTTCTTCTCGAGCAGCTCCTGGTAGCGCCGCTCCTGGGATCGGGCCTGATCGCGCGCCGCTGCATCGCGCAGCGCGTTCGCCTCAGCCTGACGCAGCGCCGCCTCGAAGGGACGCGGGTCGATCTTGAACAGCACCTGTCCCTTCCTGGCCTCTTCGCCCTCCTTGAAACCCACTTCGATGATCTGGCCGTCGACGCGCGCTTTCACCGCCACCGTGGAGTAAGCCTCAACGTTGCCGATCGCCTGCAGCCGGAACGGCACGACTTCCTGCGTGACCTGCGCGACCGATACCGGAATTGCAGGAGATCCTTTGGGCGCTTTGCGCTCGTTTGCACGAATCTCGGTGCCGAAATAGGCGAGCAGCGCCACGGCGATGACGAGCAGCCCCACGCCGCCGAACACGAACAGGCGCCTTGAGGCCGTAGGCGTCGCAACGCGCGAATGCACCGAAAAATCCATGGTTTTGCTAACGATAGGAAAAAGCCGCGTATTCCATCAGGAAGCGGCCGAGCAATGCGACCGACTGCTGCGAATGACTCCGTTCATCGACTCTTGGGTCCCCGCAACACATGAACGGCTACCGTGGACCCCGGTCCCTCCGGTTGTCCCCCGATGGCTGGTCGGCAAACGCTTAAATTTACGGCAAAAGACGTTCCGATGCAAAGAGGCTTTCGGTGCTTTCCCGATCCCGAACGAGGTGAGCCGTTTTCCCGTCGACCATCAGTTCGGGGGGGCGTGGCCTGGAATTGTAATTCGAGCTCATCGTCATGCCGTAGGCGCCCGCAGACATGATTGCGAGAAGGTCCCCGGCTGCGAGCGTGAGCGTGCGCTCCCGGGCAAGAAAATCCGCCGATTCACAGATTGGACCGACGATGTCGTAACGCCGCGCCGGACCGTCGCGACGGACTACCGGCAGCACCTCGTGCCACGCGTCGTAGAGCGCCGGGCGCAGCAGATCGTTCATTGCCGCATCGGTCACCACGAAGTTTCTTGCAGCGCCATGCTTGAGATATTCCACGCGCGCGAGCAGGAGCCCCGTATTGCCGACGAGCGAGCGGCCGGGTTCGAAAAGAATTCGGAGCTCGCGGTTGCCGACACGTTGGAACAGGGATCCCAGGTAGTCTTTCAGCTCCGGAGGTTCTTCATCGCGATAGCGAATGCCGAGCCCGCCTCCAAGATCCAGATGCTCGAGATGAACTCCCGCGGCATCTAGGGCGTCGACAAACTCGAGCACCTTTTCAAGAGCCGCGACGAAGGGTTCGACCTCGGTGATTTGCGAGCCAATGTGGACATCAATCCCGACGATCCGCAGGCCCCGCAGCTTTGCCGCCTTTCGGTAGAGCGGAAGCGCCTCGTCGTAGGGGATGCCGAATTTGCTTTCTCGCAAGCCAGTGGCGACGTAAGGGTGCGTCTTGGGATCGACATCAGGGTTGATGCGCAAGGAAACGGGCGCGATCTTGCCCATGCTCTGCGCAACGGCGGCGAGCCGAGCCAGCTCTCCTTCGGACTCGACGTTGAAGCACAGCACGCCGACCTCAAGCGCGCGGCGCATCTCGGCTTCGCTCTTGCCTACGCCGGAAAAGACGGTCTTGGCTGCGCTGCCTCCCGCAGCGAGAACCCGCGCGAGCTCGCCCCCTGAAACAATGTCGAATCCCGAACCCAGCCGTGCGAGGAGGTTTAGTACCGCGAGATTGGAGTTGGCCTTGACCGAATAGCAGATGAGGACATCGCGTCCCGAGCAAGCCTGATCGAACTCGCGGTATGCGAACTCCAGCGCGGCGCGTGAATAGACGTAGCTCGGCGTGCCGAAGCGCTCCGCGATCTCAACGAGAGGCACGTTCTCCGCGCACAGCGTGCCGTCCTGGTACGAAAAAAAATTCACTGGCGCGGCGCGGGTTTGCTATCCTGCTGCGGATCTCGCTCCGGCGGGGGAAGATAGAGCGCTGCCTTGTTGCCGCAGGCCGAAAGGGCGAGGAAAACGAGGATGAGGCCAACGGCGCGGCGCATAGCGATGCCGATAGTGTCGATAGTGTTCGTGTGTGCAAACGAGTTTAACACGGCGATGACCCCGAGCGAGTTCGACAGCCTGGCCGATGCGATGCTGGAACGGATTGCGCGGGCGGTGGAAGAATGCGGAGCGGATTGCGACTGCGAGTCCAAGGGCTCGGGCGTGCTGGAGCTCGAATTTGCCGACGGCAGCCGCATCGTCGTCAACCGCCACTCCGCGGCGCGTCAGATCTGGGTCGCGGCAAGATCGGGAGGCTACCATTTTCGCTGGAATGGGTCGGACTGGGTCGACACCCGCGAGGGGGGCGAGCTGCTGGCAGCGCTGTCGAAGCTGCTGAGCGAGCAATCGGGCCGTGCTGTCGTGCTGCGCTAGTCACGTCGCGCCGCGGCGTGCGTCCCGGGCGCTGCGAACGAAGTTAGAACAACTGATTCCTGACGTCCTCGGTAGTTCGCACTCCCGGATCGACCGGACCCTGCTGGGGCGGTACGTTTTCGCGAAAGAAAAATTCCGGCCTTCCATCGGGCGATTGAAGCCCGTTTTCGTTGACCCTGACCACGACGACACCCTCGGGGTTGCGTTGCACCAATTCCGGCGTACCCTTTAGCGCCTTGCCCATGTAGTTCATCCAGATCGGCAGCGCCGTGACCGACCCGGTCTCCCCGGGACCGAGTTTTTTCGGCTGATCGAAGCCCACCCAGGCGATGCTGACCAAGGTCGGTTGATAGCCGCTGAACCAGGCATCGATGTAGTCGTTGGTCGTGCCGCTCTTGCCGGCAAGATCCTGGCGGCCGAGGACCATGGCGCGCGCCCCGGTCCCATAGCGCATAACATCGTGCATCATGCTGTCCATGATGAAGGCGTTGCGGGCGTCGATGACCCGCAGGGACTCGTCCCCGGCGCGAGCCGGCTGTGCCTGGGCAAGAACGTTGCCGCGGTCGTCGACGATCTTCTGAATCACGTACGGCTCGGTGCGATATCCGCCGGTGGCAAATACCGAAAAGGCGCGAGCCATCTGAAGCGGCGTGGCCGAGCCCGCACCGAGCGCCATGGTGAGGTAGGGCGGGTGGCGATCGGCATCGAAACCGAACCGGGTGATGTAATCCTGCGCGTACTGTGGGCTGATCGCCTGCAGGATGCGAATCGACACCATGTTCTTCGACTTGGCGAGCGCCATGCGCATGCTCATGGGCCCTTCGTACCTGCCGTCATAGTTCTTCGGTTCCCACACCTGCCCGCCCGTCAGCGCCGCGTCGACCACCACGGGGGCGTCATTGATCACGGTCGCCGGCGTAAAGCCCTTCTCCAGCGCAGACGAATAGATGAAGGGCTTGAAACCCGAGCCGGGCTGGCGCCAGGCCTGGGTCACGTGGTTGTACTGGCTCCGGTTGAAATCGAAGCCGCCGACGAGCGAGCGCACCGCGCCGTTCTGCGGGTTGACCGAGATAAACGCGCCCTCGGCCTCCGGGAGCTGGATGATCTGCCAATCGTCATGGTCGTCTTTCTGGATGCGAATCACCGCGCCACGCCGGATCCTGCGGGTGAGTGGGGTCCTGGAATCGAGCATGCGCTCTGCGAACTTGAGTCCCTCTCCGGACACGGTGACGGTTTCTCCTCCACGCCGATAGGCACTCACCCGTTTCGGCGTCGCCTCCAGAACGAGGGCCGCGAGGAGGTCATCGCTGTCGGAATGGTCTTGCAGCGCCTCCTCGTAGTCCTCCTCCTGCGCTTCCTTGAGATCGACGAATCCCTCGGGGCCGCGATAGCCGTGACGCCGGTCGTATTCGAGCAAGCCCTGACGCAGGGCCGCGTAGGCCGCTTCCTGGTCGGCGCGCGTAATCGTGGTGTAGACGCGAAAGCCGCGTGAATAGACCTCCTCCGGATAGCGTTCATAGAGCAGTTGGCGGACCATTTCGGCGACGAACTCGGCGTGAATCTCGTATTCGGTGACGGTTTCGCGCTTGACTGTGATCGGAACCGTTTGGGCCTCCTCGTATTGCCCGTCGTCGAGCAGGGCGAGCTCGTGCATGCGCCGCAGGACATACAGCTGGCGTTGCTTGGCACGTTTGGGATTGATCACCGGGTTGAAAGAGGAGGGAGCCTTGGGCAACCCGGCAAGCATCGCGATCTCGGCCGAGTTGAGCTGGGACAGCGTCTTGCCGAAGTAGACTTGCGCCGCTGCGCCGAACCCGTAGGCTCTCTGGCCTAGATAGATCTGGTTGATGTAGATCTCCAGGATCTGATCTTTGCCAAGGCTGTTTTCGATCTTGAACGCGAGCAGCGCCTCGTACAATTTACGGGTCAGCGTTTTTTCCCTAGAAAGGAAAAAGTTTCGCGCGACCTGCATGGTGATCGTAGAAGCCCCTTGAGTCTTGCCGCCGGTTACCAAGTTGGAGTAGGCTGCCCGCAGCACCCCGTGGTAGTCGACCCCGGTATGCTGGTAAAAACGCTCGTCCTCGGCCGCGAGGATGGCCTGTTTCATCAGAGAAGGAACCTCCTCGATGCTGACGACCGAACGGCGCTCTTCGCCGAACTCCCCGATCTGCAGACCGTCGGCGGTGTAGACGCGCAACGGGATTTTCGGCTGGTACTCGGTGAGCGCCTCGATGGAGGGCAGGTTAGGGTACGCAAGAAGGATCACGAAACCAGCCAGCGCCAGACTCACTACTCCCAACCCAGCCAGCGCCAACGCCGGGAAGGCGAACCATCGAAGCCACATTCAGGGGATATCCGGGAAAAGGTCGCCCATTATAGATAGGTGAA
>Ga0137463_1000375_pt1 | contig 15838 bp, 13 predicted proteins | sample EasRivERMGT800_2_FD_102333 | JGI IMG/M metagenome (GOLD analysis project Ga0137463, IMG submission 102333) | Soil microbial communities from meander-bound floodplain in the East River, Colorado, USA - East River MetaG ERMGT800_2 | ecosystem: Environmental > Terrestrial > Soil > Floodplain ...
CCAGGACACGGCCGGTGTCGAGAACCTGCAAGCGATCGATTCCGACTGGGTGGTGGACCAGGCGCGCTTGGTGCTCGAGGACATGCCGGTCGCCGCGTTCAAGGTCGGAATGGTCGGCAGCATCGAGAACATCGCGGCGATCGCCGAGGTCGTGTCCGACTACCCCGACGTGCCGCTCATCTTCGATCCGGTCCTTGCCTCCGGGCGCGGCGACGAGCTTGCGACCGAGGACATGATTTCGGCGATGTGCGAGCTGCTTCTGCCGCAGACCACTATTCTCACCCCCAACAGCCGTGAAGCTCGGCGCCTCGTTCAGGGCGACGGCGAGGACGACGATGAGCTTGCCCTCCCCAGCGCTGCGGAAAAACTGCTCGGCCTGGGCTGCGAGTATGTGCTCATTACCGGCACGCACGAGAACACGCCGCAAGTCGTGAACACGCTCTACGGCCCAGAAGGAGTGGTGCGCTCAGACAGTTGGGAGAGATTGCCAGAAAGTTATCACGGATCGGGTTGCACGCTTGCCGCAGCGATCGCGGCGACGCTTGCCAACGGCCTCGAGCTGCCCGAGGCGGTGCGCGAAGCCCAGGAATATACGTGGCAGACGCTCAATGCGGGGTTTCGTCCAGGCATGGGTCAGTACATACCGGACCGGTTTTTCTGGGCGCGGGAAATGGATGAATCAGGCCCAGGCAAAGCCTGAGCATTGCGTGGTTTCCCATAGGGAATTTCGCGGTCTGTACGCCGTGACGCCCGACGAGCACGACATCGGGTTGCTCACCCGCAAAGTGCGCAAGGCTCTTGCCGGTGGAGCACGGATCTTACAGTACCGCAACAAATCCGCGAATGCCGCGCAGCGCCTCGAGCAGGGTGCGGCGCTGCTTGCGCTATGTCGCGAAGCGCGCATTCCGCTCGTTATCAACGACGACTTGGATCTGGCGAGAGCAATCCGTGCTGACGGCCTGCACCTTGGCCGCGACGATATCTCGATCGCAGTTGCGCGCGCTCAGCTGGGTAAAGACTGGCTACTCGGGGTTTCCTGCTATGACAGACTTGAGCTCGCTCTCGCCGCTCGAGAAGCTGGTGCCGACTATGTCGCCTTTGGCAGCGCTTTCCCTTCCGCAACCAAGCCGGGAGCAACGCGTGCGCCGCTTTCGCTCTATCGCGAGGCGAGGGCGCGTCTGGATCTCCCCGTCGTCGCGATCGGAGGCATCACGACCGAAAACGCGCAAACCGTCATCGAGGCGGGGGCGGACGCCATTGCGGTGATCAGCGCGTTGTTCGAAGCGCCCGACATCGAGGCGGCCGCGCGCAGCTTCAGTCGCCTTTTCGACAAGAACAAGCCGTGAGCAAGAACGAATCGCTGTTTGCTCGCGCACAGAAAACCATTCCTGGGGGGGTCAATTCCCCGGTGCGCGCGTTTCGCGCCGTCGGCGGCACGCCCCGCTTCATAGTACGCGGCGAAGGCAGCCGTATCTGGGACGCCGACGGTCGCGAATACCTCGATTACGTCGGCTCCTGGGGACCGCTTGTTCTGGGACACGCGGACCGGGACGTTGTCGCCGCCGTGCGGGAGGCGGCGGGTCGCGGCCTTTCCTTCGGCGCTCCGACCAGGCCCGAGAACGAGATCGCCGAGCAACTCGCGCGACTCGTCCCAGGGCTTGAGCTGGTGCGATTGGTCAGCTCCGGAACCGAGGCGACCATGTCGGCGCTGCGGCTCGCGCGCGGATTCACCGGACGACCCCGCATCGTCAAGTTCGAAGGCTGCTATCACGGCCATGCAGACAGCCTGCTCGTTAAGGCCGGTTCGGGCGCGCTCACTCTGGGCAATCCGAGTTCGGCCGGCGTAACGCCCGAGACCGCAGCGCAGACGCTGGTTCTTGACTACAACGATGTGGCGGGGCTGGATGCTGCGTTTCACGAATTGGGCGATTCCATCGCCTGCGTCATCGTCGAGCCGGTCGCCGGGAACATGAACCTGATCGCGCCGCGGCCCGGGTTTCTCCAACGCATGCGGGAGCTCTGCACGCGGCACGGGAGCGTTCTGATTTTCGATGAAGTGATGACGGGCTTTCGTGTCGGGCTGCATGGTGCCCAGCAGCTCTACGGAGTGCAGGCGGACCTCGTCACACTCGGCAAGATAATCGGCGGGGGGATGCCCCTCGGAGCATTCGGCGGCCGCCGCGACATCATGGAGAAAATCGCGCCGCTCGGGCCGGTGTATCAGGCCGGTACGTTGTCGGGCAACCCGCTCGCGGTGGCTGCAGGACTTGCGACGCTGAAAAAGCTAGAAGCGCCGGGCTTCTATGAGCACCTCGCCGCGACCGCGCGCTCGCTCTGCGAGGGCCTGGTTTCGGCCGCGCGCAGGCGCGGCATTGCGTTTTCGGCGCAGTCTGTGGGAGGGATGTTCGGTCTGTATTTTCGTGCCGTGCCGCCTTCGACCTACGCCGAGGTGATGCGGTGCGACAAGGAGGCGTTCAGCCGCTTTTTCCACGCCATGCTCGAGTGCGGAGTGTACCTTGCACCATCGGCCTATGAGGCGGGTTTCGTGTCCGCAGTACACTCCGAAGCGGATATTGCAGCCACGATCGCCGCAGCCGATGCGGCGTTCGGTTCGATGTCCTAGCCCGGGGCAGGCGGCTGCGCCCCGTGCGTCACACCAGAAAGAGCGTCGCCAGCCCGAGGAAAATAAAAAACCCGCCGCTGTCGGTGATCGCCGTGATCAAGACCGAGGAGCCGAGCGCGGGATCGCGCCCGAGCCGCATCATGGTGAGGGGGATCAGCACTCCTGCGGTCGCGGAAAGAACAAGGTTCAGCATCATCGCCGCCGTCATGACCAGACCGAGCGACACCTTCTGATAGAGCCAATAGGCGATCAGGCCGAGCGCGCTGCCCCAGATGAGGCCGTTCAGGAGCGATACGCCCAATTCCTTTGCGAGCAACTTCTTTGCGTGCTCCCTTTGTACTTGGCCGAGCGCGATCGAGCGCACGATCATGGTGATGGTCTGGTTGCCTGAATTTCCGCCGATGCCCGCCACGATAGGCATGAGCGCGGCAAGCGCCACGAGTTTCTCGATCGAGTGCTCGAAGGCGCCGATCACACGCGAGGCGACAAAAGCCGTGACGAGATTGATCGCCAGCCACGACCAGCGATTCTTCACGCTCGCCCAGACCGAGGAAAACACGTCTTCCTCCTCGCGCAATCCGGCCTGCGTGAGGAGTTCGCTCTCGCTCTTGCTGCGGATGAAGTCGACGACCTTGTCCACCGTCACACGACCAACGAGTTTGCCCTGCTCGTCCACGACCGGTGCCGAAACCAGGTCATAGCGTTCGAACGCCTTGGCGGCGTCTTGCGCTTTGTCGCCGGACTGGAGCGTGACGACGTCGCTCACCATGACTTTTCCGACGTTGTGCTCGAGTTCGGAAACGATCAGTTTGGAGAGCGGCAGCACGCCTTTCAGGCGCTCGTCGCGGTCGACGACGAAGATCTGGTCGGTATGGTGCGGCAAAGCGTCGAAGCGCCGCAGATATCGCGTGACGGTCTCGATCGCGGTGTCCTCGCGCACGCTAACCACGTCGAAATCCATAAGGGCGCCGACGGCGTCCTCGGGGTACGACATCGCGGCGCGCAACTGCTCGCGTTCCTCGACGGGCAAGGCTTGGAAGACATCGTGGATGACCTCTTCGGGCAGGTCCGGCGCGAGGTCGGCGATCTCATCGGCCTCCAGCTGCTCGGCCGCAGCGACCAGCTCCTGCAAATCCATGCTGCGGATGAGCGTTTCGCGCACCGCATCGGAGGCTTCGAGCAGGATCTCGCCGTCGCGCCCCGCCTTGACGAGGTTCCAGACGACGAGCCGCTCCTCCAACGGCAGCGACTCGAGCACGTAGGCGATGTCGGCCGGATGCATGGAGTCGAGCTTCGCGCGGAGCTCGGCGACGTTCTGCCTATGCACGAGAGACTCCACCAGCTCGTGCTTGGGCATTTCCTGGCGCTCCTCCAGGCGCTCGACCAAGCGGTGCCGCCGCAGGAGCACCTGAACCTCGCGCAGGTCAGCCTGGAGGTCCTCGAGCTCCTTCTTCGGGCTGAGGGTTTCGATCATGCTCCGGCCCTTCGCCGTGACTTGAACCCCATGGTTGCCGCGAGACAATAGCTGACGCGCCGCCCGCGGCTGCGGCGATTCTAGCAGCCGGTTGTATGATGACGATAGAAAAATCTCGCCCGATGGCACCCGACCGCGCCGCTCTCCGAGAAGACGTCCGCCCTGCCAAGACAGGGAGCATGAGGGCTATCCTTCCTTGCAGGGTCCTCACTCCAGTTGGCGCACGTCTTGACTGACGTGACGGCTTCAAATCACTTTGCCGAGGACGTGCCCCCTAAGGAGGTTCTCGCCTGGGCGATGTACGACTTTGCCAACTCGGGTTACACCACGGTCGTGATCACCGCCGTATTCAACGCCTATTTCGTCGCGGTGGTCGCGGGCAACGCGCCTTGGGCGACTCTAGCTTGGACGGCGGCGTTGTCGGTCTCGTATGCTTTAATCCTCCTGACTGGACCTATCCTTGGAGCCTACGCCGATCTGCGTGCCGCAAAAAAACGCTTGCTCGCTCTCACCACGGCTGGTTGCGTGATCGCGACCGCCCTGCTTGCATTCACCGGGCCCGGAACGCTCGCGCTTGCGGTGCTGCTGCTGGTGGTTTCCAACTTCTGCTTCGGCTGCGGGGAAAACCTCGTCGCCGCGTTCCTACCCGAGCTCGCCCAGGGCGAATCGCTGGGACGGGTGTCGGGTTGGGGCTGGGGTCTAGGCTATCTGGGCGGGCTCTTGACTCTCGGTCTTTGCCTGGGCTATGTCATCTGGGCGCAGGCTCATGGTCAGGAGGCCCGAGAGTTTGTGCCGGTCACCATGCTGATCACCGCCATAATGTTTGCCGCAGCGAGCTTGCCGACTTTCTTGGTGCTCAGGGAGCGCGCCCGTCCGGCGCCGGTCGCCGCCGGCGAAAACCTGGCGCGGGCGGCCTTTGCGCGGCTCGCGCAAACGGTGCGCCAAGCCGCCCGCTATCAGGACCTCGCGCGGTTCCTGGTATGCATCGTCTTCTATCAAGCAGGAGTCCAGACGGTCATCGCGCTCGCCGCGATCTACGCCGAACAGGCGCTCGGTTTCACGACCAAGGATACGATCGCCCTGATCTTGGTGGTCAACGTGACTGCCGCGGTCGGCGCGTTCGCCTTCGGCAACATCCAGGATCGACTTGGGCATGTGCGAACCATTGCTCTCACACTTGTTCTGTGGATCGCAACGACCTTGATTGCCTGGTCCGCGTCGAAGGCGGGACTTTTCTGGGTGGCCGCCAATCTTGCAGGACTGTGCCTGGGTTCCTCGCAGTCGGCGGGCCGGGCGCTCGTCGGATACCTGAGCCCCGCCGACAGGCGCGCCGAGTTTTTCGGACTCTGGGGACTGGCGGTAAAGCTGTCTTCGATTCTGGGGCCGATTACCTACGGCTCGGTGACCTGGATGACCGATGGCAACCATCGTCTCGCAATGCTCGCGACAGGCGGGTTCTTCGTTGCCGGCCTTCTCTTGCTGGCGGGGATCGACGTCCCTCGCGGCCGGCGCGCAGCGGGACTCTCGTCCTAGGAGATCGCCGCCACGAGGACTAGGGAACCTGGGCAGCGGCCATCTGCGCCAATATGCTCTCGCTATAGCTCGCCAGATAGGTGGAGTCGCGGTTGCGGTCATAGTAGCGCGGGCGCGGAAGCATGGCTGCCAGTCGCGCTGCCTGGTCGGGTCCGAGGCCGGCCGCGCTCACGCCGAAGTAGTAGCGTGCCGCTGCTTCGGCTCCGAAAACATTTTCCCCCCATTCCGCGACGTTCAGATAGATTTCGAAGATGCGGCGTTTTCCCATCGCAGCTTCGAGCATTGCAGCAAGAATGGCCTCCTGGCCCTTGCGCAGCAGGCTGCGCTCCCCGGAAAGAAACAGATTCTTTGCGAGCTGCTGAGTAATCGTCGAGCCTCCGGCAACGATTTTCCCGCGCCGCTGGTTCTTGCCAATCGCCCGCTGGATACCTTCCCAATCGAAGCCTTCGTGATCGACGAACTTTGCGTCTTCCGCAATGATAATTGCGCGCTTCAAATGGATCGAAATTCGTTCGTAGTCCGTCCATTTCTGATCGAGCGCCGCCTTGGGTTTGTTCTGTCGCAGGGTCTCCAGGCGCGCATCCATGACTCGCGTCGTCGCAGGATTGTGCTCGACCCAGTAGAGGATCTGCGCCAAGAACCAGAACTCGTAGACGGCAAGGCCGATGACCGCCGTGCCGGCGGCATAGCAGAACGTCTTCCACAATGAGACGAGCAGCCTCATCCGATACGCTTCCGCTAGCCCCTTTCCTTTCCCAGGTTCCCAAGCGGACGGGGTTTCCTAGTCACTGAAGACCTTATCACCGCGTGCGAAATGCCAGGTGCGGGTGATCACCAGGATGTCGGTTTCCCTGCGGATGTCGGCGGGGAATCTGGCGTAGGGTGCCGCCAGTTGAACGATGCGCTGCGCGGCGGCATCGAGGATCTTATATCCGGAGGATCGCTCGAGATCCATCGCCGCCAGCGTGCCGTCCGAGTTGATCGACACGGTGAGCCTCAGACTGCCGTAGATTCTGCCGCGCGCACTCTCGGGATAGTTGAGATTTCCGATGCGCTCGATCTTCTGGCGCCAGTCCTCGACATAAAGCGCGTAGCGAACCTCGGCGGCACGCGCCCCCACGAAGGTCTTGCGCGGACGCTTGTTGTACTCCTCGATCTGACGGGCGATTTGCGCTTCCATCCGAGCAACGATCAAGGCGCTCTCGGCGAGTTCCGCTCCGGAGACCTGCGACTTCATCTCGGCCTGCGGTTCGGGTTCGGCCGACGCGATTTCCTTCCGGGATTGCACTTGTGAGAGCAGCTGTCTTTGTCGCGCCTCCAGTTCCTGCACGCGGCGGGTCGCCTCCTTCAAGTCCGAGCCGCGCTCCGTCGGCTGCAGTACGGGAAGCGGGGATTTCGCCCGGCGATCGAGGTCGGTGTCCCCGCCTGCGTCAAGGTTGGACTGGGCGTGGACCTCGGGGCGGGTCGGCTTCGAGCGGGTCTTGGAATTCACCAACACCACATCGAGCTGTGACGGGGCGAGCTTGCGCAGCGTGTCGGGCAGCTTGAAATGGATCGAGAGCACGATCGCGTGGAGAACGATCGAGATGGACAACGCTATCGCGAGCACGCGCGAATCGGGATCCAGCCTAGCAAGCGGCTGCGGCCACGGCCACTCTAGGGCGTTAGAAACGCTCAACCTTCTAGCCCCTAAAAGCTTGGAGAATCATGTAATTCTAGGCTCTCTTTCGAGTTTTGTCTCATGTATGCCGCCTGCAGAGATGCCTGAAGCGTCCTTGCAGCGACGGAATACACACTTGAGATCGGCTCCGACAAGGTCAATTTCGGTCACCGCGATTTCGACGCCCGTACCCGGAGCAAGTTCGGGCAGCGACGGCACTCTGACATAAAGCGGTAAGCCGTCGAACTTGACGAGATTTTCGCGCACCACTTCGGCTCCTGCAACGTCGATCGCCTCCTGCAGCAGCCACCTGAGGCACCAGTAGTGCTCCATGCGCCTCTGAAATTCGTCGTAGGCGGCGTAGGTCGTTTCGAAATCATGCACCGCAGCCAGCATGATGTCCGCATTTCGCGAAAACGGCGGCGCCCGCCCGTCGAGGAGCGCGAGAAGCTGCCACTGGTTCACCAGATCCACGTACCGCCGCAGGGGCGAACTCGTCCAGGTGTAATGGCTGATTCCCAGGCCCTGGTGCGCCATGGCCGAAGTGGTCATCCTCACCTTGCCGGCCGAGTGCACGCGGTAGATCGCCGCGACATCGTGATCGTCGAGCAGCTTCCCCCAGGTGCTGTTTACCGCGATCATCAGCTCAGCGACCAACTTGTCAAGCGGCGTGCCGCGACGACGCTCGACGATGTTGATGCGCACGTTTTCCCCGTGACCTTCGACGCGGAAAACGTAATCGGGGCGTTCCGGCCCAGAGGAGGATTTGCCGCGCCCCCGCTCGAGCGCCTCGGCAAACTTCCAGAGCGTGTTCAGTTCATGCGAATAGGCGATGTCCTCCCGCGACATTCCGGAAAGAAACGCTGCATCGAGCCCCTCGATCTCCTGATGGCGCAGGTTCGCGACAATGCGCACGCGCTCGGCGCGGGTGTGGTGAGACTCGACCACGAAATCGTCGGTGCGTACATCGAAATAGAGAGAACATGCCGGGCGCTCGGCGCCTTCTATGAGGGAGAAGCGCTCGATCGCTTCGGGCGGCAGCATGGTGATCTTCCGGCCCGGCATGTACACGGTCGAGAGCCGCTCGCGCGCCACGGCGTCGAGCGGCGACCCGGGTGCGAACCCGAGGGCGGGGGCGGCAATGTGAACGCCGACGCGAAGGCGGCCACCCGCAAGAGGGACGAGCGAGAATGCATCGTCGATTTCCGTCGTGGCTGTGTCATCCAGGCTGAATGCATCCACTTCGGCGACCGGCAAGTCCCGGGGCTCGGCAATCTCGAACTCCTGGGGGAAATCCGTTCCCTTGGGAAAGTATTCGTAGAGAAATCGGTTGAGATGGTAATCGTGGCTGGAGGGCAGCGCGCCGCAGCGCTCGATCAGCTTCGCCGCCGACAAGCCGGTCTTTTCGCAAGCCTCCTCGAGCGCTTTGGTTTCCGGGCGATTGCGATCGGGCTTGTAGAGGAGCTGCTCCCGGAGGGGCATGAACTCTTCCGGAAACGCACCGCGCTCGAGCTGCTTCGCCCAAACTGAAACCTGTTCTTGCTGTTGTTTCTTCTTTTCGATGCCGACAAGCGCGGCGCGCAGCGTCTCGGGCGGCGCGGCCCGATATCGCCCCCTGCCCTTGCGGTAAAAGTACATCGGCGCCGAGTGCAACTTCACCAGAATTCCGGCTGCCTCCACGGCCGAAGGCGCGCGCCCGCAATACTCGCGCGCGAGATCGGCGAATCCGAATTCCTCCGTGCCGCAGCACTGCCACAGAAAATCCGCGTCGATACCGCCCGCTATCGCATCGGCTTGCGCGAGCAGCTCCATGGCACCGGGCTCCGGAAACCGCAACAGCACGTCCTTTGACTTGATCTTGGCTCGCTTGCCATGCGGGGCCTCGACCTGGAGGGTGCTGTCGCTGTCGGCGAGCACCGTGGCGACCTTGAACGCACCGCTGTCTTCGTAGAGAACGTTCACGAGAAGGAGCCAAACGGGAAAGAGCCGCGTCGCGCCGGCCCGATGAGTGCCATAATTATATCTTAGCAACGTTCCCCTTCACGCCGACAAGAACGTCAACGATTGCCAAGTGGCCAAGATCGAGTCGATTGCCGTAGCAACCGTCCGGGTCCCGCTGGACAACGTAACGAGCTTCGCCACGCGAACGGTTTCGGCGCGAGACTACGGGCTCGTCAGGGTGCGCGCAGGAGGCGTAGAGGGCATCGGATTCTGCTATGCAGGTTCTTCCGGAGGAACGCTCGTCGCGCAAGCGGTGGAGCAGCTGCTTGCGCCGGGTCTGCTCGGGCGCGAAAGCCTGCTCGTCGAGGGCCTTTGGCAGCGCATGTTCGAGGAAACATTGCTGCACGGACGCGCCGGCAGCGTCATGCGCGCGATCTCGATCCTGGACTGTGCGCTCTGGGATCTGAATTCACGCGCATCGAGGCTCCCGCTTTACAAGTATCTCGGCGCCGCGGTGGATGAGGCCGTGCCGGCGTACGCGAGCGGCGGCTACTACCTCGACGGCAAAACGCCGAAAAAGCTCGGGCAGGAAATGGCGGGCTACGCAAAAGCAGGTTTTCGCGCCGTGAAGATGAAGGTGGGACGGCTCTCTCCCAAGGAGGAGGAAGCGCGCGTAAGAGCCGCGCGCGACGCGATCGGGCCGGATGTCGAGCTGATGCTGGACGCGAACAACGCCTGGCAGGACCTGCCTACCGCGATGCGTTACATGGAGCGCTTCGAACTCTACGACCCTTACTGGATCGAGGAGCCGTTCTTCCCCGATGACATCGACAACCACGCGCGCCTGGCGAAACTCACGCGCGTCACGGTTGCCACGGGCGAGATCGGTACCGGGCGCCGGCATTTCAAGGAAATTCTCGATAAGGGCGCGGCGCAGATCCTGCAGACCGATGCTCTCGTGTGCGGGGGGGTCTCTGAATGGAGAAAAATCGCTGCTACCGCCTCGAGCTATGGCGTCACCGTCTGCCCGCACTGGTTTCACGACCTGCACGCGCAGCTCGTAGCGGCAACGCCCAACGCGCGCTACGTGGAGTTCTTCCCTGACGACCAAGTGCTCAATTTCCGGCGTCTCATCGATACGCAGCTGAAGGTCAGAAACGGCATGCTGATTCTGCCGAAAACGCCGGGCCTCGGGTTTGGGTTCGATGAAAAAGCCGTCGCCTGCTATGCATTCAAAGACGGAAAGTCGGTCTGGAAGGTGCTGAAGTAGTCAATCCATCCCGGCGAATTTCAGTATCAGCGGGATTTGTTCTGGAAAGCTCGCAAAGGTATGGTCTCCGCCTTGCACCACGACCTGCCTCGCGCCTTTGTACTTTCTCACCGCCGCTCGGTAGTCGAGCACTTCGTCCCCGGTTTCCACGAGGAGCAGGTAGCGCTCGGGGTGCACTCCGATCACGAAGAGTTCCTTCCATTGCCGCAGGTGCTCTTCGGTGAGCTCGTAGCTTTCGCCCCCGTGAAAGGCCCGTTGCGGACCGAGGTAGGCACGCAAGCCCACATGCGGGTCAATCGCCGGATTAATCAGCACCGCGCGCACGCTGTGCTTCTCCGCCAACCACGTCGCGTAGAATCCGCCGAGCGAACTCCCGGCTAGGGTGATCTTTTCCTTCGGGTGTCGCGCCATCTCGGTTTCCGCGGTCGAAACGGCCCTATCCGGTCGGTGAGGCAACTGCGGGCAGACGAACTCCGCGCCCCTGCCCTGCCCATCGAGGTATCGCTTCAAATACTGCGCTTTGCCCGACTGCGGCGAACTGTTGAATCCGTGGAGGTAAATGATCATGCCCCGGTCGCCGGGGCCGCCCGTATTGAGAGCGAGGCGAGCAAGCGCTCATGGATACCCCCGAATCCCCCGTTCGACATGACGAGCACCTGATCGCCGGGCTGTGCCTCGGCAACGATCGCCCCGACAAGCCGCTCCAGATCATTCTCGATGCTCACGCGATTGCCAAGCGGCGCGAGCGCAGCCGCGGGGTCCCAGTCGAGGTTCGCGCTATAGCAAAAAATCCTGTCAGCCTGCTCGAGACTCGCGGGCAAGCGGTCCTTCATCAGGCCGGCTCTCATAGTGTTTGAACGCGGCTCGAGGACGGCCAAGATGCGCGCGGTTCCCACCTGGTTCCGCAGGCCTGAAACCGTCGTCGCGATGGCGGTCGGGTGGTGTGCGAAGTCATCCCAGACTGCAACGCCCGCAGCCCGACCCCGCAGCTCCATGCGGCGCCGGACGCCCTTGAAGCGCGCGAGGGATTCGATGGCCCGTGCCGGATCGACGCCGGCAGCCTGCGCCGCGGCGATTGCCGCGAGCGCATTCTGGAGATTGTGCTCGCCCTGAAGTTCCAAGCGCAGGAGTCCAATGAGCCTGCCTTGGTTGAGTACTTCGAAACAGCCCGGGCCTACGACGCTCGCACTCCAGCCATCACGCACGCCAAACCGTTCCACCGCGCTCCAGCAGCCGCGAGCAAGAACACGGTCGATCGACGCGTCGGCGCCGTTTACTATCAGTTTGCCGGTTCTAGGTATCGTTCGGACGAAGTGGTGAAATTGGGTCTCAATCGTTGCAAGATCGAGGAAGATGTCGGCATGATCGAATTCTATATTGTTCAAAACGGCGAACCTGGGCCGGTAGTGCACCATTTTGGAACGCTTATCGAAGAAAGCAGTGTCGTATTCGTCAGCTTCGATCACGAAATGGCTTTGTTTTCCTAGTCTTGCCGATACGCCAAAATTGATTGGAATGCCACCGATGAGGAAGCTGGGGTCCAGCCCGGCATCCTCTAATATCCAGGCTAGGATGGAGGAAGTCGTTGTTTTTCCGTGTGTTCCCGCAACCCCCAGCACCTGCCTGCCAATTAGAGCATTTTCGGCGAGCCATTGCGGACCCGAAATGTAGCGGTCGCCCCGGTCCAATATGATCTCCATGAGCGGGTTACCGCGAGTTACGACATTCCCCACCACCCACAGGTCCGGATTCAGCGCCGCTTGATCAGCACCATACCCCACTATCAATTCGATGCCCTCCGCTTGGAGCTGCGTGCTCATCGGCGGATAGACATTGGCGTCGCATCCGGTGACGTAGTGGCCCGCAGCCTTGGCGATCGCGGCGATGCCGCCCATGAAGGTGCCGCAGATGCCAAGTATGTGGAGGTGCACGGGGGCCGGATGGCAAACGCGCCGAAACAAGATAAGGCGCGCGTTGAAAGAGGGGTAATTTTAGCCTACTTCGTCGCGTTTTCCGGCTGCGGTATCATGGCCCGATTCCCGCCTCCTTCCCTCAATGGCGAAAGAGAGCAAGTCCAAACAGCAACAGATGCGCGTGCGCATTGCTGCCGCTGCCGCACGCATGATGGCCGAGGATGGTCTTGAGGATTTTGCCCTCGCCAAACGCAAAGCCGCCCGCCAGCTGGGCGCGGAGGACACACAGTCGCTGCCGAAAAACGAGGAGATCGAGGCGGAGCTTCGGGCTTACCAATCGCTCTATCAGGGCGAGGAACAGCGTGAACGCATCAACTACTTGCGCGAGCGGGCGCTCGAAGCAATGCGCTTGCTTGAGCGGTTCCGCCCTTACCTCGCCGGTGCTGTGCTAAAGGGCACGGCAGGGCGATACAGCGACATCGACTTGCAGCTTTTCACTGATGACGGTAAGGCCGTGGAGCTCTTTCTCCTGAGCCGTAATATTGCCTACGATATTTCCGATCAGCGTCACTTCGCCGGCGACCAGGCGCGGGCCGTGTCGGTGCTGAAGCTCGATTGGCAGGGCGTGCCGGTTAATCTGGCGATCTACACTCTGAAGGAAGAGCGTGGCACCCTAAAGACGACGTTGGCTGGGCGACCGATCGAGCGCGCCGGGATTCAGGCCGTCACACAACTTCTCTCCCACGGGGGCAGCTAAGAGGCCCCGCCTACGTTCCCAGGGCTCTGGCTGCAGGAAAACCGGGGAGATTGCGCGTTCCGAGCGAAATATTAGCTCTCGCTGAGCGCTAAACGTGCTTCGAACAGCATCGAAATACCCATATTCTAATGGTATTTTCAAGTAACTACATTGATTGCACCGGGTTCGGTTGCGCGCTGGTTTGACGCTCGGGTCGTCGTCGTCTCTCGTCAATCTCTCACGGTGATCCATCGGCTTTCCAGCCACACAGACTCTCTCATTTGCATTCGAACGGCGCCGAACGCTGGACAATTTCCGACATCGGTCCCAAACTTCCTTTATGTCCAACCGAAGACACGCATTGGGCCTACGCTCGCGGACGCCAAGGAGAATCCTGATCATTCACGGACCTAATCTCGACATGCTGGGCATCCGTGAGCCTGGGATTTACGGAAAGGAATCCCTCGCGAGCATCAACGAGAGGCTCACTCGCATCGCGAAACGCGAGGGGGCTGCCCTGGAGACTTTTCAGAGCAACCATGAGGGAGCTTTGATTGAACGCGTGCATGGAGCCAAGAAGCGGCGAATTTCGTGGATCATCGTCAATCCCGGGGGGCTGACACACACCAGCGTGGCGTTACGCGACGCTCTGGCAGCGGTCGCGATTCCGTTTCTCGAGGTGCATCTGTCGAACATCTACTCCAGGGAGCCATTCCGGCGCCATTCGTACTTTTCCGACCTCGCTGCCGGTACGATCTGCGGGTTAGGGAGTCGGGGTTACGAGTTCGCGCTGCAGTTCGCCTTGCACTCAAACTGAGAGCTTGTTTCGGGGTCGTTTCCGAGAGCTCCGAAACCTCGCGGGAACGGGCCTGCGTGCCCGGACCGGAAGGAGGCCAGCATGGATTTGCGAAAACTAAAAAAACTGATCGACCTCGTCGAAGAGTCGGGAATCGCCGAGCTGGAGGTCACGGAGGGCGAGGAGAAGGTCAAGATCGTGAAAGGCGGTTCAGGCGGAAGAGAGGTCGTTGTCCTTTCCCCGTCCGCCCCGGCGGCGAGCACGCCCGCAGCTCAAGCTGTACACGTCTCGGCAACCGCAGCGGCCTCGGCCCCTGCCTCCACCCAGGGAGAGGCGCCGACATCACTCGAAGGGCATATCGTCAAGTCGCCGATGGTCGGCACCTTCTACCGGTCTGGTTCCCCCGGTGCAAAGCCCTTCGTCGAGGTCGGAGATACGGTCAAGGCGGGACAGGCCATCTGCATCATCGAGGCGATGAAGCTGATGAACGAAATCGAGGCCGACAAGGACGGCGTGATCAAGGCGATCATGGTCGAGAACGGTCAGCCGGTCGAGTACGGCGAATCCCTGATGATGATCGGCTAACGTAGCGGGTATTGAAAAGGGGAATACGCCAGGGGCGTACCAACTATTCCCCTTACCAAGGTCGCGAAAAACCGCCCATCAAATCATGTTCGAGAAGATTCTGATTGCCAATCGCGGAGAGATCGCCCTGCGCATCCAGCGCGCGTGCCGTGACATGGGTATCAAGACCGTGGTCGTGCATTCTGAAGCCGATAGCGAGGCGAAATACGTGAAGCTCGCCGACGAATCGGTGTGCATCGGACCGGCGGCATCCAGTGCAAGCTATCTCAATATACCAGCCATCATCAGCGCGGCGGAGGTGACCGACGCCGAGGCAATTCACCCGGGTTACGGATTTCTCGCCGAAAACCCGGACTTTGCCGAACGCGTGGACAAGAGCGGCTTCATTTTCATCGGCCCCCAAGCGGAGACCATCCGGCTGATGGGCGACAAGGTAAACGCAAAGCAAGTCATGGAGAAGGCCGGAGTGCCGTGCGTACCCGGCTCGGACGGTCCGCTGCCCGATGCCCCGGAGGAGTCGCTCAAGATCGCCAGAAAAATCGGCTACCCCGTCATCGTAAAGGCGGCGGGCGGGGGCGGCGGGCGGGGCATGCGCGTCGTGCATACGGAAGCCGCGCTTAAGAGTGCAATAAGCATCACGCGGGCGGAGGCCGGGGCGGCCTTCGGCAACTCCACCGTCTATCTGGAAAAGTACCTCGAGAACCCGCGACACATCGAGGTGCAGGTGCTCGCCGACCGGCACAAGAACGTGGTCCATCTCGGTGAGCGGGATTGCTCCATGCAGCGACGGCACCAGAAAATCATGGAGGAGGCCCCGGCACCCGAGATTACGTCGAAGGTGCGCGCGCGCATCGGCGAGCGCTGCATCGAGGCCTGCCGCAAGATCGGCTACCGCGGAGCCGGCACTTTCGAGTATCTCTTCGAAGAAGGTGAGTTCTACTTCATCGAAATGAACACACGCATCCAGGTCGAGCATCCGGTGACCGAAATGATCACCGGCGTCGACATCGTCCAGGAGCAGATCCGCGTCGCCGCGGGCGAGAGGCTGTCTGTGCGGCAGAAGGACATCGAGCTTCGCGGTCACGCGATAGAGTGCCGGATCAATGCCGAGGATCCGTTCCGCTTCACTCCATCGCCCGGGCGCATTACGTCCTATCACCCTCCGGGGGGACCCGGCATCCGGGTCGATACGCATATCTACCAAGGCTACACCGTGCCGCCCGACTACGACTCGTTGATCGGCAAGGTCATCGCCTATGGGGAGAGCCGCGATCAGGCGATCCGGCGTATGCGCATAGCACTCTCCG
>Ga0137463_1000376_pt1 | contig 15816 bp, 14 predicted proteins | sample EasRivERMGT800_2_FD_102333 | JGI IMG/M metagenome (GOLD analysis project Ga0137463, IMG submission 102333) | Soil microbial communities from meander-bound floodplain in the East River, Colorado, USA - East River MetaG ERMGT800_2 | ecosystem: Environmental > Terrestrial > Soil > Floodplain ...
GCCCACACCCATTTTCCTTTTCCTGCTGTCAATATTTTTTGTATGGCATGGATTTGTAGAAAATTACCCTGCTGTTCCTGTAATTGAAGCTTTGAAACTAACCGCTCTTTATGTCAGCATTTCTTTACTATTCATGTATTTAGCCTGGTTATTTTACCGGGATCTTTACAAAGCTACTCTCATTGTATTCTCGCTAATGGCATTTAATTTCTTTTTCGGCAGTACATTTGATTTTTTAAAAAACCATTTCGCTAACACCATCATTGTCAAATACAGCTTCATCCTGCCTCTTATATTTATCGTTCTGATCGTTCTTATTATTTATTTTAAAAAAACAAAACAAACCTTTAGCCAAACAACTAAATATTTGAACTGGCTTTTCATAGTACTGATCCTACTTGACTCAGTAGTACTAACTGTAAAGTTTACACAAATAAAGGGGAACTACGTAGCCGATTTCTCAAACCAACTCCATATTTGCGATTCCTGCTCTAAACCTGATATTTACCTGATCATTGCTGACGAGTATGCAGGAAATAAGGAATTGAAAGATCTTTTCTCCTATAATAACATTGCTTTTGAAAATGAATTAAAAAAAAGAGGATTTCACATTATCAATAATTCAAGAGCCAATTACAATGGCACGATGTATTCCATAGCTTCAATGCTGAGCATGGATTATCTTAAAAATTTAAAGGGAAATACGATCAATAACCATGACATGTATGTTTGCTCTGAACTAATAAATCAGAATAACTTAATCCGTTTTTTAACAAAAGAAGGGTATACGTTTTATAACAATTCCATTTTTGATTTCAATGATAAGCTCAAACTGGTAAGCCATGTCTTTTTCCCTTCAAAAAAATCCCTTATCACCTCGCAGACCTTTATCAGCCGAATTTATCATGACCTTGGCTTTTATCTGATTACACAAGGGCAAATAGACCGTTTTAGAAAACAGAGTATGTACAATAACATTAAGGTCGATAGCCTGACAAAAAATATTGCTTCAACAGAAAATACAACAGCAAAATTCGTATATGCTCATTTTATAATGCCACATTTTCCTTATTATTTTGACAGCACTGGAAAAACTACGCCGGTTGAAAGTCTTGTACCAAAAAATAAACCTGACAAAAAAGCTTATATCGGATACCTGATTACTGCCAATAGAAAATTTCTCGAATTAGTTGATCACATTTTCGTCGTTTCCAAACGGCCTCCCGTCATTATCCTGATGGGCGATCACGGATTTCGGCAATTTTTAGAGAAAGTGGATCAAAAATATTATTTCATGAATTTAAATGCTGTTTTTTTGCCAAATGGAATTTATTCTGGTTTCTATGACGGTATGTCAAACATTAATCAATTCAGAATTATATTAAACTCACAATTTGGTCAAAAATTATGTTTATTGAAAGATTCAACAATATTTTTAAACGAATAATTTGTTCGCATGTTTATCAGCCATACAATTTTATACCTCTGTAAGAATCATGAAAATTAAATTCCCCGGGCTAAAATTTCAAAAGGAATTTTTCCCTTTCCTTTTACCTTTTTTCTTTATTACGCATTATTACACACTAAATTATCCATATTTTCCACCCAGGCTCGCAATAAATTTATTTGTCAAATATCTGTTAGCAATCTTTTTCCTGAATTTTTTATCCCTACCATTTTTAAAATCGTGGCGCAAATCTTCCTTTTTTACGTTCTTTCTTCTTTGCATTCAATTCTTTTATATTTTTTTATATGAGTTTTTATCTGCACGATTAGCCAAAACAATTTTTAGCAAAGATTTTTTTATTCTTGGAGTTCTTGTTTTGGTTTTAATTTGGTTGTTTCTGCGTCTAAAACAATTTACCGGTAGTTTATCCAAACTTGTAAATTTTTTTAACTTTTTATTGATTTCATGGATTTTTATAGAGCTGTTCAAATTTATTGGATTAAAAAATTATTTAAGTACTGAGCTAAAGAAAACAATTGAAATTAAAGAATTCTCTAACGGCAAGAAACCAGATATTTATCTATTGCTCCTTGATGAGTATGCGGGGCAGAAAGAATTAATTGACAAGTTTCAATTTGACAACTCTGAATTTCTATCTTATCTCAGCAATAAAAGCTTCCATATTGTTCGTTATTCAAAAAGCAATTATAATTTAACGTCATTTTCAATGGCCTCCATGCTTTCATTAGATACGCTGAAAATTTCCAATTATAGAAAGCCCAAAACGAAGGACTATACATTAACGGGTTTAAAAATAAACCAATCTCCTGTCGGTCATTATTTCCAGCAAAACGGTTACGAAATATATAATCTCTCTATTTTCAATTTTTTAAATTTACAGTCACATTTTACTCATTCTTATATGCGAAACTTTGACAAAGAATTTTCGCTCCTAACACTAACCGGGCTCATTCAAAAAAATTATCCGGATGTGTTTTTTCCAAAATCAAAAAAAAATGACGGAGAAAATAGTTTATACCAGGATCTGAATTACAATATTGCAATCAAAAACTTTTTCCTTAATCAGTTGCCTTTCAAATCTAACAAACCAAAATTTGTTTATGCTCATTTTTTAATGCCACATTTCCCCCATTTTCTAAATGAAAAAGGACAATTAAATGACCCGGAAATCCAAAATTCGGAGCGGACCTATCTGGGTTATTTAAAATATTGCAACCTGCAGCTTATTTCTATTATTGATAAAATATTATCATCTTCTGCAGCTCCACCAATAATCTTATTAATGAGTGATCATGGGTTTCGTGGCTTTTCAAAATCTGTAGATTCAAAATATTATTTTATGAATTTAAATGCGGTTTTCTTACCCAATGGAAATTATTCTGGTTTTTATGATGGCATGTCAAACGTTAACGAGTTTAGAGTAATATTAAATTCACAGTTTGGCCAAAAGCTTCCTTTATTAAACGATTCAACCTTCCTTTTAAAAGAATACTAAACATTGTTTTCTTTAATTACCTTGAGTAATCGGGAGGTATAGAAAATAAAAATTCAGATTTTAACCAAAAAGATTTCAAACATCAAAAACTATTAGTAGGTTAATGATTATGTTTAATCCTTCACGCATATTAATTCTGGCTCCCCACACCGATGACGGTGAATTAGGTTGTGGGGGCACCATTGCGAAATTATCAGCCAATGGCAATGAGGTTTTCTACGCCGCTTTTTGCTTATGCTCAAAAACTTTATCGCCAGCGTTTGCATCCAATACATTGGAGCTGGAATGTAAAAAAGCAACCGCTGTCCTTGGTATCTCCCCGTCAAGGCTTATTTTATTTAATTATGAAGTAAGGGAACTTCCACAATTCCGCCAGCGAATTCTCGAAGAGCTGTTACATTTAAATAAAAATATAAACCCCGAAATGGTTTTATTGCCGGCAGCATCGGATATACACCAGGATCACCAGGTTATTTACCAGGAAGGAATAAGAGCTTTTAAGAATACAACTTTTGCCGGGTATGAATTACCCTGGAACAATTACAGCATTCATACTAATTTTTTTGTTCGACTTTCTGAAAATGAACTGAACAAAAAAATTGAATCATTAAAGGCTTATCCGTCTCAGTCGCACAGAAATTATATGAAAGAAGATTTTATCCGTTCCCTCGCAAAGGTCCGCGGTGTTCAGGCCAATACCGAATATGCTGAAGCTTTTGAAGTTTATAGATGGATGGTATGAACTATTCATTATTCATCTTCTCCTGCATTCAAAAATAATATTGCTTGCACCATCTCTGAGTAAGAGTTCATTACCTTTAAAAGTATATTCGCTGATTGTATTTTCAAGCAGTTTAAAGAAAGCATTTTCGGTATCCATATTATTGCAGGCCATTTTCGTAGAGATAACAGGCCCAAATATTATACTGGTCCCTTTTACAGAAAACTTTCCACCCATGCTGTTACACCCGCCCTTACCGGCAAATGTTGAATCAGCCTTAAGTTCAAAATAGACATTGGATAGTTTTTCCAATTCGGCTTTTTGCTGGCGACGCATAGTTACAACTTCCCAGCCTCCAAGCATTTTATTAAAATCAGATTTTTGCCTTGCTTCAACATCTATCTCGACATATTGCACTGTAGTTGAGGTGTCACCTCTCACAATAACTCTTGGCCGTCCGTTCTTATATTCTTTTGGAGGAGAACAACTCAAAATAAATAAAGTGAAAGCAACGGAACCGAAAACGTTAAACTTTTTCATACCCCGGGTTTTGCGTGAAGAAAATTGATAGAAGAATGATGTACAATGAATCAGACAATTCCTGTACCAATATTATCACCAGCCAATTCGTTCCCCGAATTTTCCAAGACCAAAATATTTATTAAGCTGAAGATTGAAACCAACCTGGTTGTACGCCGTGTTATTTTGGTAATAAGCTCTGGCATAGCGTATTTGGACCTTATTGAACAAAGCTCCAACTCCCATCGAAAATCCATTAAGACCATTGCCGTTTTTATCTATATTCAACTCCTGCCGTCGCAGGTAATTGTAGCCAAAGGATACTTCGAGGTAATCACCAATATAAACCTGCGAGGCTATTACAAAATGCCGGAAAATTTTATCAACAGAAAATCGTTTATGGTTATTACCTGACCCGAATGTATTATCATTATTAAATACCGTATCATTATAACGGATATCAAACTGGTGAAGATGATGTGCCGTAATTGAAAAACCAAATGGCGCATGAGCAAGGCGTTTTGATATTCCTGCTACCAGGTCAAAAGGCAGATCTTCAGCAATGCCATCATTATATTTTTTTAACTGCCACCCCATATTCTTTGCCACCAGGGAAGCGGAAAATAAATTAACCGAATCATGAAACAATACACCCGCATCAGCCGCCAGGCCATTGGAACGGTATTGTCCATAATTTGAATTTATGAATTTCAAAGAAAACCCATAATTCCATTTTTGCAAATAGCTGCGTGAGGCGGAAACCTGCATCACCCAATCTCTGGGATGAATGAAACCAAGCATATTACCGCTTGCATCTGTTTCCTGTATATCACCATAATTGAAATAATGAAGTCCCCACGAAAAATTTGTATTTAATCCAGCGCTGTGATAGCCAAGGGATAAATGATAAATTTTAATCCCTGTATAAAAACTATTGAATACAGCATTCATTTCCGTGTGCATAGATGGACTAAGTAAGGCCGGGTTATAGAATGCCATGCCCACATCGTTTGAAGTTTGCGAAACATTTACGCCGCCCAAACCGGTTAACTGCGGAGTATTTGACAATTTTAAAAAATTAAAAACAGAATTGCCGCCCAAAGTTTGGCCATTGGCAATGGAGGTAATGAACAAACCAACTATGATAATTCGCAACTGCACAGTTACGAATATGAGAAAAGTTTTTGGAAAGGAAGTGAAAATTATGTGCCCGGCTCTATTAATCCCGATAGCTATCGGGACTGTTTAACTTTTTTTGTATCCAACTCCTGTACAACTTTTCCCCGTCAGGGAAATTCCTATTCCTATTCAGCATAAACGCATTTAAACTTGAAACTCCTCCATAAAAATGGAGGAGTTTCTTTAACCCTTAAAACAACCAACATGAAAATTCTTACTACTATCACATCATCAAAAATCCATATTTGGTTGCCTCCGGGGTAGAAATCTTTTATTAATCGCCGAGTGAAAGCTCCAGCACCTCTTTCATATTTTTTACGAAATGAAATTCAACGCCTTTAATAAAATCAGGATTAATTTCTTCTATATCTTTTTCATTTTGCCAGCAAAGAATGATTTCTCTTAACCCAGCGCGTTTTGCCGCCAACACTTTTTCTTTAATTCCTCCTACGGGCAAAACCTGGCCCCGTAAGGTGATCTCGCCGGTCATTCCTAAATAAGGTTTTATCTTTTTGCCGGTAACGGCAGAGGCAATGGCTGCAAGCATGGTGACACCTGCACTCGGACCATCCTTGGGTACAGCGCCTTCAGGCACATGTATGTGAATATTTTTCTTTTCAAAAATCTTTGAATCAATACCATATTTTTTGGCGTTGGATTGAAGATAGGTCAGCGCTGTGCTGGCGCTTTCCTTCATCACATTGCCCAGGTTTCCAGTTAACCTCAGTTCGCCTTTACCATCACTCAAACTGGTCTCAATAAATAAAATATCGCCGCCCACATAAGTATACGCAAGCCCCACGGCAACACCCGGCATATTTGCATTTTTATAGAGGTCTGTTGTATAGCGTGATTTACCAAGAACTTTCTCAATATCCTTTGCCGTTATTGAATTGATGAGTTTTTCATTCATGGCAAATTCTTTTGCCTGGTAACGCATGATGGCGGCCAAATGACGATCCAATTCCCTTACGCCGCTCTCCCTCGTATAATCCTGGATTATCTTTTTAATGATGTCATCGCTCATCTTAAAATCCATAGTTTTTAACCCATGCAATTCTTTTTGTTTAGGTACAAGATGACGCCTGGCAATCTCAATCTTTTCTTCTACGGCATATCCGCCGAGTTCGATGATTTCCATGCGATCCCGCAAAGCCGGTTGAATGTTTTGAATATTGTTCGCCGTAGCAATGAACAGCACTTTACTTAAATCATATTCCAACTCAAGATAGTTATCGTAAAAACTATTGTTCTGCTCCGGGTCAAGCACTTCAAGCAAGGCTGAGGAAGGATCACCGCGAAAATCATTCCCTACTTTATCAATCTCGTCCAATATCATTACCGGGTTGGATGATTTTATTTTTCGGATGGACTGAAGAATTCTTCCCGGCATAGCACCGATATAAGTTTTACGATGTCCACGTATTTCACTCTCATCATGCAGGCCGCCTAAACTCAGCCTCACATATTTACGCCCGATGGCATTGGCAATGCTCCGCCCTAACGATGTTTTTCCAATCCCTGGCGGGCCAACAAAACAAAGTATCGGGCTCTTCATATCCCCTTTCAATTTCAATACAGCAAGATATTCAAGAATGCGTTCCTTTATTTTATCCATTCCGTAATGATCATCATTTAATATTTTTTTTGCTTTCCTCAGATCATAATGATCTTCCGTGTAAGCCTCCCAGGGCAGATCAAGCATCAGGTCAAGATGATTATATACCACCGAATAATCCGGCGTAGTAGGATGCATTCTTTCCAGTTTCTCAATTCCTTTTTTAAACACTTCTTTCGCGGGATCAGGCCATTTTTTTGCATCGGCCTTTTTCTGCATGTCCTTTATTTCCCGGTCATTGGTATCGCCCCCCAATTCTTCTTTAATACTTTTTAATTGCTGCTGAAGAAAGTATTCTCTTTGCTGCTTATCAATTTCTGTTTTTGTTTTGTTGGTTACCTTATTTTTTAATTCGGCGAACTGCAATTCTTTCTGCAGTAATTGCATCAGGAGGTCTGCCCGTTCGCGAATATTATTCAGCTCCAGTAGTTTTTGTTTGTCCTTGATCTCTGTATTTAAATTTCCCGAAACAAAATGAATAAGAAAGGATGGACTTTCAATATTTCGAAGAATAATGGATGCCTCAGAAGGAATGTTTGGAGAAAGTTGAATGATCTCGGCTGCCAGTTCTTTTATATTTGCAACATAGGCTTCAAAATCGGGGTCTTTCGAAGATTCTTCGTCAACCAACGATTTAATTTTTGCCCTGAAATAAGGATCATCACTCACTATCGATTCAATAAAAAACCTGCTTTTACCCTGGATGATCACTGTAGTCCCCCCATCAGGCATTTTTATCAGTTTGATGATTTTGGCCACTGTACCCACATCCTCAAGGTCTTTTTTTTCGGGGTCTTCGATGTTACTGTCTTTTTGCGCAATAACACCGATCAATTTGTCAGTCCTATAGGCATCATTTACAGCCCTGATACTTTTATCCCGGCCAACAGTTATTGGCAAAACCACCCCGGGAAAAAGCACCGTATTGCGAAGGGGCAGCAAGGAAATTTCTGCGGGAACCTCAATACCATCCATGTTTTCACCCTCATTTTCATTCAAAGGGATGATAGGAATAAAGTCCATTTCATCTTCATTCTTCTGGAAAAAATTTTCAAAACTCATTTCTTTTACTTTAGACATTATGACACCGCCTGGTTACGGAGTGCTAAAAATAGCACAGGAAGATATAGAAGTCAAGTATTATGCCCATTGCAAGGGAAAATTATATGGCAATTATACCGAAACTAACCTTATAGGGTGTCTCAACATAATTTGTACATGATCTTTTCCTCCGATTCCGGCTATATTTTAACTACACAATATTTAAGAAATTCACTTGTCATTTTTAAAACTTAAAATCTTAAATCGCCATGATTTATGACAAGAAAATTCTCAATGTCATATAATAATTTTGAAAAGCAATTTTTGTTCGATATTATGACTTTAATAATGTAGTTCTTAATGAGGAAGGAAAATCATTTCATTTATATCAAGGTAGTAAAAAATTAATAACGGGGATTTGATTGCAAAAGTCATTAAATTATTTTTTATCCTTTATTAGCTTTCATTAAACCTTTAAATATGAAACTTTTAAAAAGCGTTTTTCTTTTTCTCCCTATTTGCTGTTTGCTTTTAAGCAATGGTTGTCACTATAAAAAAAGTCCCGCTTGAAGCGGGACCGTTCATGAGGTATCTGAATTCTATAAGGCAATTCCAAGGGATAATTGTATCACCTGATTTTTCCATTTGTCCTGGTTATCGATGTCATTGATATTGCTTAATCCGATTATGTAGCGACCTGTAACTCTAAGTTGAGCCAACTTAATTTGCGCACCTGCAACTAACGAAAAATCTCCTTTCTTAAATGCATCTGATCCATTTTGTAAAAGGTTTTTATCCTGGCTCATCAAAATACCGAATTGAGGTCCGGCCTGCAGATGAATTGGCCCCAAAAATTTATAATCAAGCAAAAGAGGAATCGAAAGATAACTGAGTTTGACCTTACTTTGACCAGAAGTAAATACATTTTGATAAATTGCTTTGTAGCTACTGTCGAGTGTTGATGAATACTGATTGAATAAAACTTCAGGCTGGAAGGAAAATTTTTTCCCTAACCCAATTTCTGCAAAACCGCCGATGTTATATCCATACTTAAATTCTTGCTTGAAAGATTTACCGTCTACCTTGCTAATATTTGCACCGGCTTTTACACCGAGATGAAATTGCGCCATCATTAATTGTGAAATAAGGAGAGCGGTTGCAAGACTAAGAAGTTTTGTTTTCATATTTATTTTTTTGATTCACAGGGTTTTGACCAAGTATAATGCCAAAGGAAAAATAGCCTAGTTAAAATCCATTAACTGTTTTTCTATTTCCAATAGAATAAACTTCAAACAATAAAACTTATTGTAAACAGCTTGTGAAGGTTTTTATAAATCCGCCAGCATCGGCTCAAAATATAAAACCGCCGCTCACTGAAACAAGGCCTGTGAACTGTTTTTCAGTAGCGGGAAAATAATAATCAAGGATAAGCTGTGGCTGTATGTAAAACTTACCGAGGGAGTATTCAGTCTTCAAATAAAAAGTGAGGGCTAAAGGCTGGAAATATAATTTATTGTCGAGATAAACATTTTCGCTGCTGTACAAGACATTCGCCCCTGAGCGCAACAAGGTAGCATATGTGTTGGATGATTGATTAAATCCGAATTTTTGGGAACCACTTGTATAGGTTAGCTGTGGTGTAAGCCGGATATGATCATTATACGTAAAAACATCAAGCCAGTAAAAATCATGACGCACCGAAGTAATTAAGGAAAAATCGCTGACAGATTCCTTTGTGCCGATTCGCGTAAATCCGGTGCGACGCAATTGCAATGACGTAATATATTCTTCTCTTTCCTGGAAATCAGACCTGCTGCCCCAGCCATAGCTTACTCCTACCATTGGTTTAAACCACCATTTGCGATACGTAAAATAAGCGTACAGTTCATTTTGCAATGGCGAAGTATACAATGGTAATGAATCTTTAGTCAAATACCTGGTATAAGAAATGCCTGCAGCTAAATTTTTATTTTCAAGGTAATCGTAAGAAGGACTAATGGCTAATTGATAAAACCTGAAAGTTTTCTGATCATTTACAAATGATGATAAACCCGTAATCCCCAGGCCATTTTTACTATAATATCCCAGGGCAGGTGTAAAGGTTACCTTCCGGGTCGGTTCAAGAAAAACTTCGCTCTTACTTTTATAATTAAAGTAGCCTTTTTGAATGGAAAGCGCTGTCAGGGTATAACTATGCGGAGATAAAATAGAATCAAGAAATGCTTCCAGGTCATCAAAAATTATGTCATCATAGTTAACAGTACTGTCTATTAAAGGCGATTCAATTTTATTTAAAGATGTATCCTTAGGGTTTACTTGTGCAAATGCAGCAATCCCTGTCAGGTGAAAGACCAGTATTGAACACCATTTTTTATACATCCCGCAGCTGAATTATGGCTTCACAAGATACCGGATACCGGATGGAGACGGTTTTTGACCCTTAATTTATAAGCAAGTTTAATTCAAACCGTTCTTAATTGGCTTAAAACGAATTGAAACTCAATTTTATTGAGTAATTATAGTTCAGATCAATTCTATAACAGTTATTTCAGGAAGTATGCCTACCCGGCCGGGATAGCCGATGAAACCATAACCACGGTTCACATATAGTTTTTGTTTTGCATCTTCATAAAGACCTGCCCATTCTTTATAAATATATTGAACAGGGCTCCATTTAAACCCGGGAATTTCCACTCCAAATTGCATACCATGAGTGTGCCCGGCTAACATGAGGTTAATATCCGGGTACAATGATTTTACCTGAGCCTCCCAGTGAGAAGGATCATGGCTCAATAAAATCTTGAAAGGATAACGCTCACTTCCGGTATAGGCTTTTTTCAGATCTCCATATTTTGGAAATCTTGCTTTGGAACTCCAGTTTTGCACACCGATCAATGCCATTTTATCTCGGCCTTTTTCCAGTTCAACATGTTCATCTAAAAGCAATCTCCAGCCAAGCTCGGCATGTATGCTTTTTAACCTGTTGAGATTTGCCTCTTGCAGGGGAGTTAGCAGATGTTTCCCCGCTTCTTTTTCTTTTCTGCGGTGCTCTTCATTTTTATCAGGCCAGGAAACATAATCGCCATAATCATGATTGCCCAAAATAGAGTAAACACCCATCGGGGCTTTTACCTGGTTAAAGATATCCATGTAATTATCCATTTCTTCTGCCAGGTTATTTATCAGGTCGCCGGTAAATAAAATCAAATCGGCTTTTTCTTTTAAAACTTTATCCACTCCTCTCATTACCGCATGCTTGTCTGTAAAACTGCCGGAATGTATATCAGAAATCTGTACAATTTTCAGTCCCCTGAAACCCTCCGGTAAATTGTCAAAACCCAATTGCATGCGATGAATTTGGTACCGGTATTTATTACTAAAACCATAAATGAGTGAGCTAAATAACCCACCCCCGGCAAGCATTCCGGTCCAGCTGAGAAAAACGGACCGGGAAATTTTTACTCCCTGCTCCATAGTTTCCCCTTCAGTATTCTGAAAAAATAATTTGCCTGCTACCCATTGAATTCCTCTACGTAAGTCATCAACCAGGAAAAAAATGGACGCAATAATTTTTGAAAAAAATAAACCAACGATGATCGCAAAAAAAGTATTGCGTAACAAACGATGCTGTGTCCCAAATTGCAAATAAGGTAAAACGATTAAAATAGTTAAAGCCAATCCCGAAATGGCCCAATAAGAAATGTGAATGACCAGTTTGGTTTTTGAACCGGCAGATTGGGTTAGCACTCTCACAGCCTGGAACACATAAAAATCCAGTAACACCATAAAAACTATCAATATCCACCAGAAAGGAGAATTACGCATTTCAAAGCAAGATTATGAAGAATCAGACGAATGAAAAAACATTATGTTTTAAAATTCTTTTAAGTACTTGTCCTATAATCCCCTAAAAAATCCAAACTTTCAGAACGCAAAAACCCGGAACTTTAGCAATCCAGAACATTTATTTTTGAGAATATGAAATTTACTTATTACGGTCATTCCTGTTTTTTAGTCGAGGTAAATAATAAAAAGCTTCTTTTCGATCCATTCATTACAGGTAATGAATTGGCAAAAGATATTAACATCGCCGATATTGAGGCAGATTATATTTTGCAATCTCATGGTCATGCCGACCATATTGCAGATTGCATTACTATAGCCCAGTCTACCAGTGCCGAAGTGGTTTGTAGTTGGGAAATCCATGAATGGCTTTTTAAAAAAGGAATTAATAACACTCATCCTATGAATACCGGTGGGAAATGGAATTTTGGCGATTTTGAAGTTAAATGCACCGTTGCCCAACACAGCAGCGGCTTGCCTGACGGGACTTACGGAGGCAGCCCTATGGGTTTTATTATTTATACCGGTGAAGGCAATTTTTATTACAGCGGCGATACTGCGCTGACATGGGATATGCAACTTATTCCACAATGGGCAAAACTAAATTTTGCGGTATTGCCTGTAGGAGACAATTTTACAATGGGCTATGAAGATGCTGTGCAGGCCGCTGAATGGATCGATTGTAAGAATATTATCGGGGTACACTATGATACGTTTGCCTTTATTAAGATTAATCATGAAAAAGCTATGAAAATTTTTAGTGACGATGGAAGAAAATTGCATTTGCTCAAAATTGGTGAGTCGATAAATCCCCTGTCCCCCTAACGCTTGCGACTCCGTATACCGGATCTGAAGCTTTGGGGGATGAACTTTCAAAATTGAACTCGTTGGTTAATTGCTGAACTAAACAATCTGTTAAATAAATTAGAGAGATATAAAGACGATAAAATAAAGAGCAAGAAGCTGGCATTAAAAAAACTACTTAACAATAAAAATGAATAATTCAGAGAGAAACAGTGATCTTCAAAACTCTTCATTAGGGGTTGAGAGTGCAAGAGTAATAGGAGTTGCCAATCAAAAAGGGGGAGTGGGGAAAACCACAACAGCGATAAATCTTGCTGCAAGCCTTGCAGTACTTGAGTATAAAACGCTGCTGGTGGATGGCGACCCACAAGCGAACAGTACCACCGGCGTGGGTTTTGACCTGCATAACATTACACAAAGTCTTTATGATTGCATGGTGAACGAGGCAAATGCAAGGGATGTAATTCTGAAAACTGAGATTCCTAATCTTGACTTGATTCCTTCGCATATTGACCTTGTCGGGGCTGAAATTGAAATGATCAATTATCCGAACCGGGAATTGGTATTGAAGAATATTATCGAAGCTGTGAAGAATGATTATGATTTTATCATTATCGATTGCTCTCCCTCACTGGGTTTGATAACAGTAAATGCGTTGACCGCCGCTGATTCTGTAATTGTGCCTGTACAATGTGAATTTTTTGCACTGGAGGGTTTGGGCAAATTGCTGAACACAATTAAAATTGTACAGAGCCGGTTGAATACTTCATTGGAAATTGAAGGAATTCTAATGACTATGTATGATGGCCGCCTGCGTTTGTGTAACCAGGTGGTGAGTGAAGTACGCAGGCATTTTGAAGACATTGTTTTCAATACGATTGTTCATCGTAATTCAAAATTGAGTGAGGCTCCCAGTGTTGGGAAACCTGTTATTTTGTATGATGGCAATAGTAAAGGCTCAGTCAATTATCTGAACCTCGCTAAAGAAATTCTGCAGAAAAATAATATGACAAAGATTAAGCAGGAGGAAAGAATTTTAGAGCTGTGAGCCATGAGCTTCGAGCTACGAGCTAAACCACCTTATATATGAGAAATTTTAAAAACTTAAAAATCTGGCAAAAAGGATTTGACATTGCAGTCAAATCTTTTCAATTTGTCTCCTCCTTTCCAAAAGAAGAGAGATATGGCATTTCCTCACAAATAACAAGGGCATCTGTTTCAATTCCATCAAATGTTGCAGAAGGAAGCAGCAGAAAAAGTGACAAAGATTATAACAGATTTCTTGAACATTCGTTAGGATCCTCCTTCGAATTGGAAACACAGGTATTAATTGCACAATCTGTTAATTTTGGTGATAAATCAACAAGTGAATTACTTTTGAAAGATATTGATGAAGAACAAAAAATGCTGATGAGCTTTATGAGCAAATTGAATAACTGAATTTCTTTGCTCGAAGCTCGCAGCTCAAAACTCGTAGCTTGCATTAATGAACTCTCCCAAACAAAATAAAGACGCTCTCGGAAAAGGAATCCGTTCCTTATTACAGAGTATTGATGCTGATTTAAAGACCAGTACGGGTCACTTAAAAAATACAGTGGTTGAATCCGTAACCAGTGTAAGCCGTATTGCTGTTGATGAAATTGAAGCTAATCCGAAACAACCCCGCCGTGATTTTGATGAACAATCTTTACAGGAACTGGCTTCTTCCATAAAGAGACATGATATTATTCAACCTATAACGGTTTCAAGGTTGCAGACCGGTAAATATCGTTTAGTCTCTGGCGAACGTCGCCTTCGTGCCGCTAAAATGGCTGGTTTAGAAGATATCCCGGCCTATGTTCGCCAGGCAAATGATCAACAATTACTGGAATTAGCCTTACTGGAGAATTTGCAGCGGGAAGACCTGAATGCAATGGAAATATCGTTGAGTTATAAACGAATGATGGATGAATTGGAACTTACTCAGGAGCAGGTTGCTGAAACCATGGGAAAGGATCGCAGTACAGTTACCAACTATATTCGTTTATTAAAATTGCCGCCGGATATCCAGGTCGCTGTCCGCAGCGGAGAAATAAGCATGGGCCATGCAAGAGCATTGATAAATGTAGACGCAGTTGATAAGCAGATCTATATTTTTAATGAAATAAAAAATAAGGGCCTGTCAGTACGCCAGACCGAAGCGCTTGTGCGCAACTTGTATAAGCAAGGGGGGGATGTTAAAAAAACGGCAAAAAGCTCAATGCCTCATGGTTTCCAAAAAATTGAAGATAAATTAGCATCTCATTTCAGTACGCGTGTAAAACTTAAACACAGCCGCAATGGAAGCGGGCAAATCAATATTGAATATTACTCTTTGGAAGAACTTAATAATATTCTCAGGCAAATGGATATTTCAGTGGATTAAAATAACGACGCCCCGATCCTCTAAAGGGGATCTAAGAAACCTCATGCAAAAAGATCTTAAATTTCTTTCATCGTTTTTTCTCATTTTATTTTTACTGATAAACCTGTCAGTACAAGCTCAACAAATAGATACCTTAAAAGCGAAAGATTCTATTCCGGCAGCAAAAGTTGATTCATTAATTAAAGCCGAACACAGTCCAAGAAAAGCGGCAATCCGCTCTGCAATTATTCCCGGCTGGGGACAGGTATACAATAAAAAATACTGGAAGGTTCCAATAGTTTACGCAGCCCTGGGAATTACCGGATATATTTTTATTGACAATATAAAAACTTATAAGGATCTGAAATTTGCTTACGCGGCAAAATATAAAGCTTCAATAGCTCCATTTGACTCTACGGATTATTCAAAAATCAAACCCCGGTACAAACCTATTTCGCTTGAATCATTGAGGGAAGGCCGTAATCAATTCCGCAGCTACATTGACTACTCTGCCGTTTTTTTCATGGTATTCTGGGGGTTGAATGTGGTAGACGCTGCGGTGGATGCACATTTGAAAGCTTTTGACATAAGCCCTGATCTTAGTCTTAAAATAAAGCCCTCTTACAATCCTCTGGCTAATACGGGTGGTCTTAGCTTAGTAATGAATTTCCGTTGATACGTTTATTGTTTATTGTTTTTGGTTTATCGTTATCCTTAACTTTGAAATAATCAAAAGAAGGCCGCC
>Ga0137463_1000377_pt1 | contig 15804 bp, 10 predicted proteins | sample EasRivERMGT800_2_FD_102333 | JGI IMG/M metagenome (GOLD analysis project Ga0137463, IMG submission 102333) | Soil microbial communities from meander-bound floodplain in the East River, Colorado, USA - East River MetaG ERMGT800_2 | ecosystem: Environmental > Terrestrial > Soil > Floodplain ...
CCCTACGCATTCGGATACTTCCCGGCGATGAAGCACCACAACGTCCCTCGCTTCACGCATACGTTTGTTATCTACGAAGGGCACACCCTCCCCGACCGTCATCTCGGCAAGCTTTTCGGCGTGGCGCCGCTCCTGTCGCATGTCGTGGAAAGCCAGGTGCTGCCCGACGGTTCGACATTCAAAACGACTGACATCGGTCACCCGGTGACCACCAGTGACGCCTGGTTTCGACCGGTGGATATCAAGGCCGGGCCGGACGGTGCGCTGTACATCGCCGACTGGTACGACAAGCAGACGACGCACACCCGCAACTACGAAGGGCAAATCGACACGACGAACGGCCGGATCTACCGTCTGCGCGCGAAGGGAGCCAAACCTGCCGCGTCGTTCAACATCGCCAGACTCGCCACGGCCGAACTGGTCGAGCTGCTCAAGCACCCGAACAAATGGCATCGGCAGACGGCCCTGCGCGTCCTGGGAGACCGTCAGGACCGAACGGCGATTCCCCGGCTGAAGAATCTATTGGCAAGCGAAACCGGGCAGACGGCTCTCGAGGCGCTGTGGGGCCTGAACGCCAGCGGCGGTTTCGAGGAAGAAGCCGGCGCCCGACTGCTCGACCACGCCGAGCCGTTCGTACGGTTGTGGACCGCCCGGCTGCTGGGAGATTCGCGTCAGGTCTCGGAGCAGACAGCGGCGCGGCTGGAGCATGCGGCGCGCATCGAGCCGAACGTCGAAGCGCGTTGCCAACTGGCCGCCACGGCCCGGCGCCTCCCCGCAGCCGCCGGGCTGCCGATCATTGCCGCGCTCCTGTCGCACGATGAAGATGCCACCGATCCGCAACAGCCGCTGCTCGTCTGGTGGGCGCTTGAAAGCTGGTGCGAGCAGGACCGGCTGGCGGTGCTCAAGTTGTTCTCCGAGAGCAGCATCTGGAAGCGGCCCCTCGTCGCGAAGCAGATCGTACCGCGGCTCATGCAGCGACTGGCATCCACGGGTCGCCGTGTTGATCTCGTCGATTGCGCGCGGCTGTTGGCACTGGCCCCCGACGACGAATCGCGGACCGGACTGATGCAGGGCTTCGAGGCGGCGTTCAAGGGGCGGACGCTGACAGGAATCCCCGAGGAGCTGTCGCGGGCGCTCGAGCGGGCCGGCGGCGGTTCAGGGATCCTCGCTTTGCGCCGTGGCAATGCCGAGGCGATCGAACAGGGATTAAAACTGATCGCCGATGAAAAGGCCGATGCGAGCCGGCGTCTCGAAACGATTCAGACATTCGGCGAAGTCCACGAACCGCGGTGCGTGAGCGTCCTGCTGGGAGTGATCCGCAACTCGCGTGACGATGCCCTGCGGATGGCAGCGCTCACGGCACTGGGAGCTTATGACGATGTGTCGATCGGTCCGGGCGTCATCGACAAATGGTCCAGCATCCCTGAAGAAGTGCGGCAAGTCGCCTTGTCGGTTCTGGCCGGGCGGAAAAGGTCGGCACTGGCCCTGCTGACCGCCGTCGACCGCCAGACAATCGATCGCGCGACGATCCCGCTGGAAACCGTCCGGCGGATGACGGTGTACCGCGATGATACGATCACGCAATTGATCGGCAAGCTGTTCGGGACCGTGGAAGGGTCCACCACGGCCCAGATGCAACACGAAATCGAACGGCTCGCCAAAGTGCTCAAGGCGGAGCACGGCGATCCCTATGCGGGAAAGAAGCTGTTCACGGCTCACTGCGCCAAGTGCCACACCTTGTTCGCGCAGGGAGGCCAGATCGGACCCGACCTGACGGCGTATAAGCGCGACGATCTCGACACCATGCTGCTGCATATCGTGAACCCCAGCGCCGAAATCCGCGAAGGATTCGAGACACTGCTCGTCGTCACGACCGACGGGCGGACGGCGAGCGGTTTTCTCGTCGATCGCGACAGCCAGGTGGTCGTGCTCCGCGGCGCCGACGGCCAGAATGTGACGCTCGCCCAGAGCGCGATCGAAGAGACGCAGCCTCAACGCCGTTCGCTGATGCCCGAGGGACTCCTCAAGGAACTCAGTGAGCAGCAGATCCGCGACCTGTTCGCCTACCTGCGGAGTTCGCAGCCGCTCAACGAGTAGCGCAAAAAAAAGCTCCGGCCGCTTTCGCGACCGGAGCATGTCCTATCCTTCCCGTCAGTCTTTGCCCGATCGCCTCTCGGGCCCATCCTTCCGTCGCCTGGAATATTCTCGAAGCGGCAGGCCCTAGCGGGGCTGCCACGTCGGCACGTAGTTATGATAAGCCCCCATCTGCGTTGTGTCGGTGGGGTGATAGATTGTCGGATACAATCCGGCGGGGAGCCGGCCGCCATTTTGCGTGAACGGCGCGTCGGGATACCAGGCGGTGTAGTTGCCGACCGGCGAGAGGCGCGTCGAGGGGACGCCCCAGCCGTAGTTGTAACTGCGAACCATCGGCGCCAGCGGGACCGTCACTGGAACCTGCCAGCCGATGTCGGAATACGTCCGCGTATCGCGAACATCATAGTAATAGCCGTTAACAGGTCCATAGACCCTGCCCCCGCCGACCGCAATCGTCGAGAACGACACTCCCAGCATCAGGACGCTCAGTGCGCCCCACATCAGTTTCGACAATCGAGTATGCATCGTTCTGTTCCTGGTGACGGGGTCCTGGAAAGAGCAGTTTGGGTTTAATGGAACTGGGTGTTCGAGTAACAGGTCTTGGTGGCCTGCCAGGGAATGCAGAAGCAGCAGGGAAGCTTCGTACTGTACTTCACCTTGACCACCGTCCCCTTGATGCACGGCTTGGGCATGAACGGCACGCACGGGAACAGGCACTTCTTGTAATAGTACGGCGGGTAGATGGCGCGGTACTGGTGAGCGTAGAGCATTTCGTGCGGGGCCAGGGCCTGGTTCGTGATGATCGTCGAACCGACTTCTCGCGGCACATAGGGAACCGGGCAGGGATAAAGCGACGAGTTGATCTGCGGCGGGGGCCAGTTGTCAGCCAGGGCCTGGGCGTGAGCCGTGTCGGCCGTCGCGGCAGTGAGGCACAGGCCGATGATCATCGTCCCGAAGAGTGAGCGTGTCATGAGATTCCCTCCCTGAAATCGCGGAAGTTGTCAGCCGGGCAGGCCACGGGCCACAATCCATTCGCGGCCCCTGCGACGAGGTCCTGACTCCGGTTTCCGGCGACTCCTTGTGCCGGTCAAATTCACAATTCGGCCATTGACGATGGCAGTGATGAGTCATTCGAGGGGGGAGATACCCAAGCCGAGCGATTTTCCGAATGGTGGGTCGCTAAAGGTGTTACGAACGGAACAGCGCTCGGCACGACCGGCAGGTCCGTCACAGCGGGATCAATCCCCGTCTTGAGAATGCCCCGCAGAATCGCTACAGTTTCGCGCGCAGCAGAGCGCTCCCGAGGCTGGCACCCCGGATTGTCCGATTCAGGACGATTCAGCGGTGCCAGCGGCGACCGGCGGCGCGACGTTTCTGGCTTCAATTTCACATCGGATACAGGCGACCCGTGCCCAGCGACAGCGATCACAAGAACGGCCAATCGACCCCGGGCTCGCCAGCCACCGGCGCCGATCGCATCGAATACGTCTCGATCAGCCAGGAGACCCGCAAGCGGTATCTCAATTACGCCATGTCGGTGATCACGTCGCGGGCCCTGCCCGACGTCCGCGACGGCCTCAAGCCGGTCCAGCGCCGCATCCTGTTCGCGATGTACGACGGCCTGCACCTCACGGCTGACGCCAAGTACACCAAATGTGCGAAGATCTGCGGCGATACGATTGGCAATTACCACCCGCACGGTGAAATTGCCTGCTACGAAGCGCTGGTCCGCATGGCGCAAGATTTTTCGCTGCGGTATCCGCTGGTTTCCGGCTGGGGCAACTTCGGATCGATCATGGGCCTGCCCCAAGCGGCCTCCCGTTATACGGAAGCCCGATTGACGGGGCTGGCCGAGCATCTCATGAATGAGTTGCGCTTTGAAACGGTCGACTATCGACCGACCTACGACAACATGCGGCAGGAGCCGATCGTTCTGCCTGCCCGGTACCCCAATTTGCTCGTCAACGGCACGCAGGGGATCGCCGTCGGCATGGCGACCAGCATGCCTCCGCATAATCTGCGGGAAGTGATCGACGCCGCCGTCCATCTGATTCACGACCGCGACGCATCGGTCGCCCAGCTCATGAAGCACATCAAGGGACCCGATTTTCCGCTGGGGGGGCGGATCATCAGCGAGCGCCGCGAATTGCGGCTGGTGTACGAAGAAGGGCGAGGTTCGATCAAAGTCCGGGCCGAGTGGGAGCTCGACCGTGAAAAGCGCAAAGAAGTGCCCGACCGGATTGCCATCTATTCGATTCCCTACGGGGTCGAAACGGGCCCGCTCCTGGCGGCGATCGGCGAAATCGTCGTCTCGAAAAAACTGCCCCAGCTCATCGACGTGGCCGACTACTCCGATGAAACTCACGGCCTGCGACTGGTGCTGAAGCTCAAGCCGGATTCGGATCCGGAAGCGGTGATGGCGTATCTCTACAAACACACTTTGCTCGAGCAGAACTTCGCCTACAACAGCACCTGCCTCGTTCCCGACGAGCACGGGGCGCTCGTGCCACAGCGCTGCAGCCTGTCGGAAATGCTCCTGCACTTCCTCGACTTCCGCTTCGACACGGTCAAGCGCCGGTTCGAGTACCTGCTGGCGCAGCTCAAGCGGCGGATCCACATTCTGCTGGGATTCAAGATCATCTTCGACGGCCTCGACCGGGCCCTCAAGATCATCCGCGCCAGCGACGGCAAGCAGGACGCAGCCGAGAAGCTGATGAAGGTCTTCCCGCTCGATCTCGAGCAGACGATGGCCATTCTCGAGCTGCAACTGTACCGCATTTCGCAACTCGAGATCGACGACATCCTCAAGGAATTGCGTCAGAAGAAACAGGAAGCGGCCGAGATCACGGCGATTCTGGCGTCCAATCGCCGGTTGTGGAAGATCGTCGAAAACGAGCTCAAGGAACTGGCAGAGAAATTTGCCGACAAGCGCCGCACGACCATCGGTTCCACCGAAGAGATCACCGAGTTCGACCCTGAAGCGTACATCGTCCGCGAGAACACCAACGTGGTCGTGTCGCGGGAAGGCTGGATCAAGCGCGTGGGGCGACTGGCCAGCCTGGAAAGCACGCGGATCCGCGAAGGAGACGAAGTGTTGGCGGTCGTCCCGGCCAGCACGCTCGACCATCTCGTCATTTTCGGCAGCGAGGGGATCGCCTATACGCTGCGGATCGACCAGGTTCCGGCGTCCAGCGGCTATGGGGAGCCTGTGTCCAAGCACTTCCGCATGGGGGACGGCGCGGCCGTGGTGGCGGCCCTCTCGACCGACGCGCGGTTCACTCCCGCCGACAAAAAAGTGAAGGGGGAAGACAGCCCCGCGCCATTCCTGATGGTGGCCACGGCCCGGGGGCAGGTGCTCAGGGTGCCGCTGTCTCCCTTCCGGACCGCGTCGACGAAGGTGGGTCGCAAATTCTGCCGGCTGGCTGCCGGGGACCGTGTCGTGTTCGTCGGCCTGGTGGGAACTGCGACGACGATGTTTCTGGCGAGCGCCAATGCCCGCATCATCCATTTCGCGGTGACCGACGTCCCTGTTTTGTCGGGCCCGGGCAAAGGGGTGCGCGGCATGAAAGTGGCTTCCGACGACCAAGTGCTGGGTGCCGCTCTGCTCACCAACCCGCGCGACTGCCTGTACGTCGAAACGACGGCCGAAAAGGAAATGGTCTTCGGGCAGGTGAAATATGAAATCACCTCGCGCGGCGGCAAGGGAATCCGCACCAGCCATCGCAGCGGATTTGCCAAAGTCATGCGTCCGCCGATCGAACTGGTCGACTGGACGAAGTTCGAAATTCAGAACGGAAACGGGAACGGGAAACACTGACAGGATCTGGCCGCGGGTTTAGCAGCGAGAGCCAGCACCCAGACATTTGCCTTTCGACTTTTGAGATACCGGAGCCGCATGAGCACCGCCACGAAGAGCGCGTATACAGCCCGCGACATTGAAGTCCTGGAAGGGCTGGAACCGGTCCGCAAACGCCCCTCGATGTACATCGGCGGGGTCGATACCCGAGGCTTGCATCACCTGCTCTGGGAAATCCTCGACAATTCGGTCGACGAGTACCTGGCCGGCGAGGCCGACAAGATCGTCGTGACTCTCCACAAAGACGGCTGCTCGGCGACTGTCAGCGACAACGGCCGCGGGATCCCGGTCGACATCCACCCCAAGCTCAAGCGGCCGGCGCTGGAGGTCATTCTCACCACGCTGCACTCGGGGGGAAAGTTTTCGAACAAGAACTACGCCCGCAGCGGCGGCCTGCACGGGGTCGGCGCTTCGGTCGTCAACGCGCTCTCTTCCGAGCTGCTGGCGACGGTCCACCGCGATGGGCACGAATGGACGCAGAAATTCAAAGCCGGCAAAGCCACCGGCCCGCTCAAAAAGGTCAAGCCGTTCCGCGGCCACGGCACGACGATTTACTTCCGGCCGGACGATCTGATCTTCCGCAAAGTGCATTTTGACGCCAGCGTGATCCGCGAGCACCTGGAGGACATTTCATACGTGCACGGGGGGCTGGCGATTTCGTTTCACGACGAAGCCAAGAACGAATCGATCGAGTTCTCGCACCCCGATGGCATCGCCGGCTATCTCGCCAAGCTGACCACCGAGGGGAACAAGAAGCCGGTCACCGATCAGGTGTTTGCGATCGGCAAGGACGAGAACAACGTCAAAATCGAAGTCGTCCTGAAATGGACCGAATCGACCGACGAAGAGATCCGCAGTTATGTGAACGGCATCCGGACCCATGCCGGCGGGACCCACGAGAATGGCCTCAAAACGGCCATCGTGCGGGCCGTCAAGAATCACATGGAAGTCCACGACATCAATCCCAAGGGGGTGGCGATCACCGCCGAGGACATCCGCGAAGGAGTCGTGGCCATCCTCTCGTTTTTCGTCAGCGAGCCGATGTTTCAGGGGCAGACGAAGGAGCGGCTTAATAATCCGGAGGCGACGGCCCAGGTAGACGCGCTCGTGCGGCCGGCTCTCGAAAACTGGTTCAACGCCAACGCCACGCTGGCCGACGCAATTCTGGGGCGGATCGTGCTGGCCGCGCGGGCCCGGATGGCCAGCCGCGACGCCGCCGGCGAAGTCCGCCGCAAGACTCCCACCACCCGACGCAGCGCGCTCCCCGGTAAGTTGATCGATTGCCGCTCCACGAAGCCTGAAGAATCCGAGCTGTTCATCGTCGAAGGGGATTCGGCCGGTGGCAGCGCCGCCCAGGGGCGCGACAGCCGCACGCAGGCCGTGCTCCCTTTACGCGGCAAGATCCTCAACACCGAATCGCTGGCCACGGCCCGGGCGCTCGACAACCAGGAACTCAAGGACCTGGTCGAAACGCTGGGGACTGGAATCGGCGCCAATTTCGACATTCGCAGCCTCCGTTACCACCGCATTATCCTGCTGATGGATGCCGACAGCGATGGCAATCACATCATGACGCTGATGCTGGCGTTCTTCTTCAGGCACATGCTGGAGCTGATCCGGGGGGGACACGTTTTTCTGGCACAACCTCCCTTGTATCGCATCGCGGTGGGCAAGGAGATTCACTACGCCCTGACCGACGACCGGAAGGAAGAAATCCTCGCCGCCCTGCCGGCCAATCGCAAAGCCGACGTCAGCCGCTTCAAAGGGCTCGGCGAAATGCCGTGGAAATACCTGAAAGAAACGACGCTGCACCGCGACAGCCGGATTCTGCTGCGGGTCGACATTGAAGCCCAGCTCGAAGCCGACAAGACCTTCCAGCAGCTCTTGGGGAAAGACGCCTCACAGCGCTACGAAGTGATCATGAACGAGGCCAACCTGGTCGAAGACCTCGATATCTGATCCGCTGCACTGACCCCCTAGCGCGGCACGGGAACATTCTGGAGAATCTGTTCCAGAATTCCACGGGAACGGGAGCGCTGGGCAAAGCGCATGGACCCGCGGCAGATGACGCGATGGGCCAGGACCGGAACGATGAGCCGTTTCACGTCGTCGGGAATGGCGTAGTCGCGCCCTTCCGAGAAGGCCAGCCCCTGCACCGCACGGAACAGCGTAATGGCGCCGCGGGTGCTGACTCCCAGGGCCAGGTCGTCGTGCTTCCTGGTCCGCGTGATGATTTCGAGGAGATAGTCGTTGATCGCGTCGTCGACACGGACGGCGTGGACTTCGGCCTGCAACTGCTTGAGCTGGTCGAGCGTCAAGACGGCCTTCAGCTGCTCGACCGGCTCGCCATTCCGGTGCGACATCAAGACCTGCTTTTCAACGTCGCGGTCGGGATACCCCACCTCGATGCAGAGCATGAAGCGGTCGAGCTGATTTTCAGGCAGGGGATACGTCCCCTCATATTCGAACGGATTCTGGGTGGCCATGACGAAAAACGGCGGCTCAAGCCGGTAGGTCTGACCGTCCACAGAAACCTGCCCTTCATTCATCGCTTCGAGCAGCGCGCTTTGCGTGCGGGGGGTCGTGCGGTTGATTTCGTCGGCCAGCAGCACATTGGTGAATATCGGGCCCTGGCGGAATTCGAACTCCCCCCGGTTGGGAAAGAAGATGCTCGATCCGAGAATGTCGCTGGGCAAAAGGTCGGGAGTGAACTGCAGGCGGCGGAACTTGCAGTCGAGACACCGCGCCAGCGCTTTGGCCAGAACCGTTTTCCCGACCCCGGGGGCGTCTTCGATCAGCACGTGCCCTTCGGCCAGAAGCGCCACGACCGCCAGTTGAATCGGTTCAGGCTTACCCAGGAGCACGGTGGCGATGTTCTGATGCAGGGCGTGCACCAGCGAATGCGTTGGACTTGCCACTCAAGACTCCGGAAGCGATGAAGATTCAGAACGGCTGCGCGTCACAAGACTCCCTTTGTACCGCGCGCAGGCCAGTCATCGCAACGTCGCGGGGCCTGCAGCGAATCGGGCCGGCGAATCCGCGAGGCACGGCCGTGTTTTCGGCTGGAAGAGCAATTCCGAGGACGGCCGGTGTACGAACACGCGCATGATGATTGCCGGCCGCCCCCGGAGATAATTCGAACGAGTCGCTTTGAAAGCCCCCACCACCTCCCTGCAAAACTCTGCGGGACTTGTGCGTTCCGCCGGCACCATTCCGGTCTAGTCGTTCGGCGCAGAACTGTGGCATCCTCCGCCGCCAGGCGCGGCAGTGCCGCCGAAGTAATTGACGATCGAATCGACGAACTTTCTGTCAGAACCGGTGCCGACCTGACCGGCAGGGATGCCCGCATCGGCCGCTCCGCCGAGCAGCATCCACAGCGGCCGGTCAGTGAACCCGAGCGCCGGCGAGGCCAGCCCCACGGCCAGAAACGCCAGCAGCAACAGCGATATCGCTTTCAGGAATCCCGACAGAACCGGTTCGGTTCCGTCCCGGGTTAGTTTGAGTAAGCCGGGCGCCACACTTGCAGCCCCGGTCTTGCCGGAGGCCAGCGCCACGGCTCCTTCGACAGTCACCGAAACCAGCCCCGCCGACACCCCGGCCGAGGCCGCCTTCTCGGACAGGAGCACGGCCAGCAGCGCTGCCGTCAGGTTCATGCCCCGGCGATTCAATCGCCTGCGCAGCGTCTCCCGCGCCTGGGCGAGCCGCTCGGAAATGGAACCGGAAGGCCAGCCGAGCTGTTCTGCGGCTTCAGCATTCGTGTGCCCGCGCAGATAGCACAACACGAGCGGTGCCCGATATTTTTCGGGGAGGCGGCTCAGCTCCTCGTCGAGAACCTTTTTCAGTTCGGCCCATTCGAGATCGAGAAACTGCTCGTGAGTGGGCATTTTTTCGGCCTTCCTTTCCCGGGCCTCCTGCCGGATCGCGCGGATTCGCGCCTTGCGGGCGATGCGGCAGGCAACGCCGTACAACCAATTGGCCAGCAGTTCCGGCCGCCGAATCGATGCCGACTTCTGCACCAGCACCAGGAACACCGCCTGAAAAACGTCTTCGGCCTCGTGAGCGTTCGCCAGAATCCGTCGGCAGACCCCCTGAACCATTGGTCCGTGGCGATTGACGAGCTCGGCGAAGGCCGCCTCGTCGCGCCGCGAGGAAAATCGCTCGATCAATTCGGCATCCGACGGCCCCCCTTCCGGGGTTGGCGCGGTCAATTCACTGGCAGATTCTGGATACCCCATCAGCGACACCTCTCCAACACGAATGGATTCCTGAGATTACTCCTCGGGACGCCTGCCGTAAATCGGAAATTCCGGATTCAAATCTCCGAATCGGTGAAAACGGCCTGATTCCAGCGAAGCTCGACCGGCACCCCCCCTCCCCAGCTTTCCCGATGTCTGCTCACGGCTTCGCCCGACAGCGCGCGGCGGCCCCGCAACCACCTGCAACAGCGACTGTCATCTTTGAGTCCCCAGACGCAGACTGATTGCGGGCTCCCGGACGGTGAATTATGATTTTTGCAGCCTGCCGCCAGACGCCTCAGGAGACGACTTCATGCGCTGCTCGACGTCCCGCTTATTTGCCGGCTTAGTCGTTGCGGGGGCAATTGGACTGGCGTCCGCGCCCGATACCTCGCGTTCTGCTGAGGAACCTGCGCGGCCCCCGAACATCGTCCTGATCTTTACCGACGATCAGGGATATGGCGACGTCGGGTGTTACGGCGCCAAGGGTTTTCGCACGCCGAACCTCGATCGCATGGCCGGCGACGGGATCCGCTTTACCGATTTCTACGTCGCCCAGGGAGTCTGTTCGTCGTCGCGGGCTGCCCTGCTCACCGGGTGTTACCCCAATCGGCTGGGGATCGTCGGCGCGCTCAATCCCAAAGATCGGCACGGGATCAGCGACAGCGAAACGACGCTCGGCGAACTGTGCAAATCCCGCGGGTACGCCACCGCCGCCATCGGCAAATGGCACCTGGGGCATCATCCGCAATTTCTGCCGCTGCGGCACGGGTTCGACGAGTACCTGGGCCTCCCCTACTCCAACGACATGTGGCCGCGGCATCCAACCGCCGCGAGAAATTATCCCGAACTGCCGCTGATCGAAGGGGACCGGACCATCGCTGAGAACCCCGATCAGAGCCAGCTCACGACGATGTATACCAAACGGGCCGTGTCGTTCATCGATCGAAACGCCGCGCGGCCGTTTTTCCTGTACGTCGCCCACAGCATGCCGCACGTCCCGCTGTTTGTCTCGGATAAATTCAAAGGCAAGTCGGCCAGCGGCCTGCACGGAGACGTTCTGGAAGAGATCGACTGGTCGGTCGGTCAGATCCTGGCGGCGCTCGATCGGAACTCGCTCGCGGAAAAGACTCTGGTGATCTTCACCTGCGATAACGGCCCGTGGCTGGTGTACGGGAACCACGCGGGGACGGCCGGGCCCTTGCGCGAAGGCAAAGGCACGACGTTCGAGGGGGGCGTGCGCGTCCCGTTCATCGCCCGCTGGAAGGGAAAAATCCCCGCCGGCGCGACCTGCCGCGAGCCGGCGATGACGATTGATCTGTTCCCCACGATCGCCCGCCTGACCGGGGCGAAGCTTCCCGAACGGAAGATCGACGGGCTCGACATCTGGCCGCTCCTGGTTGCGGAGTCCGGCGCGAAGTCTCCGCACGAAGCGCTCTACTTCTACTGGCTCAACCGGCTCGACGCCGTTCGCAGTGGCCGCTGGAAGCTGCACTTTGCGCACGATTACCCGCATCCGGAACCGGTTGGCGGCGAGGGCAAGCCCGGGACGGTCACCACCCGGCGCATTGAACCATCGCTGTTCGACCTGGAGAGCGACATCGGCGAGACGACAAATGTCGCCGACGCCCACTCGGACGTCGTCGCTCGGCTGACGCAGTACGCCGAAGCGGCCCGCGCCGACCTCGGGGACGCGGCGACGAAACGGACCGGCTCGGGGATCCGCGAACCGGGACGATTGCCGGAGGGAAATTAGAGCGCTTCCGTCAGTTCGATCTTTATCGGATAGATCAGTCCCCAGTCACTGCGGCGATCGTACGACTCCAGTGCCGTCACGAGCGATGGCTTCACCGGTCCGGAAAATCGAATCCGGCCATTCACAGTCACCGTCACCGGTTTCGTGACGTCGACCATTCGAGGATGCAGCCAGAGGGTGAATCGCGAAACGTTGGAGGTCGCCACCACGAAGGTATTGTCTCCCCGATTGACGGCGTCGATCGCGGCCCCTTTACGCCGACCGCGCGTGTGTTCGAGGCGCCACTTGTCGAAATCGACGTTTTCTTCAGCCAGGAGCTCATCATATTCGATCCTGCCGTCAGCGGCCTCATCGAGCGTGAGCCAGCGGTTGTGCTTGACTGGGAAACAATACCAGCGCTTGAAACCGGCGGGTGACGCCAGGGCGACGTGCGGGTAAAACGGATCGCGGCGCAGGTCGCGGGCCAACTCGAAAAACTTCGCGATGTGCTCGCGCCCGCTCGAGACTCCGTGGCCGCCGTCGTGCTCCATGTACACGAAATCGAGTCCTTCGCGGGACAGCAACCGGTTGGTCCAGCGGGCGTATTCGATATCGGTGTAGTGCCAGCGGACCTTGCGCTCGGCATCGTGCACCCCTTGCACAATGCACAATCGCGTCCCGCGAATCGTCGGCCAGTAACCCAGTGACCACGATCCCGAATTGACGACGACAGCGGCAAAGCGATCGGGTTGCCGCTGAATGTGGTGGTACCCGCCGAAGCCTCCCATCGAATGGCCGGCCAGAAACACGCGGTCGGGATCAATATTGAAGCGCTGCTTGCACTCTTCAATCACATCGGCCAGATACTCATCCGCCTCCGGGAGGCACCAGCGGTACGATGATTCTTCGTCCCACGGCGCCGAGGGACCGACGGCGACCATCCCCGTGGCGTCGAACAGATCGCCGAGCTGGCTGCTGCCGGACTGGTCGTCCTTGTCGGGAAAATCCATGAAATAAGCCGGCCAGCTGCGCGGGCTTTTGTGGCCTCCACCGTGCATGAAGATAATCAGCCCGGTGGCCCAATCGGGGCGATACGACTTGGGAATCGTGAAGTACAGCAGATCGTCCGGGTGCTTCCGGCGCAGATCGGGAGTCGCGAAATGCTCCTTCGGAAGATAACCCGCAGTGACTGGCTGATGGGTCTGTGCGCTGAGTTCCCGAATCAGCGGGTCAAGATCGCCTTCGAACGTGGCCAACTGCGCCGCCAATTTGCCGCGGGCAACCGGATTGGTGCTGGCCAGGTACTCGCGAGCCAGTTTGACCGCAGCGGCTTGATCGATCGCGAGGGTGATCGCCGGGTACAGGAGCGTGAACGACATCCAGGCGGCCAGCCCGGCCACGCGGCTTACCGGGATCGAGACACGAGGGCTGGATGGCAACAAGCAAGTCTTCGTGTGGTGCATGGCCCGTCCGATTCTCGAACTGGAACGACAACGACCAGAGACGTCCCATCGGAATTATAGGCATCGACATTGAGCACGACTCGCCTTGCCGAATCAGATTCCTTCTACACAAGTCAGATTTCGCGTTGCTGAAACTGATTCCTTCCCCCTCGATGGGGGAAGGTCAGGGTGGGGGTGGGAGCGTCATTCGGCCCTCGCCCCCCCACCCGGCCCTCCCCCACGGAGTGGGGAGGGAGAAGGTCTGGCTTCGGCTCATTCTGCTATGTGTAGATACGTATCCGTCAGAACACCGGGGCGCGCAACGCTCCGACGCGCAAACAATCGCCAGCGATCACACCTGCGGCAGCAGCAATTCGGGCATCGACGCCGAACGGGTACCCGGCTGGGGTAAATTGTCCGCCGGACGAAACGTGAAGACAGCCGAAAACTTCGTTTGCCCGGTCTGATTCCGGCCGGCGGCGTGAAATGTGCGGCAATGAAACAGGAGCACGTCACCCGGGTCGAGCTCCACCGAGACTTTCTGGGCAATGAGCGCCGCGTTCTCGGGCAACTCGGGACGCAGAAACAGCGCCGCATCGAGCCGATCACGGCTGATCGGCAGGCGATGCGATCCCGGGATGAGAGACAGCGCGCCATTTTCAGCCGTCTCGCGACCGAGAGCCAGCCAGGCGCTGACGAGTTCCGGCCGCTCGAACGACCAGTAACGGATATCCTGATGCCAGCCAGTCTCGCTGCTGAACCGCGGCTGCTTGGTCATCACGCAATTGTGATGGGCCAGGGGCATCACGACCCGCGATTTGAGCAACTGCTCAAGCCGCGTCAGGAGCGGCCGGCTGGAAAGCCAGCTCGTGAACACCGGGTGCCGGCCGTGCGCCTCTTTCAAACGGCGGACCGTGTCGCCTCCGGCCGCACCGCGCGATCCGGGTGCGCCGGGGTAGTTGAGATCGGCCTCATACTCGACAGGGCCGATGGCCTCTGCCAGCGCGACCCGCGTGCATTCCACCATCTGGCGCGTCGTCTCGCGGTCTGCCAGGCCCCGCACCACGACGAACCCCGCGGCCTCGAATTGGGCGAGCTCGGCAGGCGAGAAACCCTCGGACAGCGCAGCGCGGGAACCTTCTCCGCCGGCCGGCGCAGCGGGCTTCTCTACCGATGTCTCCATATTCCGCGAACACCTGTTAAAAACCGCACGAAGAGCACCTCTTACCCATCGTCGCAGGGAGCCCGAAAAACTGCAAGTTGAGCGCGGAAAATCCGCGACATTCCGCGGTTTTGACGCAAGTTTGGGGGTGTCCCGGCGACTGCAAGAATTCAGATCACCACGCGGTTAGGCGGGGGCCGATGAATCTGGCAACTGTCGATCCCACTCCTCGGGAGGCGCTTCATATGTCGTCTGCTCAGCAGAGTTCAACCGACCCGGTCGAGGAACTGCGCCTGCGTCGCTGGGCGCGCGAGAACTACGTGGCCATTGCACACCGCGATTCAACGTGGCATGCCATTGTCCTCGACGAAATGCAGCGCCGGGATCGCGAGCTGACGTTTGCCGGGGGCTATGCCGAAATCGCCCGTCGCATCGTCCCCCTGGTGCCGGACCACGGCCCGGGCCTTCGCGCACCGGGACTGCGTGGCCCGCACATCGACTCGGCCCGTGCGAATGTTCTCGCGCGAGTGCCGATCGTCGAGCAGGTCGGCCGATCAGGCTGATGGGTAAATCAGGCTGACGAGCAAAGAAAAAAAGGAACCGCAACTGATTCCCGGTGACAGAGGTTGCCGAGAGGAGGTTCAGACGCTCTCCCCAGTGGAGCGTGCTGCCTTCCGGCCCCCGATGGGAATCGAGTGCGGTTCCAGGCCGCGAGAGAAGTCGCGACAATTTCGAGATGGTTCCGGCCGATGGCGGTCTGGTCAGACTTGGAATCGTGCGTCGATCGGAACAGTCGGGAAGAGAGCAATCGGCAGGCCAATCGCGCCGTCGAGTCGTGAGATTGGCGTAAGTCGCAACGGAATACGCTGTTGCCGGGAATCGACCGAATTCCGCCGCCGCCGCTCAATCTGCCGGCCTGTTGCGTTTCGTCAACGTGTGCGCCGGACCAGTTTCCGTGATGCACCACAACCCGCCGGTTTTGACGACATCGGCGTCCGGCACGATCGATTTCAACGTGACATGGCGGCGCGTCACACGGCAAAAACAAAGCCGAGGGCGGATTGCCCTGGGCTTTGATTCGAGCCTCGCGTTTAGTAGTAGTAGCCGCCGCCGTACCCTGGATAACCGTATCCGCCGCCGTACGCCATGGAATTCCCGTACCCGTAGCCACCGTACCCGGTTCCGCAACAGCCGTAACCACCGTAGCCGTAGCCACCACCGTATCCGCCATACCCATAGCCGCCGTAGCCGCCACCATAACCATACAGGTAGGGACGATA
>Ga0137463_1000378_pt1 | contig 15772 bp, 13 predicted proteins | sample EasRivERMGT800_2_FD_102333 | JGI IMG/M metagenome (GOLD analysis project Ga0137463, IMG submission 102333) | Soil microbial communities from meander-bound floodplain in the East River, Colorado, USA - East River MetaG ERMGT800_2 | ecosystem: Environmental > Terrestrial > Soil > Floodplain ...
ACAGAAAATAACGTGCCTGGTTGATGTCTTTGGATTCGTCTTTGGGACCGGCAACTGCCAGCCCGATATTCAGAATACGAGCGGCCTCCTTGAGCGAGGCCTGCAACTGGTCTTCCAATCGCTTGCGCTCAGAGCCCGAAGCGCCCTGCACTTCCTTCGATTGCTTGCTGATGTCCTGCACCAGATTCCGGGCGATTCCGAAGGCGGTGGCGAAGTCTTTAGGGTCCCCGGGGTCACGGTTCAGATCGACCATCAGTTTCTGAATCATGGCATTCGAGACGTCTTTGTATTCACCCGGGAACCTGTTAATCGAGCGGGCGGCGGTCAGAGCCTGCTGGAACATCTTTGCCTTATCGGATTCAGCCGTTGTCTCTTTCTTGGCGAGCAGCTCGAGCGCCCGGACCATTTCCCACTGGATTCCCAGCCCCAGGCGGGACGACGCCAGCCCACGGTTCTCCTTGAGCCATTCCTGTGCTTCATCGGCGACGACGTGGTAATCCTTGCGTTTCGGATGATTGAGGCAAATCAGGCGGAAGTGGAGAACCTTATCCTGCAGGCGCTTGAGCACCGGATCGACCTTGCCGCTTTCCCCCCCGTGCCCCAGCAATTCGCTGTAGAGCCCCAGTGCCTTTTCGATATCGTCCTGCTCTTCAAAGCACTTGGCCTGCCACATGCGTGCGTAGAGACCGGCAATCTGCTGGCGGTAGCGAGCGTGGATCTGCTCGAATGCGTTGGCCGCGTTGGTCAGCATCTTGCGATTCTCAGATGACCCCTTGTCGTACGTTTGGGCCTCTTCATATGTCAGCACCGACAGATTGAGCTGCGCCTGAATGAAATTGCGATAGGCCAGCTCGCGCGCCTCGTAGCGGGCTTTTTCTGTCTTGGGAATGAATTTGTCGAATTTGTCGTAGGCTTCTTTGTAGCGGTCGTGGGCCGCCTGAAAGACCTTGCGAGCCTCGCCGAACTGGGCCCGCGCCCGCTTCTGAAATTCCCCCTTCTGTCCCGCATTGGCGGGGGAGCGGGATTGGAGCACTTCGACCTTCCCCTTGCTGACGATCACGTTCGCCAGTTCGGTGTTGGCTTCGCCGGCGTTGGCGTGTGTCGGGCTGGCCTTGAGAAACTGCTCGAACTGGGCACGGGCCTGGTCGAGCTGCCGACTTTGAGCATCGGCGTTCCGCAGGTTGGCGGCCCCTCTCAAGAGGGTGATCGCCTTTTCGAACGGAATGACTTCCTTGACGTCCGCCGGGACGTCAGACCGTTTCTCGATCTGTTCGAGATACTGGATCGCCGTGTCGAAGTATTCGCGCTCGCGCAGTCCCTTCACGAATTCAAGATACGGCTCCACGGCCAGTGCCGGCCCCGACGCCAGGACCACGATTCCCAACACGAGGACGACGCGCCGGAGCAGTTTCATAAAGTCTCTTCCGTCACAGAAATGCGCAATTCCCCAACCTTCAGAGGGGAGGGCAGGCCCGCTATTAAACATATCCGCCTCCCCGCAACGAGGGAAGGGGTCGGCAGGCTCGAAAAGGAGGACCAGCCGTCCGGACCGGCGGCGCGGTGCCGCGAGGCCAAACTGACGGCCTGCGTTGTGTTCCGCGCTATTCGTGACACTCACGTGGCCGCCGGGACTGGTTCGGATTCACCGGCCGGCGGGCTGCTGATGCCCGACAGGACGATGCGGATTGCTTCGACCAGAATCAGGGCCCCCAGTGTCGCCAGAACCAGGGCCACCCACGGGACCGGATTGCCGAATGGACCGGTCGAGTCGAATTGGCCGGCGCGGATCGCCGAGGCGAGTGGCGAGAGAATCAACGCCAGCGCCCACATGCTCATGGTGTACATGAAAATGCAGGGGAGACCGGTCACCACCAGGACCCATCTGGCGCGGTAAGTGCGCCACAGCCAGACGGTGACACCCAGGAGCGTCAGCGCGGCCAGCAACTGGTTGCTGGCGCCGAACAGGTCCCAGAAAATGCGCCAGCGCTCGACAACTTTGCCGCTCGCGTCGACCGGCTGCCAGATCAGAAAGATCAGCGGGACGCCGGCAGTGAGGCCGGTGGCCAGCCAGCGGCCGGCAACACCCTGCATACCGGTGAGTTCCTGCAGGATATAGCGCCCCAGCCGCGTACAGACGTCGAGCGTGTCGTACACGAACGTCGTAAAGGCCATCAGACCGAACGCCATGCCGAGCGCCGGCGGGATGTGGATCACTTTCAAAAAGTTTCCGACTCCCAGGGCGTACAGAAAATTTGGTCCCTTTTTCAGATTGGGATCGTCAGGCAGGAGCATCATCACGCAGCACAGCGAGACGACGGCGACCATCGCTTCCAGCAGCATTGACCCGTAGCCGATCAGCCGGGCGTCGGTCTCGGACCGCAACTGCTTGGAAGTCGTTCCCGAGGCGATGATCGAGTGGAAACCCGAACAGGCGCCGCAGGCGATCGTGATGAACAGCATGGGAAACAGGCTCATCTCTTTATCGCGAACCGTGACCGTCCAGTCGGTGAAGGCCGGATACTGAACCGTCCGGCCACCGAACATCAGCCCCAGCATCCCGCCGGCCAGGGCCACGTAAAGAAAGTAGCCCCCCAGATGACCGCGCGGCTGCAAAAGGAGCCACATCGGAAGTACCGACGCAATCACGCAGTACAGGACGAGGGTGACATTCCAGGCTTTCTGAGCGGTGGCCGGCGACAGGTTCCAGATCTCGGCAATGTCAAATGGGATGTACTGCCCGACCCAGATGGCGACCCCCACCAGCGGCAGGAAGATGACTGTCGCCCAGTTGACGGTAAGCTTCGTGTACTTGAGGAGCAGCCCCATGATGATCGGCAATGCCAGGTACAAGAGCGACGACGTGGCGATTCCACCGCCGGTGATCCGGGCGACGCCGGTAGCCGCAGCCGTGCCGTCGTCGAGTTTCAGTTCGCCCAGAAATGACGTGGCAGTAATGTCGGTGAAGGCGACGATGATGTACACGAGCGCCAGCCAGACAAAGCTCAAGAACAACAGGTACGACCGCCGGCTCATATGATCGCGGACGACCTCGGCGATCGAGCGCGCCTTGTGGCGAATCGACGCGGTGAGCGCCGTCATGTCGTGCACGCCGCCGATCAGGATCGATCCGATCAGAATCCAGAGCAACGCCGGCAGCCAGCCGAAGGCGATTCCGGCGAGAATCGGCCCGACGATCGGTCCCGCGGCGGCAATCGCCGAGAAATGCTGGCTCAGCAGAAATTTGGAGTCGATCGGGGCGTAATCGACGTCGTCGCGCATCGAGACAGCGGGGGTCGGCACGTCGGCCCGCAGTTTGAGCAGCCGCGCCAGAAGCGGCCCGTAGGTGAAATAGGCGGTTAAAAGGCAGGCGGCCGAGATCAGGACGATGCTGAGCAGACTCATGCAAATCACCTCGAACAGGCGGGAATCGGACGCTCGGGAACGTGCGGCAGAGGCACGCTTTCGGTTCGCCCGGATCTGCCGTAATATGGAGGATAATCCACAGCAACAGACCGGCGGAATTCTGCCTGCCGTGTCGCAGAAATCTCAAGCTCCCCCAATTATGGCAACTGTCACGGAACAGGAAAGGGCAATCGGCCCAGAGCACTTCGTCAACCGCGAATTGAGCTGGCTCGAATTCAACGCGCGCGTCCTCGAAGAGGCCGAAGACGAGACGAACCCGCTGCTCGAACGGCTGAAGTTCCTGTCGATTTTCAGCAGCAATCTCGACGAATTCATGATGGTTCGCGTGTCGGGCGTCCGTTCGCAGATGCAGGGGCTGGCCGAGCCCGAAGACCGCATGCCCGAACAGCTCACGATTCACGAGCAGTTTCAACAGGTTCACGCGCGGACGCAGACGCTGGTGGCCCGGCAATACGCCTGCCTCAAAGACAAAGTGCTGCCGCAACTGGCCCAGGCGGGGATCAGCCTGATCGCTCCGGCCGATCTGTCGGACGACCACAAAGCATTCGTCGACGAATACTTTCAGCAGACGGTGTTTCCGGTGCTGACGCCGATGGCGATCGACCCCAGCCACCCCACGCCTCACCTGCGCAGCCGGGGGCTGTATATCGCCGCCATTATCGAGCAGAAGGCGTATCGCCCCGGGGCGCCGAAGAAACTGCTGGCGGTCGTACAGTTGCCGACGGTGCTGCCGCGCCTGATTCGCCTGCGAGGCGAGGCCGACCAGTACATTCTGCTCGAGCAGGTGGTCGCGTCGCGGCTGGTGCAACTGTTCGGCGGGTCGGAAATCGTCTGCTGGACGACGATGCGAATCACGCGCGACGCCGATCTCGACATCGACGGCGATCAGGTGCTGCACGACCTGTCGGAAGCCGTCGAAGAGGGGCTCAAGGCGCTGCGCCATCGCGAGGTGGTGCGGCTGGAAGTCGCCGCCGGAACGAACGAAAAACTGCTCGACCAGATTCGCCGCCCGTTGGGCCTCTTGCCACCGGAGTTGTACGAGATCGACGGACCGCTCGACCTGACGGCCTTCATGGACTGGCACGCGGGACTCGACCGCTATCCGCAATTGCGCGACGAACCGTTCACGCCCCGGCGGTCGCCCGGACTCGAAGAAGGGGCCGACTTCTTTCGCACGATCCGCAAGCGCGACGTCCTGATTCACCACCCCTACGATTCGTTCCAGTGCGTGGTCGACTTCCTGCTCCAGGCGGCTGAAGACCCCGACGTCCTGGCCATCAAGCAGACTCTGTACCGGGCCGGCAGCGAAAGCCCCGTCATCAGGGCGCTGATCAATGCCGCCGAAAAGGGGAAGAACGTGACGGCGGTCGTCGAACTCCTGGCCCGCTTCGACGAGCAGTCGAACGTGAAGTGGGCGCGGCAGATGGAACGGGCCGGCGTGCACGTCGTGTACGGGTTCGTCAACCTGAAGACGCACTGCAAGGTGACGCTGGTCGTCCGCCGCGAAGGGGAAAAACTGCGGCGCTACGTGCATCTGGGAACCGGCAACTACAATTCGGCAACCGCCCGCATCTACACCGATTTTGGTCTCTTCACCTGCCGCCGCAAGTTCGGCGAAGACGCCACCGCACTTTTCAATTTTCTGACAAGCTACTCGTACGGCCATATCTGGCAGCGGCTCACCGTGTCGCCGCAGGATCTGGAGCGCCGGATTCTGGAACTGATCACGCGGGAGACAGAACGGGCGCGGAGCGGGGCCGGCGGTCGGATCATCGCCAAGCTCAATGCGCTGGTCGATACCGAAGTCATCGAGGCGCTGTACCGCGCCTCGCAGGCCGGCGTGCCGATCGACCTGCTCGTCCGCGGCTCGTGCTGCCTGCGGCCGGGGATTCCCGGAATCTCAGAAACGATTCGAGTCACGAGCATTCTCGATCGATTTCTCGAACACAGCCGGGTGTATGTCTTTGGCCAGGGAGATGATGCCGACGTGCTGCTGGCGAGTGCCGACTGGATGCCGCGTAATTTCAGGCGGCGGGTCGAAGTGATGTTCCCGCTGATTGAACCGGTGTTGAAACGGCGGATGCTCAATCGCATTCTACCGACGCTGCTGGCAGACAACGTCAAGGCGCGCGAGATGCAGCCCGATGGAACCTATCTTCGCGTCAAGCGCGATCCCGAGACCCCGGCGCTGCGGGCGCAGCTCCGCTTCCTGACCGAATCGCAAAGCGGCGATTTTGAAAACGAAGTTCCGGACTGACAGCGATCTTCGGGCAGGACGCAGCAATTCGACGGTGACGATTCACATCTTTGATGGGAGAGCACAGATCATGCTGAATTCGGGGTGGCAGATGGTGGTAGCGCTGGCGGTTGTCGGGGTGGTGACTCCCGTTTTTGCGGCGGATCGATTGAATCTGCTCATCATCGACGGCCAGAACAACCATACCTGGCAGGAAATGACGCCGCTCATGAAGTCCGAACTCGAACGGACCGGCCGGTTCACCGTCGACGTCGCCACAACTCCGCCACAGAGCGCACCCCAGGCCGACTGGCAGAATTTCCACCCCGATTTCTCGAAGTATGCCGTCGTCCTCAGCAACTACAACGGTCAGGCCTGGCCCGAAACCGTGCAGGCGGATTTGCTGAAGTTCGTCGGGAATGGCGGCGGGCTCGTCATCATTCATGCGGCGAACAACGCCTTCCCCGAGTGGAGCGAATGGAACAAATTGATCGGCCTGGGTTGGCGCGACAACAAGTTCGGGGATCGGGTGACAGTGGACGAAAGCGGCAAGCCGATCCGCACCGAGAAGGGGCAGGGGCCCGGGGCCGGCCATGGCCCGCAGCATGAGTTTGTGATCGACGTGCATGAACCCGAACATCCGGTCATGCAGGGCATGCCACTGCACTGGCTGCATACCAACGACGAACTATATCACGGCCAGCGCGGCCCCGGAGCCGACATGCACATCCTGGCGAGTGCCCTGTCGTCCAAAGAGAAGGGGGGAACCGGCGATCGAGAGCCGATGATCTGGTGGATCCCCTACGGCAAGGGGCGGGTCTTCACGACGGTGATGGGACATGTCGGTGGAAAGGACACGCGGGCGATTCGCTGCGTGGGGTTCATCACCGTCATGAATCGCGGCTGCGAATGGGCGGCCACCGGGAAAGTGACATTGCCAATCCCCGAGAACTTTCCCAAGGCAGACGCCACCAGCCTCATCTCCGAGGCAAAATAGAGTCGATCCGCGGAGTCTGCACCGGATGCGCGCCCGATCACGTGCCGCTCGGCGTTATTGCGGCTCGATCTTTTCAAGTGCCTTTGCGGCCAGGCTGCGCACGGTTTCGTCGGCATCGTCTCGAGAGGCGGTCAATGCCGGAATTGCTGCCTTAGCTCCCGGCCCGAAATTGAGGAGCGCCGCAGCGGCCTGGCGACGGATCTCGGGAACAGGGTCGGCCAGCGCCTCGATGAGCGCCGGAACGACTTCCGGAACCTCCGGGCCGACATTGCTCAGGGCGCGCACGGCCCGCGCACGGACCTCGGACCGGCTGTCGGCCTGGGCCTCGAGCCACTCATCGAGCGTCTTGCCCGATACGGTAAAGTCGTCGGGAATTCGTGGCCCACAACCGGCCAGGCACAATACGACAACGGCTGATAAATACGTCTTCAACCAGATTTTCATAGACAATTGGAATTCGGTGCTCATCAATGACAGCGGGCCGGAGAATCCTTTCCAAGGCCGTTATTCAAGTCCCTGAACGACTTCGCGTCCGGCCCGCGTTCCCATCGCCCAGAATGCTTTCCGCAGAGGACCGTCCGTTGTAATCGAGGGGATGAATCGGACCGATCCGTCGGCGAACAGGAGTTGAACTCCGCCGGGGTGGAAACTCGAGAAGTCGTCCAACCCGCCGTCGCTATCGGTCAGGATGTTGATCCAGTTGTTGTGCACCTGCACAAAGATCGGACTCGTCGCAGTAGCAAACTTCCAGGGATTGAACTGGCCGGCTCGAACGACCGCATTGTTGGGAGCGCCTGGCCACGATGCATTCACGGATCCGAACCCGCGTTCGCCAAGCAACACTGTCGTGCTCGTGCCATCAATGAGGTCGGAAATCCGTGTCCGGCTGTTGCGGTAGAAAGTTCCGTTGCCGGTCGGGTCGTCGGCTTCGCTGTTGTCGTCGCCAACAGTCGCTGCGTAGCTGACGGGAACAGCCGCAGGGATGATCACGGTGGCGGAGGCGTCGCTGATCTGAAACGTACCGGGAGCCGTCTGGTCGGTGGGACAAATCATCGCGGGGAGACGGACGGTCCAGACCGGCAGATTCGAGGCGTGCTCGACGGGAAGCCGGAAATTGATCGTGTTGTACAGCGGTCCCTGGTCGAGCTGGGGAAGCAATTGAGCGCACCAGCCCCACCCGTTGGTCGTCGCCGGGTACGGGGCACCCGCCACGTATCCCGGCGGAAAAACATTGTGAGTGGAGTGGTAGTCGTGCAGTGCCAGACCGAGCTGCTTGAGGTTGTTTCGGCACTGCGTCCGCCGTGCTGCCTCGCGGGCCTGTTGCACGGCCGGCAACAGGAGAGAAACCAGGATGGCAATGACTGCAATCACGACCAATAGTTCAATGAGCGTAAATCCACCACGCCGTTTCACGATGGTTCCTTTCCCGAATTTTCCTGCGAATTGCCAGGTGCGTCGCTCCCCAGGGGCAAACGACGTGCCGTCGGCCCGCCGCCAGTCCCAGCGCTCGTGGAACCGAAGATTTTGGTCGTTTCTCGCAGCCGATTTACCGATCGTTCGGCGGTTTCTCGACCAGGCCCGGTGAAAAAATGTCCTCCCGGCAGGTGCGGCCGGCCGATTTGCCTGGTGCTGACGGTAACGGCTTCTCGGCGCCCCGACGGCGCGGTATGCTCGATGTTCAGGTCTCTTGCCACAGGAGTTCGCTGCCTTTGCGCTGGTCGATCCGCAATCAGATTCTGATCCCGTTTCTGGCCGTCGTGTTGCTGGCGGTCGTCACGATGACGGGAGTTGCGGCAGTTCTGGCGGCGCGACAGCGCGACTCCCAGACCCTGGCCCAGTTGCAGAACGTCGTCGAGACACTGGCGCACACGAACGTTCCTTACACGGCATCGGTGCTGGACAAAATGCGCGGGCTCTCGGGCGCGCACTTTGTCGCCTGCGATGAACGGGGAGCCGTCCTGGCGTCGACGCTCAGTACCGGAGCGAAGCTGCCCGAGAAGTTCGATCTATCGCGGGGAACTGCAGAGCTGCAATCTCTGGCAAATCAGCCGACTCTGATTCTGGATGACACGCGTTATTTTCTGGCACGCATGGAACCTCGCGGCGACGCTACCGTGCGTGCCCTGTTCGTTCTCTACCCGGAAGAAAGCTGGAGCCGCGATCGCTGGAACGCGGCGCTTCCGCCGCTGGTGGTGGGAGGTTGTGCGGTGCTGCTCACGGCGGTCGTCTCGGGGTGGTTGGCGCAGCGCTTCAGCCGCCGGATCCGGGTGCTGCAGGAACAGGTCGCAGCGATCGCCGCCGGTCAATTCTCTGAAATCTCGCCCGGCCGGCGCGAGGACGAGATTCACGACCTGGTGGCGTCGGTCAACAGCATGTCGGCCCAGTTGCGCGAGATGCAGCAGACGATCCGCCAGTCGGAACGGACCAGGCTCCTGGCGCAGGTCGCCGGAGGGCTGGCGCACCAGTTGCGGAATGCCGTCACTGGCGCCCGGATGGCACTCCAGTTGCATCAGCGCCGCTGCGCGTCGGCTCCCGACGACAAAAGCCTGGCGGTGGCCCTGCGCCAGTTGACGCTGACCGAAACGCAGGTGCGCGGCGTGCTGGCGCTGGGGCGGGGCGAGGCGCCGCAGCCTGCTGTCTGCGACGTCGGGCATCTCGTCGAAGACGTCGCGTCCCTGGTGAGTCCGGCTTGTGAGCATGCGCTGGTCGCGCTTGAAGTTGCCGAGTGCGCGGCAGACCTTGCCGTGCGAGCCGACGTCGAGAGCCTGCGGGCCGCGATCCTGAATCTGATGACCAATGCGATCGAAGCCGCCGGCCCGGGGGGAATCGTGACGGTGCGCGCTGCGGCCTCGGGGAACGGCGTCTGCATCGAAATCGGCGATTCGGGGCGCGGCCCGCCGGGCCACGTGGCTGAAACGCTGTTCGAACCGTTCGTGACAACCAAGGCTGAAGGTGTCGGGCTCGGATTGGCGCTGGCGCGACAGGTCGCGCTCGATCACGGCGGCACGCTGGTGTGGAGCCGCGAGGAGGACCGCACAATCTTTCGTTTGATGCTGCCTCAGGGTGTGCACCTTGGAGCACCAGCCGGCCCCACGGATTTCGATCCTCCTGTTCCGGATTCTCAACGAGCACAGGCCGCACCGTCGGCTGTGCCCGTCCACTGAACGATTGGCTGCGTGCGATGTCTGCCGTCCTGATTGTCGACGATGAACCGGCGATTTGCTGGGCCTTTCGCGAGGCGCTGGCGGAGGACGGCCACGCCGTCCGCGTCGTGCCGTCGGCCGAGGAAGCGCTGCGCCTCACCGACGGTGGCTGGCGTCCCGACGTCGTGGTAATGGATGTTCGCCTTCCGGGTCAGGACGGAATCTCGGCGATGCGCGAACTGCGTGGGCGAATTGGTCCCACCCCGGTTGTCGTGATCACCGCGTTTGGAAATCTCGACACCGCCGTCCGCGCGATTGAAGAGGGAGCTTTCGATTACCTCGTGAAGCCTTTCGATCTGGACCAGGCCGTGGAAGTACTGCGGCGAGCTCTTGCGTCGCGGACTGACGGCTCTGGTGGGGCTGGAAGTGAGCGAGAAACGTTGCCGCGTGCCGAAACGCTGGTCGGCTCGTCACTGCCGATGCAACAAGTTTTCAAGCAGATTGCATTGGTCGCGGCCTCCGACGTCCCGGTTCTGATCACGGGAGAAAGTGGAACGGGAAAAGAACTCGTGGCGCGGGCCATTCACCGGCACAGCCCCCGTCGCGGCGGGCCGTTTCTCCCGGTCTGCATCCCGGCCCTCAACCCGGGTTTGATTGAAAGCGAGCTGTTCGGCCACGCGCGCGGCTCATTTACCGGCGCGGCCGACGATCGAACGGGACTGATCGAGCTGGCCACCGGAGGGACCGTGCTGCTCGACGAAATCGGCGACGTGCCGGCCAGCGTCCAGGTGAAGCTCCTGCGGACGATCGAACAGCGGGAAGTCATGCCGGTCGGAGGAACTGCGCCCCGAACGCTCGACGTGCGGATTCTTGCGGCGACAAATCGACCGCTCCCGGCGCTGGTCGCCAGCGGGCAATTTCGTGAGGACCTCTACTTCCGACTGGGAGTGTTCGAGATTCCTCTGCCGCCGCTGCGCGAGCGCCGCGAGGATATTCCGGAACTCGTCGAGCATTTCCTGCGGCCGATTCGTCCGACACGGGCCGACGCCGCCTGGCGGGTTTCGGCTCAAGCGCATGCCGAACTGGCCAGCCGCGACTGGGCCGGCAACGTGCGCGAATTGCGAAATGCCGTCGAGCACGCCGCGATCGTCGCCCGCGGCGGGGAAATTCTCCCCGAGCACCTGCCGGCGCCGGTCCCGCTGGCAGCATCGATCGGCGCACCAGTCGCCGCTCGGGCGCAGCGCGAATTGACCGATTGGACCGCCGAGGCCGCCGCACAATTGGCGGCCGACAGCGATCCGCAGCTCTATGAGCGATTTCTGCAACTGGTCGAGCCGCCGCTCCTGGAGGCGGTCCTCAAGCATTGCGGCGGCAACCGGGCGGCGGCAGCCGAATTGCTCGGCCTGCACCGCGCAACGCTGCGCCAGAAGATGCGACGACACAACCTCGGATCAGAGAGCTGAGAATTGATTGGCGTAATGTACGTAGCGCTTACTTCGCCGGTTTCGCTTCGCGCTCGGCAGCGAGCAGATCGCGGTGGACGCGGGCCACGTGCCACATCCAACCGGGTCCGCTGCCGGCCTGGGCGCCCCATTCATTCTTCGCCGCATGGTCGAGATGCTTCTCGGCCGATTCCAGCCGCCCTTCGACAAACTCGTTGAGCCCGACATAGAGCTCGGCATAAAAGAGGCGCTGATCCCGATCGCGCGGAGTGAGTTCGGCCGCTCTGATTTTCTTGAGCAATTCGTCGGCGGTGAGTCCTCCTGCAAACAACCGGTAAACGTCGGGAAACGGTTCGCGGTCATCTTTCTCATACTTCAGGAGCCCCTCGCGGGCTTTGTCGCGCCCCAGGGCCTTCGTCTGCGATAGATAACGCCAGATTCCGTTTTCGCGATCGACATTGTCGAATGAATGATAGTTCTCGAACTGGCGGGCTGCTTCCTTATAGCGCTTGGCATAGAAGTAGGCGATTCCCTTGCGCCAATGTGACGTCTCAACGTCCGGCTGCAGTTCGACCATTTTCTCGTAATCCGCGACAGCCTCGGTAAACTTCCCGCGGAAGAAAAGGGCATCTCCCCGGCGAGAATAGAGATCGAAATTCCCGGGAGTCTTCGCGATCTCGCCGGTAAGTCGACCAATCGTCTCATCGAGCCTTACGTTCCAGCGCTCGCGTTCGGACGCTGCCTTAGCATCCGGCTCGCCTGCGCTCGCCGGCAACCAGATCGCCAGCGCTGTCATAACCTGCAGAATTAAAGTGGCTGAAGTGCCAAATGTCGTCGGCTTCACGCAATCACCTCTTTGAACTCGCCGCCAGCCGTTTCGCGCACGTAACGCGGGACGGCGTAGCCGGGCAGCCGGCGGCGCAGTTCGGAAATAATCTCGGAACCGGTCTCTTCCTCAACTTCAAAATGGGCCGCGCCGGCGACCCGGTCGAGCTGGTGCAGGTAGTAGGGGATGATCCCCAGGTCGACGAGCGCGTGGGCCAGATCGAACTGGGCCTCGACCGAATCATTTACTCCCCGCAGCAGCACTGCCTGATTCAGCACGGTCACGCCTCCCCGCACAAGCCGGCGCAGCGCCTCGGCACAGGGGCCGACCAGCTCCCGCGAGTGATTGGCGTGCACCACCACAATCGGAGTCGGACGTGATTCCTGGAGAATCGCCAGAAACTCGGTCGTGACCCGTTCGGGAAGGACGATCGGCAATCGCGTATGGATCCGCAGCCGGGCGACGTGCGAAATCTCTCCCACGCGTGAAACGAGCTGCGCGAGGCGCCCGTCGGTCAGCATCAGCGGATCCCCACCGCTGAAGATGACTTCATGAACCGAGGTGTCTGATTCGATGACCTGAAATGCCTGATCCCAGTCTGCCAGCCGTCGGGGTTCGTCAGAATACGGGTAGTGGCGGCGAAAACAATAACGACAGTGCACAGCACACGCACCGGTCGTCACCATCAACACCCTTCCCTGGTATTTGTGGAGGAGACCCGGCGCGCGGCGGGCTGCCGAGTCGCCGACGGGATCGATTCCGAATCCCGGCGCGGGCGTCCCCTCGATCCCGAGCGGCAGGACCTGCGCCAGGAGCGGGTCGTGCGGATCTCCGCGCCGCATGCGGTCGAGGTAGCTGCCGGGAACGAGCAAGGGGAACAGCTCGGCAGCACGCCGAGCCGGTTCGCGCAGCGTCTCGGGAAGATCGAGTCGCCTGATCAGTTCGTCGGGGTCGCGGACCGCTTCAGCCAGCGCGCGATGCCAGTCGGTACCTGGAAAATCAGCGGCTTCAGGCCCGGTCAGGGGCGCCGAAACGGAACTGGTAAAGAAAAAAAGCATCTGATATGCTGCTTGCCGTTCACAAACCGCCCAGATTCGCTATCATTCGCCCCGCGGCACCGCCATCGGGCCGGGCAGGTTCGCCGATTGCAGCAGCCAGGTTCATTTTGCGAGTTGAAGAGATCGACCAATGCCACAGATTAATGCCGGTGACTTTCGCAAGGGAATCAAAGTCGTCATCGAGGGCGACCCGTACGACATGCTGGAATTCAACTTCGTAAAACCGGGAAAAGGTCAGGCCCTCTACAAGTGCCGGCTGAAAAACCTGCTGAAGAATACCATCATCGACAGAACCTACAAGAGCGGCGATGGTCTCGAAGCGGCTGACGTTCGCAAAGGTGAGGCGCAGTTTCTGTACCGCGACAAGAGTGCACTCGTCTTCATGGATCAGGAATCGTTCGAGCAGTACACGATTCCCCAGGAAGTCATGGGGGAAGGGACCCGCTGGCTGATGGACGGGATGATCTGCATCCTGATGTACTGGAACGACCGCGTGATCGAGGTCACCCCGCCACCGCATGTCAATCTGAAGATCACGTACACCGAGCCGGCTGTCCGCGGAAACACTTCAGGAAATATTACCAAGGCGGCCACATTGGAAACCGGCACAGAGGTTCAGGTCCCCGCCTTCATAGAGCAGGGGGAAACGATTCGAATTGACACCCGCACCGGAGAGTACGTCGAGCGGGTCAAAGTCTGAAGATCGGAACACCGGACATGGAAGTCTGGCAAATCGTACTGTACGGGACAGCCGCGCTCCTGGCGCTCAAGTCGCTGTCGACGCTGATGACGGCCCACCGCGCCCGGCTGCTGGCCGAAATCGAGAGGCAGGAGGAAGAGGCCCGCCGGGAGGAGCTGGCGCGCGTGGTGGCCGAGAAGGCCGCTGCCAGGAAGAGCGCTCGCCGCCCAAACGCCGCCTGAATTGGCGCGGGGCCGATCGGACAGCCTCGGCGACAAACCCTGGTCGTCCAGTGCTGGAACGTGGCACGTGAGGGTTCGGGCTGTAATTGAAGCTTGAATTCAGCAACGGCCAGGAATCATCACCCCACCCGTCGGAAGTCGCCTGGCGGGAGTCGGGCCGTGCGCTTTCATTGAGTCGCCGGTTTCGGCACAATGAAGGGCCGGCACTTGGTCCGGCAGGAGTCGTGCGATGTTTGGTGTGGGAGTTTTCGAAGTCATCATCCTGGGGACAATCTGCATCCTGCCGGCGGCCGCCGGATTAGGGATTGCGATCTGGCTATCCGTTTCACGTAGAGAATCATCCGGGGAGAATTCCGATGGCCAATGAGTTTTCAGCAAAGACGAGCGAATCAATCGACCGCCGGGGATTCCTGCGGACTGCGGCCGCCGGCGCTGCGGTCGCCGTAACGGGGGGCTGGAGCATGCGAACTCTTTCCGCCGCACCGCCGATCAAGCGCAATGGCAAGCCGCACATGAAGCTCAGCCTGGCGGCCTATTCGTTTCGGAAGTATCTCAAGGAAGAGAAACCTCCCTCGATGACTCTCGAAGACTTCATCCGGCTCTGTGCCGATCTGAATCTCGACGGGACCGAACTGACCAGCTACTACTTCCCCGAGAACTTCGGCGACGACTACCTCAATCACATCAAGGAACTGACGTTTCGCCTGGGGCTCGACATTTCGGGGACCGCAATCGCCAACGATTTCTGCCTCCCGCCAGGTGAGGCGCGCGACAAAACGCTGGCCCACACGCGCAAGTGGATCGACCATGCGGCCGTTATGGGAGCGCCAGTCATCCGCATCTTTGCCGGAAACGTCCCCCCGGGAGACGACGAAGCGGCCGCAATCGCGCGCTGCGCCGCCGGCATCAATGAATCGCTCGATTACGCCGCGCAGAAGGGGGTCTGTCTGGCTCTCGAGAACCACGGCGGGATCACGGCGACCCCCGCCCAGATGCTGAAGATCATCGGACAGGTTAAGGAATCGCCGTATTTCGGCGTGAACCTCGACGGAGGCAATTTCCGCACGGCTGATCCCTATAGCGACCTGGCCCAGATCGCTCCTTACGCGATTAACGCCCAGATCAAGACCGACCTCAGTCCGGGCGGCAAGCGCGAAGACACCGACCTGGCCCGCGTTGTGAAGATCCTCGCCGACGCCGCTTACCGCGGCTATGTCGTGCTCGAGTACGAGGGAGCCGAAGACCCGAAAACCGCAGTTCCCCGGCATATCGAGACGCTGCGCAAGATTCTTCGCGGTTGAGAAACGCCGAGTAGCACCGCCTGGGGCAGCCGCCGGGTTCAGCATGGCAGATTCGATTTTTCTCTCAGACTCCGATGCGCCTGAACGCAAGTCTGGTGGCCTGCGGGTCGTCGTCTGGGTCCTGCTGGGCGCCGGCGTGCTGTTCGTGGGAGGTTGCGGGGGTCTGATCGGGCTGTTCTACGTCGCGTTCCAGAGACCGATCGAGCAGGTGCGAAAGAACTTTCGTCAGGTGGCGATGCCACCAGTCGAAGTGGAATCGGTCGCGGCGCGGCAAGCGGATCTCCAGCGCGGCTTCGGCCGCCACAACGCAAACGATCCGGCCACGCTGCGCCAGATCACTCCCCTGTTCGACAAGCTGATCAGCGCCACGAAAGCAGACGATGAAGATCGCTTCCGCGCCTTGTTTGACGCCGGCCAGTTTGTGG
>Ga0137463_1000379_pt1 | contig 15767 bp, 13 predicted proteins | sample EasRivERMGT800_2_FD_102333 | JGI IMG/M metagenome (GOLD analysis project Ga0137463, IMG submission 102333) | Soil microbial communities from meander-bound floodplain in the East River, Colorado, USA - East River MetaG ERMGT800_2 | ecosystem: Environmental > Terrestrial > Soil > Floodplain ...
ATATGAATCCCCCCACCCATCCGCCCAGGGAGATCATCTCGCGAATCAACCCGTGGAACAGGCTTATGACCACCGATACCCCCAGCACGATCAGAACTCCGAAGTCGAACCAAGTCATCGTTGCGCGACCTGTCCTACGTCCAATCCGATGGACTTCAGTGCGGCGCGCGCTTTTTCCGCAGCTTCCCTGCTCGAGAAGGGTCCGCCACGTACCCTGATCTGCTCGCCTTGCGAATTCCTGACTTTTTCCGTGTAGGTGCTGACCCCGGCACCGGTGGCCTTGTCCTGGACCTGTGTTGCGTTGTCGGCGTTTGAAAAAGCACCTAGCGGGACAAAATAGACCAAATCGTTCAGGAGTGCCGCGGCACGCTTGGACTCCGCCAGTTCTGTCTTTGCAGGCTGTTTGGGTCTGGCCTTGGTGCCGTCCTTCGAGACCGTTCGTGGCGCCAGCTCTACGGCCACTGAATCGGACGTCGGCGTTTTGGACTTTTCCTCCAACGGCAAAGGGGAAGCGGCCTTCGGCGCAGGCATTACCGGAGGAGGGATGCTCCGGGTATTGAAAGGACCGGCGTTCTGGCTCGGTATCTGCACGGTCAGTGGTTGGGTAACCTGCTTTTGCTCCTGGTCAAGGACCAGGGGCAGGACCACTACGACAAAGACTACGGCAGCAATTGCGCCGACCAGTCGCCGGCGCGCGCGGCGTCTCAGCAGGGTTGCATCCGGACTGTCTGCCAAATCAGAAGACCCATAAAGCGCGGGAACAGTCTTTCGCGAATTGCGAACCCACCACCCTTAATAGCGCAGGCTCCACCGGGCTCGAACCTGCCACCTTTCTGCGCACCCGATCGTACGTCGTCACGGCTGCGGGCAGAGCCCGTCAATTCGCACGCGGTACGATGTCCATTCCCGCGGCAACATCGGCCACCGTGTGAAACGATCCGAATATGACGATTCTATCATTTTCATTCGCCCGCTTCCTCGCAGCAGCGTAGGCGTCCCGGGGCGACTCGTAGCACAGCACGGGGCCTTCCGCTCCCGAGCCCTTCAGGGCATCGGCCAGCATTGCGGCGCTCGCACCTCGCGGAACCGGCAGATCGGCCAGGAACCATGCGGAGACCGTACCCCTCAGGGCACGGCAGACTCCAGGAATATCCTTGTCTCGGAGCATGCCGAACACCGCGTAGGTATCCGGGAAGAACCCCATGTCCCCGAGATTTTCCGCAAGAACGTTCGCCGCCTGCGGATTGTGAGCCACATCGAGTACCACCGTCGGCCGACCGGGAAGGACCTGGAATCGCGCGGCAAGCTCGATCTGGGCCAGACCGTTGCGGATATCCTGCATCGCGACGGGAACGCGCGCTCGCAGCGAGTCGAGCGCGGCAAGCGCAGCGCTTGCATTTGCCAGCTGCCGCACCCCCCGCAGCGAGGGATGCGCCAAGCCCGCCCGGCGCGCACCCGCTCCCCAATACGTCCACTGCCGCCCCTCGCTTCGATATCCAAAATCGCGACCGATCAGCTTCAGATCCGCCCCGATGGCCTCGGCATGCCTGAGTACGCTGCGGGGCGGATCGGAGTCGGCCACAATCGCGGGTCTTCCACTCCGGAAAATTCCGGCCTTTTCGGCGCCGATGGCCTCCCGCGTATTCCCGAGATAGTCCGTGTGATCGAGATCGACTCCGGTCAGTATCCCGCAGTCGCAGTCAAAGATGTTGACCGCATCGAGCCGCCCGCCCAGACCGACTTCGAGTACGACGACATCCAGCGGGTGGCTCGCAAAGACCTCCCAGGCCGCCAGCGTTCCAAATTCAAAATACGTAAGCGTGATGTCGCCCCGGGCGTTCTCCACGGTATCGAAGGCCGCGCACAACTCGAGATCGCTGACCGCAACCCCATTCACGCGGACCCGTTCGCTGTAACGCAGCAGGTGAGGCGAGGTATACAGACCGACCCGATAACCACCCGCACGCAGTATCGCTTCGAGCATCGCACACGTCGATCCCTTGCCGTTGGTACCAGCGACCGTGATCAGCACGGCGGGAATCGAGCGGCCCATTCGTTCCGCGACTTTGGCCACCCGGTCCAGACCGAGTTGGATGGCTCTTGGATGAATCCCGTCGATGTACTCAAGCCAGCCCGCAAGGCTGCGTGCTGGCATGATGGATCGCAGTCCCGGAGTTCCTAGCGTGCGACAGACGGCTGCCGCTGCAGGAGAGCCAGAAGGCCCGCCAGCCTGTCCCGCATCTGGCGCCGGTCAACGATCATGTCGATAGCACCTTTTTCCAGAAGGAACTCGGCGCGCTGAAACCCTTCCGGGAGCTTTTCGCGAACGGTCTGCTCGATAACGCGTGGGCCAGCGAACCCGATCAGGGCGCGAGGCTCGGCGATGACCACGTCACCGATCAGGGCAAAACTGGCCGATACCCCTCCCATGGTGGGATCGGTTAGAACGGATATGAACGGCAACCTTCGCGCGGCAAGCTGCGTCAGGGCTGCCGTGGTCTTGGCCATCTGCATGAGGGAAAAAAGCCCCTCTTGCATTCGAGCTCCCCCACTTGCCGGGACGCATACGAGGGGAAGATTCTGGTCGAGGCAGGCGTGGACCCCGCGCACAAAGCGCTCGCCCACGACAGAACCCATGGATCCCCCCATGAACTCGAACTCGAATACCGCGATGACAAGGGGAACGTTCTTGATCGCACCCTGCATCACGACCAGAGCATCGCTCTCGCCGGTTGCCTTCTCCGCTTCCTCCAGCCGTTCGGGGTAGCGCTTGTCGTCCTTGAACTTGAGACTGTCGACCGGGACGACCTCAGCACCGATTTCAAACCGCCCCTCCGGATCGAGCAGCAGATCGAGTCGCATGCGCGCGCCGACGCGGTTGTGAAACCCGCATTTCGGACAGACATTGGCGTTTTTCTCCAGGTCGGTTGCGTACAGGACCGCGCTGCAGGACGGACATTTGCTCCACAGCCCTTCCGGGACGTTCTTCTTGGTGCCCGTCCCGGTACGATTGATCTTCGGAGGAAGTAGTTTTTGCAGCCAACTCACGTCAAGGCCTCAGCTATCCATTGCCTGGCGAACGCCACGAAGGAATGCGCCCACTCTCTTCGGAGCTTCAGCGGAGCCGAAACCTTCCATTTCCTGGATAACCCGCGTTCCGATAATGGCGGCATCAGCGAATCCGCAGATCGCCTTCGCGGTCGCGCCGTCGCGGATTCCGAATCCGACGCCTACCGGAAGTTTGGTTTCACGCCGGATGCGCAGAACGGCGTCCTCTACCTCTGCAAGATCCAGGTGGCTTGCGCCGGTCGTGCCTCTCAGGGAAACATAGTAGATGTACCCGCTTGCGACTCGAGCGACGCTGACTATCCGCTCCCGGGTCGATGTCGGGGCAAGAAGAAAAATGAGGTCCAGCCCGGACGATCTGGCCAGCCCGGCGAGCTCCTTGGACTCTTCCGGCGGGCAGTCCACGACGAGCACACCGTCAACGCCGCTGGCTCGCGCGGTCTCAACAAAGGTCTTCAGCCCCATCGCCTCAATCGGATTTGCGTAGCCCATGAGCACGACCGGCGTTGCGGTATTGCCGCGCCTGAACTCCGCGACCATTCCCAATACCAGCGAAAGGCCGACCCCCTGCTTGAGCGCCCGCTCGCCCGAGCGCTGTATCACAGGACCGTCGGCCATGGGATCGGAAAACGGAACGCCCAACTCGATCACATCAGCACCGGCTTCCACCATGGCATGCATCACCGGTACCGTCGCCGACGGATCGGGATCACCGGCAGTCACGTAAGGAATCAGCGCCTTTCGCCCGGTTTTCCGGAGGCGCTCGAAGGTCGGTTGAATGCGCGACATGTCAGCTGGCGGCGAGCGCATCGTTCATTGTCCCCGGGAGCGGCGCGCGCGCGTTCCTCAGGAATCGCGATACACGCCGCCGCGCAATCAGGCAATAGCCCGGATTGGTCTCAAATCCGACGATGCGCCGTCCATGCTTCAACGCGGCAACTGCAGTCGTGCCACTGCCCATGAACGGATCGAGCACAAGTCCGCCCGCCGGGCAGCTCGCGAGAACCATGCGCTCGATAATCTCCAGCGGCTTCTGCGTCGGGTGGTCTTCGCGTTCCGGGTCTTGTCGGTGCAGCCGCGTCACGCTCCAGACATCCTTGGGGTTGTATCCGATCTCGAGCCATTTCTTCCCGATAAAGATGGCTCTCGTACGCGCTCGCTTTGTTTCGGCATCATAGGGTATGCGAACGGCGTCGATATCGAAGAAATGCTCCTTCGATCGCGAAAACAGCCCGAGGGTGTCGTGCACGGACGAAAACTTTCGCGTGCTGCCACCCATGCTGGGCACCCTGCGGTCCCAGATAATCTCGTTCACCATGATCAGGTGCGTCTTGAGGTAGCTGAACACCTCCGGGCTGTGCTGCCAGGAGAGAAACACGTACAAGCTGCCGTTTGCCTTCAGCTTTGGAAGCACGGAGTCTATCCAGCGACGACTGAACGCAAGATACGCCTCCCCTTTCAGATGGTCAGAATCGTTGCCATAGTCCTTGCCCAGACCGTATGGCGGATCAGCAATGACAAGGTCCACGCTCCCGTTGGGTACGCGCTCCGCACCCTCCAGAAAGTCCTCGTTCAGCAAGCTTGCGCGGATGTCGCTCAAATCCGGATTCCCGATCTTTCTGCGACGGTGTGCATGTCCTTGTCACCGCGTCCGGAAAGGTTTACGAGAAGGATCTTGTCTTTCGGCAACTGGGGCGCGAGTTTCTCGGCATGCGCCAGGGCATGCGCGGATTCCAGCGCAGGGATGATGCCCTCGTAGCGGCACAGGTTATTGAACGCGACGAGCGCCGCCGCATCGTCTACCGTGACGTATTCCGCGCGCCCAGTATCCTTGAGCCAGGCATGCTCCGGCCCGACTCCAGGATAGTCAAGCCCGGCCGCGATCGAGTGCGTTTCGGCAATCTGACCATGCTCATCCTGCAACAGGTAGGTACGATTGCCGTGCAGGACGCCCGGCCTTCCCGCGATCAGGGAAGCGGCGTGCTTCCCGCTGGCGATGCCCAAGCCGCCCGCTTCCACGCCAATCAGCCTGACCGAATCGTATGGGATGTAAGGGTAGAAGATGCCCATTGCGTTGGACCCGCCACCGACACAAGCGATGACCGCGTCCGGTTGGCGGCCGGCGAGTTCGAGCATCTGACCGATGCATTCGCGACCGATGACCGACTGAAAATCCCGCACCATCATTGGATACGGATGCGGGCCCGCAACGGTGCCTAGAATGTAAAATGTGTTGTCGACATTCGTCACCCAGTCGCGCATCGCCTCGTTCAGCGCGTCCTTCAGGGTCCGCGATCCGGACTCTACGGGAACCACCGTCGCGCCGAGTAGCTTCATTCGAAACACGTTCTGCGCCTGCCGCGTGATGTCTTCCGACCCCATATAGACCACGCACTCCATTCCGTATCGAGCCGCGACAGTCGCGGTCGCGACGCCATGCATGCCGGCGCCCGTTTCTGCGATGACGCGCGGCTTCCCCATGCGCTTCGCCAACATCGCCTGGCCGATCGTATTGTTGATCTTGTGTGCACCGGTATGATTGAGATCCTCTCGCTTGATGTAGATCTGCGCGCCGCCCAGCCGCTCGGACAAACGCTTGGCATGGTAGACAGGACTCGGCCGACCCACATAGTGTTTCAATTCGTATTCGAACTCCCTCACGAACTCCGCGTCGGTGCGGCATTGCAGATAGGCGCGCTTCAGTTCATCGAGCGCATGTACAAGCGTCTCGGAGACAAAAACGCCTCCATACGGGCCGAAATGCCCGTGCTCGTCCGGAAGATCAGCCATCTTCATGTCTCACCGCCTCAATGAAAGCCGCGATCTTTGCCGCATCCTTGATGCCTTTCGCAGTTTCGACCCCCGTGGATACGTCGACCGCATAGGGTTTCACCCGCCGCACGGCGGCACCGACGTTGCCTGCGGTCAATCCACCCGAGAGGATTATGGGCTTTGCCACGCTCTTCGGCACGATGCCCCAGTCAAATGCTCCCCCCGTTCCACCCCATAGATCGTCGTGATATGCATCAAGCATCCACGCCCGGGCATCAACATAGGGCGACAAGTATTTTAGCAAATCCAGTCCCGGACGAATCCGCGCCGCCTTGATATACGGACGGGAAAAGCTGGAGCAAAACTCCGGCGGCTCATCACCATGGAACTGCAGCAGCGAGACATCACATTCGTCAATGACCGCCTCGACTTCCTGGCGGGAGGGGTTCACGAACACGCCCACCGTTGCGACGAAGGGCGGCAGCGCACGCACGATACCGCAAGCCCGCTTGGGAGAAACATAACGGGGACTTGGCTGATAGAATACCAGCCCGATGGCATCCGCCCCGTGAGCCGCTGCTGCGTGCGCGTCCTCTGCCCGCGTCAAGCCACAGATCTTTACTCGGGTTCGCACCGGCTCTTCTCCGGTTGGAATGGCTGAACACGGGGAAAGCTTGGCAAACCCCAACCAGTCTCATAACGGACATGGGACAGGTAGAGTCCAGCTGCGGGAAATGTCGGTGCAGCTAGCCGACGATCCCGGGCGCTGGTCAGGTTTTCGAGCCACTCGGGCGGGTGCTCCCCCTTGCCCACGTACACCAGGCTGCCGACGATGTTGCGTACCATATGGTGAAGGAAGGCATTTGCGGTGAAATCGAACAGCACGTACGGCCCGTTAGTCCTAACCTCGGCGTGCTTCAGGACGCGCACAGGACTCTTTGCCTGGCATTCGGAGGAACGGAAGCTCGAAAAATCGTGCTCGCCGAGGAGAAACTGCGCCGCTCGTTGCATCGTATCTATCGTGAGCGGAAGGTGAAACCATCCGACCAAGCCAGATAGCAGCGCTGGCCGGACCGGGTGGTTGTATAGCACGTAGCGATAGGTTCGCGAAATCGCCGAGTAACGCGCGTGGAAATCTTCTGGCACGGGAGATGCCCATTCCACCGCGATCGCGTTCGAGAGGAGCGAGTTCACGCCCCGTACCCAGGCCGATACCGGCCGCGCCGCTTTCGTTTCGAAGTGCGCCACCTGACCTGCAGCGTGTACGCCTGCGTCCGTTCGGCCTGCGCCCGACAGCACAATCCGCTCTCCCGCGATTTCCGTCAGCGCACGTTCAAGGTGATCCTGCACGGTATTGCGGGAAGGCTGCGATTGCCACCCTTCAAAGTCAACACCTCGATACGCGATACCGATCGCAATCTTCACGGGCATCTTCCAGAAACGAAAATCGGCGCACTCGGCGCCGACTGTCGAAGGCGGATTCGGGCAAGCTCAGCCGATCGCCTGCAACATGGTTTGGGCCTTCTGTTGCTGCGCTGAGTCGCCTTCCTTCATCACTTCCTTCAGCAGCTCGCGAGCGCCATCCTTGTCGCCCATTTCCTCGTACGCCTTGGCCAAGTCGAGTTTCGTGGCGACTTCCTGCCATCGAGCGTCCGGAGCGGTACCAGCGGAGCCGTTGCCACCTCCAGGCGCACCGAGATCCAGGCTGATCGACGCCAAGTCCACGGCAGGCGCCTGGAAGGATTCCGCTTTGCCGCCGTCATCCCCTGGTGTCGGCCCGAGATTGAAGTCAATGCTGCCGAAATCGATGGCCGGAGGTGCCGCTGCCGACAGCGGGGCGGCCGGTTGGCCCGGCTTGTCACCCATCGGCAGGTCGAAGTCAATGCTGATCGCCGTGTCGCTCGCGGCGGGCTCCCCTGGCGCCGGTTCCCCGAATCCTGATCCCACCTTTGATGTTCCCAAGCCCAGATCGAAATCCAGCCCAGCTGGCTCGGAGTCCGAAGACGACCCCCCAGCGTCCAGATTGAAGTCCGGGGCCATGGCCGGCGCGCTCGTGGCGGTACCGATGTCGAAGTCTATATTTAGCCGAGACTCCGCCTGCGTTGCAGGCTCCGGTTGTGAAGCGCGGAAGGCGGCAAACTGTGCGGTTTCGCTGAACACCTGAGCGGTTGGTCCCGGCTTGCCGCCATAGAGCGTATTTGTCGGATCAATGGAAAGCCCGAGCCCGGCAACCTTTGCCCACTCCGGTCCTTCCCCGCCGGTAGCCGCGCGGAGTTCATTGGCCGACTTTTCGAATAGGTTCGTGTCCTTGCGATTCGCGTAGATTTCGAGGAGCTTGACCCGGATTGCCTGTCGACTGGAGTCTTTCGTCAGGGCTTCCTTCAAGATCTCCTCAGCCTGGGCGTCACGGCCATAAGCCATATACACGTCGGCTTCGGCGATCGGGTCGATTTCTTCAGTATCGACTTTGGCCACTCCGCTTTGGCTGAAATCGCTCTGGAACGAGCTGGATCCGGTGTCCACGTTCCGGCCGCCGGCCGCCCCGAGTACGGAGTCGGCGTCAGAAGGCGATACGCTCATCACGCTGCTCTCGAACTGCGTGCTGCGCTTCCTGCGCCAGGCGTACGCAGCATAACCTGCGAGAAGCAGCACGGCTCCGCCCGCGCCGCCCAGCGCCACGGGATTGTCTAGGAGTTCGTCCACGAAGCTTGGCTCCGGCAGGGCGGCGGCCGGGGCTTTTGCCGCACCCGATTTCGTCGGTACGGGTGCCTTGGCAACAGTCTCCGCCTTGCCTGGCTCCGCCGCCTTAGGCAATTCCGGGGAGGCCTTGGGCGCATCCGGCGCCTTGGCAGCCTCGGGCACAGGAGACACCTGCGGTGCCTTGGCCGCTTCAGCAGTCTTTACGGGTTCGGGCGCTTTGACCGGTTGTTCCGCCCTGGATACTTCCACCGGCTTCGTGGTCTCGGCCTTCGCCGGCAGCGGCGCCTTTGCGGGTTCTGCTGCTTTTGCTGCAGGGGTAGTCTTGGCCGGCTCGACTGCCTGGGGGGCCTTCGCCGCTTCCTCGGGCTGCTTGCCTGCTGCCTGCTGCTGCAATTGTGCCCCGGCCTGACTTCTGATCTGCGAGAGCTTCTGCAAGTCCTGAAGGTTTTTTTCGAGCAACGCGATGCGCTCGCTTGCCTCCCTTAGCGCATTATCCTTTGCGGCCAGATCATCGGCGGTCGCAACCGACCCCGCTGCGGCCTTGGTCCCGCGCTTTGCGTCATCTGCACCGGACAGCCGCAATTGGTCTCTGGGGGCATCCTTCGGCGTCGGCCCATCCGCCTTCGGAACGCCGATCTGCCCGGAGGCCTGACGACTGCCTTCCTGAGGACCCGGAGCCGCCGCCACCGCACCGCCAAGCCTGCGCTTGTAATCGTTGAAGTCGGCGAACTGGGCGCTGACGACTCGGCGTGCATCCGCTGCCGCCACCGAAGTGGAGGCATCCCTATCGGGAATATTCAGAATCTTGCCGGCGCGCAGCCGGTTCATATTGTCACCGACGAACGCATCCGGATTCGCGCGGAACATTGCCACCAGCATCTGCTGCAGGGAAGCGCCTTCGATCTTGTTACCTAACACGATCTTCGAAAGCGTATCTCCGCGCCTCACCTCGTAGGCATGCGAAACACCCGGTTCCTGGATCAACTCCGAAGCTGGGGCTTGCGCGGGAGGCGCCGAATCGACCTGAACCGATGCTCCGGACGATGCCTCGCCCGCCTGGGACGGGGTGACCTCGGGGCCAGACGTGGCGTCTACCACTATGGTCGGCTCCGACGACACGAGTTCTCCCGCCTGCCCTGGAACTGGCGCATCTGCCGGGACGGACTGGGTCGCCTGGGCTGTCTCCGGCAGCGCTTGGGCAAGTGCTGGGGCTACAGGTTCCGCCGCTGCAACCTGCACAGATGCACTTGAATCGCCGAGCGTCTCCGGGCCCGCCGCAGCTACCAGGGGCAGCGCCTCCACCTGTGCGCCCTGAATGGCGGATGCAGGTCGGGCCTTGGAAGGTCCTGCATATTCCGGAGGATCGAGGAGGAAGGTGTACTCGCGGACGAGACGGCCGTTTGACCAATTCAACTCGACCAGCATGTCGATGAACGGCTCGTTCATCGGCTGCGTCGAGGTGAGCGTCATGACAAACTGTCCACCACTGCGACGTTCCACTGCGAACTTCACCGACAGGAGCGCCGGGTTGAGCTCAATGCTTGACTGGCGGAATGTCTCGCCCGATGCCAGTCGCGCAGCGAGACTATCGCCCTCGCCGCGCTGCAGGGACACGATCTCGATCTCTGCCCTTAGCGGCTGCCCAAGCGCCGACAGGACGGAGATCTTCCCGAGCCCTGCCGCAAAGGCGAGCGATGGTGGCAACAGGCTTGCCACCGCAACCATCCAAATTCTTGAGGCAAACTTGCCCACGTGCCACCCTGACAGCCCAAAGTGGAAACAATTTAACATACCATCATGGCCTTAGCCTTGCAAGCTAAACTTTCACCTCGAAAACAGTCTCAAGTAACTATTTTCCAAGCAGTTTGTGTCTTATTCTCTCTAGCAGGCCTTAAGGCGGCTAAAAAACGAAGGTCCTGGGGATCTCTGCGCCTTTAGTGCTGCTGCAGGAGGATCTTCAGCATTCTCCGCAAGGGCTCTGCCGCCCCCCAAAGCAGCTGGTCTCCCACCGTGAACGCAGCCAGGTAGCTGCCGGTCTTGTCCAGAGAAAGCTTGCGGAGCCGTCCGATCGGTATCTGCAGGGTGCCGCTGACGGCAGCCGGCGTGAGTTCCCGCAGCGTCGCTTCGCGCTCGTTGGGCACCACTCTCACCCAGTCGTTAGCCTTCGCGAGCATGTCTTCAATCTCGTCAAGCGGCACGTCGTGCCTGAGTTTAACGGTCAGTGCCTGACTGTGGCAGCGCATGGCCCCGACGCGAACACACACTCCGTCGACCGGAATCTGCGCAGCACCGCGACCGAGAATCTTGTTCACCTCGACCTGGCCTTTCCACTCCTCGCGGCTCTGTCCATTGCCGAGATCCTTGTCGATCCAGGGCAGGAGGCTCCCGGCAAGCGGAAATCCGAAGTGCTCGGCTGGCAGTGCTTCATTGCGCAGCGCCGCAGTCAGCAAGTTGTCCACTTCCAGGATCGCCGACGCGGCATCATTCATCTGCGGCGCCACGGCCATGTAGGCAAACCCCATTTGCTTCATCAACTCGCGCATGTGCTCGGCGCCTGCCCCGGACGCTGCCTGGTAAGTCATCGCGGTTATCCATTCGACCAGGTCCGCCTTGAAGAGTCCGTGCATTCCCATCAGCATGAGGCTCACGGTGCAATTGCCGCCGATGAAATTGCGCACGCCCCGGGTCAGCGCGGCCTCGATGACTCCCCTGTTGACCGGATCGAGAACGATCTCCGCGTCATCACGCATTCGCAGCGCGGATGCAGCGTCGATCCAGTAACCCTTCCATCCCGATGCCCGGAGCGCAGGGAATACTTCGTTGGTGTAGTCGCCTCCCTGGCAGGAAATGATGATATCCATCGCCGAGAGTTCCACCACGCTTCTTGCGTCCTTGAGCGCGGCGGTCTCCTTGCCAATGAAGGGCCCAATTGCTCCGACCTGGGATGTCGAGAAAAAAACCGGCGCGATCGACGCGAAGTCGCGCTCGGCGTGCATGCGCTGCATGAGCACCGAACCGACCATTCCCCGCCAGCCAACGAATCCGACTCGCTGCATCACGCCACTCTCTGGAAAGTCCAGATTCCTATGCTAACGCATCGCTTCGCCAAAAAGTTGCGGCGCATCAATGCAGCGCCGCCACGACAGCATCGCCCATCTCGCGGGTCCCTACCCTGACAGTCCCGGGCCGATGAATGTCCGGGGTCCGGTACCCCTGAGCCAGGACCTTCCTCACCGCCGCATCGACGCGCGACGCGGCCCCCTCCAGGTCCAGGCTGAAACGCAGCATCATGGCCGCAGAGAGTATCGTGGCCAGCGGATTGGCTAGATTCCTTCCTGCAAGGTCCGGCGCTGAACCGTGGATGGGTTCGTACAGCCCTTTGCCTGCTTCGTCCAAGGAGGCAGAAGGCAGCATGCCGATCGAGCCCGTCAACATCGATGCTTCGTCCGAAAGGATGTCGCCGAACATGTTTCCCGTAACAATCACGTCGAACTGCTTGGGCGCCCGGATGAGCTGCATCGCCGCGTTGTCGACGTACATATGCGAGAGCTCCACGGCTGCGTATTCCTTGCCGACCTCGGTGACAACCTCACGCCATAGCTGGGAGGTCTCGAGCACGTTGGCCTTGTCGACTGAGCACAGCTTCCTCGAGCGCTTCAGCGCCGCGCGGAATCCAGCATGCGCGATTCGCCGAATTTCGTATTCCGCGTAGCGCATCGTATCGAAGCCTTCCCGCCCGCCTCCGGACGAGGTCCGAATTCCGCGCGGCTCGCCGAAGTAGATGTCTCCGGTCAACTCACGCAGGATGAGGATATCAAGCCCGGCCACCACTTCGGGCTTCACCGTGGAGGCATCTGCCAATTCCGGAAAGACGGTCGCAGGCCGGAAATTGGCAAACAGACCCAGTTCCTTGCGTAACTTGAGCAGCGCCTGCTCCGGACGCTTCGCGCGCGGCAGCGTGTCATAACGCGGGCCGCCCACGGCACCGAAGAGGATCGCATCCGACCGCCGTGCAAGATCGAGGGTCGAGGCCGGAAGGGGGTCTCCCGACGCATCGAACGCGGCGCCCCCGACGTCGGCACGTTCCATTTCGAGGGAGACGCCATCACCGCGAAGCGCCTCCAGCACCTTGACAGCCTCGGCGACGATCTCCGGGCCGATGCCGTCTCCGGGAAGAACCGCAATTTTCATGGCCTGGTTACCCCCGATGTCAACGGCGCGCTGGAAACCGCTGCACAGTGCAAACGGGCAATGTCGCAGAAAACGTGCGCATCCGGAGGCTAGGGGAAAGAACCGGTTAGGAAAACAGCCACGGCTGTTCGGCACGGCGACGCTCCTCGAACGCCAGGATCTTGTCCCGGTGCCGAAGAGTCAGCCCAATGTCGTCGAGTCCGTTGACGAGACAGTACTTGCGGAAGGGATCGATTTCGAAACGCATGATTTTGGCACCCTCCACCGTAGCCACCGTCTGTTTTTCGAGATCGATGACCAGCCGGAACCCCGGAAAGGCCGCAACATCGTGGAATAACCGGTCCACTTCCGATTCCGCGAGAACCACCGGCAGCAGACCGTTCTTGCAGCAATTGTTGAAGAATATGTCCGCGTACGACGGCGCGACGATCGCGCGAAAACCGTACTCGGCGAGGGCCCAGGGAGCGTGCTCGCGCGAACTTCCGCAGCCGAAGTTCTTACGGGCGAGCAGGATCGTGGCCTCCTTGTAGCGCGGCTGGTTCAGCACGAAATCGGTGTTGAGCGGCCGGCGTTCACGCTCGCCGTCCGGCCCCGCTGACCCCACGAAGCGCCAGGCGTCGAACAGATTCGGCCCGAATCCCGTGCGTCGGATCGAGCGGAGAAATCGCTGCGGGATGATCTGGTCGGTGTCGACGTTGGCCCTGTCAAGCGGCGCGACCAGTCCGTTCAGCATGTTGAATTTTTCCATCACTTCCTCGCCTTCTGTTCGATCTTGCCGCCGGGTTTCTCCACATCCCTGCCGAATCCGGTCACCGTCTGGCAGACAGCCACGATCGCAACCAGCACGCATGGCGGCAAGACGCAGTGCGCGAGCTCTCTCACTTCCACTCACGCACGTCGACGAAATGCCCCGCGATCGCCGCAGCGGCGGCCATTTCGGGGCTGACCAGATGGGTTCTCCCGCCGGCGCCCTGACGCCCCTCGAAGTTGCGATTCGAGGTCGCAGCGCAGCGCTCCCCCGGCTCGAGACGGTCGGCATTCATGGCCAGGCACATGGAGCAGCCGGGCTCGCGCCATTCGAAGCCGGCGTCCTTGAATACGCGATCGAGGCCCTCGCTTTCCGCCTGAGCCTTCACCAGGCCGGATCCCGGGACTACCATAGCGAGCCTGATATTCGAGGCAATACGCCGCCCGCGGACTGTCGCTGCGGCTGCGCGGAGATCCTCGATTCGCGAATTGGTGCACGAGCCGATGAACACCTTGTCGATGCGAATATCGGTCATCAGCGTGTTCGGCTTCAGACCCATGTAGACGAGCGCCCTCTCCATGCCTTCGCGGCGGGCGGAGTCCTTTTCCTTGTCGGGATCGGGGACCCGCTCGTCCACTGTGACCACCATCTCGGGGGAAGTCCCCCAGGTCACCTGGGGCTTCACCGTCCGCGCGTCAATCGTCACTTCCCGGTCGAATTTCGCATCGGGATCGCTTCTCAGCGTGCGCCAAGTCGCCGCGGCGCGATCCCACAATTCCCCACGCGGCGCAAACGGCCTTCCCTTCAGGTATCCGATGGTCACGTCGTCGGCCGCGATCATGCCGGCGCGGGCCCCGGCCTCGATCGACATGTTGCACAGGGTCATGCGGCCTTCCATGGAAAGCGAGCGCACCGTGCCACCGGCGTACTCGATCGTGCATCCGGTGCCTCCGGCTATGCCAATTCTGCCGATAAAGGCCAGTGCCAGGTCCTTCGCCGTGACGCCGCGCGGCAGGGGACCCTCAATCCGCACCATCATGTTCTTCATTTTCTTGGCGAGCAGGCACTGCGTGGCGAGCACGTGCTCGACTTCCGACGTGCCGATCCCGAATGCAAGGCAGGCGAACGCCCCGTGTGTGCTGGTGTGGGAGTCGCCGCACACTACCGTCATTCCCGGCAGCGTCGCGCCCTGCTCGGGTCCGATCACGTGCACGATCCCCTGGCGCCTGTCGTTCATCCTGAATTCGACGATGCCGTGTTCCTCGCAATTATGATCGAGCGTTTCAACCTGCAACCGCGACACCGGGTCGGCGATTCCGCTGCGGCGATCGGTGGTGGGAACGTTATGGTCCGCCACTGCCAGGTTGGCGGCGACGCGCCAGGGCTTGCGCGCGGCGAGTTTGAGACCATCGAACGCCTGGGGACTGGTCACCTCGTGCAGCAGGTGCCGGTCGATGTAGAGCAGCGTCGTGCCATCGTCTTCGACGTGCACGGTGTGAGCGTCCCAGAGCTTGTCGTAAAGTGTTCTTGCGCCCATGTGTTTCTGGATCCCGCGGATCGGAGCAGTCGAAAATTATACCAATCGCCGTTGCTCCTGAGGGACCGAATGCCCGGAGAGAGCGGTTGCGGGGGATCGCGTGCTTCGATGAGAACAACTGCCGGAAATTCACGGCGGACGGTGGCTATAATGAACCGGCAACGGTGCGAGGCAGCGCTCGCAGCTAAGGCGCTCCCTCGATGCCAGCCATACGGATGGACACACCATTAGAAGAAGGGCAGGCATGGGCAAACCGCGGCTTGGCGTTCCTACCGCATCCAGGAACAAGCAGGGCAAGCACGGGCCTCGCGGGAAAGCCCCGGTTTCGCGCAGCGCGGCCCGGCCCAAGGCGGCGCCGCGCGGGCGCCGCGGGTCGGAACTTGCCCTGCACGCGAGCGAGGAGCGCTTTCGCGTAACCTTCAACCAGGCGGCGGTGGGCCTTGCGCACGTGGGACCGGATGGACGCTACCTGCTCGTCAACAGGAAACTCTGCGACATCCTCGGTTATTCCGAGGAAGAACTCCTGCAAAAGACCGTCTGGGACGTTTCGCATCCGCAGGATCGCGACGCTGCAACCTCCGCGAGAATGCGCCTCTTCGACAGGGAAATCGACACCTTTTCCGTGGAGAAGCGCTACCTGCGCAAGGATGGCCGGGCGGTATGGGTCAACCTGACCGTGTCCCAGGTACGCAGCGCTTCGGGGGCTGCCAAGTACGACGTGGCCGCCTACGAGGACATCACCCAGAGAAAATC
>Ga0137463_1000380_pt1 | contig 15734 bp, 10 predicted proteins | sample EasRivERMGT800_2_FD_102333 | JGI IMG/M metagenome (GOLD analysis project Ga0137463, IMG submission 102333) | Soil microbial communities from meander-bound floodplain in the East River, Colorado, USA - East River MetaG ERMGT800_2 | ecosystem: Environmental > Terrestrial > Soil > Floodplain ...
CCGTCGGTGGCGGGAGTATGCGACGCGTAGCCATGCTGCGCGATCATGCCGCCGTAGTTGGCCTCGCGGCTCGTGGTGTGGATGCCGGTCTTCCAGATCTCACTTCCGGTCTTGCGATCGAGACAGACGAGGTGGCGAACGAGGTTTTTCTGATCGCCTCCGCCCTCGGCGGTTCCGTAGCCGCTGTAACAGGTCAGATAGACCCGATCTTTGACAATGATCGGGCTCGACGAACCCAAACCAGGCAGCCGGACTTTCCAGAGCAGGTTGTTCTGCAGGTCCCAATGGTCAGGGAGCGCCGTATCACTGCTGACGCTTCCACCCGAATCTCCACGAAATTGGGGCCAATTCTCGCCGCGAGCCAAGGCAGGACCGAGGGCAACGAGAGCGGCAACCAGAACGAGACGTTTCATGAAAGGTGCTCCGGAAAGAATGAAACCCGAGAACTGAACACCGCCGGCGCCCTGGAGTTTCGGCCGTTCGGGTCGGTCCGGCAGGAAATGCCAGTGCAGCCGGAACCTGGCAGTTGCAGCTTCATTCGCCGCAGGCAACAATCTGCGACGGTTTCCCACCTCGAGACCAGGTCACCCCCAAGGCGCCGCATGACGTTCCGCTCCGCTTGCCGCATCAGCCTGCTCTCCATTCTCGGCGCAGCGGCTGGATTACCCCAGCTCGTGTCCGGTGCTGACGAACAGAATCAATCGAGCGCGATCGAGCGCTATCCGCTGGGGTTGTCGCTGAAACTGCTCGAACGGGATTTAACGAGCAAGGAGTATGCCGACGTCCTCGAGACGATGATCCCGACCGACCTGGCAGCCGAGTGGAAGCGCGTTGGCACGGCCGACAACCACGAGGCGTTCCTGGAGGAGCACGGAGGCCAGGCCAAAGTCCTCGCCGACGCTCAACTGAAGCTGGCGTGGGAACGGCGAGTCAGGATCGCCGACGGGTATCTGGACCTGATGCGAGCCGCCTACAAGAAGCGCGGGCTCACCGCTCCGTTCGACAAGGGAGAGAAAATCGACTTGCTGGCCGCCGGCGCGGCCGCCGGGAAAGCGGCCGATCTGCCGGCCGTCAGTGTGCGGGTGGTGATGCCGGCACCGGGGGCCGAACGACAATGGCCGCGGCTGCGCGGCCCGACCGGACAGGGGACGGCCCTCGACATCGATTTCCCGCTCAGCTGGGGCGACACCGAAAACATCGCCTGGAAGAGTGAAATTCCCGGGAGGGGCAACGGTTCGCCGGTGATCTGGAACAACCGGATTTTTGTCACCTCGGCGACCGAAGACGGCCAGGAACGCTGGCTGTTGTGTTACGACCGGGATCAGGGAACCTTGCTCTGGAAACAGCCGGCGCCCAACGCGGCGACGCAGGAAAAACTCTACTGGAAAAACAGCTATGCGTCGTCGACGCCGGTGACCGATGGCGAGCGCGTGATTGCGTTCTTCGGGAACGCTGGCCTGGTCTGCTTCGATTTTTCGGGGAAGCAGCTGTGGCACGAGGATCTGGGATCGTTCGTCACGATGCACGGCCCGGGGACGAGCCCGGTGCTCTACAAAGATAAAATCTTTCTGGCGCAGGACCAGAATCAGGGAGAATCGGTCTTTGCCGCGTACGACAAACAGACCGGCCGGCGCATCTGGCAGCGCCCGCGTCCGCCGGCCATGTGCTGGACGACGCCTGTCGTGCTGCGCGTCGGCGATCACGACGAGCTCGTGCAGAACGGTTCCTTGACCGTAATCGCATACGACCCGGAAACGGGGGAGCCGATCTGGTCAGTCGCCGGCAGCTCGCTCGAGTCGATTCCCATGCTGGTTGTCGGGGACGGAATGATCTATTCGACATCGGGACGGAACGGGCCGATCCTGGCGATTCGGCCGGGGGGCGAGGGGGATGTCACGGCGACACACGTGGCGTGGCAATTGCCGCGCGGGGGGCCGCACGTTCCATCTCCCGTTTTCTACGACGGCCGACTGTACCTGGTCAACGACACCGGGATTGCCACCTGCCTCGACGCGCGCACCGGCGAAACGCTCTGGCAGACGCGGCTGCGCGGCCGATTCTCGATGTCGCCCATCGAAGCCGGTGGGAAGTTGCTGCTGACCAGCGAGACCGGCACGACTTACGTTCTCGAAGCAGGCGCCGACTTCAAACTCCTCGCGACCAACGAACTGTCAGAGGACGTTCTGGCGACACCGGCAGTCATCGGCGGCAGAATCTACTTCCGCACGAAGTCGCACCTGCTGTGCGTCGGGAAGTAGGACCCGGGAAGTAGGGCCACGGCACCGGCAGTTACAGACCAAGCGCCTGGCGGTAGTAGGGGATGGTCTTCTTCAGCCCTTCTTCCAGCGGGACCTTCGGCGACCAGTTGAGGATGGCCTTGGCTTTGCTGATATCGGGGCAGCGCTGTTTCGGGTCGTCAGACGGCAGCGGCTCGTATTTGAGTGTCGATTTCGAACCGGTCAGCTTGAGGACGAGCTGAGCCAGTTCCAGCATCGTGAATTCCCCCGGGTTCCCCAGGTTGATCGGCCCGGTCGTCGTGTCCTGGTCCATCAGCCGGATGAAACCTTCGATCAGATCGTCGACGTAGCAGAACGAGCGGGTTTGCTTTCCTTCGCCGAAGATCGTCAGCGGCTTGCCCTCGAGCGCCTGCGTGATGAAATTCGAGACGACGCGCCCGTCGCGCGGATCCATATGCGGACCGTACGTGTTGAAGATGCGGGCAATGCGAATTTCCACTTTGTGCGACTGGTGATAATTCATGCACAACGACTCGGCGACCCGCTTTCCTTCGTCGTAGCAGCTCCGCGAGCCGATCGGATTGACGTGTCCCCAATACTCTTCTTTCTGGGGGTGCACCTCGGGATCGCCGTAAACTTCGGAAGTCGAAGCTTGAAAAATCCGCGCGCGGCAGCGTTTGGCGAGCCCCAGCATGTTGACCATCCCCACTGTCGACGTCTTGATCGTCTTGATGGCGTTGTACTGATAGTGCGGCGGGGAGGCCGGGCAGGCCAGGTTGTAGATCTGATCGGCTTCGAGAAACAGCGGATGCACGATGTCGTGCCGAACCACCTCGAAGTTAGGATTCGGCAGCAGGTGAGAGATGTTGGCCTTCCGGCCGGTGAAGAAATTATCGACGCAGATGACTTCATCGCCGCGCGCCAAGAGCCGCGCGCACAGGTGACTTCCCAGAAAACCCGCCCCGCCCGAAACGAGAATGACCGCCATGTGATTCCTCGGGAGAACTCGCTCTGAAATGCCGGAAACGCTACGATACGGCCGGGCTGCTCGCCCGTCGGCCAGTGAGACACTGTTCTAGCCGATTTCCTGAAATCGCACCACGTCTTCCAAGGGAATCTTATGCGGTGCCTGACCCAGGGCGAGAAGCTGACGTACGTCAAAACCAAGATCATCGCCACCGTGGGGCCGGCCAGCAGTTCGCTGGAAACACTCACCGAGCTGGTCCTGGCGGGGGCCGATGTCTTTCGCCTGAATTTCGCCCACGGCACGCACGACTGGCTGGCGGGGATCATCGCGACGATTCGCAAGATTTCGCGAGACCTCGATCAGCCGATCGGCATCCTGGGAGACCTCGCCGGCCCCAAAATCCGCCTCGAAGAACTCCCCGGCGGCGTGATTCATTGCCGCGCCGGCGAAAAATACGAATTCGTCCGCACCGCCGATCCGGCCCGACCCGACCGGTTGACGTGCACCTACGAAAAACTGGTCGATGAATTGAAGCCCGACGACCGCGTGCTCCTGGCCGACGGCACCGTCTCGATGCGGGTGGTTGAAAAATACGCCAGCGAAGGGCGGGTGGTCTGCTCGGTCGAACAACCGGGAGACATTCGCAGCCGCCAGGGCCTCAACCTGCCGGGAGTCGAACTGAGCACTCCCAGCCTCACCGAGAAGGACCATGCCGACCTGGTCTGGGCGATCGCCAACGGCATCGACTTCATCGGACTGTCGTTCGTGCGCAGCGCCGGCGATATTACGCAGCTCAAGGCGGCGATTGCCAAATTGAAGCCGGCGCACCAGCCTCAGGTCGTCGCCAAGATCGAGAAAATGGAAGCGATCAATCAGCTCGACCAGATTCTGGAAGTCACCGACATCGTCATGGTGGCCCGCGGCGACCTGGGGGTCGAAGTCGACCTGGCGCTGGTCCCCATTTTTCAGAAGCGGATCATCCGCCAGTGCAATCTGCACCGCATCCCGGTCATCACGGCCACGCAGATGCTCGACAGCATGACGCACAACAGCCGGCCCACGCGGGCCGAGGCGGCCGACGTGGCCAATGCCGTGCTCGACGGCAGCGATGCGGTGATGCTCTCGGGTGAAACTGCCGCCGGCGAGTTCCCCGCCCAGGCGGTGGCCACGATGAGCCGCATCGCCCACGAAGCCGAACGGATCCTGCATCCCCATCGGCAGGTCGATTTGCACAGCCAGCCGCGCTCGCGCGCGCTGGCGGTGACCGAGGCTGTCACGCTCGGCGCCTCGCGCGCTGCCGACCACCTGGAGGCCGATCTGGTGGTCGTGGCCACGCGGGGAGGCAAAACGGCGATGGCCATGTCGCGTCAGCGGAGCCATACGCCGATTCTCGGCGTCAGCGACAGTCCCGAAACAGCCCGCCGCATGTGTCTGTATTGGGGCGTGACTCCTCTGCAATCCGACCGGGTCGACTCGCCCGTTCAGGACCTGCTCAAATTCATCGTGGACTGGTGCCTCGAACACCAGATTCTGCAATCGGGCAACAAACTCGTGCTCGTCACCAGCACGAACTGGTCGGCAAAAGGCCACGACCTGATGCTGGTGCACGCGATTCCGTGAGGCGGACGGGAATCGCCCGCAAGCCGTTTACGGACGGGGTGGCGTTTCTCGGCGGAGCGTTCCGGCTTCCAGCTCTTTGACCACTTCGGCGATCAGCGCCGGGTCCTTTGCCGTGAGCAGGTGTTCGACGCGCTTTTGCGGCACCTTGAGGCGCAGCATCGTCTCGCGCGCCTGCTCCCAGAGTTTGTCTCGCTTCTTGCCTTCCGACAGGTAAAGATTCGTGACGAGCTCAGCCAGTCGCTGTTCGTCAACCTGTTCGCGGTTGTCGTAGAACCGGCGAATGACTTTCTTCTGATATTCGCTGTGGTCAGCCATGTCGAGAAATGTACCGGGAGAATCGATTCTGGGCAATCCCACGCTGCGCGGGCCTTCGCGGCAGATCTCAAAGAGCCTGCGAGCATTATCGGCGCGATTGCAGTCGATCGAACGCCACTGCGCCGAAGCAGCCGGCTTCAGGCGGCCAGTCGCGGGAATTGCAGGATCTGCGACTCCTCAGCGCCAGCCTGATCGACGGGATCCTGCTCTCCGCTGAGAATTCGGTTCGCATAAACCGCCTGGAGAAAATCAGGAAATGTTCGCCAATCGCCCGGGCGTTCATTCCAACTGCGCGCCAGCTTGAAGAAGAAGTTCATTTCGTACTTGGCCACGATCAGATCGCGAACCTGGCCGATCGGATCCAGATCGCGAGGCTCCCACTTCTGCGGGCAGAGCTGGTACACCGGATGGCTCCCCCCCTTTCCCGACGGGGGAACGTCGTACAAAACGGCCAGTTCGCCGGCCCGGTCGAGTTTGGTGGGATAGACGCGGCACGCCGAGGGACGCGATGCGTAATTACCGCAGTGCGAAACCCCCAGCGGCCGACCGGGTGCGGGGGGACCTTCCACGAGAAATCGACACTTTGTCGTTCCCGGAAACTGCCGGCTCTCGTCCTGCAGCAGGGAAATGACGTAGGGAATCTCGGGCGCATCGCGGAAGAAAAAATGGGGGGCGTATTTGAGGGCGATCGTCCCTTCAGGATCGGCCCAGCGGCAGGCGAAATCCCAGAACGAGAGTTTCTGGTCGGCGATGATCTGCTGAACGTCGGCGCCGGTGAGCGGGACGACATACGACCGGCAACACCCGGCATGGCACGTGGCGCATTGACTCATCGCTGCTTCCTGGCGGCACAATCCCCCCAGTCGTCATTATCGGCATTTCCGGTCGCCAGGACTCCCGAATCTGGCCCGCTTGCGGCAATCAAGCCTGAGAATCGCCGCTTCCGGTTGTTGCGCTTCTCGGACGTGTTTTCAGTAAACGGAATGAAGTGACCACGTTTTTCCTTGACAGCCGTATTTTTTGGGCATTCTAATGTTTGTAACGAAGAATGGAGTTGATCGGCTGGGCGAGATTTTCCTGATCACGCGGCCACTTCCGCCAGCTCACAGAATTCGCATTTTACCTAAGTTTCTGTCGGGGAGCGCTCATGCAGGGTTTGTCCGGGAATTGGAAGCAGTGGCTGCAGTCGAAATTCATGAGCAAGTCCGGGAGCCCGTCCCGCCGGCTGCGGAAGCGGGAGTCGGCGGCAATTGCGCCCGTTGCCGCTCAAGTCGAACAGCTTGAGTCGCGAGAATTGCTGACGGTGACTTTCCACGGCGGTGCCGTCATCTCGAACGTCGCAGCACAGAACATCTACCTGGGCTCAGACTGGGTAAACAGCCAGCCGCTCCACACGCAGGCAGGCCAGCTCGACACCTTCATGAAAACGATGGTCGCGAGCAAGTTCATGGATGGCATGACGGTGGCGGGTTACAACGTCTATCGCGGCACATTCACGCCCGGCGTTTTCAACGGCGCAGCACTCGATAAGACCAACGGAATTACCGACACCCAGCTTCACGCGATCATCCAGTCGATGATCAATTCCCATCAAGTGCTGGAGCCGAATGCCAATCGCCTCTATACCATCTACGTCGAGCCAGGAGTCGTCATCAACACCGGCTTTGGCAGCAGCGGGATCATCCAGGGGAATGGGACCGGGTTCCTGGGATACCACAACGAATTCACCGGCAAGACGTCTACAGGAACTCCGCTGGATATTCGCTATTCGATCATCGCGTATCCGACATTCCCCAACTTCCAGTACCTGACCCAGGGATTTACATCGATTTTTAATGACCTGACGAAAGTCACAGCACATGAGCTGGCGGAAGCGGTGACCGATCCCGATGCGTTTACGAAAAGCGTGGGCGGCTGGTACGACGACGTTCTCAGTGAAGTCGGTGACATTACGAACTTCGGGTTCAACCTGATGTTTCAGGGCTACCTGATTCAGGCAATTGCCGACAAGAACGACCTTCCCATCAGCGTTGCCGGCGTAACACAGCAATTGACAGCCCCGCAGGGTTTGTCGCTGTCGAAATTGACGGCCACGTCGGCGAAGCTGTCATGGACGACGGTGGGTGTTCTGGCGCAGGGATACCGGATTTTTGAAGTGAATAATGGCTCGCAGCTCACGCTACGGGCAACTCTCGGCACGGCCGCCACTTCCTTTAATCTGACGGGGCTGGTCCCCGGATCGACACACTCTTACGTGGTCCAGGCATTCAACGGCCCCTCCGGTGTCAATTCGAAAGTGATCACCGGAATCGCGCCATTCAGCCCGACGGTGACCGTCAGCGCCGTGACAGCTCAGGCGGCGGCAAGCCAGCCACAGTCCACATCCTCCAGCCAGCCGCTGCCCGTCACGACGTCCGTAATGGTCGGTGGACTTGAAAGTTCACGAAAGATCCCGGCGTCCTTGGCAACACGCAGCACGTCCACCACATTCGTTCCCGGGACGCTGGAGTTTGCCAACTGAGAGCCGCGACTGACGGTTATTGCGGCCGAACTGGCGGGGCAATTCCGTTCATGAATGTCCAGCCGTACGGCATGTCGTCAGGACCAGCGCCCGGTCGGAAGACCCCGTTGGCATCGAAGAATGGGTTGGTGTAAGGAGCATTGTCGACGAAGAACCCGGCACTGACCACGTCGGCCAGCGTCGTCGAACCACCATTCGAGGCGTCGAGCAGGCGAAACGTGCTCTGTCCCATTCCCGGATAGCGGAAGAACGGTGCAAGCTGCGGAGTGAATGGCGGGAGAATTCCCAGGAAGCGCCCGGCCAGGCGTTCGGCATTGCGGGCCCGGCCGCCGGTGGTAAACGGGCCGTTGGGATCGGGCAGTGTCCGACCGTTGGTCCGTGATTTGAAGTCCGGTTCGGCATTGTTGTAGAACGCCCCGTTGCTGTTCGCAACACCATTGGGATCGTTCCCCACGTTCAGGCCGGTCGAATCAAACGTGTTGTTGTGGAACGACAGGTCCAGGCGGGACAGTGGATCCGACCGGTAACTCGTTACGACAAAGACCGTGTCGCTCCAAGTACCTGCGGTCGTACCCGGATCGACTGTGGACACGAATGAAGAGAACGAAATATCGTCGCCCAGGTTCCCGTGGAACGTGTTGTTCGTCACCGTCGCGCCGATACCGCCCAATCCTTCGCTGAAGAACCCGCCATCGAAGTTCGGCCCGAAGCCACCGTCGCTCGTGCCGACCCGCACGACGAGGCCCGTCGCGTTGGCCGTGCTCAGAATGCCGTTCCCTTCGATGTCGTTATTATTCACCGTCAGGAACATGCGGGGCGTGCGGAGAATCGATCCGTCGGCATTCATGAGCTGCGATGCCAGGACGTCTGCCGACTGGGTCGCTGACGACGTATTGACGACGTAGATACCTTCCAGCAGGTTGCTCTTGATGTTGTTGCTTTCGATATCGACCGTCAGGTCCCCATTAACCCGATTCAGGATATTGATGCCGCGGCCCGCGTTGCCGCGGATCGTGTTATTGCTGATCGTCACATTGTAGGGGCCGACCTCTGCGCCGACGCCCGTGTCGACGATCTGGATCCCGTCGCCGCCATCCGCGACGAAGCTGAGCGTGCCGTTGTTCGTGATGACGTTGTTGTCGATCGTAAAGGTGTTAATCGTCGCGGCGTGCACGTAGATGCCGCCCAACGCGTTCGAATCAATCAGGTTGAAGCCCACCTGGACGGCCCCGGCACCCAGCATCAGGATACCATGGCCACCGTTGTCCTGAATGATGTTGCCATCGGCGCCGGTAGTCGTCGACCCGATGATCAGGTTCCCCAGAAATGTGCCGCTGGCGGCAGCAAGCTGAATACCGTCAGATCCGTTGAGCGTGATCTCGTTGCGCGCCCAGGTGCCGCTGACACCACGCACGTCGCCGCCCGAATTGACGAGTTCGGTGGTCTGGATGCCGATAAATGTATTCTGGCTGATGAGGTTGTCATGAATATCGACGTTCATTTGAGCGTCGGCCTCGACATGCAGCAGGATGCCGTTCAGGGCGTTCGTCGTAATGATGTTGTTCTGGACGATGAACCCATTGACGATGCTGTCGAAACTGTTTTCGGCATTGATCGTGACACCGTTGCCGGCATTGTTCTCGATCTGATTGTTATTGATGATGATTGGCGAGATCTGTCCCATTTGAGCGGTATTCGCGCGGGTGATGTTGATCCCGTCGTTGCCGTTATTGGCGATGATATTGCCCTTCAGCGCCGTACCGATCTGCAGGTTCTGGAAGGATGTGTTCTGGTCAGACAGGATGCGGATGCCGCCCCCGGCGTTGCCCAGAGAGGGGTTCGTCAAGCTGCCGATGATGTTGGCATCGATGACCCCGCCGGCAAACGAAGCCGTCGAGTTCGACGCGATGGTGGAGCCGGTCACGCGAATGTCGATTCCCTGGCCGAGGAAGGTTGTACTGACGGGACTCGCCGGCAGCGTTCCCTGAATCGTATTTCCGATAATGTTGGCGGTGCCGATTCCCTGATCAATCAACTGGAATGAAATGCCCGCGCCGTGGTTGTTCGTGATGATGTTGCCTTCCCGGTCGAACAGGCCGTTGCCGATGATCGAGGGGCCCAGGCTGGGGATTGCGAACCGATCTTCGCCGGGCTCGAGAATTCCGTCGCCGTTCGTATCCTGCGTGGCGTAACCGCCGACCGTCAGGGCGAACGATGTCGCGAACGCGCCCGTGCCCTTCGAGATCGCGGCGATCCCGAACCCGCCGTTGTTGCTGATCACGTTGTTCAAGAGCAGCGCCGAAACCTGGCTGTCGGTGCTGGTGAACAGCACGCCGTTTGCCCCGTTGGAATTGATCGTCGAATTGTTATTGAGGAGCGTCGTATTCAGGCTCGAATTGTTGAGCGTCGTGAAGCTCAGCCCGTTCAGATGGTTGCCGTCGAACGTGCTGTGCGAGATGGCCAGCACGGCGTCAGACGCGTCAGAAGTGAACGAGAACCCGTTGCCGAAGAGCAGGACGGGGGGTGCCACGGTATTGTTGTCATTGGCCGTCACGTGGTCGAAGCTGCCGGTCATACTCGAGCGGGTGGCTCCGCTGGCGGCCAGCGAAATCGAGATACCGTCCTGGCGGTTACTGTTGGCGGTCACCAGTTCCATCGTCGGGTTGATTTCGGAGCCGGTCGCGTTGAGGACGATGCCGGTCAGGTTCAGGTTGGACTGGACGTTGACGACCGCCAAGTTCAGTGCCGGCGTATCGGTGTTGTCGATCCGAATGCCTTCGGCGTTGTTGCTGGTGAACGTCGAATCGGTAATCAGGCCGGTGCCGCTGGCGTTAAACAACTGGATGCCGGCGCCGATCGGCAAGGCCCCCAGGCTGTTCCCCGCGGATGTGACATGCACGTTGTTGATGTTGAAGTCAACAATGTTCGAGCCTGTAATCCCGTGCAGTGCCGGTGAAGGAATGTTAAATCCAGAAACTTCGTTGTGGCTGGCCAGCGTAACGGCGCTGCCCCCCGGGTTGATGTTGGTAATCGAAGGCAATGGTCCGGGCGTGAAACCGGGGAGCGTGAACGTCCCGACCGTGTCGGTGAACAGATGGGGGACCCCCTCACCCAGGAGCCGCTCCCAGTTGTTGAGAGTGATGCCCTGATCCATTTGCAGTGTCGTGGCGGTGCCGCGGTGGACGAAGACGATGTCGACGTTGCCCGGCGTGCTGGTCGGCAGGTGATTGAGAGGATGCTCAAAGCTTCCGTCGCCGCCAGGCGGGGCTGTGTTGTCAACGTGCAGAACGAAGATCGGAGTGCCGATCGGTCCGCCCGAGCCGCCTGTTCCGCCGGCCCGCAGGGCCACAATCGTATCGTTGAGGACGCTCTGGTCGACGGCGACGCGGTACTGACGTTCGACCTGCTGATAGAGCCGCGTCTGCATCGGAATCGGCCGGAAGAATTGCTGCGTCTGGCCCGAGCCGAGATAGATCGTGGCCGAGGCCACGACGTTCACACCGAACAGCCTGTCATTGCTGACGCCCACTGAGGCCCAGACGTCCTGGGTCACCAGGGCTTCCAGCCGTCCACGCACGCCATACACACCGCCCCCGCTTTCGGGGCCCTGGTAGTAGTAACCGCCGGCATAGGCCCGCAGACCGATGTCGCGAATTCCCGGCAGGGCGCCACCGACTTCGAAATCACCGCCGCGCAGACCGCTGTTGGTGATCGTCGTCTGGCCGACCCCGATGTTGTTCACGATGAAAACATTGTTGCCGTTGAGGAATTTGGCGGTCTGGTGAATGTTCTGGTTCGTGGGAATGTAGCAGTTGGCGCGGAAGTCGAGATAATTTCCCAGCGATTCGAAGCTGCCGCCGATCTGGTCGTATTTGTTGGCCCCGTTATTGTCATGGTCCCACCAGGCACTCCCGCCGATGATGCGCTGGGTTTCGGGGTTCAGCCAGCGGAAGCCCGTTCCCAGGTTCCCGGCAAAGCTCCCCGAGTTGTAGGTGACATAACCGCGGGGGTTCGCCCAGAGAATGAACTCATCAGGTTCGATCACGACCGGCTGGAACGCACCAAACGATTGAAAGCCGCGAAGGTAGCCGACGCCGTCACCGATGTAGGAATTTAACTGATAATTCCTATTGTCGAAGATGCTGCGCGTGTGGATGTCGTCAATCCCCGGCTCGGTCTCGTCGGGGTAGCCGTACATTGATTCCCGGCCCGACATCGGCGTTTGCTGCTGTGCGAAAGCCGGACCTGCGAACGCCCAAGAGAGCAACGTTGCCAGGCAGAGGCTCACTCTAGCCGTGTTCATGTACTGCTCCAACCGGATGCCAGGATAACAAGCGAGGGTTGATCAACTTCACAGGACATACGGAATGCGCGAACTGTGGCGAAACGAACTCTGTTCGCACTCGTATTGAATTTTCGGAAGAACGAAACCTTGCGGATCAGTGAAACTGGGAAAAATTGAGCGACTTTTCGGATTTTGCGGGCTGTAGGGGCGCCATCAGCGGGGGGAGGGCTTGCCAGGGCGGGATTCGATGGCAGTTTTACCGGCGGACTTGGATGAGGATGCCGGGGCAGCCGGGGATTGGCTGTCGCGGCTGGCTGCTTCGTACTTGTGATTCAAATAGCCGAGAATTGCGTCAGTGACGTCGTCCCGGCTTTGATGAAACATGATTGGCTGATTGAGCGACCGGGAAGCAACCTGCGACTCGGGGGCCGTGCTGGCTTCGCGGTCAAAATTGAGTACGAGCGTATAACCGTTTTGCTCACAATAGCGCGCCAGGGCGGCCTGAATATCCTGGTAGACGTCGAGGGTCGCCCGGGCGCCCTGCTTCTTCATTTCTCGTTCTGTCGTGGCCTTCAACGTCTTGAGGTATGTCTGGAGCCGCAGGACCTTGCGCTCGCGCTCGAGAAACTCGGGACTTTCCTGGTCGAGCGAACCCTCTTCGAGGGGCTTGGCCAGCTCCTTTCCCTGTCCGACGAGTTGCGTGATCTTGGCATTGCCCGCCTCGGCAGTCGCCTTGACGTCCTCCATCAGGTCTTCTGACTTCTTGTACTGTCGTAGAATCAGGCCCAGATCGATGACCGCGATCTTCATCGGAGGCACCGGCTTGACCGCGCGGGGAGCCGGATTGCCGCTTTGCCCGCGGACGTCCGGCAAACTGACGATCGCACAGCAAGTCGCTGCGAACACGCCGACTATGAGAAGCGGTCTTTTCACAGATCTTCAGCTCCACGATGCGCAGGGAATGCGATCAATTGCCTGCCCGATGCAAGCGCGCCGCGTTTGCGGCCAGGTTCGATGTTTTGAATTTGAGAGGGAGAGTAGAGGGGGGGGTATATGGCAGAGAATGCAAAACCCGTCAAGCCCGATTTCTGCGAAAGTTCGGCTGAATCGCCAGGCAGACGAAAAAAAGTTGCTATCAGCGCAGCCGGCACGATCGGACCACCCGACCGTCGAATTGCCCGCCGAATGCCGTCGGATCGGCAATCCCGGCCTATGCTTGATCAGAGCCCATCGATTTCACCGGATCTTCGCGATCGCGGTTTCGTCAGCGATCGAACCCTGAATTGGAGCAGCCCGCATGTCGGCAGACCCCTGGAGCCGGCCTACCCTGAGTGACCTCAGACGGATCCTCGAGAGCATTGAGCCCTCTGACGAATCGCACAACCGGGAGGCCGAACGGATCGAACTGTCGGTTCCGGCCGAACTCGTTACTCAGCGTGGCAATACGATCGCAGCGATGACCCGGGAAATCAGCCGCACCGGAATTGGCCTCGTCCATAAGGGGACAGTTTCCCCGGGGGACGTCCGCATCAAGCTGGCCAGCGATACGCGCGAATTCGAGTACAGCGTGAGGATTGAGTGGTGCCAGCCGTGTGAAGGGGGCATGTTCCTTTCCGGCGGCCGCTTTCTCGCGAAGCTGTCATAGAGCGTTCGCGCACCGGGCCTGTCACGGCGGGCCGGGTATGATTCGGGATCAGGCAATCGGCCCCCGGTGCAGTTCCGCATCGCGCCGGCAGGAATCAGCCGGTCTCCAAGATGCCACGCGACATCCCCTGCGACTTACCGGCCTGCGGCAGGACCCCCACCTCCGGTCTGGGTCGAATTCGAACCGCCGCCCGAGTTAAAGAAGCTGAACGTCTGCACGTCGGTCAGCGTCGAGAAGAACGGGGCCATTGTCAGCCGGACATACCGGCGATCGCCTGAAACAACCGCCATCGCCGTGCTCTGAATGCCTTCAGAGAGCACAGTAATCACCGGCTGATAGCCTGGCGCCGCGGCATTGCCCCGGGCACGTTGCCGATCCTCGACGAATCTGGCCCCGGCACGTTGCGATTCCCGCGAAGCGCCGACCAGCCGTTCTCGCCGATTGTTCCTGCCAGCGCCCCCCTGATCACGCGGAACGTCCAGCAGGGGAATCGCCGTCAATTCTTTCAGGCGCCCATGCTGCAGCGTGACCCGAACAACCTTGTCCTGGTCCGACAATTTGATCGTAAACTGGTCTTCAATCTCGCGGGATGAACCCTGATAACGAATGACTCGCAAAACCGCCCGCTTCCCGACGACGTCCCCCGAGATATGTCGCACCGTCGCCCGATAATCCCCTGACATCCCGCGCGGGCAAACGTACTTGTCGAAACAGTCCTTCTGGTCACCTCCGAAGCCATCGTGGATGAAGATGCCTCCCCCCATCGTGGCCGGGTTGTCTGCCGAACAGATTGCACCGGCTGGTTCTTCCACCAGCAGATCGAGATCGGCTTTCCCGCTCCAGCTCAATTCGATGACCAGGTCGCGCTTCAGCGACTCGGCAACGGCTCCGGCAAGCTGGTCGGCCGCATCGGAATTGCCGTTTTTGCGAAGGACGGATTCCAGATCGCGAGCCGTTGTTTCTGCGTCACGGTGCAGTTTCTCGTAATCTGTTCCCCAGGCCCGCTGCAAGATGCCCGACGCCGCCCAGGCGACCGCATCGGGGTTTTCGGCCTCGCGGGCCAGCTTCAATCCCATGGCGTAAGGTTCGAGCCGCAGGGGATCAACTTGCGATGCCTGCCGGTACATCGCCAGGGCCCGCTCTTTTGCGCCGAATCGAGTCAGGAAGGCGGCCGAGTAGAGGATGTTCGGAATGTTCACCGCACTGAAATCGACGGTCGAGAGCAGAACGCGCTCGATGTCTTCCCGCGGCTTGCCGGCCCGCTCCATTTCCAGAGCCAGAATCGTGTACATCCACGGCTGCGAGCGACCATGAATCAGCGCCGCGTTGATACAGGCGATGACGGCGTCAGTTCGCTTCGCCTTGTGCAACCGCAACACCAGATCGCAGACCGAACGCGCGTCGGGGTCATGACTGCGGAAGTAGTCCCCCCACACTTTTTCAGGGGGACCTTCAGCCGGGTCGAGCGGGATCTTTTCGGGGGCCGGTTTCTCACCCTGAGGGGCAGCGGCCGGGGCGGAGACAGACTCAGCGGGGCCAGCCGTTGCGGGCCGGCTCCGCTGAGGAGCTGATTTCTGAGACGAAGCCCTGGGAGCTGCTTCCGCAGCGCCCGATCCCGGCTTCAGTTGAGATTCGTCGCTTTTTTTTTGCGATTTTTGACTGTGTCGTTGTTGAAATCATCAGACAGGGGGTCGGCAACATTCATCATTCCCATTCCCATGCCGCCCATACCCATGCCACCGCCCATGCCACCGCCCATGCCGCCACCCATGCCGCCCATCATTCCGCCACCCATGCCTCCCATGCCGCCGCCCATGCCGCCGCCCATCATTCCCATGGCACCGCCACCGGCGCGGGGAGTGATGATGGGAATCACGAGGTCACCCACCGGGTAGACCCGCGTGCTCAATTTCTCGCCGGCCTTGGCAGACGTCGTGATCTTCATCACTTCGTTCTCGATCACATACGTGAGCTGCACCGGCTCCAGCAGCAGCTTGAGCACGCTCCGCAGCGAAACGCCTGCCAGCTTCAGCGATTGGGGGGCGTCCAGCGCCACCCCTTCATCGGTCAGCGTCTGTTTGTCGAGCCAGATGTTGATGCCGTGGTAGTCATGCAGGAATGTGATGCAGTCTTCCAGCGGCAGA
>Ga0137463_1000381_pt1 | contig 15702 bp, 14 predicted proteins | sample EasRivERMGT800_2_FD_102333 | JGI IMG/M metagenome (GOLD analysis project Ga0137463, IMG submission 102333) | Soil microbial communities from meander-bound floodplain in the East River, Colorado, USA - East River MetaG ERMGT800_2 | ecosystem: Environmental > Terrestrial > Soil > Floodplain ...
CGGAGAGTGCTATGCGCATACGCCGGATCGCCTGATCGCGGCTCTCCCCATAGGCGATGACCTTGCCGATCAACGAGTCGTAGTCGGGCGGCACGGTGTAGCCCTGGTAAATATGCGTATCGACCCGGATGCCGGGTCCCCCCGGGGGGTGATAGGACGTAATGCGCCCGGGCGATGGCGTGAACCGGAACGGATCCTCGGCATTGATGCGGCACTCTATCGCGTGGCCGCGAATCTCGATGTCCTTCTGCCGCACGGACAGCCTCTCGCCCGCGGCGACGCGGATCTGCTCCTGGACGATGTCGACACCGGTGATCATTTCGGTCACCGGATGCTCGACCTGGATGCGTGTGTTCATCTCGATGAAGTAGAACTCGCCGTCTTCGTAGAGATACTCGAAAGTACCGGCACCGCGGTAGCCGATCTTGCGGCAGGCCTCGATACAGCGCTCGCCGATACGCGCGCGCTGCTTCGACGTGAGCTCGGGTGCCGGGGCCTCCTCCATGATCTTCTGGTGCCGTCGCTGCATGGAGCAATCCCGCTCGCCGAGATGGACCATGTTCTTGTGCGAGTCGGCGAGCACCTGCACTTCGATGTGTCGCGGGTTCTCGAGGTACTTCTCCAGATAGACCGTGGCGTTGCCGAAAGCCGCCCCGGCCTCCGCCCGCGTGACGCTGATCGCGCTCTTGAGAGCGGCTTCGGTGTGAACGACACGCATGCCGCGTCCACCGCCCCCGCCCGCCGCCTTTACGATGACCGGGTAACCGATTTTCCTGGCGATCTTGAGCGACTCCTCCGGGGCATCGGGCAGCGGACCGTCCGAGCCGGGCACGCACGGCACCCCGGCCTTGCCCATGACCTGCTTTGCGTTCACCTTGTCGCCCATCAGCCGGATGGTCTCCGCTTGGGGACCGATGAAAACGAAGCCGCTCTTGTCCACGCGCTCGGCAAAGTCGGGGTTTTCGGCCAGAAATCCGTAGCCCGGGTGAATCGCCTCGGCGTCGGTCACCTCCGCCGCGCTGATGATGGCGGGTATGTTGAGATAGCTCGCGCTGGATGCCGCCGGCCCGATGCACACCGATTCGTCGGCGAGCTTCACGTACTTCGCCTCGCTATCGGCCTCGGAATGCACGACCACGGTCTTGATGCCCATGTCGCGGCAGGCGCGTTGAATGCGCAGGGCGATCTCTCCGCGGTTGGCGATCAGAATTTTCTCGAACATGATTTGATGGGCAGGCCCTGGGGCCCCTTCCCGCTACGCTAGCCGATCATCATCAGGGATTCGCCGTACTCGACCGGCTGACCGTTCTCGACCATGATCGCCTTGATCACGCCGTCCTTGTCCGCCTCGATTTCGTTCATCAGCTTCATCGCCTCGATGATGCAGATGGCCTGTCCCGCCTTGACCGTATCTCCGACCTCGACGAAGGGCTTTGCGCCCGGGGACCCAGACCGGTAGAAAGTGCCAACCATGGGCGACTTGACGATATGCCCTTCGAGCGATGTCGGCGCCTCTCCCTGGGGGGAGGCCGGGACCGGAGCCCCTGCGGCCGCGGAAACGTTCGCAGCCTGAGTTGCGAGCGGGCTCGCCGCCGGGGCGGACGGAGAAAGGACCTCTTTCCCGCCTGAACCGCCCTTCACGATCTTGACCTTCTCCTCGCCCTCCGTGACCTCCAGCTCGGCGATTCCCGACTCTTCGACGAGGTCGATGAGTTTTTTTAGTTTCCGCAAATCCATGCTGGCCTCCTTCCAGTCCGGGCACGCACGCTCGTTCCCGCGAGGTTTCGGAGCTCTCGGAAACGGCCCCGAAACAAGGTCTCAGTTCGAGTGCAAGGCGAACTGCAGCGCGAACTCGTAACCTCGAGTGCCCAATCCGCAGATCGTCCCGGCCGCGAGGTCGGAAAAGTACGAGTGGCGCCGGAATGGCTCTCTGGAGTAGATGTTCGACAGATGCACCTCGAGAAACGGAATAGCGACCGCCGCCAGAGCGTCGCGTAACGCCACGCTGGTGTGAGTCAGTCCCCCGGGATTGACGATGATCCACGAAATCCGCTGCTTCCTGGCCCCATGAATGCGTTCTATCAGAGCTCCCTCGTGGTTGCTTTGAAAAGTCTCCAGGGCAACCCCCTCGCGTTTCGCAATGCGACTAAGCCTCTCGTCAACGCTCGAAAGGGATTCCTTTCCGTAGATCCGAGGCTCACGGGTACCCAACATGTCGAGATTGGGGCCGTGAATGAGCAGGATTCTTCTTGGCGTCCGGGAACGCGGGGCCAATGCCCGTTTTGGCTTGGACATGGAGGAAGTTTGGGGCCGATGGCTGAAATTGTCCAGTGTTCGGCGCAGTTCGATTACAAATGAGCGCGCCCGTATAGCTGAAAAGCCGATGGGTCAAATGCGAGAGACTGGCGGAGCAATGGAGATCACCGGAGCGTTAAGGCAGCTTGAGACCGAACCTAGTGCGATCGAGGTAGTTACCGCAAAATACCGACATTTTATCGATATTTCGATGCTGTTCAATACAGGCTTTGGGACCGGAACAGCTCGTATTCCGCGTCCGGCGGCGCAATTTCCCGGTTTTTGATCCCCTGGAACGCGGGCGGGCCCATTTAACCGCTCCCGTCCGAGAGAAGTTGTGTGACGGCTTGGATCCCGGCGCGCTCGATCGGTCGCCCGGCCAATGTCATCTTCAGGGTACCGCGCTCTTCCTTCAAGGTGTAGATCGCCAGATTGACCGGCACGCCCTGCCAATCGACCTTCAGCACCGACGCGGCCCGCGCCTGGTCGCCCGCGAAATGGCGCTCATCGGAGATATCGTAGGCGATGTTGCGACTCAGAAGAAACAGCTCCACGGCCTTGCCGTCATCGGTGAACAGCTGCAAGTCGATGTCGCTGTATCGCCCGGCCGTGCCCTTGAGCACGGCACCGGCGAGGTAGGGGCGAAACTGCTCGAGCAAGCGCATTGCCTCGAGCGCCCGCTCGCGCAAGTAGTTGATGCGCTCACGCTGCTCCTCACCCTGATAGAGGGACTGGTAAGCTCGCAGCTCCGCCTCGATCTCGTCGTTTTTCGGCAGCGAGTGCGTGTCCTCCGCGCCCAGCTGGCGGGCGGCCTTGCGTTTGGCGAGGGCGAAATCCTCGAGACCATCTTCGGCCATCATGCGCGCGGCGGCCGCAGCGATGCGCACGCGCATCTGTTGCTGCTTGGACTTGCTGTCTTTCGGCATTGGGAACGGCGCGAGTCGGGCCATGATACCGCAGCCGGAAAACGCGGCGAAGTAGGCTAGAATCACTCCCTTTCACCGCGCGCCTTCTTCTTTCCTTCCTCCTTCTCGGCGCGCTCCGTCACCCGGCCCGTGCACATCCACATACTTGGCATCTGCGGGACATTCATGGGTGGCATCGCCGCGATCGCCAAGGCGGCAGGTCACCGGGTTACAGGATGCGACGCCCATGTCTATCCGCCGATGAGCACGCAGCTCGAGGCGCAGGGCATCGAATTGACCGTGGGGTATGGTGCCGATCAAGCGGCGCTGAAACCGGATCTGTGGGTGGTGGGAAATGTCGTGACCCGGGGCAACCCGCTCGTCGAGGCCCTGTTGGACCGCGGCGAGCGCTACGCTTCGGGCCCTCAATGGCTGGCCGAAAATACTCTGTTCGGCAGAGAGGTCCTAGCGGTAGCGGGGACTCACGGAAAAACAACGACTTCCTCCATGCTGGCGTGGATCCTGGAGGATGTCGGGCTGTCTCCGGGCTTTCTCATAGGCGGCGTTCCGATCGATTTCGGGGTATCGGCAACGCTAGGAAAACAAAGCCATTTCGTGATCGAAGCCGATGAATACGATACGGCTTTCTTCGATAAACGTTCCAAGATGGTGCATTACCGGCCCAGGGTTGCCGTTCTGAACAACATTGAGTTCGATCATGCCGACATCTTCGCCGATCTTGCAGCGATCGAGACCCAATTTCATCATTTCATCAGAACGATACCTGGATCCGGAAAATTGATAGTGAATGGCGCCGATCCGGCGATCGACCGTGTCCTTGCTCGCGGCTGCTGGAGCACGGTGGAACGCTTTGGCGTGGAAGGTGGCTGGAACGCAAGCGTGCTGGGGCGGGGCTCCTTTGAAATATTCAACCAAGGCAGACCGATTGGAGCGCTGCGCTGGGGGCTTCAGGGCGAGCACAACCTCCACAATGCGCTCGCGGCTATCGCAGCGGCGCAGGCCGCCGGTGTCGATCCGGCGCGGGCCATCCAGGCGCTCGCGCGCTTCAGGGGTGTGCGGCGCCGCATGGAGCTGCGGGGCAAGGTTGCAGGTGTCGCAGTCTGGGATGACTTCGCGCATCACCCGACGGCCATCGCGACGACGGTTTCAGGCTTGCGCAACCAAGTGGGTCGCGCGCGCATTCTGGCCGTGCTCGAGCCGCGCTCCAGCACCATGAAAGCCGGTGTGATGAAGGACCGCCTGCCCGCGAGTCTCGATCAGGCTGACAGGATTTTTTGCTATAGCGCGAACCTCGGCTGGGACGTCGCGGCTGCGCTTGCGCCCCTCGGCGATCGCGCCATCATCGAGAGCGATCTGGAGCGGCTCGTCGGGGCGATCGTTGCCGAGGCGCGGCCCGGCGATCAGGTGCTGGTCATGTCGAACGGGGGATTCGGGGGTATCCATGAACGGCTGCTCGCAGCGCTCTCGACACGGACGGCCCCGACGACCCGGACGTGATCATCTACCTTCACGGATTCAACAGCTCGCCGCTGTCGGGCAAGGCGCAGCATCTGAAGCGATACCTCGATGGGAAGGGCAAGGGCGCGGAGTTCGCCTGCCCGCAGCTGCCTCACTGGCCGGAGGAGGCCGTGGCGGTCATGGAAGCCGAGATCGTGCGGCAGGAAAAAATCACCCTGGTCGGGAGCTCGCTCGGCGGATTCTACGCGACTTGGCTGGCGGAGAAGTACGACGTACGAGCGGTGCTGATCAATCCGGCGATCGAGCCCCACGTGGACTTGCGTGCCTACCTCGGCCCGCAACAGGCCTTCCACGGAGGCGAGCGCTACGAGCTTACCGAGGAGCACCTTCGCCAATGGAGGGAGCTCTTCGTGACGAGAGTGCACCCCGAGCGCTATCTGCTCCTTGTGGAAACCGGGGACGAAGTGCTCGACTACCGGGCGGCGGTGAGAAAATACAAAGGCGCGAAACAGGTCGTGGTGCAAGGCGGAGACCACAGCCTTGCGAGCTTTCCCGAACAAATCGCGCTGATAATGGAATTCGCCGGACTGGATTGGACTACTTCAGCACCTTCCAGACCGCGCTTCCGTCCTTGAGCGCGTAGCGGGCGACGGCTTTCTCGTCGAACCCAAACCCGAGGCCCGGCGTTTTCGGCAGGATCAGCATGCCGTCGGCCATCTTGAGCTGCGTATCGATGAGACGCCGAAAATTGAGCACCTGGTCGTCGGGGAAGAATTCCACGTAGCGCGCGTTGGGTGTTGCCGCTACAAGCTGCGCGTGCAGATCGTGAAACCAGTGCGGGCAGACGGTGACGCCGTAGCTCGACGCCGTGGCCGCAATTTTCCTCCACTCGGTAACCCCGCCGCATACCAGAGCGTCCGTCTGCAGGATCTGCGCGGCGCCCTTATCGAGGATTTCCTTGAAATGCCAGCGCCCGGTGCCGATCTCGCCCGTGGCAACCGTCACGCGCGTGAGCTTCGCCAGGCGCGCGTGGTTGTCGATGTCGTCGGGGAAGAACGGCTCCTCGATCCAGTAAGGGTCGTAGAGCTCGAAACGCTCCATATATCGCATCGCGGTAGGCAAATCGTGCCAGGCGTTGTTCGCGTCCAGCATCAGCTCGACATCCGGCCCGATCGCGTCGCGCGCGGCCTTTACGCGCGCTTCCTCCTCCTTGGGAGAGAGCCGTCCCACCTTCATCTTCACGGCACGAAAGCCGGCTTTTGTGTAGCCCGCCATTTCCTCGCCGAGCTTTTTCGGCGTCTTGCCCGCGAGGTAATATCCACCGCTTGCGTACGCCGGCACAGCCTCATCCACCGCGGCGCCGAGATACCTGTAAAGCGGAAGTTTCGACGCGCGCGAGTTCAGATCCCAAAGCGCACAGTCGAGGATCGAGATCGCCCGCATGACGCTGCCGGCGCGTCCATGCAGCAACGTTTCCTCGAACATGCGCTGCCAAAGGCCCTCGACGAGCAGGCTTTCGCGGCCGAGCAGGACCCGCGCAAGCAGTTGCTCCACCGCCTGCGCAACCAGCGTTCCCCCGGAAGAACCCGCATAGCAGAATCCGATCCCCTCGACGCCTCCCGCGCGCACTTTGACCAGTCCGTAGTCGCGGGCCGAAACCGTGCGCGTGGCGAAGCTCGTTGCGTTGTCCAGCGGAACCCGGACGGTCCCGACGGCAATCGATTCTATCTTGGCCATTTGTCGATCTTTGGTGTTTTTGTCGGCGTGAAGGGGAGCGTTGCTGCGATATAATTATGGCACTCATCGGGCCGGCGCGACGCGGCTCTTTTCCGGCTTGCCCCCTTTCGTGAACGTTCTCTACGAAGACAGCGGTGCGTTCAAGGTCGCGACGGTGCTTGCCGACAGCGACAGCACCCTCCAGGTCGAAGCCCCGCACGGCAAGCGAGCCAAGATCAAGTCGAAGGACGTGTTGTTGCGATTTCCGGAGCCCGGGGCCCTGGAGCTGCTCGCGCAAGCCGAAGCGATGGCAGGCGGCATCGAAGCGGATTTTCTGTGGCAGTGCTGCGGCACGGAGGAATTCGGATTCGCCGATCTCGCGCTCGAGTATTGCGGCCGCGCGCCTTCGGCCGTGGAGGCAGCCGGAATTCTGGTGAAACTGCATTCGGCGCCGATGTATTTTTACCGCAAGGGCAGGGGGCGATATCGGGCCGCGCCGCCGGAGACGCTGCGCGCCGCGCTTGTCGGCATAGAAAAGAAGAAACAACAGCAGGAACAGGTTTCCGCCTGGGCGAAAGAGCTCGAGCAGGGCGCGTTTCCGGAAGCGTTCAAGCCCCTCCGGGAGCAGCTCCTGTACCAGCCGGATCGCAACCGTCCGGAAACCAAAGCGCTCGAAGAGGCTTGCGCAAAGACCGGCTTGCCGCCGGCCAAGCTGATCGAGCGTTGCGGCGCGCTGCCCTCCAGCCACGATTACCATCTCAACCGATTTCTCTACGAATACTTTCCCAAGGGAACGGATTTCCGCGGAGAGCTCGAGATTGCCGAGCCCCGGGATTTGCCGGTCGCCGAAGCGGGTGCATTCAGCCTGGATGACACGGCGACGACGGAAATCGACGATGCGTTCTCGCTCACCCCTCTTGCGGGCGGCCGCCTTCGCGTCGGCGTTCACATTGCCGCCCCCGCCCTCGGGTTCGCGCCCGGATCGCCGCTCGACGCCGTGGCGCGCGAGCGGCTCTCGACCGTCTACATGCCGGGCCGCAAGATCACCATGCTGCCGCCCGGGGCGATCGAGCGCTTCTCCCTCGCCGAAGGCGCCGAGCGCCCGACATGTTCTCTCTATTTCAACATCCGCACCGACGATTTCGCGGTGGAATCTCACCACACCCGCGTCGAGCGGGTGCGCATTGTCGCGAACCTGCGCCATCAGGCGGTCGAGGGGTTGGATGCAGCGTTTCTTTCCGGAACGCCGCGGGAGGACATCGCCTATTCGGGCGAACTGAACACGCTCTGGAAGTTCGCGTGCGCGCTCGAGCGGGGCCGCGGCAAACCCTCCCCGGGGTCGGAACGTCCCGACTACACTTTCCGCGTCGAGGGCGACGGGGAAAATGCGCGCGTCGACATCGTCGAGCGCCGCCGCGGAACGCCGCTCGACAAGCTGGTCGCCGAGCTGATGATCGCGGTGAACAGCACGTGGGGAAAGGTGCTCGACGATCACGATATCGCGGCGATCTACCGCGTGCAGTCGGCGGGCAAGGTGAGGATGACCACCTCGGCCATGGCGCACCAGGGCCTGGGAATCAGCCATTACGCCTGGACGAGCTCGCCCCTGCGCCGTTACGTGGATCTGGTGAACCAGTGGCAGCTTCTCGCGCTCCTCGACGGACAGGCGCCGCCGTTTTCGCGAAATGCGGACATCATGCTGGCTGCGGTGCATGATTTCGAAACGACCTACGCCGCCTACGACGAATTCCAGCGGCGCATGGAACACTACTGGTGCCTGAGGTGGCTGCTGCAGGAGGCGATCGACGTTGCGGGAGCCGAGGTGGTGCGGGAAAATCTGGTCAAGTTCGACGGCCTGCCGCTTTACGCCAGAGTGCCGTCGCTGCCCGAGCTCGCTCCGGGTACGCGCGTCGAAATCGCTGTGACCGAAATCGATCTGGTCGGAGCCGATCTCAAGTGCGTATTCCGTCGCTGCAAGGACGTTTCAGGCGCGGTGGCCGGCATACATGAGACAAAACTCGAAAGAGAGCCTAGAATTACATGATTCTCCGAGCTTTTAGGGGCTGGAAAGTTGAGCGCTTCTAACGCCCTCGAGTGGCCGTGGCCGGAGCCGCTTGCCAGGCTGGATCCCGATTCGCGCGTGCTCGCGATGGCGCTGTCCATCTCGATCGTGCTCCACGCGATCGTGCTCTCCATCCACTTCAAGCTGCCCGACGCCCTGCGCAAGCTCACCCCGTCACAGCTCGAGGTGGTGCTGGTGAATTCCAAGACCCGCTCCAAGCCGACCCGTCCCGAGGTCCACGCCCAGTCCAACCTCGACGGAGGCGGCGACACCGATCTCGATCGCCGGGCGAAGTCCCCGCTTCCGGTGCTGCAGGCGGTGGAGCCGGGCTCGGACTTGAACCAAGCGACCCGCCGCGTGCAGGAGCTGGAAGCGCGACAAAGACAACTGCTCTCACAAGCGCAGTCGCGCAAGGAGATCGCGTCGGCCGAGCCCGAACCGCAGGCGGAGACAAAGTCGCAGCTCTCCGGAGCGGAGCTCGCCGAAAGCGCCTTGATCGTCGCTCGGATGGAAGCGCAAATCGCACGCCAGCTCGAGGAGTACAACAAGCGTCCGCGCAAGACCTTCGTGGGCGCGCGCGCTGCCGAGGTTCGCTACGCACTCTATGTCGAGGACTGGCGCCAGAAGATCGAGCGCATCGGAAATCTCAACTATCCCGAGAGCGCAAAAGGCAGAATCTACGGGAGCCTCCGGCTCACCGTGTCGATCAATTCGGACGGCACGCTCGCTGCGATGGATCTCGAGCGATCCTCCGGGTACAAAATCCTCGATGCCGCCGCACAGCGCATCGTTCAGCTGGCGGCGCCCTACGCCAGATTTCCCGCCGACATACGCAGGGAAACCGACATCCTGGTGATCACCCGCACCTGGCATTTCGCGCGCGGTGACAAAGTTTTCAGTGACTAGGAAGGGATGCGCTCTTCCCGCAGTGCGAGCTGAGCGGCCCGGGTAGCGCAAAGCGCCTGCAGAATGAGGCTGCTCGTCTCGTTGTGGAAGATGTTCTGTTACACCGCCGGGACGGCGGTCATCTGCCTTGCCGTCTACGAGTTCTGGTTTTTGGCGCAGATCCTGTACTGGGTCGAGCACAATCCTGCGACGACGCGAGTCATGGATGCTCGCCTGGAGGCGTTGCGACAGAACAAGCGCAGCGGGGCGCTCGATCACAAATGGGTGGACTACCAGCGAATTTCGAACCATTTGAAGCGCGCCATCATCATTGCGGAAGACGCGAAGTTCGTCGATCACGAAGGCTTCGATTGGGAAGGCATCCAGCGGGCGATGGGCAAGAATCTGCGGCGCGGGAAAATCGTCGCCGGGGGCTCGACCATCACCCAGCAGCTCGCGAAGAATCTGTTTCTTTCGGGCGAGCGCAGTCTGCTGCGCAAGGGCCAGGAGGCGATTCTCACCGCGATGCTCGAAGCCGCCATGGACAAGCGGCGCATTTTCGAGATCTATCTGAACGTCGCGGAATGGGGCGAAAACGTCTTCGGAGCCGAAGCGGCGGCACGCCACTATTTCGGCGTGGACGCAGCCGCCCTCGAACCCGGGCAGGCGGCGCGCATGGCTGCGATGCTCCCGCGCCCCCGCTACTACGACCGCAACCGCGGCTCGGCCTATCTGGAGAGCTACAGCGAAAGCATATTGGAGCAGATGCCCGCCGCGCAGATTCCCTAGCAGGTTGCTGAAAAGGGGGCTACGCCCCCTTTGGATCCCCCAAATTGGAGGCCGTGGAAAAACGCTTCCCTCTGAAATTCGACTTCGATTTTCACGCGGGAAGCGTTTTTCAACAGCCTGCTAATCCGCGTGGCGACGGTTTCTAGGACTGCCCTGCGGCGCGCCGGCCGCGGGGGACGTCGATCCCCGCCAGCAAGAGAAGGCCGGCAACGAAGAATCCGCCGGTCACCAGCATCGCGAGCCGATGGTTGCCATCGGTCATCCAGGTCACCGATCCGTAGGTGATCGGCCCCAGAATCGAGGACAGCTTTACCGCCAGTCCCCAAAGTCCGAAAAACTCGGCGCGCCTGTCGGCGGGACTCAGGTATCCGACGAGCGCCCGGCCCGCCGACTGCGAGGAACCCAGGCACAGTCCCGCAAGATTGGCGGCCACCCAGAAAAGTCCCGACTCCGACGCGGACCAGGCGATCAAGGTCGTCGCGATCCACAGCACGAGAGTGAGCGCGATGGTTCGCAGGTGCCCGAGTCGATCCTGGATGTTGCCGAAGGCGAACGCCCCGACTGCGGCAGTCACGTTGACCACCAGGATCAGCGCGATCGTATCCTGCGTCGTGAAACCGAGCGCCTGTTCGGCGTAAATCGCAGCGAGCGCGATGACCGTCTGGATTCCCGCTTGATAGAAGACGATGCATACCAGAAACCGCGCGAGGTCCCGGTAGCGCGCGGCTTGGCGCACCGTTTGCCCGAGGCGCGCAAAGGCCGCCCGCGCCAGATTTTCCCCGGCGGCGACCGGCGCCGGGCGGGCGCGCTCCTTGAGCAGCAAGAATGTGGGCAGGCTCGCCAGAGCGAAGGTCGCGGCGGTGATCAGCATCGTGACCGGCACGAACTGCTGCGGTTCCTGACCATGAGCCTGCGCCCATGTGACATAGCCAAGGCAGAGACCGAGAGTCAAGAGCCCGCCCAGATAGCCCAGACCCCAGCCCCAACCGGAGACCCGTCCCAGCGACTCGCCCTGGGCGAGCTCGGGCAGGAACGCGGCGATGAGGTTTTCGCCGGAACCGAAGCAGAAATTGGAAAGCACAAGCAGCAGAACGGCGAGCGCGAGCGTTCCGGGCCCTGTGAATGCGAGCAGCGCGGTCGCGATCACGCAACCGATCGTGGTGAGAACGAGCAGGCGCTTTTTCGCCGCACGCAGGTCGGCGTAAGCTCCAAGGACCGGTCCCGTCAACAGGATCAAAGCGTACGAGACCGACAGCGCCGCGGTCCAGGCGAAAGTCGCCCAAGGTGCATTGCCAGCGACCACCGCGACGAAATAGGCGTTGAATACGGCAGTGATCACGACCGTGGTGTAACCCGAGTTGGCAAAGTCGTACATCGCCCAGGCGAGAACCTCCCTGGGGCGCACATCCTCGGCAAAATGATCTGAAGCCGTCACGTCGTGAGGTTCCATCGGCGAGATTTTTCTATCGATATGATACAGGCGGCTGCTAGAATCGCCGCAGCCGCACGCGGCGCGTCGTGCGCTGTCCGCGGCGTCCAATCCACGTCGAAGGGCCGGCGCGCATGACGGAAACTCTCAGCCCGAAGAAGGAGCTCGAAGACCTCCAGGCGGACTTGCGTGAGGTTCAAGACCTCCTGCGGCGGCACCGCCTGGTCGAGCGCCTGGTGGAGCGCCTGGAAATGCCGAAACACGAGCCGGTGGAGTCTCTCGTGCACCGGCAGAACGTCGCCGAGCTTCGCGCGAAGCTCGATTCCATGCATCCGGCCGACATCGCCTACGTGCTGGAGTCGCTTCCGCTCGAGGAACGCCTGGTTGTCTGGAATCTCGTCAAGGCGGAGCGCGACGGCGAAATCCTGCTGCAAGCCTCGGATGCGGTACGCGAGACGCTTATCCGCAGCATGGATTTGCAGGAACTGGTGGCCGCCGCAGAGCAGCTGGAGGCCGACGAGATCGCCGACCTCGCGCCGGACCTGCCCGAAGAGGTCATCCACGATGTCTTCCAGGCCTTGCCCGTCGAAGAACGCGAGCAGTTGCGCGCGGCGATGTCGTATCCCGAAGATGCGGTGGGCGCCCTCATGGATTTCGACGTGGTCAGCGTGCGCGAGGACACCGCGATCGAGACCGTCACGCGGTATCTGCGGCGCTTCGACGCGTTGCCGCACCACACCGACCAGATCTTCGTCGTCGACCGCGACGAGCGCCTGAAAGGCGTGCTGCCGCTCTCCAAGCTGATCGTATCCGAGCTCGAGCACAACGTCGGAAAGGTCATGGTGGGCGACGTGGTCACGCTGCAATCCGGGGACAAGGCGCAAGACGCTGCCAAAGCGTTCGAGCGCTACGACCTGGTTTCGGCACCGGTCGTGGACGAGCAAGGGAAACTCGTGGGACGTGTCACGGTGGACAAGGTCGTGGACTTCATCCGCAGCAAGAGCGAGAGCGAGCTCCTCACGCAGGCCGGATTGCGCGAGGAGGAGGACGTCTTTTCCTCGGTCTGGGCGAGCGTGAAGAACCGCTGGTCGTGGCTGGCGATCAATCTCGTCACCGCTTTTTTCGCCTCGCGCGTGATCGGCGCCTTCGAGCACTCGATCGAGAAGCTGGTGGCGCTCGCCGCGCTCATGCCCATCGTCGCGGGAATCGGGGGAAATTCGGGCAACCAGACCATCACCATGATCGTGCGCTCGATCGCGCTCGGCCAGGTGCAAAGGGAGCACGCAAAAAAGTTGCTGGCAAAGGAGCTGGGCGTCTCGCTTCTGAACGGCCTTATCTGGGGCAGCGCGCTCGGCCTGATCGCCTACTGGCTCTATCAGAAGGTGTCGCTCGGTCTGGTCATGACGGCGGCGATGACGCTGAACCTCGTTCTTTCCGCGGTTGCGGGGGTGCTGATTCCGCTCACCATGATACGGCTCGGGCGCGATCCGGCGCTCGGCTCCTCGGTCCTGATCACGGCGATCACCGACAGCGGCGGGTTTTTCATTTTCCTGGGCTTGGCGACGCTATTCCTCGTGTGACCCGGCGCGCGTGCGAACGCCCGGGACGCGGCGTGAGCCTGCTCTAGGATATCGAGCGGAACGCGGAGTCTGCCGCCGCAATCGTGCTCGCGATGTCCGCTTCGGAGTGCGCCGCGGAGACGAAGCCCGCCTCGTATGCGGACGGCGCCAGATACACGCCGCGCTCGAGCATGGCGTGGAAAAAGCGGTTGAACGCCCCCTTGTCGCACTGCATGACCTCGGCGTAGGTCGAAGGCGGCACGGCCCGAAAATAAAGGCCGAACATGCCTCCCACGGATTGCGCCGAAAACGCAATGCCGCGCCTGCGCGCGGACGAGGCAAGACCGTCGCAGAGCGTGCGCGCGGTCGCGGCAAGCTGTTCATAGAAGCCCGGCGCCTCGAGCTTTTTCAGGGTCGCAAGTCCCGCAGCGACCGCAAGCGGATTGCCCGACAGTGTACCGGCCTGGTACACGGGTCCCAGCGGCGCGATTTTCCCCATGATGTCACGGCGGCCGCCGAATGCTCCCAGGGGCATACCCCCGCCGATTATCTTGCCGAGCGTGACGAGGTCCGCCCGCACCCCATAGAGCTGCTGGGCGCCTTGCAGTCCGACGCGAAAGCCCGTCATCACTTCATCGAAAATCAGAATGGCCCCGTGCCGAGTGCAGAGCTCCCGAATGCGCTGGAGGAACGCGGGCCGCGGCGCAATCAGGTTCATGTTCCCGGCGACCGGCTCGACGATGACGCAGGCGATGGAATCACCCAGCTCGTCAAAGGCAGCGCTCAGCCCCGTCGCATCGTTGTAGTCCAGAACGAGCGTCTGCGCCGCGGTCTCGGGCGTTACGCCGGCCGAGCTCGGATTTCCCAGAGTGAGCGCGCCCGAACCGGCCTTGACGAGCAGGCTGTCAGCGTGGCCGTGATAGCAGCCTTCGAACTTGACGATGCGAGGCCGCCCGGTGAACCCTCGCGCGAGCCGCAGCGCCGACATGGTCGCCTCGGTTCCGGAGCTGACCAGACGCACCGATTCAAGCCCCGGAACCAGTCGCGCAAGCAGTTCGGCCATCTCGCTCTCGGCCTCGGTCGGGGCGCCGAAGGAAAGTCCGCGGCCCGCCGCCTCCCGCACTGCAGCGACGACGTCCCCGTCCGCGTGTCCCAGAACGAGCGGTCCCCAGGAGCCGACGTAGTCCAGGTACTCGCGACCATCGGCGTCCCAAATGCGGCTGCCTTGGCCGCGCACGATGAAGCGGGGCGTGCCGCCGACGGCGCGAAATGCACGCACCGGGGAGTTGACCCCGCCGGGGATCGTCTTCTGCGCGCGGGCGAACAGCGATTCGTTCTTGCTCACGAGTTCTTCTCGTCGAAAAGGCGGCTGAAGCTGCGCGCGGCCGCCTCGATATCGGGCGCGTCGAACAGCGCACTGATCACCGCCACGGCGTCGGCCCCCGCCTCGATGACGGCATGCGCGTTTTCGGTCGTGATGCCCCCGATCGCGACGATGGGGGAATCCAGCCGCGCGCTCGCCTCGCGATAGAGCGAAAGCGGCGCCCGCGTCGCTTCCGGCTTGGTCGTGGACGGGAAGGCGCTGCCGAAGGCGACATAGTCGGCACCGGCTTCCCGCGCGGCGAGGGCGAGCTCGAGCCTGTCGTAGCAGGAAACCCCGAGCAGCCTGTCTTTACCCAGCTGCGCGCGCGCAGCTGCAATCGAGGTGTCCTCGCGGCCGAGGTGCAGGCCGTCCGCACCGATCGCTCGCGCCAGATCCAGATCGTCGTTGATGACGAGCGGAACGCGCGCTTCGCGACAGAGCGCAAGCAGCGCCGCGCCCTGCTCGCGGCGCAGCGCGGCGTTCGCGGATTTGTTGCGGTACTGCAGGATCCGTGCTCCACCGGCGAGAGCCTTGCGCACTTTGCGAACGAGCAACCCGGTGTCGGGCTCGTCGGGTGTCACGGCGTACAGTCCGCGAAACCCCGCTTGAGAAACGACCCGGTGCTCAGGCTTTGCCTGTGCCCGATTCATCCATTTCCCGCGCCCAGAAAAACCGGTCCGGTATGTATTGACCCATGCCTGGGCGAAACCCCGCGTTGAGCGTTTGCCACGTGTATTCCTGGGCTTCGCGCACCGCCTCGGGCAACTCGAGGCCGTTGGCGAGCGTCGCCGCGATCGCTGCGGCGAGCGTGCAACCCGATCCGTGGTAGCTTCCGGGCAATCTTTCCCAGCTGTCGGAGCGCACCACGCCTTCCGGGCCGTAGAGCGTATTCACGACTTGGGGCGTGTTCTCGTGCGTGCCGGTGATGAGCACATACTCGCAGCCCAGGCCGAGCAGTTTCTCCGCGGCACTGGCGAGGGCGAGTTCGTCGTCGTCCTCGCCCTCGCCCTGAACGAGACGCCGAGCTTCACGGCTGTTGGGGGTGAGAATCGTAGTCTGGGGCAGAAGCAGCTCGCACATCGCCGAAATCATATCCTCGGTCGCGAGCTCGTCGCCGCGCCCGGAGGCGAGCACCGGATCGAAAATGAGCGGCACGTCGGGATAATCCGACACGACCTCGGCGATCGCAGCGATGTTCTCTATGCTGCCGACCATTCCGA
>Ga0137463_1000382_pt1 | contig 15690 bp, 18 predicted proteins | sample EasRivERMGT800_2_FD_102333 | JGI IMG/M metagenome (GOLD analysis project Ga0137463, IMG submission 102333) | Soil microbial communities from meander-bound floodplain in the East River, Colorado, USA - East River MetaG ERMGT800_2 | ecosystem: Environmental > Terrestrial > Soil > Floodplain ...
AGGATCATGAGCAGGGTCATGGCGAGCGCGGCGAGCGTGCGCCGGCCTCGGAGCCTGCGCTCGATCAGCCGGTAGACCGGCCAGGTCGAAAAGCACAGGATCGCGGCCGACAGCAGCGCCGCAAGGAAGGGCCTGAGCACCATCAGGCAGCCGATCGCGAGCGCGGCGCCCGCGACGACCTGGATGATCTGCTCGACGCGCTTGTCCATTGTCAGGCTATCAACGCCTGCGGCTCGGCGGCTTTGCGTGCTTCGATGCGGCCGATGCGGAACACCGTTTCCCCGGCACCGGACAGCGCAAGGACTGCCGCATCGGCGTGCTCCGCCGCGACCACGACCGCCATGCCCACGCCGCAATTGAAGACGCGTTGCATCTCGGCGTCTGCGACGTTGCCTTCACGCTGCAGCCACTGGAAGAGGGGCGGCATCGGCCAGGACGAGCGCCCGATCACCGCTTTGACGGTCGCGGGCAGCATGCGCGGAACGTTCTCCACCAGGCCTCCGCCCGTGATGTGCGCCATGCCCTTCACCGGCAGCTGCCGCATCAGGGCGAGCAGCGGCTTCACGTAGATGCGCGTGGGCTCGAGCAGGGCGGAGCCGAGGCTTCGGCCGTGAAAATCGGCGCGCAAATCCGCCTGGGTCCGCTCGACGATCCTGCGGACGAGCGAGTAGCCGTTGGAATGCGCGCCGCTCGAGGCGAGCCCGAGCACCGCGTCGCCCGGCGCGATACCGCGGCCGTCGACGATCGCGCTTTTCTCGACCGCGCCGACCGCGAATCCGGCGAGATCGTATTCGCCCTCCGTGTACATTCCCGGCATCTCGGCGGTCTCCCCGCCGATGAGCGCGCAGCCGGCAAGCTCGCAGCCCCGCGCGATGCCCTTGATGACTTCGGTGGCGACCCTGACGTCGAGCTTGCCGCAGGCGAAATAGTCGAGAAAGAAGAGCGGCTCCGCGCCCTGCGTGAGGATGTCGTTGACGCTCATCGCCACCAGGTCGATGCCGACCGTGCCGTGCACTCCGAGCTGGAACGCGAGCTTGAGCTTGGTGCCGACGCCGTCGGTGCCCGACACCAGCACCGGCTCGCGAAATTTCTTGGAAACCTCGAAAAGCGCGCCGAAACCGCCGATCCCGGCCAGCACTTCCGGTCGCAGCGTCTTCTTCGCCAAGGGCTTGATCGCCTCGACCAGCGCGTCGCCGGCGTCGATGTCCACCCCGGCGTCGCGATAGCTGATCGGTTCCTTGCTGGTCAAGAGGGGCTGCGACTCATGGGTTGGGGTCACGGATCGGGTAACCAGGGGTGCGCCCCCTTTTCGACACCCTGCTAAAGTTACGCGTTTCGCTCGGGAATTTTAATCGAAATGACCTCAACCCGCCTCGCCGAGGTGGAAAAAGACTGATGCAGCAACTGCTGCTCGAGCTCGCGCCGCCCCCGCCGCCCACGCTGGAGAACTTCTCCCCGGGTAATAACGGCGCGGCGCTCAAGGCGCTGCGGGGGGCGCTAGCGGACGGCGAACGCTTCGTTTTTCTCTGGGGCCTTAGCGGCAGCGGCAAGACGCACCTGTTGCGCGGCTTCGCCGGGGCGGCCGGAGCGAAGGGCACCGCGACCTATATACAGGCCACGAACGCCGACTGGTCCCGCGCCGCCGGACTCGAAGTCGCCTCGGTGGACGACGTCGCGCGTCTCGATGATTCGGGGCAGATCGCCCTGTTCGACCTGTGCAACCGGCTGCGCGCCTCGGGCGGAGCGCTCGCCGCGAGCGGCGAGGCGCCGCCCGCGCAGCTCGCCCTGCGAGCGGATCTGCGCTCGCGCCTCGCATCGGGAATCGTGCTGCAGCTGCACCCCTTGAGCGACGCGGACAAGGCCGCGGCGCTGCACGCTCACGCCACGGGGCGCGGCATCGCGCTCGACGGGGAGCTGATCCGCTACCTCCTCACGCACTTCGATCGCGACATGGGCACGCAGATCGCGGCGCTCGACGCCCTGGACAGGTATTCGCTGCAACGCAAGCGCCCGATCACGCTGCCCCTGCTGAAAGAAGCGCTGGGTTTGCCCGACGCCGCCAAGCGTTGACGCAAAGGACAGGACTTGGACCTGGCGCTCTTCGACCTCGACAACACGCTGCTCTCGGGTGACAGCGACTACGAGTGGGCCCAGTTCCTGATCGAGCGCGGCGTGCTCGAGCGCACCGAATACGAGGCGAAGAACGACCGTTTTTTCCTCCAGTACAAGGCGGGCAGGCTCGACATCCACGAGTTCCTCGAATTCCAGCTCGCCCCGCTCGCACGCCACCCCCGCGAGAAGCTCGAGGAGTGGCACGGCGAATTCATGCGGACCAAAGTGCTGCCCCTGATCCGGCTGAAGGGGAGGGAGCTCGTGCAGCGGCACCTCCGCGACAAGCATCTCTGCGCGATCGTCACCTCCACCAATACCTTCATCACCGCGCCGATCGCGCGCGAGTTCGGCGTCGATCACCTGCTCGCGACCGAGCTCGAACTCCGCGACGGGAGGTTTACGGGCAAGCCGTCGGGAACGCCCTGTTTCCGCCAGGGCAAGGTGACGCGGCTCGCCGAATGGCTCGGCGGCCAGGGCCGGACGCTCGCGTCGTTTTCCGCGAGCTGGTTCTACAGCGACTCGCAGAACGACCTGCCGCTGCTCGAGCGCGTGACGCACCCGGTCGCGGTGGACCCCGACGAGATCCTGCGCCGGGAAGCGGCCGAGCGCGGATGGAAGATCATCAGTCTGGAATGAAGACCGTCCCGGTCCTCGTCGTCGCGCTCGTTCCCGCAAGCCTTGCGCTCGCGGTCGCGTTCGGCAGCGTCGATCTCGGTCCCGCGCAGCTCGCCGACGCGCTCCTCGGGCGCGGCGACGAGATCGCGCGCGAAATCGTCTGGGGCGTGCGCGCGCCCAGGGCGCTCGCCGGATTCGCCTGCGGCGGGCTCCTTGCGCTCGCCGGCGCGCTGCTCCAGGTGCTCCTGAGAAATCCGCTCGCAGACCCCACTATTCTCGGCGTCTCAGGCGGGGCCGCGGCCGGCGCGCTTGCGGCGATGCTGCTCGGAGCCGGCGCGGCAGGCTTGAATCTCGCCGCGCTCGCCGGCGCCTCGATCGCGGCGGGCGCCGTCTTCGCATTCTCCCTGGGACGCTCGGGATGGAATCCGTACCGGGTGCTGCTCACCGGCGTCGCGCTCGCGTCGGGATTCGGCGCGCTCGTCGGGGTGATGCTCTCGCTCGCCCCTTCCTCGCAGGTGCAGGGAATGCTCTTCTGGCTGCTCGGCGACCTCTCTCCCGCGGGCGACCCGAGCGCCGCGCTCGTCGTGCTCGCGGCGTGCGCCGCGCTCGCATTTTCGCAATCGGGCGCGCTCGACGTGCTCGTCCTCGGCGAGGACAAGGCGCGCTCGCTCGGCGTCGCGGTGATGCGGCTGCAGTCGATCGCCTTCGGCTGCGCGACGCTCGCCACCGTCGCCGCGGTCCTGCTCGGGGGATCGATCGGTTTCGTGGGGCTGGTGGTGCCGCACCTGCTGCGGCTCGCTGGCGTGCACCGCCATGCCGCCCTGCTGCCGCTTGCCGCATGCCTGGGGGGAAGCCTGCTTGCGCTCGCCGATACGCTCGCCCGCACGGTGGCGGCGCCCGCCGAGCTCCCGGTGGGCGTCCTCACCGCGATGATCGGGGTGCCCGTGCTCCTTGTCCTCCTCGCGAGGTTGCGCTGATGCTGGAAGCCGCCGGACTCGGACTCTCGGCGGGCGGGCGCGAGCTGGTTCGCGCGCTCGACCTATCGCTCGCGCCGGGTGAGTGCTGGTCTCTGCTCGGGCGCAACGGCTCGGGCAAGACGAGCCTCATCCTCGCCCTCGCCGGCCTGCGCGCCCCGCAATCCGGTGCGATCGCGCTCGACGGCGTTCCGCTCGCCGCACACCGGCGCGGCGAGCTCGCCCGGCGCATCGCCGTGCTGCTCCAGGACGAGGAAACCGATTTCTGGGGCAGCGTGCTCGATTACGTCATGCTCGGCCGATACCCGCGCTCGAGGAGCGCCTGGAGCCGGGACGAGGAAGGCGCTGCGCTCGCGCGCCGCTGGCTCGCCGAGCTCGACTTGGCCGATCGAGCAGCTCAGGCGTATCGCACGCTCTCCGGCGGGGAGCGCCAGCGGGCGCGCATCGCGCAGGTCCTCCTGCAGGACGCGGAGATCCTGCTGCTCGATGAGCCGCTGCAGCATCTGGACCTGCGCCACCAGGCGCAGGCGATGCGGACGTTCTCCCGGTGCGCCTCCGGCGGGAAAACGGTGCTCGCGGCGCTGCACGAGCCCGGACACGCCGCCCGACACTGCGGCTTTGCGGTTTTACTGTATGATGCGGGCCGCACGAGCCTGGGGCGCTCAAGCGACATGCTCACCCAAGCCAACCTCGAAGCGCTGTACCAGTGCCCTCTGGAAGCGGCCGGCACCAGGAGTTTTCTTCCCTCTTGATCAAGAAATTCATCCGGCGCGTCCTCCGGTTCGGTTCAAATTCCGATCCGAGATCCGTTCCGAAGGAGCAGCACGGCATCGGCCGCGACGCGATCTCGCAGGGCTCGCGCAAGGTCTGCGAGGTGCTGCACCACCACGGCTACGAGGCGTACGTGGTGGGCGGCGCGGTGCGCGACCTGCTGCTCGGCCTGCGTCCCAAGGATTTCGACGTCGCCACCGATGCCTATCCCGAAGAGGTGCACAGGATCTTCCGGCGCTCGCGCCTCATCGGCAAGCGGTTCAAGCTCGTGCACGTGCTGTTCGGCGAGGAGACCGTGGAGGTCTCGACGTTTCGCGCGCGCACCGCGACCGAGACCGAAAAGCATGGCCGCGACCGACTTGACGAACGCGACCATGTCGTCGATGAGCATGGTCGCGTTGTGCGCGACAACATCTACGGCACGCGCGAGGACGACGCCATCCGGCGCGACTTCACGATCAACGCCCTGTACTACGATCCGGCGAACGAGACGATCCTCGACTATCACAACGGCCTGAGGGACCTGCAGCGGAAATCCGTGCGCATCATCGGCGACGCGCGCGCGCGCTACCGGGAAGACCCGTTGCGGATGCTGCGCGCCGTGCGCTTCGCCGCAAAGGCCGGATTCTCCATCGACGAGCGCACGCGAAAACCCGTACGCGAGCTGGCTCACCTGCTGGAGAACGTCCCCCCGTCGCGGGTCTACGAGGAAATGCAGAAGCTGCTGCTTTCCGGCCACGCGGCGACGGGCCTGCGCCAGCTCCGCAGGGAGGGCCTGCACCACGGTCTGTTGCCGCTGCTCGACGTCATTTTCGAGCAGCCGATGGGCGAGCGCTTCGTCCAGCTCGCGCTCGAGCAGACCGACGCCCGGGTGCGCTCGGGCAAGTCGGTATCACCCGCCTTCTTGTTCGCGGCCCTGCTGTGGCACGAAGTGCTCGCGGCGTGGAAGAAGGCCGAGCAGCGGGGACTGAGGCCGATCCCGGCGCTGTTCGAGGCGATGGATACCGTGCTCGACATCCAGACCGACAAGCTCGCCATCCCGCGCCGCTTTACCGTGGTCATGAAGGAAATCTGGGCGCTGCAGCCGCGCCTGGAGCAAAGAAGCGGTCGCCGTCCCTTCGCCCTCCTCGCGAACGAGAGATTCCGGGCCGGATTCGACTTCCTCGTGCTGCGGAGCGCGAGCGGCGAGGCGCCCGAGGAACTTTCGCAATGGTGGGAAAAGTTTCAGCAGGCAGGCGAGGCCGAGCGCCAGGCGATGCTCATGGCGCCGCAGCCGGGCGAACACCGGCGCCGCCGCCGCCGCCGCAAGAGCGCGTTGCCGCCGCCCGGCCCGGCGCCGACTTGAGACGGGCAAGTTCGCCGGTCCTCGCGGAAAATCCGATGACACCCGGCGCCCCGCGGGTTATTCTTTCGGGGGGAGGCTGACAGCAGATGCACCGCATTCGACGCGCGCGCCTTGGGGGGGAATGAAACGGGTCTTGGTTGTGCATTTTTCGCAGACCGGGCAGCTCGCCCGCGTGGCGCGCGGCTTGATGTCGCCGCTGGCCGAGGCGGGCGACGTGGAGCTCGTGGAAGAAACGCTGCGTCCGCGCCCGCCGTATCCCTTTCCCTGGCCGCTTTGGCGGTTTCTCGACGCGATGCCGGAGACGGTGCTGCTTGAGCCGCCGGCGCTCGAGCCGTTCTCGGTGCGCGCGGACGAGCGCTTCGACCTGATCGTGCTGGCGTATCAGGTCTGGTATCTCGCGCCGTCGGGTCCGATGACCGCGTTCCTGAAAAGCGAGGCGGGAAAACGGCTGCTGCGCGGGCGGCCGGTCGTGACCGTGATCGCGTGCCGCAACATGTGGCTGCTCGCTCAGGAAACCGTCAAGCAACTGATCCGGGAGGCCGGCGGGCGGTTGCGCGACAACGTGGCGTTCATAGACGGGGGCGGCACGCTCGCGACGTTCATCACCATGCCGCGGTGGCTCCTGACCGGGCGGCGGGATGCCTTCTGGGGTTTGCCGGCGGCGGGCGTGGCGGAGGAGGAGGTCGCAAAGGCCGATCGCTTCGGCCGGGCGTTGCTGAACGCGCTGCGGGCGGACCGCGAACGCGAGGACGCACCGATGCTCGCCGGGCTGGGCGCGGCGCGCGTCGATCCGCGATTGATCTTCAGCGAGCGAGCGGCGCGGCGCGCGTTTTCGGCGTGGTCGCGGCTGATTCGCCTCGGCGGCGCTCCCGGCTCGATCGCACGCGTGCCGATGCTCGCGCTGTTTTCCGTCTATCTCGTTGCGATGATACTCACCGTCGTCCCGACGAGCCTGCTCGTGCAGCGGATCACGCGGCCCCTGTTCGCGGCGCGGCTGCGGTCGCTGCAGGCGTATTACGAGCTGCCGTCGGGGCGCTGATGAGCAACAAAGACCCGGACATGAATCGCCGTACCGCTTACATCACGCGAAGCTCGGTCTGCCTGCCGAACGCTCCGGTCGAGAACGACCAGGTAGAAGCGATCCTGGGACAGGTCGGCGAGCGCCCGTCGCGCGCGCGCCGCGTGGTCCAGCGCAGCAACGGCATTCGCCGGCGCTATTACGTCATCGATCCGGCCACGGGCGAGCCCAACTTCACCAACGCGAGCCTCACCGCCGCCGCGGTCAAGGGCTTGAGCTACGACGGTTTTGCGCTCGACGACATCGCCTGCCTCGTGTGCGGCACCTCGAACCCCGACCAGCTGATGCCCAATCACGCGGTCATGGTCCACGGAGAACTCGGCGCGGCCGTGTGCGAGGTGGTCGCCACCGCCGGCGTGTGCGTTTCGGGCGCCACGGCGCTGAAGTACGGTTGGATGTCGGTGATGTCGGGCGGCGCGCCCAACGCCGTCGTGACCGGGTCGGAAGTGGCGTCTCTCGGCTTGCTCGCCCAGAATTACGACTCCGAGCCGCTCAACGGCGCGGAAGTCCTGGAGGCGCATTCCGAGCTGGCCTTCGAAAAGGATTTCCTGCGCTGGATGCTGTCGGACGGCGCCGGCGCATTGCTCATAGAGCCCGCACCGCGCCCCGGGCTCAATCTGCGCGTCGAGTGGATAGACATTTTCTCGTACGCGCACCTGCTGCCGGCATGCATGTACGTGGGCGCGGAGAAGCAGGCGGACGGGGCGCTGCGCGGCTGGATGCTCTATTCCGCGCGCGAGCGCGAGACGAACTCCGTGTTCGCGCTGAAGCAGGACGTGAGGCTCCTCAACGACGAAGTCGTCGAGCATACGCTGGTCAAGCCGCTCGGGCGCGTGATCGCGCAGCGCGCGCTTTCGCCGGGCGACGTGGACTGGTTCCTGCCGCACTATTCGTCGGAATACTTCCGTGCGCCGGTTGCCGGGGGGCTCGCGCGCGCCGGGCTGCCGATTCCGCAGGAACGCTGGTTCACCAATCTCGAGCGGGTGGGCAACGTCGGATCGGCCTCCATCTACATCATGCTCGACGAATTGCTCAAGAGCGGCAGGCTGCGGGACGGACAGCATCTCCTGTGCTGGGTGCCGGAGAGCGGCCGCTTCTCGAGCGGTTTCATTTATCTCACGGCGACCGCGCATGCGTGAGCGCGACGTGCCGCAGGAAGGCAACCGGACCCTCGCCGGCCACCGCAAGGCCGTCTATGCGGTCGGCGACGACGGCAAGGTCCGGCTCGTGCCCTCGCGCGGATGGGAAGTCGAGGAAATCGTCACGCGCCAGGCCGTGGAGGACCTCGAACGCCTCGCCGCCGAGGCGCGCGAGCGCGCCATCGCGGGCAAGGCCTCCCCGCTGGAATACCACATGTATCGCGCGCGCATGGACGTCGATCTGCTGTCGCAGGCCACCGGCCTGTGGCGCTGGCGCGTGCGGCGCCATTTCAGCCCGAAAGTGTTCGCGCGTCTGCCGCTCGCGCTGCGGCGGCGTTACGCCGGGGCCCTGGGCATTTCGGTCGAGGCTCTGGAAAAAGTGGAGTAGCAATGCCGGCAGCGTTCGTGCACGCGCACGCCTCGCATTGCGAGTCCGGCGTGATGTCCTCGCTCCTGCGCCATCACGGCTTGCCGATTTCCGAGGCCATGGCCTTCGGGCTCGCATCGGCTTTGTCGTTCGCCTACCTTCCGTTCATCCGCATCAACGGCCTGCCGCTCGTGTCCTACCGCATGCCCCCGCGCGCCGTCATCAAGGGCCTTGAGCGGACCTTGAGCCTGGACATGCGTTTCGAGACCTTCCGCTCGCCCTCGGCCGGCATGGAGCGGCTCGATGCGCTGCTGGCCTCGGGAACATTGGTCGGGCTGCAGACCTCGGTGTTCTGGCTCCCTTATTTCCCGCCCGATCTGCGGTTTCATTTCAACGCGCACAACCTGCTGGTCTATGGGCGCGATCGCGACGAATATCTCATCAGCGACCCGGTGGCGGAAACGACGGTCCGTTGCGCGCGGGCGGATCTCGAAAGGGCGCGCTTCGCCAAGGGGGTGCTCGCGCCCAAGGGGCTGCTCTATTACTTCACCGCGCGCCCGGTTGCGCCCGATTGGGTGCGTCTGGGGCGGCGGGCCCTCGCCCGCACCGCGCGCATCATGCTGGCGCCCCTGCCCCTGGTCGGCGTGCGCGGAATGAAGCTGCTCGCGCGGCAAATCGAGCGCCTGCCGCTCGCCGACGGCGGGGAGCGGGCGCGCCTGTACGTCGGCAACATCGTTCGCATGCAGGAGGAGATCGGCACCGGCGGCGGCGGTTTCCGGTTCCTCTATGCGTCGTTCCTGCAGGAGCTGGCGGCCAAGACCGGCTACGCGGCGCTCGACGATCTCGCGTCGCGCCTGGTCGAGATCGGCGACCGCTGGCGCGAGTTCGCGCTCGCCGCCGCGCGCATGATCCGCGGCCGCGACGCGCTCTCCCCGCCGGCATTGGCGGAGCGCCTGCGCGCTCTGGCCGCCGACGAAAGACTTTTTTTCCAGAACCTGCACCGCGCCCAGCGCGCATGGGCACGCTGAACCTCGAGGGCGTGTCGTTTCGCTATCCCGGCGGCGATGCGGCGCTGGAGGACGTGACGCTCGCCATTCCGGCGGGCAGGGTCTTCGGCCTGCTCGGGCCGAACGGCGCAGGCAAGACCACGCTGATCTCGATTCTCGCGGGGCAACTGCGCGGGGCGACCGGAAGCATCCGCGCGGGCGACGAGACCCTCGAGTCCTTGCGCCGCCGCCGGCCGCGCTGCCTGGGACTCGTGCCGCAGGAATACGCGTTCTACCCCATGCTGACCTGCGCGGAGAATCTGCGCTTTTTCGGCGGGGTGCAGGGCCTCGGCGGCGCGCGGCTCAAGGAACGCGTCGCCGCCGCCGTCCGCTTCGCGCGCATCGAGAGCGTGCTGGCACGCCGCGCCGGCCGGCTGTCGGGGGGCCTGAAGCGCCGGCTGAATCTCGCGATCGGCCTGCTCGGAGAACCCGAGATCCTGCTCCTCGATGAGCCCACTGCGGGCGTGGACCCGCAGTCGCGCGCCTTTCTGCTCGAGTCGATCCGCTCGCTCGCCGGGACGGACAAGACGATTGTCTACACCAGTCACTACATGGAGGAGGTCGAGGCGATCTGCGATCACGTGGCGATCATCGACCACGGACGCGTACTGGTTTCGGGCGCGCTTTCCGAGGTGATCCGGGACGGCTCCGGCCTCCAAGAGCTCTTCATGCGGCTGACTCATCGATCGCTGAGAGACTGATGCGCCGTTTGCTCGCCTTGTGGGAAAAGGAATGCCTCGCGCTTTCGCGCGACGTCCTCGGGCTCGCGGTGCTGTTCCTGATGCCGGCTGCGTTCATCGTGGTCATGTCGCTCGCTTTGAGCGACGTGTTCAAGGGCGGCGTCGCGCGCCAGACCGAGTTCGCCGTCATGGCGGCCGATCCAAAGCTCGCCGAGCGCCTTGCGCAGAGCCTGGCAGGCGACGGTTTTCGCGCCGCGCCGGCGCCGGCGGACGAAGCCGCGGCGCGCGACGGCGTGCGCCGCGGAACGCCTTCGCTCGTCCTCGTGGTGCCGCGCGATTTCGAGCGCGCCCTGAGCGCGCCGCTTGACGGGAGGAATACGCCGCCTAAGCTCACGCTCCTCGCCGATCCCGCCTTGCCGCCGACGCAGCTCGTCGCCTTCCAGCAGCGCGTCCTCGGCGTCGCATTGGGCTTGCGCGTATCGGCGATGATGCGCCAGGCCGGACTCGCCGCGGACGCGGACGCGTTGGAGCTGAGACATGCGGCGACACTGAACGTCGAAACCATCGGCAGCACCGGACGCCCTTCCTCGGTGCAGCAGAACGTGCCGGCGTGGCTCATCTTCGGGATGTTTTTCGTGGTGATGCCGATCTCCTCGCTCTTCATCGTCGAGCGGCGCGAGGGCACGCTCGCGCGAATGGTGAGCCAGCAGGTACCGTTTTCGCTGCTCTTGCTCGGCAAGGTGGGACCGTATTTCGTCGTCAATCTCGCTCAAGGCGCGCTGATGCTGCTCGCCGGCCGGACGCTCGTGCCCTGGCTCGGCGGCGAGACGCTCGCGCTCCCCGGGCGCTGGGACCTGCTTGCGGCGGTGACGGCCTGCACCAGCTTTGCCGCCATCGGCTGGGGGCTGCTCGTCGCGGTGTGCTCGCGCACGCTCGAGCAGGCGACCGTGATCGGCGGAGTCGGCAACATCCTCGCCGCGGCCGTCGGCGGCATCATGGTGCCGCGTTTCGTGATGCCCGAAGCCATGCAGAAGCTCTCCGAGGTCTCGCCCATGGCCTGGGCCCTGGACGGATTCCACGCGGTGATCCTGCGCCAGGGCGGCGCAGCCGACATCGCCGCGCCCTGCGTGAAGCTGCTCGCGCTCGCGGCCGCGCTGCTTGCCGCCGCGCTGTGGGTGCACCACCGGCGCCGCGTCCTGACGTCCGCGCAATGACGACTCGCGACGCACTGATCGCGGAGCTGACGGCGCTCATCCTCGAGGCGACGGAGAAGACTCCGGTCGCGCCGCCGCTGTCGCCGGAGGAGGCGATCTTCGGGACGGGGACGCGGCTCGCGCTCGACTCGCTCGACGCCCTGCAGGTATCCATGGCGCTGCAGAAGCGCTACGGCGTGCGCCTCACGGACAGCAAGGAGACGCGGCGCGTCCTCGCCTGTGTCGGCAATCTCGCGGATCACTTGCTGCTGAAACGCGCATGAGCGAAGCCTTCGTGCGCGCCTCTGCGCTCGCGAGCGCGCTCGGACCGGATCTCGGGTCGGCCGTCGAACGGCTCGCGGGCGCGCCCGTCGCGGCGGCCCGAAACACGAAGACCGGGGGAGCCTGGCCCTATTTCGCGATTCCGATCGCAGGCGACGACTGGAGGAAACGCGCCGAAGCCATCGCGCGCCGGGTGGCCGCAGACCTGCGTCGCGAGGCCGCGCTCGCACCGGCGCAATGGGCGGACCTTCCCTGCATCGTCGGCTCGTCCTCCTTTTCCGTGGGCGCGTGGGACGAGGGCGGCTGGGCGGCGCTCGAGCCCGCGTTCGAGTTTTCCCGCAGGCTCGCAAGAGGGTTCGGCGTGCGCGGTCCGGTGACGGCGGTCAGCACCACCTGCACCTCGGGCCTGAGCGCGCTCGACATCGCGCTCGGCCTCGTCGCCGAAGGCGAGTTCCGCGAGGTGCTGGTGCTCGGCGTGGAGTTCTCCAATCGTCTGACCGTCGCCGGTTTCGCGGGGCTGGAATTGCTCTCGGCGACGGCCGCGCGTCCCTGCGACCGCGAGCGCGACGGCCTGGTGCTCGGCGAAGCCCTCGCCGCGGTGCTCGTGTCCGCGGCGCCCGCCCCCTGGCGGCTCGCCGCGCTCGCCACCAGGATGGATGCCTCCAGCGTCACGGGACCGGCTCCGGAGGGCACCGTGATTGCAGACGCGATGCGGGCGGCGATGGCCGGCGCGCATTGGGAGAGCGCCGCGGTGGATCTGATCAAGCTGCAATCGGGCGGCGGGCCCCTGGCCGATTCTGCCGAGGCGAACGCGGTGCGCGAGTTGTTCGCGCCCGTGCCGAGTGCCGTGTCGCTGAAGGGCGCGCTCGGCCACACTCTCGGGGCGAGCGGCCCCGCGGAACTCGCGCTCCTTCTCGCGAGCCTCTCGCGCGGGCGCGTGCCCGCGACCTGGGGATTTGCGGAGCCGGACGGCGAGCTCGGCCTTGCGCCCTCGGGCGGCGATGCGGAAGGCGTGCGCCGCGTGCTGTTCAATCTTTCCGGATTCGGGGGAAGCGTGATGAGCCTGGCGCTGGAAAAGGCGGGCTGACGGTGCACTTGCTCGCGCCGACGGCATTGCGCGTCGCGCCGGATGACTTTCCGGCGCGCGTGCGGGCGCGCTTCGCCTCCGAGCTGCGCCGCGCCGGCCGCTTCGCGCAGCTTTGCCTGCTCGGCGCGCAGGCCTGTCTCGAGGCCGCGGGCGGCGACGGCCCGCTCGGGGTGCTGTGGGCAACCGGGCTCGGCGCGCTCGATGCCACGCGCGCAGCGCTCGACGAGGGCCTCAGGCGCGGCGAGCCGGCGATGCCGTTCACGTTCATCGCGATGCAACCGCATCTGGCGGGCGCGCTGCTCGCGCAGCGCTCGCATCCGGTCACGCGCACGGCCTGCCTGTATCTCGCCGCGCACGCCTGGCCCTCGCTGCCGCAACTGGCGCAACGCTGGCTCGCGCAGTGCGAGAGAGTCCTGGTCGGCTGCGTGGAGGAATCCGGCGCGGCGGGCGTGGCACATCGCAGCGACTGGTGCCTGTTTCAGAAAGAGCCCGTCGCGGGGGCCGTTCGCTGCGAACGCTCGCTCAGGCCCGAGAACGCTGCCGCCGCAACCGGAGAAGACTGGATTCCCCGAGTCGCCGCCTGGCGCGGTCGAGCCGATGCGCCGCTCCTTCTGAGCGGAGGCGAAGACGCGTGGCGCTTTACTATCGATGGATAAGAAGGCGGCATCGACGCGAGCCTTCATAGGACTGGGGGCGAATCTCGGCGACCGGGAAGCCCAGGTGCGCCGCGCCCTCTTGGCGCTCGCCGAGCTGCCCGGAACGCGGCTTGTCGCGGCGTCCTCGCTCTACCGCAGCGCGCCGGTGGGCGTAGGCGCGCAACCCGATTTCATCAATGCGGTCGCCGAAATCGAGACCCCCCTCGGCGCGCGCGCCCTGCTGGAGGCCCTGCTCGCCGCGGAGAGGCGCTTCGGCCGCAGGCGCGAATTTCCCGGCGCGCCGCGCACGCTCGACCTCGATCTGCTGCTCTACGGCGATCGCGTGATCGCCGAGCCCGGGCTTGTCGTTCCCCACCCCCGCATGCACGAGCGCGCCTTTGTACTCCTGCCCCTCGCCGAGATCGCCCCCAAAACGGTCGTTCCGGGCAAGGGATCGGTTGCGGCGCTTCTGGCCGCCTGCAAAGATCAAGAAGTGGAAAAAACGACTGCAAAATAGAATCCCGCTCGTCTCGGGTACACAAGAGCGGCTTGCTCAGAGCATCCCCAACGCCAGGAGATCCATCGTCAGCGCCACCCCTATGTGCACGACAACGCCGCCGGCAATGGACCGGGTGCGCTGCGCCACTTCGCCCAGGACCAGACCCGCAACGATCGCCGCGAGAGCCTCGGGCAGCGGCTTGTGATAGTGGATCATGCAGTACGGAACCATGGCGACCCATACGGCCAGGCGTCCCATCACCCGACTCATCCCTATCGCCAGGAATCCGCGAAAGAAGAACTCGAGCGCGAGAAACTGCGCGAGATAGGCGAGTTCCCACGCGAGCACGGCGCCCGGGGGCGCGATGAACGCCGCGCGGTAGAACGGGTACACCGCCCGGAACTCGGGCCGGCTGGCCGCATAGAACACGAGCGGCAAGACCGCGAGCAGCATGGCACCGTACAGCAGCCAGGTCCGGCGCGGCACGTCTATAAGCCAGCCGTAGTCTCGCAGCCGATGACCGAATCCGAAGCGTGCGATGAGCATGGGAATGGGCAGGTACAAAACGATACTGCCCAGCGCCCACCACAGGTGGGGGAACAACCCTTGGTAAGCCCTCGACCCGTTGGGAAAGTGCCGCATGAAGAACTCCGGCCGGAAGATGTACTCCATCAAGGTCAGAGCCACCGCCGCATAGGCCAGCATGAACGCGGTGCGGCGCATCGCGCCGTCCATGGGTCCGTGAGGATTCGGCAAATCCTGGTTCAAGCGGAGCATCCCGCGGCGGCTCAGGCGGCGTTCAAGTTCTCCAGCGTATCATTGGCCGAGATTCGCCGTGACGGGTTGGCCATAGGTCGTGAAACGTTTGAAACTTCGGATCCTGCTGCTTTCGCTCCTCATGCTGCCCGGCCCGACGCGGGCGGCCGAGCCCGGGGAACACGCGATCGCCCCGCCGCCGTGGTTCACCGAGACTTTCCTCGATTTCCGGGAGGACGTCGCCCAGGCCGCGCGCGCGGGCAAGCGGCTCATGATTCTGTTCGAACAGAACGGCTGCCCCTACTGCAAGGAACTGATCCTGACCAACTTCAGCCAGAAGGCGATCGCCGACAAGGCGCGAAAGAATTTCCTCGCGATTTCGCTCAACATCTGGGGCGACCGCGAGGTGACCTGGACGGACGGAAGGAAATTCTCCGAAAAGCGGCTCGCGGCTTTCCTGAAAATCCAGTTCACGCCGACGCTCGTCTTTTTCGACGAGCGCGGCGGGATCGTGGCGCGCCTGAACGGCTACTATCCGCCGCACCGCTTCGAGGCGGTGCTCGACTGGGTCGCCGGCCGCAGGGAAAGGAAAATCGCGCTCGCCGAGTACCTGCGCACCGCGGTCCGGGAGCCGGCCGGGGAGCAGCTGCACGACGAGCCCTTCTTCCTCAAACCGCCCTACGATCTGCGCAGGCGCGGCGCAAAACCGCTCGCCGTCTTCTTCGAGACGCCGTCCTGCGCGGCCTGCGACGAGCTGCACCGCGAGGGCTTTCGCCGCGCGGGAATCGCCCAATCGCTCGCGCGCTTCGACGTCGCGCGCTTCGCGCTTGGGGAGCGCACTCCGGTGACGACTCCGGCGGGAGACAGGCTCCCGGCCGAAGACTGGGCGCGATCGCTCGGCCTCTCCTACACGCCTTCGGTGGTTTTCTTCGGCACCGACGGCAGGGAGGCATTCCGCATCGAAGCCTACCTGCGGCCGTTTCATCTCTGGAGCTCGCTCGACTACGTCGCGAGCGGGGCCTACCTGCGCGAGCCGAACTTCCAGCGCTTCCTCCAGGCGCGCGCCGAGGAGCTGCGCGGGCGCGGCGAAGCCGTCGATCTGTGGCGGTAG
>Ga0137463_1000385_pt1 | contig 15661 bp, 25 predicted proteins | sample EasRivERMGT800_2_FD_102333 | JGI IMG/M metagenome (GOLD analysis project Ga0137463, IMG submission 102333) | Soil microbial communities from meander-bound floodplain in the East River, Colorado, USA - East River MetaG ERMGT800_2 | ecosystem: Environmental > Terrestrial > Soil > Floodplain ...
TCTCGGTGGGACGATTTGTTGCTGCACCTCAAAGAAATCGGCAGGGATGCTTACCTGTGGTTCGCCCATCTCCTGCCTCAATCGCGCTGGTGTCAGCGGGCCCTTAAAGTCTTCGTGCGCCAGCATGACGTGGATTCGCATTTTCTCGGGCGTCTCCCGCAGCGCACCGCACATGGCGCAGGACAACATTGACGAGGACGAATGCAATCTGCAGAGCTTTGCTGACGTATCTGACAAAGGCTCGGATAGGGTAAAGCAATTGAATGACTACTATCAGCGCCGGGAAGCCGAGATTGACCGGGAGTGTCAAGTGAGGAAAATCAAGCTACGGGGCTACCCCAAGGACGAGGCGGACCTGCTGCTGATGTATCATTTGTCCATCGCCAAAAACGAACAAGTGCTACCTCCAAAGGAGACCTATGCCCGCATCTTCAATCGACTGGTCGCCACTGTGCTGTGGCTCTGCCTCTTCTGGACCGTAATGAACTGGGAGATAAGCTGGTGCACGGGCGACGGCTGCGGCATCACTACCTTTGCTGTCATGAGCATACCCACTGTAATGCTGATTGGTTTATGGCTCAATTAAGTCCTCTGATGCGTCGCATAATACGCCTCCACACATGCCTTCTGCTTGGCCTTGTTGGTGGGGTCCGCTGCCAGCGCCGCGTACGCCGCCTTCTCTGCCTCAGAGTCGGGTACGTGCTTTGTGATGGTGTCGCCCAGTATGCCGCCCCAGCTTCCTCCGCCTACAGAGACCAGTGGCACGCTGACCTTGTCTCTGTTGAGCCAGCCGTACTCGTAGATGAGACCCGGTACGCCCAGCAGGCCGACGCTGCCGAGCCAATCCACAAAGCTCTTGCCGCTACCGAGCTTTGTCCAGGTGTCCCATAATACGGCTTCTGCGAGAACGATGCTGGTGCCAGAGGCGACTCCTGCGGCAACGGCTAGTGGAGCGGGGAAGTCCAGAAAGTGGTGGCTAATCCCATAAGCGACGCTGCCGGTGCCCACTGCGCTGCCTGCGGCGATGATGGGGTGCGCCTTGACGTAGTCGGTTGCAAAGCTCATCTTAGGAGAGAGTTTTATATAATGTTACACCTGTGGGTCTCCTCCCTGTGGCGCCTGCACATCAGAGTCCACGTTCGCCGCCGCCTTGCCCGCTCCGTACAGCTTCTCGCTGACCATCTGCTTCAGTCGCATGTTGATGGCCGCAAACTTCATCTGCAGCTGTGGCTGTGCCTGCAGCAAAAAGTAGTACGGCACTGCATCGCCAATGGGTGGTGGACTCCCAGCGGGGCGCATGCTGAGCAGGAGCGAGTACACCTCGTGCGCGACGCCCATACTCGCCAGAAACTGTGCCGCCGTGTATGCTATCAGCTGAAGATCCCCTTCCGGATTGGCATGGGGCGCAAACATTGCCTCTACCGTGCTTCCGATCATGCTCGACGTGACTGCCGAGGCCATGGTGAACGAGAGGCTCTCCAGGAGGGCCTTAAAGCCCACACCTTCCGAGTTCATAGTCAATGTCGACGACGGGCAGCGGCTCAAAGGGCAACTGCTCCTCTGCGCAGATGGCTTCCATCATTTGATTGAGATTGTCCAGCGCCGACTGTGACTTGTGCAGCGGAAAGCAGAACTCGGTGCGCAGCCTCCGGTACTCGTCCGCTCCAAAGCAGGCGAGTGTAGCAGTGTGCAGGACGTGATTGTACTGCATGAGGTTGTGCCTAGCGTGCTTGGGTGCCTCGTAATCCACGCCCGGTTTGCCTCTGGTGGGTCCGGGTCTGCCACAGTAGTTGTCCTTCAGCGTACGACGCGAGTCTGAGCTCAGGTAGAGCAGCTTGTCAAAGCCACGCTCTATCGCTGCAAAGTAGAGACTAATCTCTTCAATGTGGTCGGGCTCCAGCGGCGGTATGTCGTACTGCACGTTGGTGTCGTTCTCCAGCCTTCCGGTGAGGATAAAGTACCGCACTTGCAGCCACCGCTCTGCGTACGGCATGAACCTTTGGCCCAGTGCCCGGCATGCAGTATTCACAGCGGCAGAGTCAATGTCGTCGGGCAGCACCAGCATCGGTAGCCTCGCCAAGATGATCATGCGTATCTGCAGCAGGTCCTCTGGCGGTATGCGCGGCTCAGTGTTGTTGCGCATCTTTATCCGCTCGTTGAGATGATACTTGCGCCGGTACTGCTGATAGTGGTAGTAGTTCATGGGCTTGTACGTCTCCCTCATCAGGTGGCGTGTCTTTGCCGGACACTGGATGTACAGCTGCCTCAGCCACGGGTCGCTCTTCAGCGGGTCTCTTGCCAGCGGATTCGACGCCAGGTGTTCGTCGGTCGTGTAGCCCCAGCTGGCTCTGATGCCGCCGCCCTCGTCGCCACCAGAAAAGTTCCTCGGCCTCAGACTGCTGGCGTCGTTCGCTAGCCGCCGGCTCTCCAGCACACCAGAGCACTTGCTGCATATGATGAGCCCCGTGTCTTTGACTTCGACACCAACTGCAATAGAATCACAGTTGTTGCAGCGCGGGGCTTCGGTCTTTGTTAGCACGGCGGGTGCCACGCAGGCCTCCCACTTGCGCAGAAACTCAAAGACGAGCTGCTCGTCCTGGCTGACGTTCATCTGGACAAATGATGTGCATCGTGTGGCACTGCCCGGAATGTGGCAGCAATCTGTTCTATGTTGACGAGTGGAGCGGCGATAGACGCTACAGGATAACATTCTGCGACATAAGTAGGCCAGGCTTCTACAGGGCATCTGGGTTTTGGCACGTTAAGAAGGATTTCACGTGTGTATTTGATGCCTCTGTACAACACGAACCTACTATGAGCCATGTATGCTCTGCCGGTTGCTACGAAATGCGTGCGATCCGGCATCGCGATGTTCGCCGGTTCCCATTCACAGACGCATGGCCTCACATTAAACTTTAAGTCTGACCCCAGTAACTGTCCGGCCCAGCCTTCTCTGACCTCAGATATACGTCGCGCATGTACTGCAGCTTCTCCTCGAGCTCGTCGCCCCAGTACTCCTCTGTGCCCAGCAGGAACGGTGGCGTCTGCTTGAAGCACGCCTGGTACAACCTCTGCTCGTAGCACTTTGCTCTCCTGATGTCCGTCACATCGATAACCAGTGCATAATTCTTCTCCGAGTACGGGTCCTTGTACGCGTACTTGTTGAGCAGCGCAATGGCATTGTTCTTGGGTATCTTGCACATGTAGTGCTCGCATATCGCCTCCACCTGCAGTGGGTCCTCTTGTCCAAACGTCACGCAGTAGTCGGCATTTGCTCTCACGCCCGGGTGCAATGCTGCAGAGCGTCAGTATGGCCGACGGCTACTGTGTCGTCTTGCACACTGCTGTGGGAGTGTGGACGATGCCGGGCATCAACCTAGACGGTGCTCTGGCGCAGTTCAACGCATTCGCAAGAGGAAAGACACTGTGCGGATACAAGCTCATAGCGATGCTGTGTGCAGACGCAGAACACCAACACATGCTCAAGGATGGAGCCAAGAAACACTTTGACGAAATAGTGTGCGAGCGCAACAGCACGTTCGAGGAGTTTCGTACACTTCACGTATTGCGCCGTGACAAAGACCGCGATCTTGTAGTGCCGGCCCCGGTAGAAAAGGCGTTCGAGAGCCTAGAGAAAGAGTATGAGGCGGCGGTCAAGAAGAGGAGGCACTGTGACCACAGCAAGACAGATGGACAGATGAAGAAGATACTCGAGGACGACAGCATCCCCTGGGCAAGCAAGGCCAAGGATATGGCACCGCATCTGTTGCCCAAGTGGGGAGGTCTGCCGACGATGCCAAACAAGGATCCCAGTCTCTTTGACCCAGAAGTCTATCTCTCGCCCAACAGCGGAGCCGGTGGCATGGGTCTCTCCAATCCACCAGTGCCACTCGGAGGAGTCTCCTTTGGCCTCAACGCTCCGCGCAACGTAGCGACGCTGTGCGCAACAGCATCTCTCAAAGACGAACGCTCCAAGCCAAGAGAGAAGGAGCACAAGGTGGACTTCCCCATGATCAACAACTTGTGAAGCGTACCGCATCAAACCTTGTCTTTTGGTCCACACAATCGTCGAGCAGAATAAAGCTGTTCTGCGGGTCCTCTGCGTCTGGTCCAAAGTTGCGCTTATAGTCGGTCATCTCCTGAGCACGATACGCCAGGTAGCGGTCGATCACATCGCCATCGAGCTCCTCGTGGATGTAGGCAGAGGGGATGTGCTCGCGCCAGAAGCCTGGGTGGATGTCAGCGAATCATGATATAGGACACTGTTGTTACCGTTGTGTGCGGTCGCAGAGAACACGATGCCCTTGCTGAACTGGCCACGCATGTGGTACATCATGTCCCGCACCGCCCATGTTTTTCCCGACCTGCGGATGCCACAAAACACAAAGGTGCCGTCACCGGGGAAGATCTGGTAGTTGGGCAGCGCCTTGATCACTGGCTCCCTCGCTAGCGTGGTCTTGCCAGTCTTGGGGTCGAACGCAAACAGCGGGTCATCCTCACGTGGGCATCCTTGCTGCGCCCGCTTCCACACTTGCTCTGCGTCCTCCTCAGACTCGTAGCCGATGGCAATGTCCTCATCAAACTCGTCTGGGTCTGCCTCTTTGATGGCATCCTCTTCGGCTTTGCGCTCCTTGTTGTACTGCTTGTACCGCACCTCTGCCACCTTCTTGCCCTGCTCTGCCTCATAGTCTTCGTCGAGCGTTACTTTCGGCACTGTCAGCTTGGGGTAGTCCTCGTCCTTGCCAAAGCTGTTGTATATGCGCTTCTTCTTCTTGGCGTCGCTGGTGGCGGGGCGCTTCTTGCCCTTCACTGGCTGCTCTTCCTCCTCAGACTCTGATGAAGAAGAGGATGACATCTTATATGACAGACTTTACATTATTTCCTCCACTGCACAGCATACTTGGCCCTGTTCTGATTCTGGACCGCCGCCGGCACGCTCACATTCTCCATCATCGTCTCTTGGCCCGCGGCCTGCAGGATGGGCGCATGCGTGTCGGCGATGCCGTCGTTCCAGCCGCCGCTCCATGAGACGTCCTCATAGTTGGCTTCGCTGCCAGGCCAGGAGCGCAGCTGACCGGTGGCGCCGCCGTTCATTTCAAAGAGCCTCAGTTTCTGACCGGGCACTCGTCCGCCGCTCGTCAGGGCGCTGCCGTCCTTTGCAAAGAAGGTGCCAGATTCCATTTGCTTCTAGAGAGTAGATTTATAAGAGACCTCCGTTGTCTACACGCCGAATGCCTTCGTCGCCTATGATGTCTGCCTTGAGTTCCGGGCGCACAAAGTTGAACCACTTTTGTATCTTCTCCTTCAGTGCTCCTGGCAAAGCACCGGCTCCTCTGCCAAAGTAGCCCTGGCCGTTGTACAGCAACCGCAGAATCTGCTTGCTCCTCCCTGGTGGCAGATCTGGTACGTCGGAGAGATTCGTTGCGTCGGCCAGTTTCTCGAGCCACGGCAGAAGCTTTCCCACAGTCAAGAGATGCACTGCATGCTTGGTGTCCTCAGACTTGTCCTCGCCCGAGACGAGCTTCCGAAGCCATTCGTGATTACTATCCAAGTCGGCGCGAGGCTTCTTGATTGCGAGCGTCTCTACGGTGGCCTTTGGTGCAGGTGCCGCCTTGCCCGGTGTGGGTGGCTCCGCCTCTTTGCGCTTGAGTTTCTCCGAGGCTGCGGAAGGGCGCGGCTTGAATGGAGCGGTGGGTTTTGAGGCAGCAGCGGCGGGGATATCCGCCATCTTCTCGTCTGGCGCCACAAATACAGATAGCTCGGTGCGCCGGGGAGACGCAGCTGCTGGGGGCTCTGCCATCAACTCATCGGGGCGGAGATACGGACTCAGTTCCGATGCAGCCTCTGCAAACACTTCGATGGCCGGCACCGGAGCTTCGTCGACTGCCATGTCTTCTACGATAGCCGCTCGCGCCGCCGCCTCCAGTTCTCGCACTTGTTGGATTGCGACCGTATATGCATGCGTCAGGGCATTTCGATGAGCAGTATCAGCCAGCTGTAGCGCATACGCCGCCTGTGCTTGCTGCGCCATGGCGGCATTGTGCTGTAGCAGCAGCGTCGCCGCCTTCTCGCTGAGCTCGCGATCGGCCGCAAGCAGGCGTTGTTCTTGCTTCTGAAACTCGACCTGATTCGCTCTGGCTCTGTTCTCTATCGCAGCAATGTCTGCTGCCGTCGCGCGGAGTGCTTCGCGTTCAGCGTGCGCTGCTTCCTCTGCTGCGGCTTCCTTCCTTCGGGCATTGAGCTCGTCTTCGTCCCTCTTCTTGATGAGCTCGACGGCTATGCGGCGCGCGTCCTCTTCCTTCTTTGCCTCCAGTTGTATCTTGCGGTTCTTCTCCTTCTCGAGCTTCTCTGCTTCCTTGGCGACTCTGCGGGCCTCCTCGTTCTTGCGGTGTTCTTCTGCCCTCTTTTCGCTTGTGATGCGCTCTGCTTCTGCCTTCTTTGCTGCTTCTTCTTTGAGTCGCTCCTTCTCTTCCTTCTTACGCCTCGCCTCCTCAATGTCAGCCTCAGTGACGGTAACGGGCAACGCGCCTCCGCCTCCTCCATTCACGATACGCCTTGCGATGCCCATGTATGCGCCTGCTGCCTTGTCCCTGTTGTTTGGGCGCTGTGGTAGCGGCACTTGTTTGTTGGGGTCCAGCACGAAGCCATTCTGTGACCCAGCCGGTTCTCCGCCTTCGTCGTCGATCCACCAAAAGTCGCCCTTGTCAATCTCCTTCTGACCGCGAGTGATGTACTTGTAGAACAACCACGTCTCCTCGGGTGTCGATGGTCCGCCGTGCCGCGAGACTCCGGAGCCTCTCACCTTCATCTTTGCAATCTCTGACAGGTACGCCGCTTGTCTGTTGATCTTTTGCTCCAGGAAATCAATCACCGCCGGGTGTCGACTGATGAGCTTGCCCTGGCCAAAGTTTGCTGGATTGAGCCCGCTGTTGGTGTAGTCATCGGCGCGTCCCTGGCCAGCGAGCCAGTTGACATAGTCGTGGTAAAAGTTCTCCCTCTGCTCCTGCTCTAGCCCATCGACCTTCTCGCGCAGCTCTGTCTCTTCCATGAGCTTGCGGCCTTCATCTCCTTGCACGCGGTAGAGCTCGTCTCTGGCCTTTTTGCGTGCATGCGCCAACCAGTCCTTGGTGGGCTCATACACCTGCAGACCCGCTTCCCTGGCAATGGGGTTGGGTGTGGCGTGACCCTTCAGTAGCTCCTCTGCGGGCAGGATGCGTTCGCTGTTGGCACGGGAGAAGTCCGAGAAGCCACGCAGTCCTTGCCCAAACAGTGAACCACTGCCAAACAGAGGCTCCCGCTTCCGCTTGTCGATGACGCCCTGTGCGTTGCCGTACATCCTCGTCGTTTCTTATCCTAATGATTTGAGAATCAGTATGGCTCGCACTCATCCAGTCTCACACAAGCCGACGCCTCTGTTGACCCACACGCCGGTGCCGCGGCTCTACACGGATGAACTGCCGCGGGATGTTCGCGAGATCCTCGGGAAAATGCTTGTGCAGCAAGTCGACAAGAAAACACGCAAAGCCCGTACAAAGGCCTATATCGCTGCACAGAGGAGCGCATTTGGAGACAGGATGCAGGTGGCAAATCGAGATGACCCGGACATAATTGAGATGCAGCCCTGGGCCGTTTACAGAGAAAGTAAAATCCGCAGGACCCAGGCAAAAGTCGACAGAAAAGAGGAGCAACTGGCAAACGCAAATGCTCTGCGAAAGCGAATTGTCAAAGGACCGAGGGCAGGCTGGAAGAAGTTGGCTCGGCCAGTCACAAAGGAGGTGAAGCTGTTGTCCAGAAAAAAGTAAAAGTTTTATGGAAACGGAGACCGCTCAGACGGCGCAGGCACTGCTTTCTTGGGCAGGTTCCTCTTGGCCTGCTTGCCAGCGTTCATGTGGCGTTCTCTGTCTTTGCTGCTGCCAACTTGTCCTGTCTTCACTGCAGACCTCACGCTCGCTGTTTGCTTCATTTTCTTGCGCGCTGCTTTTATCCGCGCGGGGTCGTGTTCCACGTGAGACATGAGTCCTGGTCCGTGCACAACGTGCTGCGACTTCACATACTTTTTCACTGCTGATGCGTATCCCTTGGAGGCGTAATACTCTGCAATCATGTGGCGCAGCTCTGGTGGGAGTTGGTCAATGTAGCTCATTTCTCTAATTATGATACTTACATTAAGACATCCGTCGATGGCCACCGAGGGCATTCGCGTCACGATGAAGAAGCGCGGCATCAACGCCGGCCTCTACCTCATGTCCCAGCAGAAGCAAGCCATCCTGCAAAAGGTCATCGTCGGCCCTGATGCGCTACCGTATCAGCCATTCAAGAAGTACCGCGGCAGTGACCCAGCCAAGGAGCCCACAGTCACCGAGCAGCGCGACGACCAGGTAGACTATGCCATTGCGCGCTTTACAGAGTGGGTGCGCCTCGAGAACAAGGGCAAGATGCGCGGCATCCTCACCTCGCAAAACAACGTGCACCCAGTGCTCATCAGCGAACGAGAGATGGCCAGGCTGGGCCAGCGCTACAACCCCTCGTTGGGCCTATTGTACAGCACCGAAGGGCCGATGCAGGAGAAGCACCAGGACGACGAGATTCTGCGCACCCAGGGCAGAGTCGTGCAGCCTTCGCGCGTCAAGAACACTGCGCTGGGAAGCACGGGCATGAGCAAGTAGACAGTTTACTGTTGTTTCTTTGTGACTTCATAAAGGTCGAGAATAGTGTTACAGACTTCATGATGATCCGCAGTCTCCGACGTCCTCTCGTCCTCCATAAACAGGTTCACATGCGCCAGCAGCAGCTCCAGGAAGAAGGCACGCTTCTCTGCTCGCCTGAGCTTGGTAATCTTGCGCTTCAGGGGCAGGTAGGCTCGCTTCTTTCGGTCCTCAGTGTCGCAGCGGACATGTACATAGACAGGCGTGGTCATCGTCGGCGGTGCGCGAGGAAGACTGGGTCGGGTCCTTCTACGCGGTTCCTACGACATTCTTCGCAGAGCCGCACCGTCCCGTAGTCTCCGAAGCCTTGTGGACGTAGACGACAACTTCGGTTTCCCCACGGGCACTTGTGCTTGCGTCGGAAGAGGCCGCTGAACCAGCGCGCCCAGTCCACCCATGATTCGTACTCTTCCTTCCACCACGACAGGAGCACCTTCCTCTGCCTCAAGATGAACACCATAGTTGCTATCGCGATTGCATATAGCACGATCATCATGCTTCTGTGGACGTGGGCGCTCGCACGAGGCTCTAGCTGCAACTGCCACTGTTCACTTACGAGCAACACCCTTCCATAATTCGGCCATGACACGGTCGCGAATCTCGTTGCCGGAGGGTGGAGGCGGCATCGCGGCTTCCAGGCTCGCTGCAGTTATGTTTCCGCCGTTCTTGTTCTTCAGTGTGTAGGCCCACTCAAAGGTCTCCCTGTTGGAGGGAATGTACTTGACCTCTACGTTCCACTGCCGCAGTGCCTGCCCTGGCCGCTGATTGCGAAACAGCTGATGCTCCCATATAGCGGTGCTGTTCTCTGGGTCTCGTCCCAGCACTTGGTCGTCGCCGTATGGGTCGTCGAGCAGCGCATCCCACGTCTCTGCGAGCACCCGCTTCAGCAGCTGGTTGTTGGGCCACATATTGCTTATGTGCAAGATGTACAGCATTACGTGAGCATGCACCCTGTTGCCTCTGGAGCCCGGTGTGCCAGTTTCGATTTCGTGGTGCTCCTGCAGACTCAGCGTGTAGCCGCCGTCGTCAATGTGTTGCAGCTTGCCCTCATCCTCGGGCCAGGTGTTGTTCATCCAGGCGTTGAGCATGTCTGGGTGGATGACAGCCTTTAGTGTCTGGTCCAGTTTCAGTCGCAGAAACTCCTCCTCGTAGTTTGTCTGCGCCCTCCAGTTGGTGTTGATGGTCATAAACCATATCGACAATATAGGCGTCCGGTTCAGTGGCCCTCTTGCCAGTTTTGGCATGCCGTTTCCAGCTGCCACTACCGGGTCCACAGAAGGTGGTCTGGCTCCGGGCCGAGCTCGTCTTGCTTCAATCTCATCTCTGCCAGCCCTGCCGCCTGCACCGCGCTTAAACTGTGCCGGTATCATTCTCTTTTACTGTCAGACGTCTAGAGATGCCTGGATGGCCAGCGCGGTCCTGACCAGTCGAGCGCCAACTGCAGCACCGACGATGGCTCCGCCGATAATGCCGATGGCGTACTTCTTCCTGGGGCTGCTGGCGGCCCACCGCTCCTGCACCGGGTCTGGTTGACGAGTCCAGTGCAGGGGCCGCTTCTGTTGCACATAGGTCCCATCTATCGGGAACGCGAAGTCTTCTGCACAGAGACCATGGCCACGCACTGCTGCACCCAATACAAAACCATCCGGTGGAAATATCAAGCCTTCTGCCGCCTTCTTTTGCGCATCCAGCAGCTTCTCCTCTGCTCTTGCCTTGTGCGCATCCAGCTTCTCCTGGTCGCGGGGCAGGTCGTAGCTTTGCGTCACTTCACAAGAGCTCAGCGGTTGGTCGCCGTCCATGTACTTTGGTCCATGTGCATCGACGAATGCAATGATGTGCGTCGCCTTCTTGTGCATGTATGCATCATGCTCCACTTGGTTGCCGGCATGTGGTGGCACGTCTGCCTCCTCCGGCGCCAGCTTTGCCTTTGCCCTCTTCTCTGACTCTTCCGCCTCTGCCAGACTCGCCGCTGAGCGCTTGCTATGCCGCTTCTCCCCCTTGGGCGTCGTCTTGCGCACCGCTTTCGGTTTCGGGTTTGGCTCCCCGAACGTCATCTCGCCCATCATCATCAGCCTCTTTAGCGTCTCTGGGTCTACCGGCACATTCACACCCTCTTTCATTCCCGCTCGTGGCAAGATTGCCTTGCCTACATGGTAATCATGCTTGTTTGCTTTGGCGGCATCGGCGCCCGGTTGGCCTTGGTGGTCTTTGAGCCCCGTTCCGGCGGCGGCGCTGCACTCATCTGCTGCTGCCTCCATGTGCGGCCGGTATGTTTGACAATGGTGCCCACTGCAGGGTTCACGCCGCTTTCATTGTCCGGCGGCAACCAGTTCCCATCGGGCAGCTGACGCGGATAGCTCGTCTGCAGCTCCTCTATCGACTCTGCCTTGTAGTTGCCCTCGTTCACGTCAAAGCTCCCATTGCCGACCCAGTTGCGCCAGTACGCCGGACGGTGCTGCACCTGTTCGCGGTTGATGCGCTCCGGTGCCGGCTTGCCCGACTTGACCTTGTAGCCGATAGCACCCGCTGCTAGACCAGAGACTGCTGCTGCCGCGAGAGCCATAACCTCTCTAATTCATAAGTCAAAAGATTAGAACATGCAAGTCTCTGGGCCCGGCGGCCACGGCTCCTCGGGCGGTCACCCGCCTCTGCCTCCCTCGTATCTGTCGCTGCTGCCACCAGAGCTGCGCAATGAGGTGCGGCGTTACTTTGTAAAGTCAAAGATCCAGAAGATCCCGAAAGAGGCAAAGGGAAAACGGCGCAAGGTGAAAAAATACATCCACAAGACCGCCGACGAGAAGCGCCGAGAGCGGGAGCGGGCAGAGCGCAGCGAGATGGCTGTCAACGACCCACGCAATCATCGGCGCTAGCCAAGCTTCTCTTTGTATTCCCAGTGCACATATATACATTGGTTACAGCGCCACAGACTTGCATACTGGTAGTCGCACTTGCACTTGACCCACAGGTCACGTTGGGCACCGCTGCATTCACGACAGGCGAACCAGCACATCAACGAAACTTGTTGTGTTGATAGGAATCAAAGCGCCTGTCGGCAGCAGACGTTCGGCGGCAGGATCGGCAATCAATGGGCCTTAGTCGGTGTTCGTATCCAGGGATGCGCTTGTTGCACGTAAAGCATTGAATCCGACATTCGATGCACCAGAGGTCCGTCTTGCGAGAGAAATCCTCGTCGCGGAGGGTGCCGCACCTGAGGCACATGTGTCACAACAATTTGTATTTGCCGAACAACCGATTCATACACGCGTTACATGTACTCAAATAGTAGTAGTTGTGGGAACACATGCAGCGTGCGCTTAGCCAGTGCCAGTCTCGGTGAACCCCGTTACATCGTGGGCATCTTTGAAGACACATCACTTGGGTGCCGATGCCTTGGCCACCACCTCGACCTTTGATTCGATGCTGTTCAATTGAGCCACCTTGGCAGTGTTGACTGCTCCGAGCCACTGTTGGAACCGTGGATACTTTAGCAGCACACCGCCCACTGCACCCACTGCTGCAATGGCACCGAGCACAATCGTCGTGGTCTCTTGCGAAAGGCCCAAGCTGTTGCTCGTCTGGCTCACCAGTTGCAGAGCCACGCTGCTGTTGAGCAGGCACTGCTGCAGACACACCTCCATGGCTTCTTTTGTTCTAATAAATAGAATTACCAAGCTTAAATGTCTGCTTCTCCCAAACTCAACAGTTCCACTGCCATTACGGCACTGGGCACCGCAGCGGGCATCGCTAGTCTCGGTATGGTGATGGGCGGCGGCATCCCCCCTGTGCGCGACCTGGCAATCGTCGGCTTGGCTGCCGGTGCTGCAGACTATGGCTTCACCAGCCTCTACCAGAGCAACGTCGTCGACACGGACCGCTACCTGCGCGCTGCTACTATCGCTGCTGCAGCCGGTGGCGCTTCCTACTTTGTGCGGTCGCCCTCTGTCTCGTCTGCTGCCATGGATGCTGGCGTCGCTCTGGGCGCTCATGTAGCCGGGCAGTATTATGCATGGGGTGGACTGTATTTGTAATACAACTAAGCAAACTTGTCCAACGCCAGCTTGGCTACAAAGACAGTGGCAGCAGTGCGCACGGCGCTCTTGGTAGCAGAGTCGGCGCCGTCCTGACCGGGGATGTACGAGCTGATTATGTTGCCTCCGAAATAGTCCATGGCACCGGCGGCGACGGCGAGCATACCAGCTGAGCGGAGGTCGAGTCCCGACATTCAATGTAGTGTTGGTGGTGGATGCGGTTAGCGTCCGTGTAACAGGGCGGTGTTTGATCTTGCTGAGAAAAGCCGTACTTGAAGCAGCGTTCAATACGCATCCTCTTTGCTGGCGCGAGTTCGTGGTGCGCTGGCGTCAGGAATATCATTCTCGTACGCTTCAGGTGATGGTTGAGGTAGCAACAGGCGCGACAAAAGTTCAAGATGAACAGGCGCGCCTCTGTGTTTACCAGTCGTCGGCAGGCGTGGGTGGTGCGAACCTCTCTTCGGCATTCGCGGTTGTCGCAAAAGTTGCGCTTGCCCAGTCCCATGAAATGTGCATTGTAGAACAGCTTTCTGACCTCTTGCTCCTGTTGCAGAAACACTTCAAAGACCGAGAGACTCTCGCACGCCAGCAGTGTCTTGATCAGTGACATTGGCAACAGACCGCCTATAGCGCTACCAACGGATAGCTCACTACACTGTAGTATCCGCAGTGCCGCCAGTTGAGCCAGCGTCGGGATACGCATTGGCATCACCAGAAAGGTGTCAGCGTCGATGGACAACTTGACGCCGCTCATCATGGAACTGGAGCGCTGCGACGTCCGCCCTCAGCACGCCGTCCTGGTGAACTGGTGTGACTTTTACGAGCGACGACCAGAGAACGTACGCGAGGTGGGCTACACCGACTCGGAATTTGGGCAAGTGCTGCTGGGCCCGCCCGTCAACAACAGTCACGACCCGCACCGCTACCTGAGGCGTCTCGTCCGCCTAGTGCGTCCGCACCCAGTGCTCAGCGTTGGGTCGCTCAAGTATGGCAGGGCCTGGGACAACATCGCCGTCATCTGCGCAACGACTGGGCGAGTCTTTTACTTTGAGTTCTTCGAGACGCACTGATGTATTTCTGTGTCTGCTGTGGAGCTTACACGCACATGAGGCGTTTTTGTCTGCGCTGCTTCTGGTTGATAGAAGAAGGTAAAAGAAAGATCCTTTAATTGTCATGCACTTCTGGCGGTACAGGATCGCCCGGTGCCTGCATCGCTGGCTGCACGGGAAGCGCTCCACCGGGGGCCCACCATCTTGAGCCGTAGCGCGTTCCCGGTGTAGCATAGTTGTCGTGGATGGCGCGGATGTTCACCACCGCCTCCTGTTCGTCTGTGCCCAGCATCTTGCAGCTCGCCTCGACGTCCTCTATCATGTTTAGTATCTGCGCCGGCTTCATGCCCATCCGGCTAGGCATGATGGGGCTCATCATCGCTTGCGAGTAGCGGCGCAGCTGACCCGCGGGAGCGCAAGAGTCGTAGGAGCTGCGGCCGTCGCCGCCCTCGATGGAGCTGCCGATAAAGAAGCGGTTGCTCATTTAGTTGTCGGTAAAGCTTGAGACTTACGGAATCTCATGCATTAAAAAATGAGCACCCCGACATGTGCGCAGCCCGCACCCGAGCGGCGCCCTTCAATGCCACGAAGAAGACCAAGCAGAACAACAAGCGCCAAGAGGGCGTCAAGGTAAAGAAGCTCGCAAAGGCGATCGATAAGCAAAGGGCAAACAAGTGGCTGCGCAAGCCACACTCTGCCGAGATACAGGCCATGGCCGCTGATGTTGCACCGCGTTTCTCGGCAGCAAACATGGAAGCTGAAATCGGCAATGTCACCTATCCCACTGCACATCCACCAGACGACCCAGACGCCCGCCTAGATGCATATCAACAGCGCAAGCTTGTTCGTGGCGGTGGTCCTGAGGCATGGGACGACATGTACTACAAATTCGGCAAGGCCTTTGCACCGGGCACCGCGAATGGTTACACACCATCGACGCTAGCACTCTATCGGCCACCACGTCCAGACGCCAACATTGATCAAGCCAGACGACAGTTTGCCAGAGTCTATGGAAAGAACCGCGTGCCCACTCATCACACCGCTACGGGCGGATTCGAGCGCGTCCGTGGTTCCATCGGTTATCCACAGGTGAAGGCCGGCCACCGCGCCTACGAGCACTACATTCGCTATATGCATCGCAAGCTGAAACCAGAAGTGGGACCTACCGCGCGATACTCGTCGGGACACCATCCCAAGAGACGTGCACCTGCGCATGATGCATTTCTAGACAATGAATGATTTTACTGCTCAGAGACAAGCTTGGGCCAGTGCAGCTTCATGAGCTGGCATATCCTCAGGTTGGTCTCTGCCAGCATCTTGGCCTGCTGGTAGGCATAGCTAGCGTGCTCCCTGCTTATGACTTGGAGGCACTGGTCGTTGTAGCTTACGCGGATTTCGTCCTTATTTGTGTCAAACGCGACTTGCATGGCGGAGCAGCGCTACTGGTTCGAGATTCTGCCGATGGACCTCAGACGCCTGGTGGTGGACAGAGTCAAGAACAATGAACAGAGCGCGCTGCAGACTGTCAAGACCGTGTACGAGAGACGCATCCGTGAAGCGAACGGCAAGCAGCAAGAGTACAGAAACACCTGCGGGCAGAACCTCACGCAGCTGCAACTCGGAGGAGAGTGCAACAACGTTAGCTACCGCATCATGCACATCTACGAAGCTGTGAAGCAGTTTGTATTGCATCCTACTGTTTAATGCAAAGAATCTTTTCTTCGCACAGCAGTTCGATTATAACAGCGGCCGATTTCTGCACCGCGAAGAATGGCAGCAGGATCATCAAGCGTCCACATTGGCTCCTGACCGCTGTTCGAAACTGTTCCGGTGAAGTGTTGTAAATGCCTGGCAAACAGCTGGGCCGCTCAGACCCAAA
>Ga0137463_1000386_pt1 | contig 15657 bp, 26 predicted proteins | sample EasRivERMGT800_2_FD_102333 | JGI IMG/M metagenome (GOLD analysis project Ga0137463, IMG submission 102333) | Soil microbial communities from meander-bound floodplain in the East River, Colorado, USA - East River MetaG ERMGT800_2 | ecosystem: Environmental > Terrestrial > Soil > Floodplain ...
CTTGCCTTTGGTAAAAAATGGCTTAATGTGCCTGAGGCTAATGTTTTGAGTGGTACTTGTGTGCCAAGATATCCTGTTAGCGCGGCTTCCGTTCCAAGTTCAAGCGCAAGTTTTCGCGCTCCAAATCCAATAACGCCAGAAACTCCCGCACCCACACCACCTGTTGCAACCGCTAAGGGTAATGTTGGCAATAATGAACCAATGACACTGCCTACTGAATTTAACGCTTGTTGCCCAAACCCTTGGCGCGGGTCGTTTAAAAGCTCATCTATCGTTTGAAGGTGTGCCGCACTTTTTTGTTGCTGTTCTTCTGTCCTAAGCCCTGGAATAATATAGCCTGACAATAATTTTACTTGTTCTAATGATTCAGCTTTAGCCGCACTGAACGTTTGGCCGAGAGTTGGGGTATAAGATAAATCATTGACTAGTCCAACTTGACGCTCTCCACCTAACATTATTTACCACCCCATTTGTTAGCCTCACCAAGCCAGCCCATGCGAATATGCAAATCCTTATCGTATTTATCGGCATCTTCTTTGTTTTTAAATATCCCCAAATGCTCACCCGTTTTCAGATAATGGTCTGTAGCCTCTTTTACTGATACTTCCTTGCCATTGATAATCTTGGGGAGAAGTACTGTTTTATTATCAAATTCACGCGTAATAGTTTTAACCGTTTGAAAATTGCCTTTCTTATCCCAAACTTTTGGGCGATTTTCTAATGTAATATTACCCTCAACCTCTGGGCGTAAAATTTCAGGTTTTGAGCGAAAATATTGTAATACTGATTGATTTTGCAAAAATTGATTTTTGTTTGTGGTTTCCATGTCTTGCTCGGCACTTCTCCATACTCCCTCGGTATAAATTTCATCATAAGCTGGATGACCATATTTATCAGGAATAGAGTTTCCATTTGGGTCAACAACAGTAATGCGCCCACCTGGTGAGCTTACCATGATTGGCGGGGCTACAGAAAACATGCTTTCAACTTGCGCCTCTGTTTTATATTCCAATAATTTTTGTCGAACTTCATTGATGCCGTGGGATGCGAGAATTTGTTTTTGATGGTCTTCTAAAGGTACGGTGTTTGAATCCATGACGAAGTTGAATCCTGTTGATACTTGATATGCCTTTTCCATGTTTGTTGCAAAGTCTTTGATGTAATCATCAATTTGCTTGAAATTTGGGTCGTTATGTTCCACGGCTTCATTTTTAATAAAACGTACCGCCTGGTCAATTTTAGATGAAACTAAAGCGCCGCCATTTGGTTGCTTGCTTAAGTAAGTTGAAATAGAGGTGATTGAAGGTAGGATTTTTCCAATAAGTTTTTGGTCTGAATACCCTTCTTTATCGCGTGATAGCTGCAAGAATTTTTCTTGTGTGGCAGTTTTCTTGCCTTCATCCGTTGATAAGCCTACTTGTTGTGAGCGAAATAATTTTACCAAAAACCCTGGGTCGGCTTTCTCGGCTAAATTACCAACTTCCAAAACAGTAAGTTGTTTTCGATAATCGCCTGGGAATGCATTCATTGCGTAAGCGCGATTTTTTGGACTTAGCATCGTTATATTGCTGATTGCAGCATTAATGTTGCCATCTTTATTGAATGCATTAACAATTGGCGATAAATATTGCTGAGGTATAGGCTGTCTTAAATAATCTGGGTAATGCATTCCAATACCAAGCGCATCAGACCTGCTGATTAAATTATTTAAATTATCGACACTTCGAATGTGTTTTTGTAAAGCGACCTGACTTTCTGAACCAAAAGGCACGTCTTTATCAATCACCGTCTGATTTTGCACAAAATCATTATATATTCGACCGCCCTCTGGTGTGCCATAGATAAAGTTTTGATAAGCACCTGACTTTTCAGCATTGATAAAGAAGTTATTTAAACGATTTTTATATCCCTCATCACGCGAACTTAATTTTTGTTTTTTCTTTAAGTCTTCCAGATTGTGTTTTAATTGCACCCAGCTTGTACCGGAATTTATATCACCCGTGGCGCGGGCTGCACCTGCCCCATAATTCAGAATTTTATCTAAGTCTGACGTTTTTTTAATGCTTACTAAATCACGGGGTGAAACTCTAACGCCATCAGCCAGTCGCGCTTGAATATCGTGCAGTGTTAAATGCCCGAAATAATGGTCGGCGTTCATTGATGTACCATGATCCATCGGCAAATTTGCATTTGATGTTTGCAATTGGCCTGGTTGTGTTGCGTGCATCGTACTTAAATCTGACGCCGATATAATTCCTGACTTCATTGCCGTTACTAATTCTTGCGCCATTTCCATTTCTTTTGAAAACTGTTTGTGCAAGTTAGCGCCTTCTACTGCTGTGATAATGCCCGATTGAACCTGTCCTTTCAGGGATTCATACTGTGCTGCGATTAATGATTCCGCTTGCTCTGGGTTATTGAAGATATCTTGTCTAATGGACTGTAATGTATTACCAAAAGTCGTTAACGCATTATATTTTGCCTGTTCACGACCTAAAGAAATTGTTTTTTCAGCGGCAATTAGGTTTAAACTTCGCGCCGTATTATCTGCCATCGAGTCAAGATTTAATCTGTCACCACGATTTAGGCGTGCACTACTTTTGATTTTTGAAATAGTGTCGCTTGCATTTTTAGTAATGGCTTCTGCGTGACCTGGGCTTTTTAAAATGTCAATTTTGCTTTGCGACTCTATGTCTTGCAACATTCCATGAGTTTGGAGTAAATTGGCCTTTGAAGCTTCTGACGCAAAGTCTGTGGCTTGCGCGATACTTCTATCTGCGATTTTACCAAGGACACTTGCTATATTTTCTGAACCACGTGCAGTTGAGTTGGTGTGTTGTGGCTGAATAATTGGATTGCCATCTTGCGGCCTTACTATTTCTGAAACCATTATAAATCCTCAACTGACGGCAATTTTCCACCTGTCGGTATTTTTGTGCCAAACGTTAATGCGCTAAATGCAAAATTTGCCGCATCTCCAAACAATTGCGCGTGTAATGTTGATTTAACATTTTTACGTTCAATATCGAGCGTTTGTTGCGCAAGTGTTTGCTCGGTATCTAAGTTTGCTTGTTTTCTTGAGCCTGTATTAATAGTGTCACGCTGAATCGCATTAAAGCTCGGCGAATCAAAAGTAACGCCGCGAGTTGATACTTGAGCGGCTTGTTTACTTAGCATTTTGTCAATGATATCTAAATTTTGCATTGTCTTTTGTTGATATTGCAATGCGGTCAATTTAGATTGCTGATTAATTGCCGATAAGTTTGCTTGCTCGGCTTCTTTTTCAGCGCTCATTTTACCTATTGTCGCTCCTGCTGAAATTGCCGCAAGTGCATATCCGGCTGCTTCTAATCCCATTTTAACCCCTTTATATAACCGCCATTTCTATTTGATACCCAATTGATAGTATTTGTAAATCAAAAGGTGAGGTTTGAGTTATTACAATTGCCTCACTATCAAATCGACTGTACCCCGAAACTGGCGAATATATAGCGGTATCGGTTCTCGGTATCAATGGCAATCCAAGCTGAATGTCGTGAAAATTCTGGTACTGCACTAAGTCGCCGTTTATTTCAAAATTTAGAGACTGGTAATAATCAATATAAATCCTGCTGATTTGTTTTTCAAATGGCGATGATGTTGCACTATAAAACGGGTACATCGGTTTAATTTCAACATCAAATAATAACCCCACTTGTACATCGCCTTGCTCTTCTGTTGGGTTATTGACTTCAATTTCTCCAGCTTCAACTAAATAACGCCCGAAATCCTGGTCTTGAAATATAACTTGAACAATGTAGCCTTCAAATCTATCTAATCCACTCACAAGCCCTGTGGTATCCATGTAATAATTTTCTTCGCTATCCACAAATACACCAGTTTCCAATCTTTCAATGCTAAATTGTTGTGTTAAATCGTAGTATTTTAAAATATACACGCTGTTATCTACAGTACATATATCAATCAATTGTACATTATCTTGAAATGTCATCGGTGATAGGGCTGCGAGTTTTATCTCACTTGCAAATTGGAAGATAGTTATTGTGTCATCACTATCATTTAAAAGATAAATAAAATTATCTTGTGATACGTCTGACCCTCGCAGTAAAGCGCGTCTGCTTGGATTTTTCATTAAATGCTGGCTTTGAGGCGCGATATTCGTTGATTGATACGCAAGTCCTACGCCAGTAAAATGAAAATTTATAGTAGCTTTACCCGTTTTTTGTACGAAATAGGAATCGTTGAGGTATGTTTGTGGTTTTAAAATTGTCGATGAACCATACGATGATTGCTGTCTGATTGAGAAAGTGCTTGGTGTAAGTCCGATGTCTTCGTTTTGTGGACACGCAAATTCATAATTATTACAGAAAATCTCAAGCTGCTTGCCACCATTAAGCCATAAAATTGCGCCGCTGCCTTGTTGACCAATCGTGTAAATAATTGCATCTGTTTCTTTCCCTGTGCCTACATCAAATGATATTGGTTGATTTAATTTCGAACCAAAAACCGTATTTGGCAAAAGTGCTGTATTTCCAAACCAAAGCCTATTTTGAAAATACAATACTTTTGCAGGATAGCCAAGCCCGTAAGGATTATTAATTGTGTTTACCCATGCGGGTTGTCGGATGGCATATTGCGAACCTGCTGTTGCATATTTTGCGGGGTCTGTTTCAAAAGCAATTTGCACCGTTGCCGTGAATGTAGCCGTTGTACCAACTTGATTAACGGCCGTAATAATGGCATAGCCAATCGGTGAAAGCTCACTCGCACCGCCTCCCACAATCTGCCCGCCAATCCAACTGTTGTTGTAAACTGCGCCAACGGGCAATCCCGCAAATGCAATGGTTAAAACATTGCCCACAACTGATAACGTGACTGTCGTATTATTATAGTTAATTTGATTGAAGTCATACGCGGGTAGCGGGTAAATATTTAAGTATTCAAAAGCAAAAGTTATGGGGCTGTAGCTAGAAATATAAATTCTACCTGGCGGAAAATTGGGGGATGTTAAAATCAAGCTGTCATTGTCTTGTGTGTAGTCAAGGCCAAATAAATCTGCGCCATCATAAGGCGTCACAATTTCTTGTACCATGCTTACTGTCTCGTCATGATATACAACTTGGTCGCCCGTGTATGTCACAACAAATAACCCTTCGAAATTTATGACGGGTGTTTCAGAGCTAGGTACGCTATATATGAAAAATTTAAAGTCCGCGCCAAGCACAATATAATAATTGCCGTTCTTATCAACAAATTCATACATTGTGGATGTGAAAATAGCTTCACCCGTGGCATTGCGTTTAAATGATGTGCCTTTTCTTTTGCGTGCAAGCCCCGTAGTTCCGACTTCGGCATTCAATAAACTTTGGGCGGCTGTAAGATATTCTGCTACATCGGTACGCTTCCAAGTGATTTCATCCGCCTCACCTGCTGTAAACGCAGTTTGTCGTACCATCTTGCTTGACATAAATTACACCTTTTAATGTAAGTATATTTTAACTAAAACGTCAATTTAGTTTGAAATGCTTAAACAAAGGTTATGCGATTGAAATCGTTATAAGGTGTTGCGAAATGCGGGTTAAGCATGTCATCTTGTCTTACCGCGTTTACTAGCATGTCTTTGTATTCTTTTTCAAGATACGCCGCCAATTGAACATTGTTTGTTAGAGTCGGTGCTAGTTTAGCCGCCGCATAAAGAACTAATGCTCGCGCAAACAAAGGGGTATAAACTTCCGGTGCTGCTTGATTGACAATGTAATAGTACCCTACAGGTTTGGTTTGCGCTAATAAATAACCATCTGCAAATTGATAAATTGGCCATTGACTCCCTGTGTCTTGCCATTTAAAAAACCTTCCAAAATCTGTTGGTACTTGATAGGTATAATTGTAATCAGGGCTGAAATTGAATGTAAGCGGGGTATTATCTAATATAAATTTAACTAAAAAAGACCAGTTGGCCTCTAAATAAAGTTCAGGCACTAATTCTATCAGTTTTGCACTTGCTTGTTGAGCATCTGGGCTTTCAGTAATTGAAGCGACAGCAAGTCGCCCCAATTCGGAAAGTGTTCGATTAACCAGTTGCAATTGTGTCGGCATAATTACACCGTTGGAACGATGCGATAATGAACCTTTACGACAAATGTACTGTCACCCGTTGTAAATGCGCCTGTAATGTTTGATAAGTACAAGCCTTTGTTTACCGTAGTTGTAAACGTAGCTGGCACAACACCACCATTCATGACAAACGTGGTACTTGCGGCTGCTTGGAAAGTCGCGGCCGACAAAGTGGTTGAGGCAATAACGCCCGCGCCATTTGCGGTACTATCCCATTGCACGGCAGCAACACCACCCGCTGCATAGTTTGCTGATACATAAGTCATAATCAATTCGACTTTATCAACAATCAACTGCTTGTTAGCGCCAGGTGCTGCAACTAAAAGCTTAGGTGTCGCGTACATGCCGTTAAATTGCGCGGCGGTTACAGCAACTGTGGCGATTTGCAAAACGTTATCCACGTTTAAGCCTGAATCCGTACCCACGCTTCCGTTTGTATCCCCTGCGGCTAAGAAATTACCGATGGTATATGACGCTGGCGCTCCATCAACCGATGCCACATAGGTTTTTGTATTGTCGGTAACGTTTTTAGCGGCAGCCTGACCTAAGCCCGTTAATACAGACGCAATCGTCCAGTTTGGCGCTGAATAGCTAACCTGGAATTCACCAAGAGTCGCCGCTTCACCAGTATTTAGCGGAAACGTGGAGGTATCAGAATAGTTAATGTAAAGCACGTCATTTGGTTTAACTACTCCGGCTTCCCCCATGTCATTCATATACCCTGCGGTAGTGATTGCCCCTAAGTTGTCAGGGGTACTCGCAATAAAAATGCTAGGTGCGGTACTCGTGTTGCCTTCGCTAATTAGTGAAAGCGTTGAAAAATTAGACATAACTACTGCTCCTTATGGGTTGGCTGCGTATGGGTTATCAGTTTCTATTAACGCGATACCGTTGTACTGGATAACGTTCGCCCCAGAAGTTAATACTGTTAGTAATTCCCATCTGTCATTTTGAGGAACCCATGTAATGCTTGTTTGAACATCACGGTTAAATATCTGAACCATGGAATCCATATGAACTAATGGTGTCAAATAAGTATCTGTACCCATGGCGGATGTAAATGGAATTGTATTGATACCGTTTGCGCCTAAAGTTCTAATATCTACACCTAAATAAACAGACAATTTATTGTCAACCAGTGGGCGTACATCGTTATAAAATATATTAACGACACGCTCATCATTTAACATTGATTGTTTGGTGATTGCTGGTAGCCAAAGGGAACAGGAATTTTCCATAACATCAACACCTTGGTTTTCAAGGTAGGATAATGCTTCTGCCATCTTACCTTCATTCATACCTGTGTTCACACCAACGGCTTTGTCTACAGTAAAGATAGTACCGAAGCCTGTTGAGGTATAAAGCGCATTAATTTTAATGTAATCGACCATACGAGCTGCGGCCAGCGCATGTAATTTTGCGTGGTCAACGATTTTGTCGTAAGCAAAAAGGGTTTTTTCACCGCCGCCGATAACTGTTTTCAGTGCATAGTTATAAGGCACAATCATGACGTTTGTAGAATCTACGGGCGTGATTGGAATGTCTACTGGTGCGTAGGTTTGGTTTTGCATTTCAACAATATCAGATACAGGGACGTTGGTGGCTTCACCAGTTGTGCCATGTCTTTCTTCAATAGTATCTGCTAAAAATTGTTTATTTTGATATCTTATAGTGACTTCGGTGTCGAACAGTTGTGACGCCGTTGCCAAATCAATTTGATCTGCCATGGTTGCGTACCTCAATAGTATGTATAAATACACGCATCATTCGCTTGTTACAGCCTGTGACATGTGTGCCTATCGATAACTATTGGGTTACGGTAATCCGGCCAATATTATGTTTGATCTAAAAATGAAAGGTTGCCGATTGGGCTTTCATTTATCGATATGTATATTATGTACTTTCATTCTAATTTGTCAAATTTCATCTTTTTCAAGCTCAATATATATTGCTCGCAAGGAATCTATAGCCGATTTGACCGCGTCTATTTCTTTATTGAAAGACATTGCGGGTTCAATATTCTCAATTCTGCATGTGTGGGTGTTTGAAAATGCATATTCAGTTTCAATAATTACCTTTACGCGGAAAACAGGATAATCTTTTTTCATCTACTAAATGCCTACTAATTAAAACTAAATTGACATAAGGTGATGACCGATGGGGATCGAACCCAAATGCGCCTCAATTTCAACGCTCCGGCCATCAAAATTAGGTGAGTGCCACGTGCTTTCAGGTGTCCTGGTCGTTTGTAAGCTCTTTTGCTGATTGATTACAGCTTCCCCGTGAGGACTTTACCCCATCGGCACTCTATATCTTTATAAACCAACTTGTGCATGATATCAATTGATATCAGATGTTATCATCCCCATTGTTTCGCCATGGCGTCTGCAATACCTTGGAAAGTAATTGATCGCGCTTTCCCTGTATGTGACTTACAAATATCAACCCACGTACGCCAGCGTTTTCCATCCCATTTGCGAACAGGCTCTATAATCTCCGTAGGCATTAACAACGGAAGGTCTTTAAGCCAAAGACATGTAGCCTTTGACGCTGGGTGTCCGAATTGATATGGCTGTATAATCTGGTCTGCCTTTCTGTATTTGCGTTCGGGCAAGCCCCTTGGGTTCTCAATGGCAATTTTGGGGATATTTGCATTTACGAGCACCATAAAAAATTCCATGCCTTCCATGCGCTTTTCTACTCTCCCCTCTTCTTTAATTCGACAGTTGCTCATGTTGCTTATGTAAGTACACGGGGGATGGCCAATCATTAAATCCCAATTATTATATTTTATGATCTCAAGAACATTTTCTTGAAAGTGAAATGGGCTATTATCATCAGCGGGTAATAAGTCGCATGACCATGCGTCATGTCCTTTATCTCTAAAAGCTTGACGAACCACACCGGAAAATTCACAGGCAACTAATACGCGCATTTAGTCCTCTTCCTTATCAATCTCATCAATCATTGCGCGAATCTTTTTTAGTATTTTAGCGTGCGATGGATTACCAAATAGAAGGAAGAATATTGTTGTTAAGTCTTTTCGGGTTAGGTTATGCATTATATCCTCGCGTACTATTCACTGCCGTGATACTTAAGAAATGGCCGCATCCACGCTTTAATCCTATCCCAGAATTCATTTAAAGGTGTCTCTGCGGGTATTGCGATTGTACTTAGATTTAATCTATTTCTAAAAACTGTCACCGTATAACAATTTGTACTTGGTACTGCTTTCACGTCAAACCTAAAGGCCGCATACATGTTTTTAAGTTCGGCTTTAATCGCGGGTATTGGTAATTTATTCATGATTATTTCCTGCTGTGTATCATTACAAAATCTCCGCATCTGCTATGCGATAAATATCTTTAATCATTTTTTTTGGAATAACAATCGTGCATGCATACTGATTGCCATCAACCTCATCTACCGCTTTGCACGCTGAAACAAACATTGCTTCATCATTTTCTTTGATTAAAAATCCACATGAATGTATTAGGGATAGCTCTTCGTCAAAATCTTCACGCTTACACCACCCGTCTATACTTCTTGCGTCATACCAATTGACTCGGACAATATGCATTATTGCCCCGCGTGCGCTAAAGCATGACTTAATGAAATATAGCGTTTTTGCGCTTCAACACGTGCGCGACCGCGACTACTATTCATTACATCACGCGCTTTTTTGACGTCTTCATGGGTAACTTGATTGTAATTTCCAGTACTGACCTTGTTTACACCTGGTACGCTTGAGTTCAAAGCCTGTGTACGCTGGGCTAATAGTGCGTCACGGACTTCTTTATTCTTGATAGCCTCTTTTAATAAAGTCTCTCCCGCTTTTTCAGGGTAAGTATTTTTAATAAAATCTTGTAGCAAGTTTAAGTTATCCGCGCCTATTTCTTTCTTTGAATTCTCAAATGATTCGAGTTTACTTTTAACAGATTGGTTTTGTGCAAGTGCGAGCTTATCAAATTGCGCTTGTGTTAATCCACTGTCTTTTGCAGCTCTTTTGATTTCTGCCAAATCATTATCGTGTAAGGTGACATCTGCGGGAACGGCATATTCATCAGGGATTGTAGTTAATGACGTATACTTGCCTTTGAGTTCCTCATTTTCTTGATAGACTTTTGCGGCGTTATTATATCCTGCTTCAAGTTCTTCAACGGTTTTAAATTTACCCGCGTACAGTACATCTGGTTTTCCATCTTCACTCATTCACTGCATCCTTTTTCGTTAAATAAAACTATAGCTTTTGTTGCCCACATTATGCTTTGCTCAAGATTTGTTTTAGCTAGAGACAACTCCCTAGATGATTCTACGGTATTAAATAAATCTTCCAATAATTCCGCTGTAAGCTTTATACGTGTAATTAAATTTGTTTTTTCATCGCTCAATTTGACGTATTCTATTTTAAATGTATCAGACATTGTTTGCTTTCTCCGCGGCTGCTAGGTTTTGCTTATGAATTATTCCTTCGACTTTATCGATGATTGATTTAATGCCACGAAGTACGGAGCGTCTACCTTCATAAAATCCAAGTGTCGCCGTCGTCATATTATCTTCGCTCGGCTCTTCCCAGAATAATTCTTCTTTCATTTGTGTAAAACACTCACGGCCTAAGTCGCTTGTAAATAAACTATACAGTTTAAATTCATTTGGTGTGATAAGACGCGCTTCAAGTAATTGTTGAATCATATAGTCACGCCTTGGTCTTGCGGAAAGCTCACTTCGGCCGCTGTTGTCGATGGTGTTGCACCCTGAATCTGCTGTTGCTCTTGTTGAGCTGCTTGTGCTAGCGTTTTCTTGAGTTGGTCATCAGGTACAGCGAGTTTTTCTGGGATGTTTAATTTCTCATTGATAAACCTATTAACTTCAAAGATGTTAGTGCTTATCATGGGCGCTGATTGTCCGTAAAATTGTTGTTTAATCTGCAATGACGTAATAAAGTGATCTAAATCTGCTTTATTTTGGAGGTCAAACAATGGAGACTGAAACGCAAATTTTAATTTTCGTGGCTCAAATCCAGGTATTACTTCTTTTGGTTTTAGCAGTAGCCCACGACCATTTAAAATCTTTGCCGCAACTTCAAAGATTTGTCTTGGTAATTCGTTTATTAATCTTGATATATCTGTGCTTGCTGTTCTCTGCGCTCTATTTTCACGCACAGATATTTCAGTAGCCGACCTAACAGGAGTTTGTATTTCTCCTAATGGGTCAACCATAAAACCTTTTTGAATCGTTTCTTGCATGTGAACTATTTGTTGAAATACATCTGGGTATTCTGGCATTTGTAATGCTTCGAGTGGGTTTCGCCCGTTTGGTTGACGCGCAATCATAGCACCTGCCCACTGTCGAATTGAATAGGGATTAAAATAGCTATTAGCATCATAAAACATCGGCGGGTTGGCTTTGAATGCCATATTTTTGCGTGAGTATTCAACGATTCGATTTAAATCAATAATTGTTGGCATCATATCAAGCGCAATCCCGCGCCCTTCGGCTTCCCCTGGCCTTACTCTATCACGATAAACAATGATTTGCCTGTAATCGCTGTATCTATCCCAAAGTACCGTAAAGGGGTCATCATCTAAAACTGCATAAATATAATATTGCTCGTTACCTATCTCAATTTGTCCATAATTAACCGAATAGGTGTCATTTGGATTGTCTTTAAGATTATTAAATTGATTGCCTTTGTAATCTGGGAACGTATCAAGTACTGCGCGACCTGTCATTTTAGACACATACCAGCAGTTTTTTATTAAGTCATCGCTCGAATATTCTATGTATAAAGCAACAGCGGCAATAGAACGAAAATACAAAGGCACTTCATCGCTTATTGATTCCACCCATATCGCACCAGTGCCACCAACCAAATCAAGATTGCTAGAACCTACAACACGCGCAAGGTTTGATTCGTTAAGGTAAAACATTTGTCGCTCATTGATTTTATCAAGTACGAGCTGTCCTTTTTGTAAATTTTCCTCATTATGCTGGTGTGGGTCTAGTACATATTTGCCCCATACCCTATCTTTTGGCATCAACAAACCATGTAAATCGTTAGCGCGTTGATACGCCGCAAGCATCGCTGTATTATCCCAAATCATATTTGTAACGGGCTTTCCGGTATCTGTGTAATTAAATTTAATGTTGAACGCATCCCTATCTGGGATTACATAGATATATAAATTTTTATATAACGCAAGCCAGCGGTCTTTATAAAATCGGGCTTCTTGAAATCGCGCATTTAACTTGTGAAAGTTTTCGGGCGGTTGTACTTTGTCCATGTTTTACTTCCTTGGTTGCCATATTTGACCACCTTGCGATTTAATAATGTCCAATCGCTCTTGATACAAACTTTTCCTCTTTTGTTCAATTTCTGCTTGATTTTGATTAAACTGTTTGTCAATTAATGCATTTGATTCGCTATGTTGAGCGCCACTATTACCACCACCGCCAAAAAATCCCATTTTATCGCCTCCAATGGTACAAAATTTCGTAATCCGTACCGGCATATTTTAATAACTTATTGTATAGATTTTTCGGGTTAAATGTAAATCCAGTGTTCACCCCTGTGATGTACCTATCAATTTCATTGCAGCTACGCACTATAAATGGCTTCCAACTGATTGTCGGTCGCTTATGCACTTCTACTGTAACTAATGCCGTTAACGAATCTATATATTTTAATCCACGAATCAATGACGCTGCACTGTGCGCTTTTATGTTGCGCGTGTGAAAACCAATTGAATCAAACTCATGAGCCAGCCATTGTTCGCCGTCAAATGTTACCACATTGCAATGTTTGAATGTTTTACTGAATGCAAGCCGCGCCTGAATTCCGCTAGAGACATTATAAAAACAAAATATGCAGATCAACATAACTCGCAATTTAACGCATGAATTTCTGCTTCTTCTTGTGTCTCAAATTTCAGATGACATATAGCGCAGGTGTACGAATTTGTGTTTTTAACGGCAACCCCACATAAAGCATATCCGCTGTTTTGCCTTTTATAGGAATTTTCCGACCGCATTTTAATCTCATCCTCAAGATACCAAATGGCTTTTTTTAAGTCTTCTATGCACTTGCCTTTGTAATCTGCACGCCAAATATATTTGATGGCATTGCCCAGATTAAAATTAAAGTGCCTCGTTACATCTATGCATTCAATTTCTTTGGAACATCCGCATTTAATGCCACGTGCTAAATAATGTTTTGGATGGTTTACTGGGCAACCTGTTAACGACATAATTTATTTAATCCCTTTAAATATACATATGTGCAACTATTAGACTTTTAGTGTATTAAGTCAATTACGACTTGTTCATGCTCAATGTTAGTGTCCATCAAGCGCAAATGGCCGCCTTCAACTTTAAATTTACATTTGTACCTGTACTTTTTGTCTTCGAAAGTGAATCCGCGTTCATACTTACGCCATGTTTTAATGTCTGGCAATGCTTGTATATCATTCCAAATCATAAGCATGATTGACTTTTCAAGCTGTGACATTTCAACTAAACGCTTAACTTTCATAATTTATAGCCTTATCTTTATCATGCGTGTTCAACATCTTCTAATGGTTCAACGGGTGCGTCTGTAGTTGGTTCTGCTTTATTTTCAATCATTGAGTCATAAAGTGTTAACTCATCTTGTGCATTCTCTGCGGGAGTTGTTGCTTGTGTTTGTGCCGGATAACTTAGGACGGCGTTTTGCATCCACATATGCGCTTCATCAAATCGTGTAAATGCGTTCTGTTTAGCTGGTAATGTACCAGGGTACGCTTTCATTTTCTGCATGAACGCTAAGAACTCTTCACCTAATTTTGCGAGCATAAACCCTTTAACTTCGCTATCCATCATTTCTTTTTAACCTTCTTTTTAAGTTTATTCGGTAGATTTTTAATGCTCGGCGTTGCATCCGCGAATTCTTTAGCAATCTTTGGATGCTTTGCGAACATATATTTTGCTTGCGCTTTAGACTTAAAAGGCATGACTATTTCTTTTTCTTTTTCATTTCTTTAGCTTTCATCATCTTTTTACCTTCTTTTTCTATCATTTTTTTATCTTGCTTCATATCTTCTTTTTTAGTCATTATTTTGTCTTTTTTCATTTTCTTTGTCCTTAAATAATCTATCAATTAGTTTAAACAAATCAGACTCTTTAACCCGTACAGTTTCTTTTGCTTCGTTTTTAATATCAAAATAACTATTATCTGTTTGTATGACATCAAAATGTACAATATATGAATGACTGCTTTGTCGGCTTTCAAATATCTTAATATACATTATTCAGCAACGGCGGGCTTAACTTTGCTTATCACCCAGTCTTCTACAAGCTTTGATAATGCCCGAACCTCTTCAACAAACTTTTCTTGTAGCTCTGGTTCATGTGCAATGAAATTATTTTCTAAAGCTGTGACCAAGTGGTCTGTAATAAATTTACTTATTAAACTCATTGTTATGTCCTTATTTGGTTAGTCTTTTGATTGCGGTGACAGATTATCGCTTATTTAATTTAGATAGGGTTATTGCAAGGTTTGCACGCTTTCCCTCTTTACCACCTTTTTCCGCTGCGGCTTTGAGTTTTTTAGCGGGAATTTTTTTACCTTGGGGCACGCCTAGCTCACGATGCAACGCACCTTTTTTAATTTTTGCTTTTTGAATCCACTTTTCGGCCATTACCTACCCCGTTATTCTGATCAACGATAGATTGCATTAACGTTTTGTAGTCTTCGAGTAATTGCTTGTAAAGTTCACAATCTCGCCCAAATTCTTCTGTACAACATTTCTCCAATAACCAAGAGATTGCTTGCCAGCTTTTCGGCATAGATTCAATGGTTTCAATCATTTCAGCCACTTTATCGGCGCGGGCTTCTCGTACGTTTGCAAAAAATTGGGCAAACTCGGTTTCTTTCCCATCGGTTAGATCTCTTTCGCCATATTTGAGCCAATTGAATACCGTTTGATGGCTTTCTCGTGCTTTAGCGGCTGCATTATGAATTGATAAATGTGTACGTACCCTATCAATAATAATCTGCGCTTTTTCGGCCGTGAAAATAGTGGGTCGGCCATATTTGCCAACTGAAGGATTCTTAGCTCTAGGTTTCTTCGTTTTTTCGTTCATACATTAATTATTACAAAATTTAAACGGAATTAAAACACTATTTATTCATTAAAATTACGATAGGTATAATTTGTACTTGTTTTATATGTGTTCTATACCAATAAATATGCAAACAAAATGCAAATAAAGCTTTACTTTATGTAAAGCATAGTTTATACTTCATTTGTACTTAACTAATAGAGAGAAGACAAAATGAACCACATTGAATTTTTTGAAAAATACGCCTTTGACATGGAATTGACTTTTGAATCCAGAAATATATTGAGAACGGTTCAAACAATGAAGCTTAAAGAGGCCACCGAATTAGCCACGCTTGTAAGCGCATTTGTAAGATTAAAAAACGAAGATAATGTAATTTCGTACGAATAAAACTTTATCACTAACACTTCACATCACATTACAGGAAAATAAAATGAATACAGC
>Ga0137463_1000387_pt1 | contig 15646 bp, 13 predicted proteins | sample EasRivERMGT800_2_FD_102333 | JGI IMG/M metagenome (GOLD analysis project Ga0137463, IMG submission 102333) | Soil microbial communities from meander-bound floodplain in the East River, Colorado, USA - East River MetaG ERMGT800_2 | ecosystem: Environmental > Terrestrial > Soil > Floodplain ...
CGTTTCAAAAAGATCCACGTCATCCCCGCGAAAGCGGGGATCCAGTGACTTTGACGCTGCTAGATTCCCGCTTGCGCGGGAATGACGACATTTGCCTTCGCTCATTTTGAAACCGGTTCTAAGACAATCCGCGTTCAGGAAAGCGCGTCTGCACCTTCCGCTTCGTACGTGTTCGTGCTGAGACTCGCGCTCGGCGCTCTTTCCTGCAAGCCCGACGCTGCCGGCGGGCGTGCGAGCGGATTGCGGAGGCGCAATCGGGAGCGGGGTTCAGTCCCGGCAAGGCCAACAGCGACAAGACGCCACAAGACCCGGATCATTTCGTACGCGGTACAGGCTCGCCGGGTGTGGGCACATATCGCCTCAGCCAAATCTCGCGCCAAAAAGGGTATTCGTTCTGTGGATAGAACCTGTGGTATTCCCCGCGAGTCGTTACGCCTTCCAGGACGATACAGTCGGTATCAAACGTCAGCATTCTGCCGGACTTTGGGTGGACAATCCGCTCCACACGGCAAAGCACCCGGTAGACGCCGTTGCAGTACTTGACCATTTCAACGTCGAACCAAAGACCTCGATTCTTGTTGCGTGTATCCAGGGTCTCCAGGATTTCGTCGTAGCTTTTGACCTGTACCAGCTCGCCGGGCTTGAGATGGAGCTTCTCGGTCGGGGTCTTCTGAAGGGTTCCATTGCGTGGATACGGATCACCGCCCCGCAGCTTCTGAACGCGATTGTATGCGCCCACAAGGAGCCGGGTCCCGCCAACGTGGCTGGCAATCAGAGTAAGGATCCAATACGCAAAGGCCCGGACAATCTCGCCCAGAGACGCGTTACCCGAGCGCAGATCTCGGACGTATTGCCGTACGTCCCACCATGCCAAATACGACGAAGCGTTCTTGAGCTCGGTCATCTGGCAAGAGAACGTTTCTTCGTTTCCCGATTCCGGTCCTCGACACGCTCGCAAGAGGTCCTCCTGAATGCCTCCCGCGGCTCCGATCTGCTTCGCCGTGGTGCCCGAGGTCGAGGAGGTCTTGGATCGTGGCTCGCCCGCGGCACCGTCATCAACTCTAACGAGCCACGTTTCCTTCCAGATGGACTGACATAGGGCCTGGCACCCACCGTGGAACGTGCCATCGCAGCGAACGCCATCTAGTATCACAGCATCCTTCATTCGCCTCAGTCCGGATCGGTCGGCGAGATCGTTGATCTTTTCGACGCGCTTGAGCACGGTGAATTCCTTGCCGCCGCAATTCGCCATCTCGGGCATGAACGGTAGCCCATCGAGCCGCGCGTTGCTGTCCAGCGTCGCGAGAACCTCCTCGAGTGTTCTTACGCGAACCCGGTCGCCGGCACGCAGACCCGGACCGAAGGGGGTTCTCACAGTCGCCACCCTAGTATATTGGAAGAACGTCTTGGTAGCGCCATCGCTCGTATGCTCCCCAACATTCGCGAAAACTCGATTATCGCCCGGGTCGTCCGGATGCATCAACGAGGTCCTGGCCTCATCAGGAAATCCCGCGATCCTAGGGTAACCGGCGCTTCCACTCGGCGGCCTTTGTGACGGCAAACGAAGCGATACGCCCAACCACAAGCGCTTCCGCGCCTGCCGGGCGGGCCGCGAGCATCCACAGAAGTATAACGGCAGAGCAATAGGAGAGAGCGCCGAGCAAAATTCCGACAATTAACCACCATGTCATTTCTGCTCCTGTCATCGACGCGACGTGGGATGGAAGCGAGACGTGCAGGATCCCCACCATCGCTGCCGACGCAACAAGCGGGCGCGTTATCGCACGCACGAAGGCGGCCGGCCCGATCCCCGTATGGATGCGGATGGCGATCAAATAGGCCGGCGTCGACAGGATCGAAGTGCCGACCACAGCGACCGCGGCGCCGATCGCGCCGTAAGGCCCGACCAGCGCGATTAGCAGGATCGCCAACAGCAGAACGAAGACCACGCTTGCTTTCACGACCGCGACGGGACGGCCGATCCCGATCAGTACGGCACACATCGAGGAGTGAAAGAGCTGAATTGCGCCAAACATCGCTAGTATCTGGATCAACGACACTGCTGCCAGCCACTTCGGACCCAGTACCACCGGAACGAGAAACTCGGCGACTGCGAATATCCCGGCCGCGGCCGGCAACGCAAACAGGGAGAGAATGCCCATCGCATTGACGTACGCCGAACGCAATTGCTCCGGGTCCTGCGCGATTCGGGAAAACCCGGGCAATAAGGCCCGATTGATGGGCGCACCCAGCTCGCTGGTGGGAAGATTTGCCAATTCGTACGCCACGTTGTACAGGCCGAGGCTCGCCGCTCCCTGAGAACGCCCGATGATAAAATCGGTCAACCTTTCTTTCAGGAAAGCGAGAACATTGCTCAGTAGCAGCCACTTCGAGAAGGAAAAGAGACTCTTGGCGCCGGATATCGAAAAGCGTGGCCGGAACGGATGTGCGAGATAGCTGATGACGGTACCTGCGGTTTTCGAAGCGAGCATCCCCGCGACCAGAGCCCAGTAGCTGCGCAGCCAGAACGCCAGCGGGATCACAACCACGAACCCCGCCAGCTTGCGGCTGATCTGAAACGCGAACTCGCTGCGAAACCGCAGGTCCTTGCGAAAGGCGACCACGCCGATATTCTCGAAACCGCCGATCAAAGGAGCGAAGGCCAGCGAGCACACCACCCAGAACACGGCGGGTTCGGCGTAGAACGCCGCAATCGGCGCGGCTGCCGCTAGCATCAGAAGGAAGATAAAGAGGCCGACCAGAACGTTGCACGTCCACGCGGTGTGATAGTGCCGATCGTTCGCTGCCTGGTTCTGGATCAAGGCGACGTCGAAGCCGAAGCCCGTCAGCAGTTCGGCCATGAAGATGAACGACAGCGCCATGGCGACGAGCCCGAAATCCTGCGGCGAGAGCAGTCGAACCAGGACCAGCGTGCTGACAAGCCCCAGGCTACGCTCGACGAGCTTGAAAAGCACCATCCACGCGGCGCCGCTCGCCATCTTGCGTTCCGTGCTGGCTGGCATGCTGACTCCTGACCCGGTGACCCTGCGCGCTCTCAACGTGACGCTTTTTCCAGGCGCCGTTGACGTCCGTTGGTTCGCGCCTGCCCACCAAGAGACCAGGCCCGCCTTTGCATGAAGTCAGTTACGCTATGCCGATGTCGTGCAAAGTACTATCGAGCTCGAGTCTCAGTCGGGGTGGCTTCGACGGGCAAGGTATTGCCATACCCCACGGAGATCCTGCGTATAATCCGCGCGATGCCAATAGCATATTTTCGCCACGTGGACTAGAGAGCGCATGCGTTCCCCAAGCGACATGGGAGCCGACAGCGCCGCGCGCACCCACCCCAGCTGTTGCTTCCCTCCCTGGAACAGCGCGCCCGGGCCCATCTGCGGGTAGTGATGTTTTCGCACCGCCGCAGGATCCTGCAAGCTGGTGGCTGTCGCCGGTTCCATTCGGCGGTAGAACAAGCGTTCGTTCAGCAATCTGAATTTGCCAAGCAGCGCCAGATGGCCCATGAGGACGACATCGGCGCTCATATAGGGGTCGATTAGCCTGGTGCGCCGAAGCGCCGACGTTCGGATCAATCCATTCATGGCATTGTTGAGATCCATGGTCGAGATCAGGCGCTGCAGTCGAGCGGAAGGCAGATCATCGAGAATCTCGATGTCCGAAGGATAGTCTTCCGAGGAATCCGGGTTGTTTCGAAACAGACGCGTACGAGGCACGACCAGGACCGTGTCATCGTGCGCCACAAGCTCTGCAAGGCAGCGTTCAAGAAATGATGGCGCGCACCAATCGCTCGACGAAGACCACTTGAAAAACTCGCCGCGCGCGAGGCGGACGAGGTAAGTGTAGTTCGGGTTGGCCCCGATATTGAATGGCTGCCGCTCGTATCGGATACGGCCGTCGCGCTGGCGATATGCCTCAACCACTTCGCGCGTCGCATCGGTCGACGCGTTGTCGCTTATGATCAACTCAAAATTCCCGAACGATTGCCCGAGCAAGGATTCGATAGAGGCGCCAATCGTTGCCGCCGAGTTGTATATGGGCATGCCGACGCTGATCTTGGGAACTGCGCTCATGTACTCTGCTGTCCAGTGTGCTGGCGGATTCGAGATTGCTTTCGGGCCGGGGATATGTGTTCTCTTGCATCTCGTCTAGTTCGTATTCGAACCATTCAAGTGTAGCAGATGTCGTCTCGATAGCTCGCAGGTACGATCCGAATACGGTCACATTCCACGCTTGGCCAGTCGCTTGGTCTTGGTTTCTTGAGTGCTTTCTTGACGAGCCTCTTCCTGTCACTGAATGTCCGCGGGACGTGACTTTGTTCTCTACACGGTGATTGCGGCTCATAACGCCCGCACTATCCTCGACGGGGCTATGCGCGACAGCCGCCCGAGCAATCGCCGGTTTCGTCCGAGAAGCTTCTACCCGCCCTGGTGTGAGATACGGCTCCAGCGGGTCGCCCCGACCTGAATCAGTAGACGACCTTCCGGCAATAGTAAGCCTCGGCATACTTTTCCGGCGCGTTGCACTCGAGGCCGCGCAGTCTCAGAATCGAAAGAAATGCGTCTTGGGTGAACCAGTTCTTCTCCAGCTGGCTCTTGAAGGTATCCAGCAGAATCCTGACTTTCCTGTGGGCAAGCAATTCCGTCAGATGCACAAAAAAATTCGGCGTCCCCAAATCGCCGTCATACTTGACAATTTCATATTCCAGAATCAGGTGGTTTCTGAATGTGTTCCAGGTCAATTCGGACACCAGACGGTGATCTTGATGGAGGTCATAGCGACAGTGCGTCAGGATAACGTCCGGAGAGCATTTGCGTTTGAGCTCCTCGAAGAAACCCTTGATCTCAGCACCGATGTAGGGGAAGAACCCGTCCTTGAACTCCTTGACGATAACTTCCTTGTGGCGGGCACTCGCCAGAAATGAATTGGCGCTCGCGATCGCTTCGTCCACCCTCTGCCCGCTTGCCCCCAGCACGACCCATAACACCTCCGCGTCGGGGTTTGCTTCGAGGATTCTCAGAACCGTACCCCCGCAGCCGATTTCGATGTCGTCGGCGTGGGCCCCGAGCGCCAGGATCTTCGTCGGTCCACTTCCTTTCTCGAGGAGGGATATCCTCTGCATGTCACCGCCTTTCAGCGTGCCGCGTTGGATGGCACGGCTTGCGGTTTCCACACCTCCCACGGAACCTGACCGCGCGAGTACAAATCCTCGAGAAGCTGCTTGTCCCTGAACGTGTCCATGCACGCCCAGAAGCCGTCGTAGGGATAGGCGAGCAGCTTGCCCGCGGCGGCGAGGCGCTGGAATGGCTCCTCGACCAGTTCCTCCCCGGGCCTCATCCAGTCGAAGATTTGCTTGCGAAAGACGAAGAAACCGCCGTTAATCCGCATCCCCACGTCCTTCACGTGCCGGATGCTCCTGACGCGCCCACCGTCCTCGACACTCACGAGGTGGAAGCTTTGCGTCGGAGCGACTCCGGCGAAGCACGCCACGGCATCCTGCCCGCGAAAGTAGTCGATCATGGTGGGCAATGGCAGGTCCGAAACACCGTCGCTGTAGTTCGCAAGGAACATATCCTCGCTCTCCAGATACGGCCGCACCGCCGCGAGACGCGTGCCGATGTTGGAGGTGAGGCCGGTATCGACGAATGTGATCTTCCAATCGTCGATGTCGCTGGAGACGAGATCGACTTTCCGACCGCCCTCGCTCATGACGAAGTCGTTGGAGATGGTTTCATCGTACCTGAGGAAGTACTGCTTGATGGTGTCGGCCTTGTAGCCGAGGCAGAGGATGAAGTCCTTGTGGCCGAAATGCGCGTAATACCGCATCACGTGCCAGAGGATAGGCCGGTAGCCGACCGACACCATGGGCTTGGGGACAGACTCCGAGTAGTCCCTGAGTCTCATCCCGAGGCCACCGCAGAAGAGCACCACCTTCATGCACCACACCTCCTCAACTGAACTCGTACCACGATTCCTCCACTCAAGTCTTCTGCATTGGCCGCAGGAAGAGGTCGGTGATTTCCGCGCTACGCGCCATCGCCAACGCCTGCACCAGAGCTATCGCCACGTCGTCGGGGCGCATCAGTCGCTCGGGACGGTACGGTCTACCCTCCTGCGCGTGGATGGCCGCCTGCCGCGGCGTCGCCGTGCGCCCCGGGTAGACGCTGAGCACGCGCACGCCGTCCGCGTTCACCTCCTGCCGCAGCGTGTCGGCCAACGCGCGCAGCGCATGCTGGGTGGCCGCGTACTGCCCGACCTCCGGCCGTGCCTGCAGGACCGCGCTGGAGTTCACGAACGCGACCTGCCCATGGCGCTCGCGGAGCAGCGGCAGGAGTAGCTGCGTCAAGAGATAAGGCGCGCGCACGTTGGCGCGGTACTGCGCGTCGAACTGCGCCACCGGCGCTTGCCCGATAGTGCCGCGCGCGTGCATTCCAGCGCTGTGCACGAGGACATCCACGCCGCCGCACTCGGCGCGCAACCGCTCGCAGAGATGTGCCACCTGCGCGTCGTCGCAGAGATCCACGGCACCAACGAAGGCGCGCGCTCCTCGGTGCCGCGCCAGCTCGGCCAGCTCCTCCAGCGCATCGCCGCGGCGCGCCACCAGCCACACTCCTGAGCCGCGCGCAGCCAATTCCAGCGCGACGGCGCGCCCGATGCCGCTGCTAGCACCTGTGACCACCGAGACCTGTCCGTCGAATCGCGACATCCCTCAGATCGCGACGGCAGCACGTGGTGTCGGGGGAGGGGGGCCAGCTTCGTAGCGCCGGCAGATCTCCTCCGGGATGTGCGCGAGGTCCGTCGCACGCAGGTAGTCGCGCATAGTAGTGCCGGTGCACTTGGAGTCCGCGTTAGGTGCACCGCGCCCCTTGACCACATCGTCGTAGTTCACGGTTCGGAAGTCGATGCTGAACCGCGTGCGCCCCGAGTCGTTCGGCACCGTGGAGTGCATCTGCGCTCCAGAGAATACGATCATGCCACCCGGAGCCGGGAGCAGGCGCAGCTGCGGGTCGAGCTCCATCGGTTCCTCCGGCTTCGGCTGCTTACGCGTGTCCGTCTTGATGTGTTTCCCGGCTTCCTGGCGGCTTGTCCTGTTCCACTCGGCATAGTTGTATTCGCGCGAGCCGTTGCGCACCGGCTGACTCCAATAGCGCGGGTGGAAGGCCATTGCGTTGGAGGGCTCGAGCTCGTAGATGGGCATCCACCAGTTGATCTGGCACATCGGCGCGGAGTACCAAGTGTCGCGGTGCGGGTGGAATGCGTAGGCGATGCCGGAGGTGAGGTAGTTTTCGGAGGTGGCGGTACGCATCCGCGGCACGTCGAAGTAGGTCTTCTCCAGATCGCACCCTGTCTCGCGCAGGATGCCCAGAATGCACTTTTTGGCACGAGGGTGGTGGATGAACTTCGGCTTAAGCACCGACAGAAGTGCGGCGTAGTCTTCCACCGCCATCTCGAACTGTGCCTGCTCCGGATCGCGATCGCCGAATGCCTCGGCGATCAATTCGTGCGCGAGCTCGACCAAATCCAGCGAAGCGCGCGTGGGGCTGAGCACGAAGAGCTGGCCCGCGTACAGCCTCTCGCGCCGAGCGTCGTCGGTCAGGCGTGGATCGAAAAACACTGAATTCATAGCCCCTCTCCCCTTGGAGCTAGCACTTAACGCAGCATAGCTCATCCGGCCGATTTCGGCGAGAAGGCACGCCTGCATCAGCGCGCGCAGACGCCGCCCGGGGCGGTAGGCGGGAATCGCCGTGGACGACCGCACCGGTACCACCGAGGCGACGCACCACCACGGCCTCGATGAATCTGCTCGCGCCCGTAACCAGCGTCGACTGCCGCAGGAGACCGTTCACGTCCCGCCCTGACGTGGTGCGTCCGGGCGCACGGTGAGGAGACCTGCTGTTTCGAGCGCCCGCGCGGCGGCATGCACTGCGGGAAACGCCAGTGCCGACCGTTCAGCGACGTCGAGGAGGGAGTGCCTCCCGTCTGAGAGGTTCAGGACCCAGAGCATGGCAAGCTCAGCCTCCTTGCTTTCAACATTACCGCCCATCGTCCGATAAAGTCCTCTTTTGCCCAAATGGGGTTCACACTTTGGATTTTGGTTCAAGTAGTAGTTGTTATTTTCAAGTATGTCGAGCACAGAAAAGTACGTCTTGCATGAATCGGCGAGATATTTCGGTTGCACCAGACTCAGGTCGTCCGCGGACGTATGATATTCGGGATAGCGGCCCCATGGGGTTCTCGTCAGGGATCCCATGGCAAGGTCAAAACCGGGAGAGCAGAACTGTCGCTCGTCGTAGCCGTAGGGCGAAAAGTCCGTGATTTCGTAAGGCTTGCCGGAGTGCTTGAGTACGTGGGCGACCGCCCTGTCGATTTCGGCGTCTCCACGCCGGCTTTTCTTGTAATTCATCTTTCCCGAATCGCCGACGTTGGCGACCACGAGCCCATGCTTTATCCCGCCCGCCGCCTTTTCGTTTAAGGCCAGCCAGGTAATTGCACCGATCGTCCCCGGAATAAAGACGAATCTGTACGAATAGCGCAGAGAGCGGCCTCGCAAGTGCTTTGCAAGAAAGGTGCTGAGCGCAATTCCTGAAAGATTGTCGTTGCAAAGCGACGGGTGACAGACGTGGCAGGAGATCAGCACTTCGTCGGTGCTCCTCCCGGGAAAGTGGCACTCCCCATAGGTCAAGTGCCCTTCATCGAGAGAAGCATCTATCACCGCTTCGTATGTACCCTCCCGCAGTCCGTCCAGCTGGTTCTGGGTAAGACAGAATCCCCAGCGCTCCTGATAGTACGATGTCTTGTACGGAATCCAGTCGGGGTGATCCGGCAGGGTATACAGGTGCTCGCGCAATTTCGCCAGCGACATCCGTTTGCGGATGGGAGTGCTGTAGTTCAGAACATGCAAACTTGATTTCGTGAAATCGATGACTTTGATTCCATCGGAATTCTTGACGTAGGCATCCCTGATATTCCATTCCTTCGGCACTGTCCAGTCGAACACCCTCGTGCCGGTCGGAACTTCATGGACCTTCAAGGGTATATGTTCGCCGACGCGGCGCAAGGTTTCCCGAACGCCATTGCCGGTAATGCTGCGGCAAATCGGATACAGTTCCCGGACAAGCTTGTACATCGGCTCGCCCACGTCAGTGGGGTTGATGCCCGCCTTGACATCGGATACGGCAATCGCCGTCATGTGACCTGCCGAAAGTCGGGATAGTCCCTGTCTCGCTCGGAAATGACGGCCACCTCGAGCGGCAACCGGATGCCGAAGAACGGGTCGTTCCAGCGAAACCCTCGCGCGCTTTCCTGCGAATAGAATTCGGACATCAGATAGAACACTTCGGTACTGTCCGTGAGCGTGATGAAACCGTGCGCGAATTTCTCCGGGATGTACAGCATTTTCCTGTTTTCCGCGGAAAGCGTTACCGTAACGTGTTTCCTGAAGGTGGGCGAATCGGGGCGCAAGTCCACGATGACGTCGCATATCGCACCCATCGTGCACCTCACCAGCTTCGCTTCTTCATGTGGCGCCGCCTGGTAATGCATGCCGCGCAGCGTGCCCTTCTTGAGATTGAAGGAGATATTGCACTGGACCAGGCGCGGGTTGAGTCCGTGTTCCTCGAATTCCGTCTGACACCATGTGCGAGCAAAGAAGCCGCGGCCGTCCCTGTGTGGCTCGGCGCCAATGATATAGGCGCCGCCCAGGGTTGTTTCTTCGAAGATCAAGGCTCGGCCTTCAGGATCCGTCCAGGCTTACGCGCCAGTCCATTCCAGCCTGCCGTCGAGCAGCCCTTTTTCCCGCAGCCGCTTCAGCACCTCGAGCCGCATGTACTTGGAGCCGCGGAAATTCGGATCGCTGAAGCCCATTGCTTCAAGACCCTCCTTGAGCTCGGCGATGGCCGTAAACAGATCGACCTGCGGCTGATGCTTGGGCGCAAGGCGTTCATACAAAGAAAAATCCACCCGATACGAACGGTTGTCCGGCGGCGCGTTCTTGTTTATCGATATGCTTACGCCCGGAACGACTTTCGCGACCGCCTCTGCCAATTCCCTGACTTGGTAGTTCCAGGTGTTGCTGCCGACGTTGACCGCAAGAAAATCCCCGTGAGCCTTTGCCCTGCCGATGGCCCAATCGAACGCCCGCGCCATGTCCTTGACGTGTATGAGCGGTCTCCACGGCGTTCCGTCGCTCAGGATAGTAATGTTCTTGGAGGTCACCGCACATGCGACGAAGTCGTTGACCACGAGGTCGAGCCGCAGCCTGTCGCTCATCCCGCAGGCAGTCGCAAACCTGAGGCAGGTGATCGTAAAGTTTTCGTCCGCAAGTTTTTGGAGTTCGACTTCGGTACGGACTTTGGACTTCGCGTAGGCCGTCAGCGGATTCAGGGCCGAGGTCTCCTTTCTCGGAGTATCGTCCGCCTGCCCGTACATGCTGCAACTTGACGCGAAGATGAAGGTTTTCACGCCCGCGAGCTTGGCTTGCTTGGCCAGCTCGACGCTCGCCCGGAAATTGATATCAAACGTAACTTCCTCGAAGGTGTTGCCCATCGGGTCGTTCGATATGGCCGCCAGGTGCACGATGGCATCCACTCCCTGAAGTGTCTCAGGCTGGAGGCGCCGCACGTCCGCAAAATATTGAATGTCGGCCCTGCACTCCGGCAGGATGTCCGCATTCGTCAGGCAGTGAGCGAAGTATCCCTTGTCCAGGCCGATCAGCGATGCCTGCGGATAGGACCGCCGAAGGCGCTGAAGGACGGAAGGGCCGACATACCCCGTGTTACCCGTGATCAAGATTTTCATTTCAACAATGCACCATGGTTGATCTTCTGAGCGCGATCATTTTGGACGCAAGCGCGCCACCGCTGGACTCGAGATACCACCCGATTTACGGATAGACTGTGACTTCCGGAATCGGCACGACAAACTTGCCTCCCCATTCTCGAATGCCGGACATCTGCGCCATGATTTCGTCCTTGAAATTCCACGGCAGTATCATTAGATAGTCGGGCTTTGTTTCCTTGATCTTGTCGGGGTGCAGGATCGGAATATGCGTCCCCGGCAGAAACTTGCCCTGCTTGTAGGGATTGCGGTCCACCGTGTAATCGATGAAATCCGTGCGGATGCCGCAGTAATTCAGCAGCGTGTTGCCTTTGCCTGGCGCCCCGTATCCGACGACCGACTTGCCTTTCCGCCTGACGCCAATCAGGAACTCTAGAAGCTTCCGCTTGGTCTCTTTGACCTGCTCTCCAAAATTTCGATATGTCTCGATTCGGCTGAACCCGGCATCAAGTTCTCTTCGCCGCATTTCGATAACGCGGTCGCCAATCGGCCTCGCGTTGTCCTCCTTGTGTCGCCCGTAGATTCTCAGCGACCCGCCGTGCGTCGGCAGCTCCTCGACGTCGAACAGCTTGAAGCCGTGGCGCGCAAAGATTTTCTCGGCGGCAATGAATGAAAAATACGAGAAATGCTCGTGATAGATCGTGTCGAACTGGTTCTCGTTAATGAGCCGCATGAGGTGCGGGAACTCCATCGTAATCACGCCGTCCGGCTTGAGCACGGTTTTCATGCCCCCGACAAAATCGTTGAGGTCAGGAACCTGTGCCAATACATTGTTACCAATCAGGAGATCAACCTGTCCATATTGCGCGACAAGCTCCTTGGCCGTTTCGCGGCCAAAGAACTTGACGACCGTCGGGACTCCGTTTTTCTCCGCGACCGCCGCAACGTTAGCCGCAGGCTCAACGCCTAGGGCCTTGATCTTTTTCTGGACGAAATACTGGAGAAGATAACCGTCGTTGCTCGCCAGCTCCATGACCGTGCTTCGATGGTTTAGATCCAACCGGCTGACAATCATGTCAGTGTACCGTCTTGCATGCTCCAACCAGCTATCGGAGTAGGACGAAAAATAGGCGTACTCGTTGAAAATCTCCTCACGACTAACGTATTGCTGCAACTGGGCCAGAAAACAGTTGCCGCAAACGTAGACGTGGAGAGGGTAAAATGCCTCCATCTGATTCGCTTTTTCGGGACTTACGTAGCTCTCGCAAAGCGGTGACATGCCAAGATCCACGAGCGAATGCTGCAGCTTGGCTCCGCAGAACCGACACCCTGCTTGCGTAAGAACAATATCCTCTTGTTGCATAAAACGGCCCTTGCTGTTCGCACTAAATATACCGTAATCGCCGGTCCCTTTCTCGAGCCTTTCCTGGTTCAGGCTGTCTTATCCCCGGGAGCAAGCCGAGTCGTACAAGACCGTCTCTCGCGGTGCCGAACTGGAACTCGCCAAGCAAACGCCGTAGTCGTTCCTCACATTTTCCCAGGTTCGTATAGTGACGAAACCGCGACAACCAGCTTGCAGACACTCGCGGTTGCGCTGGATCGATTTCCCACGGGTGCAGATAGAAGACGAATGGTCGCAGTTCGCGTCGGTTAATGGATGCCAATCCCCAACGCGACAACCAATATGGCAGCAATCTAAAGTATCCGCCTCCCGCTACGGGAAGCCTGCATCCCAAAATCTTTGCCGTTGCTAGCGGCCACTCCACGATCGATTCTCCCTTCGGTGTGGACATTCGGTGCGGAACCCGCCGGGCGTTCGGGATGCCATAGCGATCGTGATGCACAGGGAAAATACTCGAGTCGTAAACGAATCCGAGTTCCACCAGGATGTCGAGGGCCCAGAGGGACTCGCGTACGATGGAATAGCTCGCCGCGCGATATCCATCTACCCCAGACCCGGTAATGTCCTCGAGCAGGTGCTTCGCCCGGAAGGTCTCTTCGTAAAACTCCTTCGGCGACTGCTCATATACTAGGCGGTGAGAAAAGCCGTGGCAGGCGATTTCGTGGCCGGGCGCAGCAATGTCTCTAACCAGTTGCGGATACCTCTCCGCCACCCATCCCAAGACGAAGAAAGTCGCTCGGACATCAAACTGCTCGAAGATGGCGAGCAATTTCTGTGTGTTGTCGACCACGCGGGACTCACGCGAAGCCCAACTATCACGATGTATGTTGGGTGCCAACGCCGCAACATGAAAGTAGTCTTCCACATCGACGGTCAGCGCGTTATGTACGCTCATGGCAGACTCGTCCACCGGCTCTCCCCAATACGCTTCTATCTGGCTAATGACAAACTTCTTATTGTACGCTCCGATGGACAGCGACCAGTGCCCTGCACGTCCGGCTAAGTGGGGCGACCGCGCTCGGGCCTGGAAGTCGCTCCCTAAAACCCCGTGATTTCCGACCGGAGTATGAATCGGCTAATGCTGAGACCAGCGAACGACGTGCCACTCGCGCTCAAGATGGCACCGTACGAGCTTGGGGCATGACAACGCAACTGAGTTGGGCTCAACTTGTTGAGCTTCTGCATGCACGGGGCGCCGGTGGGCTGTTACAGCCGCCAGACACAGAGTCCGGCCGCTGAGAGCGCCTCGCGATCGAACTGCGACTTGACGTCAATGAAGCAGCCGCCCTTCACGATTTTGCGCGCGAAGGTTTCTGCACCCACGCTCCGGAACTGGCGATGGGCGACGGCCACCACCATTGCCTCGGCCTTCGGCAACTCGTCCCAGGACACGAGCTCCAGTCCGTACTCATGGCGCGCTTCCTCGGGATCGGGTACCGGGTCGTGCACGAACACTTGGACACCGTAGCTTTTCAGTTCGTTGATCACATCGATAACGTGCGAGTTGCGCAGATCGGGAACGTCTTCCTTGAAGGTCAGCCCGAGCACGATGATCTTCGCGCCCTTCACGGGATTGCCGTTGCGGATCATCTGCTTGATGGTTTGCTCGGCAATGAACTTTCCCATGTTGTCGTTGATGCGACGGCCGGCGAGGATTACCTCTGGATGGTAGCCGAGCATCTCGGCTTTGAACGTAAGGTAATAGGGGTCTACCCCGATGCAGTGACCGCCGACCAGGCCGGGTCTGAACGGCAGAAAGTTCCATTTCGTCCCGGCTGCTTGCAGAACCTCCAGGGTATCGATCCCGATGCGGTTGAAGATAATCGCCAGTTCATTGACTAGCGCAATATTCAGGTCTCGCTGGGTGTTCTCGATGACCTTCGCCGCTTCAGCGACCTTGATGCTTGAGGCGCGGTACACTCCGGCGGCCACGACCGCGCCGTATAGCTTGGCGACCTGCTCAAGCGTCTCCGGAGTGTCACCGGCGACGACCTTCACGATGGTCTCGAGCCTGTGCTCCTTATCGCCAGGGTTGATGCGCTCGGGCGAGTAGCCGACGTTAAAGTCTGTGAGCCATTTCATCCCGGAATTTCTCTCCAGCACCGGGATGCAGACTTCCTCAGTAGCACCCGGGTAGACGGTGGATTCATACACCACGATCGCGCCGTTTTTCATGTGCTTGCCGACCGTGGTGCTCGCACCAATCAGCGGTCCAAAGTCTGGCTGGCGCACCGTGTCTACTGGTGTGGGAACGGCAACCACGATGATATCGGCGGCGGCAAGCTGCGCCGGATCGGTCGTTGCGGTGAGCCGGGTTGCGGCCCGCAGCTCCTCGCCGGAGACCTCTCCCGTCGGATCGACGTAGCGGCGGTAGTTCTCCACTTTCTCGGCGCTGAGGTCAAATCCGATGGTCGGAAATTTCTTGCCGAATGCCACCGCCAGGGGCAAGCCAACGTAACCGAGTCCGACAACGGCAACTATGCTCATGATCTTGTCTTTTTTGTTTGCAATACTGCAATTCTCCCTGAAATCTCCATCTTGGGGCACGCGAATTTCCCGCCCGCGGCAGTGGGCACCGCAGCGGGGCTCTCGCGGGAATCGAGACCATGACAATCGGTGGACCCCGAACTGACGTCAGTCGTGCCAGCGCCGCGGATCCTGCTTTCTCCAGATGACATGCAGATGCGCAGTTTCCCCTTAAAGGGCGAGCGTGCTTGACTGGGCGGGCTTGGGGCCCACCTGATCCCAGTTCTGGGATGAGGCTCTCGGTGCAATAGGGTGAGGCGCCTCTATCGGTCGACTTGGCATGCTCGGCGACTTCATGATATCGTCATAAAACGCAGCGGCGTTGGGGAACATTCGTCGGGCTGCTGAGCAGGGCAGGTCCCTAATCGGTTTGTGGCCTTATGAACTGGATAACTTGGATCGCGATACTGGTTGCATGGCCTCTTGTCGGGGTGAGTGTCGCCTACCTCTTTGGCCGTTTTATCCGAGGAGCGGAAGCCCCGGACAATGCAGGTGATTTGATGCTTCCCGCGCTGAGCTACCTGCGTCGCGACAAGCCTTCGAGCGTGCGCGCAACAACTCACGCCAAGCGACGACGCGAAGTCGCCGGCGGGCACTGGGTGCACTGAATCGTCCCGATTTTCCAAGCGCGCTTGGCCTGCCGCGAACGAGCGCTCTTCTCTCCCGTAACCGCTTTGTCACGCCGCAAGCTGGATTCGGGCACCCTAGGGTTTCACGGCGGCGCTGTGCCCGCGAGGTGACGTTCTACGCTTCCTTCGAAAGCGCTTGCTGAAAATCCGGGGGCGCCGAAGTAGCTCGCATGCCCACAGGCTGAAACATTCGGCAGCCCTCGAGAGGGCTGCCTGGGCTCGGGCGCGCGAGGTGTGATTCCCCCGGAGGTAAACCTGCTTGCAGCGCGCCCCCTGGCGCCCTTGAGTGGCATCGCCTTGC
>Ga0137463_1000388_pt1 | contig 15626 bp, 16 predicted proteins | sample EasRivERMGT800_2_FD_102333 | JGI IMG/M metagenome (GOLD analysis project Ga0137463, IMG submission 102333) | Soil microbial communities from meander-bound floodplain in the East River, Colorado, USA - East River MetaG ERMGT800_2 | ecosystem: Environmental > Terrestrial > Soil > Floodplain ...
AGGTCGATCAGCCCGCCCGGGGGATACGGCACGATCAGGGTGACCGAGCGCGTGGGAAAATTCTGCGCAAGCGCGGCCGGCGCGAGGATCAGGCCCGCGCCCAGGGCGAGTGCGGCGCATAGCGACGACAAGGCGTTTATCATGGTGCGTCCCTCCGGTTGGCGAAGATTACTTTCCGGCGGCATCGTCTGCCTCCTGCGCGCGCCGTCCCGCTTGTTCCATGGCCTGCCCGATTTTCTGCCGCGCCTGCTCCAAGGTTTTCCTGCCTTGCTCGAGTTCCTGTTTCTTGATGGCGGCGGCGGTCGCCGCGGTGCCCGCAGTCTCGACGCCGCAGCCGGCAAGCGCCGCGGCTGCGAGAACGGCGATGATCTGTCTCATGGGTTGTCTTCCGGGCAAGGTCGGGCAGACGGTTGTTGTCCGTCAGCGGGACGCGCGCTATAGCTTCTCCGGGAAGCGGATGATGAATCCGTCGCGGTTCGGCATCCGCACCTTCGGCAGCGTCTCGGCGTTCATCGAGTCGTTCTCGCGGATGAGCTTGTTCTGCGCGAGTATGTAGGCGGTCAGCGCGTAGACTTCGTCGTTGGTGAGAGTTCTCGGTTGCTGCCACGGCATCGCCCGCCGGATGAAGTCGAAGACGGTCGTGGCATAGGGCCAGAAGTTGGCGATGGTCTTCTGCGCCCCACTGATGCCGGTGATCGGGCCGCCGCCGACCAGCGCGGCGCTGATTCCGCCTTTGCCGTTTTCGCCGTGGCACGCGACGCACTTCTGCGCGTAGATGCGGGCACCCTGGAAGGCCGTGCCGCCGCCGGGCGGCAAGCCGGTACCGTCCGGCAGGATGCTGATGTCCCAGGCCGCGATCTCGGCCGGATCGATCGGTTGTCCAAGATAAATCCCTTCGCCAACGGCAGCGCTCGATCCGAGAACGAACGCGAGCGCAACGGCGGAGCGCGGAAGCTTATGCGTATACATGCTTGACCTCCCCGTCGCGTTCGATCGCCCAACTGGTGATGCTGTTGTAGTGCTGGTTCGGGAAGCCCATGACTGCCGGGACCGTCTTGGTCTCGCCGCGCACAGCCACGAACTGGGCGCGGGTCGGTTGCACATTGCCGGCCTCGTCCCACGCGCGGCTTTGCAGGACGGCGGGACCGCCATTCCAGCGCCAGGGCATGCGGAACCGGGTAAAAGCCTTGGAGAGCACCGGCGCTTGCAGCGCCGCTTGCGCCCAACTCTGGCCGCCATCGGCCGACACCATGACCTTCGCAATCCGGCCGTCGCCTGAATAGGCGACGCCGGAAATCTCGTAGACTCCCGGCCCGTTCATTGTCATCCCTTGCGAAGGATGGGTGATGAACGATTTGACCTCCTGCAGAAAGTAGAACTGGTACGCCTTGCCGTTCGGCAGGAGCTGCGAATAGATCTTCGATTCGTAGTAGGTCATGGCCGGCTGCTCGACGAGCTTCAGCCGGCGCAGGAATTTGACGTTCATGTTGCCTTCCCAGCCCGGAAGCAGCAGGCGCATCGGATAGCCGTTCCCGGGCATAAGACGCTCGCCGTTCTGGTAGAGCGCGATCATGGCGTCGTCCAGCGCCTTGCTGAGCGGAAAGCTGCGGCTCAAGGCCAGCGAGTCTGCGCCTTCGGCAATGAGCCACTTCGCCTTCGGGTCGATGCCCGTCTCCTCGAGCAAGGTGGAAAGCTGCACGCCGGTCCATTCGGCGGAGGACGCGAGACCGTGCAGCGCCTGCACCGTGGCCTGTATGGGCTGCGGAGAAAACATCGGCGCGCTGTTGCCTCCGCATTCGACGAACGTCATGCGCGATACCATCGGATAGCGCGCAAGCGCATCGAGCGTGAAGACCAGGGGCCGCTTCACCAGGCCGTGGATCACCAGCCGATGCTTGTCCGGGTCGATGTCCGGCGTGCCGCTGTGCAGAATTGTAAAGTGCAGGCCGTTCGGCGTGATCGTGCCGTTGAGCAAATGGTGCGGAGTGCGCGCGTGCGTGTTGCGCGGCTCGCCGTTCGGATTGCTCAGCGTGCGCGCGACCTTATCCTCGAACCGCGACCGCTGCTCATAGGAGCGAGTGGTGGCGCCGGGCACGAGGCTCCACGGATCGTCCGCGAGCGGAGCGGCCACCGCGGATTTTACTGCCGTATAACCTGTCATCGCCGCAGCCATGGTGGCGCCGCCGCGCAGAAACGCACGGCGGTCAAGAAGCCCGTTTCCGGCAACTACTTGCAGCTCGTCCAATGCTCGCTTTGCTTTATTGCCTGGCATCGTTTCCATGGCTGTCCTCCTTCGTCACCGCGGGTCAAAAGGGACAGATACCTTATTCCCATGAAGTGGGGCTGGTCAAGGCGATCCCGCCCTGGTATCAACCCCGATCCGGCGCGGCTGACGTTAACGTCTGGATGACCGGCTCCACTTTCGCCGTATCCACTGCGGTTCCCCGTTTGCCCCCTGGGCAGTATGGGCGGTCCGACAAAACGCTACACTTACCCGGCATGGGGGTCGACCCGGGCGACGAAGAACTAATGCTGCGCTATTGCGATGGGGATGCCGGTGCATTTGATGCGCTCTATCGCCGCCATCGCGGCCCTCTTTACCGGTACCTGTTGCGCCAGGCCGGTAATGCGGGGACCGCCGAAGAGCTTTTTCAGGATGTCTGGATGCGCGTTGTCAATTCCCGCGAACGCTACGAGGTCCGGGCGAAGTTTACCTCCTGGGTATATGCCATCGCTCACAACCGCCTGATGGATTTCCATCGCGCGAGCGGACGGGCATGGTTTTTAAGCCACGAAGAGAGCGAAGCGGTCCTCGAGACCGTGCCTGCCGATGAGATCGCCGCCGATCTGCGGCTCGACCGCAAGCGCGCCGCGGAGCGTTTGCTATCGGCGCTTTCGGCGCTGCCCGACGCCCAGCGCGAGGCCTTCGTGTTGCAGCAGGAAGGCGATTTGTCGCTCGATGAAATCGCCGCGGCGACCGGAGTCAGCCGCGAAACCGCGAAGAGCCGCCTGCGCTATGCGTTGGTGAAGCTGCGCGCAAGCCTGAGACAGGAATCATGACCGAGCCCCGGGACGAGGAACTTTCACGCATCTATCGCGAGGCGGATGCGCCGGAGCCCCCTCGGCGAATCGACGATGCCATTCTCGCGGCTTCGCGCCGCGCCGCCGGTTCCCGGCCGCGAGCTGCCCGGCCCGGGCTTGTGCGGCGCTGGGGCGCCCCGGTTGCGCTTGCCGCTACCGTAATCCTGACATTCACGCTGACCCTGATAGTGTCCGAGCAGCCGCCGGAATTCGACGGAGTTGAGTCGCCTCCAGTGCCACGCGAGCCGGCCGCGTCGCGCGCCGACAAGCTGGCACAGTCTCCTTCGGCGGAGCCAAGACCCGCCACGCCGGTCCCGATAAAATCTTTATCGAAAGCGGAAGCCCAGCGCAACGCAACCGGGCAGCGCCCGGCCGAGAGCGCTGCCGCCGGCGAGATCGCAGGCGCGCGTGAACCGGCATTCGTGCCCGATGCTCCGCGCGCGCCCGATGTTCTGCGCGAACGCCGGGCGACAGAACTTGCGCCCGCTGCGCCGGCTCCAGGCGCTAGCCCGGGCCGGGATGCGGCCTCCACAGTCCAGGGCGCAGCGCCCGCTCGTGGCGTTGTCGCAAGCCGCCTCGAGACCTCCGAGGCGAAGGAACGCCCGCCGGAAAAATGGCTTGAAGATATTCGCCGGCTGAAGGCGCAAGGCAAGGAACCGGAAGCCATGCGCGAGCTGGCGGAATTCAAACGCCGCCATCCCGACTACCGCCTGCCGGAAGATCTGCGGTAAAGCTTAACCCCGCTTTCTTTCGGGTGCCGTTTACATCGGCGTAGTCCCAACCGAAAGGAAAAAGCGTGAAAAAAGCACTGATCGCCGTATTTGCTTCCTTGCTGTCGGCGTGGACGGCAGCAGTCCATGCCGGCGCGCTCGTCGACGTCACCGTCGTCAACCGTGCCACGGGCGAGCACGTATCTGCCTGGACCCATCAGGGCCGCCTCTATGTGGCGGGAACACCCGGAGAGAAGTATTCGGTCCTGGTCACCAACCGAACCGCTGCCCGCGTGCTCACCGTGGTCTCGGTGGATGGCGTCAACGTGATCACCGGAGAAACCGCAACGCCCGGGCAGAGCGGCTACGTGCTGGAGCCTCGGGGCAGGGTCGATATCAACGGCTGGCGAAAGAACATGAGCGAAGTTGCAGCGTTCGTGTTCACGGCGTTACCGGACAGCTACGCGGCCCGCACCGATCGCCCGGACCACGTGGGTGTGATCGGCGTCGCTGTGTTCCGCGAATATCAGCCGCCGCGTCCGTCGGCGGCGCTGCAGCAGCCCGCACCCTTCGCGGAACCTGAGGCTCGCAGATCCGATGCGGCCGAGTCCGCAAACGGCGCCGGTGCGCGCGACTCTGCTTCTGCGCCCGCCGCGTCGGGATTGCTCCGGGCGATGCCCAAGCCCGAAGAGAAACTGGGTACCGGCCACGGCGAGCGGGAAGGATCGGCGGCCCAATGGACGAAATTTCACCGCGCGAGCGAGCGCCCTGGCGAGCTGATCTCGATTTACTACGACAGCCGAGCCAACCTGCTGGCACGCGGCATTATCCCGCCCGCGCCTCGCGCCGAACCGAATCCCTTTCCCGGGTTCCGGTTTGCACCTGATCCGAAGGGCTGAGCCGACCCATGCCCCGTTGCTGCTCGTGGCAGCATGCATCCCTCCGGAGCCCCAATCTCGCGCCTCGCCCGGTAAGAAAACGACCGGGATGAAACAAAATCCCTTACATAATGTGCGTTAGCGCACAGATCGCCCTGGGGTGAGACTGCTAATTTAGTCCGACCGGAGGTTTGCGATGAACGGCATCCAGTCGATGTTTCACCTCACCGGCCTGGAATCTAGGCGCGGGAAGCATGATCTTGTCTGCGAACGATCGCCCAGTTTGCTGGGCATCGCCGGTTTTGACGGCAAACTGAAATTTCTGAGTCCCGCGTGGAAAACAATCCTGGGTTACCGCTGGGAAGAACTGCTGAACCGGCCATTGTGCGAATTGATGCAGCATAATCCCGCGGTCGCCGTCGTGCTCGTTGACCAGCTCCTGGCCGAGGACGGCATCGAACGAATGGAATTCGGTTTGAAGTGCAAAGACGGCACATGCAAGCGGTTCTTGTGGCACAGGCGGTTCGATTCGGAGAATCAGGCGATCTTCATCGCAGGATATGACATCACCGAGCAGAAAGGCCGGCAGACCGCATCGATGCCGCGATCCTGTGAACAAGCAAAACGCGCTCACCGCGCGCATTGACTCCAGAATCGATGCCAGGACCGAAAGAATATCGCTTCCTATGTATGCTGGCGCACAGAGCGTTGTGGGGTGGAGGAGGGATGATTGAAACGGGTGCTTATTTTTTCCCTCCCTGTTAATTGAGCACCCGGAGTACCTGGCCCGGCAACGGCAATCCCGTTCCGGGCCTTTTCTTTGGATACTGCCTAAGTCTGTGCCTGCTCGTGCATGTCCTTGACGATTTCGTAACACGAGCAAGAGGCGGCTTCGAGTCCTTTTTGATCCAGGATTCTGATATGGCCGCGGCTGTAACTGATCAGTTTGCGTCGCTGCAGCGCACGGGCGGCTTTGGTGACTCCGACCCGTCGCACGCCCAGCATGTGCCCGAGAAATTCCTGCGTCAGGCGGAATCGGTCTGAGCGTACGCGATCGCGGGTCATCATCAGCCAACGGGCGCAGCGCGCTTCGACCACATGAAAGCGGTTGCACGCGGCGGTTTGTGTCACCTGCGCCATCAATGCGTGGGTATAGCGGTACAGCTCCCGCTGTAGTGGCAGGCTTTTCCGGAATTCCCTGCGAAAACGCGCTGTTTTCATCCGCATGGCCGTTCCGGTTCCCTGCACCAGGGCACGCACGGACGATTCTTCGATCCCCAGCGCGAGGGAAATACCGACCATGCCCTCGCGGCCGATCATGCCGACCTCCAGAGCCAGGTGGTCCTCTACCAGAGTCAGCAAAGACACCAGAGAGTTGCCGGGAAAGTAAACATGCCGAATCGGCTCCCCAGGCTCATAGAGCACCTCCCCGAAACTCAGCGTGACCGGCTCGAGGCCGGCAAGCAAGCGCTGATATTCCCTGCGTGGCAGGGCAGCAAGCATGCTGTTTGCCACGGGGACTCGATTCACAATCAGCATGGGCGCTCCTGGTTTTTTCGCGTCCCAACGGGAAATCCGACAGACGGCACAAGGACGGGAGACGGCACAGACCCGATATCGAAAGACAGCTGCTTGATATCGGGCAGGCGACTACACGATGGATCCGGTCGATTGGATTGCCGCTGCGAATTACCGCAAAGTTACCGCAAAAACGCGGCACAGTATGTGCGCTAGCGCACAATGCCCTTCACTTCGGAATTTTGGGAGACGTCACGCTTCCATGTAAGGCAAGAGGCCGGAAGAGAAGTTATCGGTTCCTATCAAGGCGCATACCGGACGCGAAATCAGCTTGCGACCCTCTCGGGAAGCAAGCGATCAGATTCCCGTTTGACCACTTCGTAGCACTCGCAGACCCGCTCTTCCAGCCCTGGCCGGTCGAGCACTCTGATGTGGCCGCGACTGTAATGGATCAATCCGGCCGTTTGCAGGTGCCCGGCAGCCTCGGTGACGCCCTCGCGGCGAACCCCCAGCATATTCGCAATCAATTCCTGAGTCATGTTCAGCTCGTTCGCGGGCAGCCGGTCGATGCTCAACAGCAGCCAGCGGCACAGTTGCTGCTCCACGGAATGATGCCTGTTGCAAACGGCGGTCTGCGCCATTTGGGTGATCAGCGCCTGCGTGTAGCGCAGCAACAGATGCTGCAGGGGGCCGCCGTGCTCGAATTCCCTCTTGAGGATTTTTGATTCGAGGCGGTACGCATAGCCGGCGCTTTGCACCACCGCCCGGCTGGGCGTGGATTCCCCGCCCATGAACAATGCAACGCCGACCAGGCCTTCATGACCCACGACCGCGATTTCGGCCGATGCACCGTCTTTCATGACGTAGAGCAGCGATACGATGCAGTCGGTGGGGAAATACACGTAACCCAATGTACCGCCGGACTCGTAGACGGCCAGGCCGAGCGGCAGCGGTACGAGCTCCAGGTCCGGCAGCAGGCGCTGGTAATCCACCGCGGGTAGCGCGGCAAGAAGATCATTTCGAGTGGGGGTCGGGATTCCGGATGCAGCGGGATTATTACCCATTGTGCAACCTCCAATCAGGGCCGCGGCAAAGGCAATACCCCCGCGCCCGAGGCTCAATAAAATCGGCCATATGTTACTCTCATATGTCCGTTAGCGCACAGAACGACTTGCAGCGTGCAGCGAGGGCGGACGTTGCTCTTACCGAACTTCCGCCTTTGACTGCTGGCGCAACTTGCGGGCGGCATGCGATCTGAAGTAGATTGGGTGGCTTTCATGGACGCGGATTCCGCTGCAATTCCAGGCCGGGGCAACGGCTTTCTCGAGTGGCTCTTGCCCCTCAAGCCCTGGCTCGGTGCGGATTCGACCCGCGGCATCGAGGAGGGACAGAGCAGGACACGCCTGATCTGCACCCTCATGGGCCTTTTCGGGTTCCTGGTTATCGGGCGCTTCGTAACCCTCCCTGACGGCATTGTCGGTACGGCAGTCTTCTTTTCCCTGTATGCGATCGGGTACGTAATGCACGTTCGTGTGCACCCCGCGCCAACGCGTTCGAGGCGGGCAGTGGCGGTCCTGGCGGACAATCTCGCTCTCTGCTTTATTGTGTCCTTCGGGGGCGCGTTCGCCGCGTTTATCGCGTTCCTTTTCCTGTCGACGGTGGGATGGGGGCTCCGATTCGGGCGCCACTACCTGTTCATGACAACGGCCATCGCGATTCTCGGCATGGGCTACAACGTCATCGCAAGCCCGTACTGGCAGCAGAACGAGGTATTCGGGGCGGTGATTATCATGGCGATGATCGCAAACACGATCAATGCCGCACTCCTTCTGAAAAGAATTGAATCGGCAAACGGCCGCCTGGCGGAGAAAATCGATGAAATCTCGCAGCTCGCATGGCGGGACCAGCTGACCGAGCTGCCCAACAGGCTGTATTTCCGTGAGCGTCTGGCGCAGACGCTTGCTTCGGCTGAAAGAAATGGACGCGAGGTCGCGCTGCTTCTTTTCGACATCGACGGCTTCAAGTCGGTCAACGATACGCTGGGCCACGAGGCAGGGGACCGCTTGCTTCAAGAGATCGCGCAGCGGGTGGGTCAGCGGGTACGCCAGGCGGACACTTTTGCAAGACTGGGCGGCGACGAGTTTGTAGTGCTCATGGAAATAATCCGTGACAAATCCGATGCAGCACAAGTCGCCGAAACGGTCATAAATGCCGTCGGCGATATCGACATCTTCGCCGACCGGGGACTGCGGGTCGGCGTGAGCGTCGGCATCGCCTGCAGCGAACCCGTCGCCGCGCGAGAGCGGGTCTCGGACGAATTGCTCAATCGAGCCGATCGCGCGATGTACGAGGCCAAGCGCGCCGGCAAGGGGTGTTACCGGTTCTTTGCCGAGGACGCTTGACGCATGGCCGCGTGAATTCCGAACGCAAAGGAGGGCAAGGGATATGAGCGATGCGGCACCGCGTGGCCACGAATCTTCGAGAAACATCGTCATTTGCTCCGACGGCACGGGCAACAGCGCGAACAAGGACCGCGGGACCAACGTCTTCAAGCTCTACGAGGCGGTGGACATCCACGGGTTTCGCACGGGAACCGTCCCGCGGCAATTCGCCTTCTACGACGACGGCGTGGGCACGGATCCGCTGCTTCCGGTCAAGTTGCTCGGCACGATGTTCGGCTACGGTCTGTCGCGCAACGTGCGGCGGCTGTACACGAACCTGGCACGGGTGTACGAGCCCGGGGACAAGCTGTTCCTGTTCGGATTCAGCCGGGGCGCTTTCACCGCAAGGACGCTCGCGGGTCTTATCGAATGCTGCGGCATCCCGGACCGCAACGCCTGTCCGACCTCTGCCGAACTGAGGCGCGCGGTCAAGGAAAGCTATAACGAGTACCGGAGGAGATACCGCACGTTCTGGGGGAGGATGTTTCGCGCCGACTACAAAGAGGAGGCTCCCGCGCAGCGCACGCAACTGAAGGCACTTGTGCACCCCGTGCACGCGCCCGAAGGAAAGATCAAGATCGAGTTCATCGGCGTGTGGGACACCGTCGATGCCGTCGGCACGCCGTTCGACGGACTCGCCGATTTCTGGGACAAATATGTCTACCCGTTCCGGTTTCACGACCGCGGGCTGACCCCCCAGGTTGTCCGCGCCTGCCACGCGATCTCGATCGACGACGAGCGCCAGACGTTCCGTCCGGTCCTTTGGAACGAGGAGACGGCGACTGCCGGCCAGATCGAGCAGGTCTGGTTCGCCGGCGTGCACTCCAACGTAGGCGGTGGATACCCCAAGCAGGGAATGTCGCTCGTCGCGCTCGATTGGATGATGGCGCAGGCCGAAGCGCGCGGATTGAAATTCATCGGCTCGGATCTCGCCTCGATTCGCGAGCACCGCGACGTGCATGACACGCTCTACGACTCGCGCGGAGGCCTTGGAGTCTATTACCGCTGGCTGCCCCGCGACATCGCGAAGATTTGCGCCGGCAACCGCGTGACTCCGAAAATCCATGTGAGTGTTCTCGAGCGGATCGCGCAAGGGACCGGCGGGTACGCGCCCGGTAACATTCCCGCGAATCTCGAAGTGGTCGGCACGCCCGGCACACCCGGGCCGGCGCAGCTCGATCGAATGCGCAATCTGCTGCAGTCGGAGTTGAATTCGCTCGGCGTTTCCTCGCTGCTCGGCCGCAGCGACATGCAGCGCCAGGTACGAGTCGGACGGTTCAGCTATTACAGCTTTCTCGCGCTTTCCATTGCTGCGCTGTGCCTGGGCCTGCTCCAGAGCCTGCCGGACTGGCGCAACCTCGGCAGGTTGGAACTCGCTGTGGAACTCGGGGACCTGCTCATCCAGTTGTGGAACGAATTCCCTTTCTCCATCAAGCTTTGGGACGTGGTGAAGAACGTAGCCTGGTGGCTGGTGCCGGGAATAATTATCTGCTATGTGCTCGCATCGAAAGTCGACGGCGGCATGGACCGTTGCTTCTCGGCGTTCTGGCACGGACTCAGAGCCAGACTGCGCAAATTATCCTAAGACTGCGGTGGGCCTTGTACCCGTGCCGATTTGCTAGTGTCCCGAACGCAATGCCCACCCCTTGATTAGCTCAATTTCAGTAGCACCTCCCGCGCGCATCGGTTTCGTCGGCCTCGGCCAGATGGGCTTGCCGATGGCGCGCAATCTCGCCCGCGCGGGCTACCGGATAGCCGCCCACGATGCGAACGGCGACGCGCTCAAGCGCGTTCGCGACGCGGCCGGAGCCGAGACGCCGGGCTCGCTCAAGGCGATCGGCGAGCGTTCCGATGCGGTCATTACCATGCTGCCCGACGGCAACGTGGTGCGCGCGGTGCTGCTCGGCTCCGCCGAAGCGGTGGATTGCGTGCTCGCCGGGCTTGCGCGCGGCGGCATCGTCATCGACATGAGTTCGTCTTCCCCGGTCGGCACGCGCGAGCTGGGCGCGCGGCTCGCGAAGCAGGGCATCGCGATGCTCGATGCGCCGGTGTCGGGCGGGGTCAGGAAAGCGGTGGACGCGAGTCTTTCGATCATGGTCGGCGGCGAGGCGGAAACCATCGCGCGCTGCCGGCCGCTCCTCGAGGCGATGGGAAAGCAGATTTTCCTCACCGGAGCCCTGGGCTCGGGGCACGCGATGAAGGCCCTCAACAACTACGTCTCGGCGGCCGGCCTTGTCGCCTCAGCCGAAGCGGTGCTGGCGGGCCAGCGCTTCGGACTCGATGCAAAGACGGTCGTGGACATCCTCAACGCATCGACCGGAATGAACAATTCGACGCTCAATAAATTCCACCCCTACATTCTTTCGCGCGCTTTCAACTCCGGCTTCTCGCTCGACCTGATGGTCAAGGACCTTAAGACCGCGCTCGAGGTCGCGCGCGCGACCGGCTCGCCGACGCCGCTGGGCGACGCCTGTCTCGAAGCCTGGACCGAAGCGCAGGCCATGCTCGGCCCCGGCGCCGACCACACCGCGGTAGTGCGCTACTGGGAGAAGCTTGCCGGAACGGAACTTGGGAAGAAGGGCTGAAGAGGGAAAAGAAGGGCGGCGGAGCCATGTCCGATTCCGATATCTACGAAGTTTACGCGATCAAGTACGCCACGCTCGCGCGGCGCAAGGCGAGCGAGAATTTCATCGGCGGCGACCCGCACGAAGAGGCAAGCAATCTCGATTACTTCATCTGGCTCGCGCGCTCGAGCGAGCGCACTTTCGTCATCGACACCGGATTCGACGCAAGAGTGGCGAAGCGCCGCGGCCGCAAGATGATCACTCCGCCCGGCCGGGGCCTGAAGCTCCTCGGCGTGGACGCGAAAAAAGTGAAGGACGTGATCATCACGCACCTGCACTACGACCATGTGGGCAACTTCGGCCTCTTTCCCGCCGCGAGCTTTCATCTCCAGGACGACGAGATGGCGTACGCGACCGGGCGTCACATGGCCGATAAATTCTTCGGCCACGCCTATGAAGCGGACGAGGTGATCGGCATGGTGCGCGAGGTGTACAAGGGGCGCGTGCGCTTTCACGACGGCGACGCCGAGCTCGCGCCCGGCGTGTCGGTGCACCGGATTGGGGGGCACACTCTGGGGCTGCAGGCCGTGCGCGTGCGAACGCGCGTAGGCTGGATCGTGCTCGCATCCGACGCGGCGCATCTCTACGCCAACATGAACGACACGCGGCCGTTTCCCATCGTCTTCGACGTCGCCCGCATGATCAAGGGCTACGCGCGGCTGCGCGAGCTCGCGGATGCGCAGGAACTGGTCATTCCCGGCCACGATCCGCTCGTCATGCAGCGCTATGCGGCGCCGCGCGCCGGGCTCGAGGGCATCGTCGTGCGCCTGGACCAGAATCCGAAGGCGCAATAAACCATCCCCGCAGGAACGTTGCCATCTCAAGCGCAAAGCACCACAATGCGGACAGGAGGAATCTGACATGACACGTCATCGCATGACGCGTTTCGCCGCGGCGCTGGCCGCAATGCTCGCTCTGGGCAGCGCGTTCGCGTATCCGGACAAACCCATCCAGTACATCATCCCCTTCACGCCGGGCGGCGAGTCCGACATCACGGCGCGCCTGCAGGCGCAGGTATTCGCCGCCAAGTACAAGCAGCAGATGATCGTGCTCAACCGCCCGGGCGCGGGCGGCGCGATGGTCTGGAGCCAGCTGAACGGCATGCCGGCCGACGGCTATACCATCTCGGGCATCAATCTGCCCCACATCGTGCTGCAGCCGCTCGAAGGCAACGTACAGTACAAGACCGAGGACCTGACGCCGGTGTACTTCTTCCAGTACACGGCCGACGCCATCGTGGTCCCGGACAACAGCCCGTTCAAGACCTTCCAGGACCTGGTGAAAGCGGCAAAAGAAAACCCCGAGAGGGTCTCGCTCGCCGGGTCGGCCACGTTTTCCGCCAACCACATGGCGCACGAGCGCCTGAACAAGCTCGCGGGCATCAAGACGCTTTACGTGCCGTTCAAGGGCACCGGCGACCTGGTCGCGTCGGTGGCCGGCGGGCACGTCAGCGGCGCGATGAGCTACCTGCCGTTCGCGATCCAGCAAAAAGGCAAGATGCGGATGCTCGCGGTGGCAACGGAGAAGCGCCACCCCGCGTTCCCCGATACTCCGACATTCAGGGAGCTTGGCTTCAACTGGGTGGACGGCGCCTACCGCGGCGTAGCCGTGCCCAAGCCGACGCCCCCCGACATCCAGAAGAAAGTCTCGGACCTGATGTACGAGCTCAACCAGGACCCGGCGATGCGCAAGCAGATGTTCGACGGCGGTTACGACGTGATCGACATCACGGTCGAGAAAATGCCGGCTTTCCTGGCCGAGCGCACCAAAGCCGCCCTCGAGGACGCAAAAGCGGCCGGGTTGATCAAGTAGGCCGCCCGCGCCTCGGCCATGGCGCGAGCGCACTTCGACACGCTGGTCACGCCGGGAGAAGCGAAGAATCTTCCGTGGCACAGCGTACCAACGGAGGTCCCTCGCTTCGCTCGGGATGACTGCTGGATTCGGCGTGCGACGAATGTATCAGCAGCAGTTGTCCTGCTTCTTGCCGCCGCCGGCGCGGCTGCGCAAGCTTTCCCATCCAGGCCCGTGCGCATCGTCGTGCCGTTTCCGCCCGGCGGCGGCGCCGATACGCTGGCGCGCATCATGTCGCCCAGGCTCGCCGAAATCTGGGGCCAGCAGATCATCATCGAGAACAAGCCGGGGGCGAGCGGGCATATCGGCGCGGATTTCGTGGCGCAGTCGGCGCCCGACGGTTACACGCTGGTGATGGCCTCGACCGCCGCACTCACGGAGAAGAACGTCGCGCAGTTCGCGCCGGTGTCGCTGGTATCGGCTTCGGCCTACGTCGTCACCGCCCATCCGGGTGTGGGCGCCGCCAACATCCGCGAGCTGATCGCGCTCGCCAAGGCGAGTCCGGGCAAGCTCACTTTCGCTTCGTCGGGAACGGGCGCGGCTTCGCATCTTGCGGGCGAGTTGTTCAAGGCGATGGCGGGCGTCGATCTTCTGCATGTGCCGTACAAAGGCACCGGCCAGGCGGTGACCGATCTGATCGCGGGCCAGGTCAACCTGATGTTCGCGCCGGCGCAAACGGTGACGGCCTATGTGCGTGCGGGAAGGCTGAAGGCGCTCGCCGTGACCGGCGCGTTGCGCACCGAGACGCTGCCCGACCTGCCCACGGTCGCGGAGTCGGGAGTGCCCGGTTATGAAGCTGTCGGCTGGTTTGGCCTGCTCGCGCCCGCGGCGACGCCCAGGGCGATCGTGGCGAAGCTGAGCGCGGACGTGAACCGCGTGCTCGCCGAGCGCGAGGTGCGCAAGAAGATGCTGGAGCTCGGCAGCGATCCCGCCGGCGACTCACCCGAGGAGTTCGCGCGCTTCATCCGCGAGGACCAGGGGAAGTGGTCGAAGCTGATGAAGGAGAGGGGCATCGCTGCGGAATAGAATGAAGCTCAGAACACGGCGCCAAGCTCCTTGCATCCGTCGCGGGCGTAGCTATCGCCGATGACGCTGTCGTCCGGTCCGCCGTTCATCGCGATCACCTTTCCGTTGTTTATGTAAAAGACGATCGGATGAAATCCGGCGTAGGTGCCGGCGCTGTTCTTTTCGTTGACCAGCACGCACACGCCCCAGCCGTATTGCAGCGGGCGAAGAAGCGTGTCCTGCTGGTACAGCCGTTTCGGCCCCGCCCTGAATTCGATGATCGCGGAGTCCCCGTCCTTGAGTTTGGGCTTGAGATAGTCGCGAATGAGCTGCTCATGGTTCGTCGGCTGGGGGCCGTAATCGGCGGCGTCCATTTCCGCCTTGGTGGGCGGAGATTTACAGCCGGGAAGCAGGGCGGCTGTCGCACCGATTCCCAGGATGGCGAGAAGAAGAACGAATTGGCGGCGCATGTAAACCTCCATTATTTTGCCGGGGAACTCGATCGCGCCCCGTGCGGTTCGTGACACGGGCATTCTAAACCACGGCGCCACGGAATCCTAAATTCCGGAAAGCAGCGCGTGATAATATCAAAACCCGGCGAGATGCGATGAAAATGGGATCGGCCACAGAGGAAAGATTGCACGCGGACGCCGCAAGCGGGCTGGAACGGCAATTGCGAAGCGGAGGTTTCGTGGTTACGGCCGAGCTTTCTCCGCCGGTCTCGACGGACCCGGCGGGATTCATCGAGCGCGCGCAGTCGCTGCGGGGCCTTGCGACCGCGGTGAACGTCACTGACGGGGCCAGCTCGAAAGCGCACCTGTCCAGCCTGGCAGCGGCGTACTTTCTCGTGCTGAATCGCATCGAGCCGATTCTCCAGATGACCTGCCGGGACCGGAACAGGATCGCGCTGCAAGGCGATCTTCTGGGCGCCATCGCGCTCGGGGTGCGCAATGTGCTCATCCTGCGCGGGGACGATCCCGCAGCCGGCGACCAGCCGGAAGCGAAACCGGTTTTCGATCTCGACACGACGGCCCTGCTCGCCATGGCCCATAAACTGCGGACCGAACGCCGGCTTCCTTCCGGCGTGGAAGTGCAAGGCGAGGTCAGGCTCGTGCTGGGAGCGGCGGAGATCCCCGTCGATCCGCCCGCGGATTGGCGTCCAGGAGGGTTGCTCGCCAAGGCCGCAGCGGGCGCCGATTTCATTCAGACGCAGTTCTGCATGGACCTGAAGACGGTGCAGAGCTATGCCGCGCGGCTGCTCGATCTCGGGATTGCGCAAAAGCTGCCCATCCTGATCGGGATCGCTCCCATTCCATCCGCGCGTTCGGCGCGCTGGATGAGGGAGAAGCTGCACGGCACGCTGATACCGGATGCCGTCGTCGAGCGCCTGGAGCGCGCTTCCGACCCGAAAAGCGAGGGAAGGAAGATCTGCATCGAATTCATGCAGCAGCTCGCGGAAACGCCGGGAATCGCCGGCGCCCACGTCATGGCGCCGCAGAACCATTCGGCCATTGCCGA
>Ga0137463_1000389_pt1 | contig 15581 bp, 11 predicted proteins | sample EasRivERMGT800_2_FD_102333 | JGI IMG/M metagenome (GOLD analysis project Ga0137463, IMG submission 102333) | Soil microbial communities from meander-bound floodplain in the East River, Colorado, USA - East River MetaG ERMGT800_2 | ecosystem: Environmental > Terrestrial > Soil > Floodplain ...
CGCGCCTTTTCTTTTCGCAGGCGAAGCTCACGGACGATGATCGAGGTATTGTCGAATTCCGGCTTTCCGAATTCGCTCGCCCGCGTGACGTGCGCGCGATAGAAGCTCTCGCGCAGACCGCGATTTTCCGCGTATTGCATCAGAGGCCCGTATGACGGCGCGTGCAAGGTGAACTTCCACCCTTCTTGGCCGTCTTTGCGCGCGGCTTCCCCGGCCGCCTCGAGTACGTCCTCGGGGACGCCGAGCAGCTCTTCACGGTCGGTGATCAACACCGAAAACGCATTGGTCGCATCGAGCAGATTCTCGGAAAACCTTGCTTCGAGCGCTGCAAGTTCCTCCTGGATTTCTGCGAAGCGACGCTTTTCCTCCTGCGCTAGCTCCGCACCTCCAAGACGGTAGTCGCGCAGATTGTTCTGGACAATCTTGCGCTGCGCCTGAGACAAGCCATCGAATTCACGCGAAGCACGCAGGACCTTGAATTTCTCATACAGGTCGAGATCTTGAGCGAGTTCGGTCCGGAAATGGGTGACTTTGGGCAGGCAGGAGTTGTAGGCGTCGCGGATCGCGGCGTTATCGTCCACTGCGTGCAAATGAGCGACCGCCCCCCAGGCGCGCCATAGCCGTTCATTGGCGTTTTCCAGCGGGTCCGCGAACTCGTCCCAGGACGCAGCCGCGCCCTGCGCATTGAGCCGCGCGATCACGGCGCGGTTCTCGGCGAGCAGCTGGTCGATCGCGGGGGCAACGTGCTCCGGCCGGACCGATCCATAGCGCGGCAAGCCCGAGAATTCGAGCAGCGGATTGACAATCATTTTCGGGTCCAACGCCTCAGTTCTCCGGGTGAGATCGCAGAGTCTTGCGCCGTTGTCTCAGGCACTGCTGCGGGTGGCCGAAGCGTGCTCGGCGGACATTACCGTGTTCTCAAGCAACATTGCTATCGTCATGGGCCCGACTCCGCCTGGCACCGGTGTGATGCGCGAAGCGACTCCCAATAGGCCCTGGAAATCCACGTCGCCGGCGAGTTTGCCGTCCGCAAGTCGGTTGATGCCGACATCGATGACGACGGCGCCGGGCTTCACCATCCCGGCCGTGACGAGTTTGGGTGTACCAGCTGCCACCACGAGAATGTCCGCCTGGAGCGACATCGCGCGCAGATCCGGCGTTCTGGAATTGCAGATGGTGACCGTCGCGTCTTTTTGCAAGAGCAGCAGGGCCATCGGTTTACCGACGATGTTGCTGCGTCCGATCACGACGGCATGGCGGCCCCGCAGGTCCACTCCCTCGTGCTCGAGGATTTTCATCACTCCAAGAGGCGTGCAGGGCACAAAACGCGGATTGCCGGCCGCGAGCAAGCCGAGGTTCATCGGATGAAATCCGTCGACGTCCTTCTGCGGAGCTATGGCTTCAAGCACTCGCTCCGCTGAAAATCCCGGTGGCAACGGGAGCTGTACGAGGACGCCATGGATACAGGCGTCGTTGTTGAGGATCCGGATGCGCCCGAGCAGCGTCGATTCATCCGCGTCGGCCGGCAATTCGATATGCTCTGAATAGAGCCCCGTTTCTTCGCATGCCTTGATCTTGTTCCGTACATAGATTCTCGAGGCCGGATGATCTCCAATCTGTACCACTGCGAGGCCGGGGCGCACCCCTCTCGCGGCAAGGGCCGCGACACGCCGGATCAGCCCTGCGCGTAACTCGCGCGCAATGGCGTTGCCGTCAATGATGCGGGTCTGCACGGGGAGAAATCAGAGCGGTGAGCACGGAAGGCGCGCATTCTAGCATCCGCTGTTTCCCGGCCTTGCTTCTGCGATCTCTTTGATTACGCGAGGTGTGTTTTCGTATAATGCGAAATACCCTTTCATAATATGGAACAAGGTGCAATTGATCCTGTAGGGCCGGCGGGGTAAGCTTCAAGCGCTTCTCAGCAAGTCTCACACTCCCGCCCATGCCTTCGCAACGAGAGAGAAACGTCATGTCCGCGCTGCCAGATTTTCCCGCCGCCAACGATCCTGACGCCCTGGAAACGCAGGAGTGGCTGGAGGCGCTCGAGGGCGTTCTCGAACGCGAAGGCCCCGAGCGCGCCCATTTTCTGCTGGAGAAGCTCGTCGAGAAGGCGCGCCGTTCGGGCGCCTACATTCCCTTCTCGCTCAATACGGCCTACCTCAACACGATTCCGGTGCACATGGAGGAGCACTCGCCCGGGAATTATGCGCTGGAGGAGCGCATCCGTTCGTTCTGTCGCTGGAACGCGATGGTCATGGTGGCGAAGGCCAACAAATCGGACGATGAGCTGGGCGGCCACATCGCGAGTTTCGCCTCGGTCGGAACGCTGTTCGGCATCGGCTTCAATCATTTCTGGCACGCGCCGCACGAAGGGCACGGGGGAGATCTCGTCTACTTCCAGGGACACTCGTCGCCGGGCATCTACGCGCGCGCGTTCCTCGAGGGCCGGCTGACCGAGGAACAGCTCCTGAATTTCCGCCGCGAGGTCGACGGCCAGGGTATCTCTTCCTATCCCCACCCGTGGCTCATGCCCGATTTCTGGCAATTCCCCACCGTATCGATGGGGCTCGGGCCGATCCAGGGCATCTACATGGCGAGGTTCCTGAAATATCTTCAGGCACGCGGGCTGTCGGGTACGGAGAACCGGAAGGTGTGGGTGTTCTGCGGCGACGGGGAGATGGACGAACCGGAATCGCGTGGCGCGATCGGCTTTGCGGCGCGCGAAAAGCTCGACAACTTGATTTTCATCGTGAATTGCAACCTGCAGCGCCTCGACGGCCCGGTGCGCGGCAACGGCAAGATCATCCAGGAGCTCGAAGCCTATTTCCGCGGGGCAGGGTGGAACGTCATCAAACTCATTTGGGGCTCGTACTGGGATCCTCTGTTCGCGCGCGATCTTGAAGGCCGGCTGCTGCGCGTCATGGAAGACACGGTCGATGGCGAGTATCAGAACTACAAGGCCAACGACGGCGCCTTCGTGCGCAAGCACTTCTTCGGCAAGCACCCGAAGCTGCTCGAGATGGTTTCGCGCATGACCGACGAGGACATCTGGCGCCTGAACCGGGGCGGGCACGACCCTCACAAGATCTACGCGGCCTACGCAGTAGCGGTGAAGCACAAGGACCAGCCCACCGTGATCCTCGCCAAGACCATCAAGGGCTACGGCCTGGGCAAGCAGGGCCAGGCAAAGAATCCGACCCACCAACTGAAAAAAGTGGACCTCGCGACCATTCGGGAGATGCGCGACCACTACAGCGTGCCGATCCCGGACGACAAGCTCGAGGAGATGCCCTTCTATAGGCCCAAGGACGACGATCCCATCATGGTGTACCTGCAGGAGCGCAGAAAGGCGCTCGGGGGCTACCTCCCTCAGCGCCGCCGCAGGGCAGACAGCGTTCCCGCGGTGCCGGCCCTTTCTGCGTTCGGCCAACAGCTGAAGGGCTCGGAGGGACGCGAGATCTCCACCACGATGGCATTCGTGCGCATTCTCACCGCGCTCGTGCGTGACAAGAACCTCGGCAAGCACATCGTGCCGATCGTTCCCGACGAAGCGCGCACCTTCGGCATGGAAGGGATGTTCCGGCAGCTGGCGATCTACTCGTCCGAAGGACAGAAGTACGAGCCTGTCGACCGCGACCAAGTGATGTACTACCGCGAAGACAAGGCGGGGCAGATTCTCGAAGAGGGCATCAACGAAGCCGGTGCCTTTTCATCCTGGATCGCGGCGGCGACTTCATACAGCCATTCGAACCTGGTGATGGTGCCGTTCTACATCTTTTATTCGATGTTCGGCATGCAGCGCATCGGCGACCTTGCGTGGGCGGCGGGTGACCAGCGCGCGCGAGGGTTTCTCCTCGGCGCTACGGCGGGCCGTACGACTCTGAACGGCGAGGGGCTGCAGCACGAGGACGGGCACAGTCACGTGCTCTCTTCGGTCATTCCCAATTGCGTTTCGTACGATCCGACCTTTGCCCATGAGCTCGCGGTCATCATCCAGGACGGCCTGCGCCGCATGGTCGCGAATCAGGAAGACGTGTTCTACTACATCACGGTGATGAACGAAAACTACGAGCATCCCGCGATGCCGGCGGGGGCGGAGGAAGCAATTTTGAAGGGCCTGTACCTCTTTCGGGAGGGATCGAAGAAGAAGCAGCGCGTGCAGCTGCTTGGCTCGGGAACGATCTTGCGCGAAGTCATTGCCGCCGGCGAGCTGCTCGAGGCCGACTGGGGCGTCGCCGCGGATATCTGGAGTGCACCCAGTCTGACGGAGCTGCGCCGCGATGGACTGGCGGTCGAGCGTTGGAACATGCTGCATCCGGAAGCGAAGCCTCGGGTCCCGTACGTGACCCAATGCCTCCAGAAGCGTGAAGGTTCCGTGATCGCTGCTACCGACTACATCAAGAGCTTTGCCGACCCGATCCGACCGTTCATTCCCAAGGACCGCATCTACCGAGTGCTCGGCACCGATGGATACGGCCGCTCGGATTCCCGCGCCAAACTGCGTCACTTCTTCGAGGTAAATCGTTACTTTGTGACGATCGCGGCGCTCAAGGCGCTCGCCGATGGGGGCGAGATCAAATCCAAGGTCGTTTCCGACGCAATCAAGAAATACGGGATCGATCCGGAAAAACCCAATCCAGTGACCGTCTGATCGGCCGACAGGCTGGGCGCTCCGGTGACAGGTGTCCGGCGCCAGTCCCGACTCTGGAAGCGCACAAGCATGGGAACCCCAAGAGAGATTTTCGTACCCGACATCGGCGACTTCAAGAACGTCGACGTCATCGAGGTCCTGGTCAAGCCGGGCGATACGGTACAGCCGGAGCAGTCGCTGATTGCCGTGGAATCGGACAAGGCGACGATGGAGATTCCTTCGCCGGCTGCGGGCGTCGTGAAGGAAATGCGGGTCAAGACCGGCGACAAAGTCTCACAAGGCAGTCCGATCCTCATCCTTGAAGAGACAGGAGGTGCCCCGGTGGCGCCAGAAAAATCGGTCCCGAAGCCCCAAGACGCACCTACGGCAAAGCCTGCACCTGTGCTAGCGGCGGTACCGGCGGCGGCCCCCGCCGCGCCTGCGGTTGGCCGGACCGAACCGGTATCCATCGCATCCGCGCCAGTCCCCGGAACGACGCCGCACGCGAGTCCATCGGTGCGCAAATTCGCGCGCGAACTCGGGGTCGACCTCGCCAGAGTCAGGGCCTCCGGCCCGAAGGGCCGGATCACGCAGACCGATGTCCAGGAGTTCGTGAAGGGCGTCGTTAGGGGAGTGCCTGCGCCCGCTCCCGCCGCGCGAGGCGGCTTCGGCTTCGACTTGCCCGAGAGGCCGCAGGTGGATTTCTCGAAATTCGGTCCGGTCGAGACGAAGCCCTTGTCTCGCATCAGGAAGCTTTCCGGCGGGTTCCTGCACCGCAACTGGGTCTCGATCCCGCACGTCACCCAGCACGACGAAGCCGACATCACCGAGCTCGAGGCTTTTCGCAAGGAGAACGCGCAGGTCGCGGAAAAAGAGGGCTTCAAGCTCACCATGCTCGCCTTCCTGGTGAAGGCTTCGGTGAACGCCTTGAAACAGTTTCCGGATTTCAACGCCTCGCTCGACAAGACCGGCGAGAACCTGATCGTCAAGAAGTACTACCACATCGGTGTAGCGGTCGACACGCCTGACGGGCTGGTCGTGCCCGTGATCCGCGATGCGGACCGCAAGGGCGTCTTCGACCTTGCCCGCGAGCTCGCGGAAATCTCCAAGCTTGCGCGGGAGAAGAAGCTCAAGCCCGACAGCATGCGCGGCGGCACCTTCAGCATTTCCAGCCTCGGCGGCATCGGCGGAACGGCGTTCACGCCGATCATCAATGCGCCCGAAGTCGCAATTCTCGGCGTGGCGAGATCGCAGATGCGGCCCGTGTACAAGGACGGCGCGTTCGTTCCGCGGCTGATGTTGCCGCTGTCGCTCGCATACGACCACCGCGTCATCGACGGTGCCGCCGGGGCGCGCTTCACGACCTACCTGGCCTCGGTCCTCTCCGACATCCGCCGCACCCTTTTGTGAGGCCGGCGTGGCGCAGATGATCGAAGTCAAGGTGCCGGACATCGGCGAATTCAAGGACGTCGAGATCATCGAAGTCCTGGTGAAGCCCGGCGACCGGGTTGAAAAAGAGGCTTCCCTCATCACCCTCGAATCCGACAAGGCGACGATGGAAATTCCGTCGCCGCACGCGGGTGTCGTGAAGGAGCTGCGAGTCAAGCTTGGCGACAAGGTCTCGCAAGGATCGCCGATTCTCCTGCTCGAAGAGAGCACAGGCGCTGCCGCGGCCCCGCCTTCCAAACCGGCTCCCGCTGCGGCCGCTGCGGCCGCAGCCATCCCCACATCCGCGCCCACGAAACCCGCCGCACCGGTGCATGCGACACCGGCGTTCAAGGGCACGGCCGACATGACCTGCGACATGCTGGTGCTGGGCTCCGGCCCCGGCGGTTATTCGGCCGCGTTCCGCGCCGCCGACCTCGGCCTTGCCACGGTGCTCGTCGAGCGCTACCCGGTGCTGGGCGGCGTCTGCCTCAACGTCGGCTGCATCCCCTCCAAGTCGCTCCTGCACACCGTGGCCATCATGGACGAGGCGCGCGTCATGGCGGCGCACGGCGTTACTTTCGCCGAGCCCTCGATCGATATGGACAAGCTGCGCGACTTCAAGAACCAAGTCGTCGGCAAGCTGAGCAGCGGCATCGCCGGCATGGCGAAAATGCGCAAGGTGACGGTGCTCACCGGCGTCGGCAGCTTCGTCGGCCCCAACCACATGGCGGTGGAGACCCGGGAAGGCCGCAAGATCGTCGCCTTCAAGAACGCCACCATCGCCGCCGGCTCGCAGTCGGCAAAGCTTCCCTCCATTCCCGAAGATCCGCGCATCGTCGATTCCACCGGCGCACTGGAGCTGCGCTCCAAACCCAAACGCCTGTTGGTGATCGGCGGCGGCATCATCGGCCTGGAAATGGGCACGGTCTATTCGACGCTGGGTGCGAGGCTCGATGTGGTCGAGATGCTGGACGGCCTGATGGCCGGGGCCGACCGCGATTTGGTCAAGGTATGGCAGACGTTCAACGCGCGCCGTTTCGATAACATCATGCTGAAGACCAAAACCACCAAGATCGAGGCCGCGAAGGAAGGGCTGAAGGTGTCGTTCGAGGGCGAGGGCGCACCGCAGAAGCCGCAGCTCTACGACATGATCCTGGTTTCGGTCGGCCGCACGCCCAACGGCAGGAATATTGGAGCCGATGCCGCGGGCGTCGCGATCGACGAGCGCGGCTTCGTCCCGGTCGACTCGCAAATGCGCACCAATGTTCCGCACATCTACGCCATAGGCGACATCGCCGGTCAGCCGATGCTCGCGCACAAAGCAGTGCACGAAGGTCACGTCGCCGCCGAAGCTGCCGCGGGGCAGAAGTCCCACTTCGACGCCCGCGTCATACCGTCTGTGGCTTACACGGATCCCGAGATCGCCTGGGCGGGGCTGACCGAGGAAGAAGCGAAGAAACAGGGCGTCAAGTTCGGGGTTGCCAAATTTCCCTGGGCAGCCTCGGGACGCGCCGTCGCTAACGGCCGCGATGAGGGTTTCACCAAGTTGATCTTTTCCGAGGAAACGCACCGCGCGATCGGCGGGGGCATCGTCGGCGCTGGAGCGGGCGACCTCATCAGCGAGATCGCGCTCGCCATCGAAATGGGCGCGGACGCGGTCGATATCGGAAAGACCATCCACCCGCACCCGACCGTAAGCGAATCCATCGGCATGGCGGCGGAGCTCTACGAGGGCGTATGTACGGACCTGCCTCCGTCGAAACGGCGATGACTCAGGACGATCTCAAGCAGGCGGTCGCCCGCGAGGCGATCAAGCACGTGGTGGAGGACGCTGTGATCGGCGTCGGCACTGGTTCGACCGCCAATTTCTTCATTGAAGAGCTGGCGAAAATAAAAGGCCGCATCGCCGGCGCCGTGGCGAGCTCGGAGAGGTCCGCCGAAAGGCTGAAGGGCCACGGCATCCGGCTGCTAGACCTCAACGGCGTCAACGAGCTGCCGGTTTACGTCGACGGCGCCGACGAGATTACCGAGCATCTCGCCATGATCAAGGGCGGGGGCGGCGCGCTCACCCGCGAGAAAATCATCGCCGCGGTGGCGAAAAAATTCGTTTGCATCGCCGACGAATCGAAACTCGTGCCGGTCCTCGGAAAATTTCCGCTGCCGGTCGAAGTGATTCCGATGGCGCGTGCCTATGTCGCGCGCCAGATGGTGAAGCTCGGCGGCCAGCCCAGGCTGCGCGAGGGTTTTGCCACGGACAACGGCAACATCGTTCTCGACGTGTGGGGACTGTCCATCCTCAACCCGGTCGAGCTGGAATCGGCGGTCAACAACATCACCGGCGTCGTCACCAACGGATTGTTCGCCCGGCGCGGAGCGGATGTGCTCTTACTCGGAACCAAGACGGGCGTGAGGACGATCGTCCGAAAGTAGAGTGCCTAATTGTCCGGCGGCACGTAGCCGGAAGCCGCGTCGGCCCCGGATCCGAAGAAATGCTTCTCCATCTGCTCGGCGAGATATTTCCGCGCGCGCGGGTCGGCAAGGTTCAGCTTGTTCTCGTTGATGAGCATGGTCTGGTGCTTGATCCAGGCCTGCCAGGCTTCCTTGGAGACGTTCTCGTAGATGCGCTTGCCGAGCTCGCCCGGGTAGGGCGGGAAGTCGAGCCCATCCGCGTCGCGGCCGAGCTTGATGCATTTCACCATCCTTGCCATTTTCGCAACCTCGATTCTGGTATCAAGTCGATTTTAAGTCTGCTTTACTAAAATCTTCGAGCGCCGCTGATAGTTGTACAGCGCTTTCTTCTCCCTCGGCAGCACGGTGATATTCGCTTCGGCGAACCCGCGCTCTATGAACCAATGGGTCGCGCGCGTCGTGAGCACGAACAGCTTTTTCAGCTTGCGGGTGCGCGCCTGTGTCTCGATATGCCGCAGCAGGCGTTCTCCGTAGCCTGCGTCCCGGAAATCGGGCCGCACCGCGAGGCAGGCAAGCTCGCCGGCGCGGGCGCCGGGGAAGGGGTAGAGCGCGGCGCAGCCGACGATCATCCCGTCGTGTTCGATCACCGAAAAGCGCCCGATCTCGCGCTCGAGCAGCTCGCGCCCGCGGCGCACAAGCGTCCCGTCCTCCTCAAGCGGCTCGATCAGCTTGAGAATGCCGCCCGCGTCGTCGATCGCGGCCGGGCGCAGCTTTACCACCTTGTCGGCGGTAATCATCGTGCCCGAACCCTCGTGTGTAAAAAGCTCGATCAGCAGCGCGCCGGGGAGTTTTCTGGTGATCACATGGGCGCGCTGCACGCTTCCGCGCACTGCTTCGACCGCATGCGCAAGGTAGAGCCGGGTGTCCGCACTCAGACGGTCGCCGCGCGCCAGCAGCTCGGCCGCCTCCTGCGCCGTCAGCTCGGGCAGAAGCTCGCCTTTCTTGTCTTCGACCGGCGCATCGGAGAAAAACACCAGTTTCTCGGCGCGCAACGCCGTGGCGGTGGCCACGGCCACATCCTCCATCGCCAAGTTGAATACCTCGCCGGTGGGGGAGTAGCCCACCGGCGAGACGATCGCAATGTTGCCTGCATCGAGGCAACCCGAGATCGCCTGCGCGTCGACTTTGCGCACGGTGCCGGTGTACTGAAAATCGATTCCGTCGTGCACGCCCATCGGCTGCGCCGTGATGAAATTTCCCGAGACGGTGTTGATCACGGCGCCCGCCATGGGTGAATTCGGAAGCCCGAGCGAAAGCAGCGCGTCGATCTCGACGCGCAGGAGTCCGACGGCCTCCTTGACACATTCGAGCGCCACCGGATCGGTAACGCGCAAGCCCTTGGCGTAGCGCGAGCGGACCTTGCGGTGCTTGAGCTGCGCTTCGATCTGCGGGCGTGAACCGTGCACCAGCACTACGCGGATGCCGGCGCTGTGCAGAAGATTGATATCGTGCGCGAGCTCGACGAACTTGCGCTCAGCGAATATTTCTCCGCCAAAGGCGAGCACAAATGTTCTGCCGCGGAAGGCATGAAAATACGGGGCAACAGAACGGAACCAGCTGATGAACTGGGCGTCGGGATGGGCCGGCATGGTTGTCGTTGTTCGGAGAAGGCCGATTTTAGCCAGTTGCCGGCGGGAGATACAGCGGACCCGGTCCGCCAGTCGCGGAGATTAGCAGTCGCCCCATAGCGCCTGCATCGCTGCGATTGCGGCGAGCGGTGCGGTCTCCGTACGGAGCACCCGCGGCCCGAAGCGGACCGGAACGAACCCGCTCCTCTCCGCGCGCCGGCGCTCCTCAGGCGCGAGCCCTCCCTCAGGTCCGACCAGCAACGTCACGCTGCTGGGCGGGTCAAGCTGCTTCAAGTCTCGAACCGAATCCGGCGCCAGAAGCAGCCGCAGCCCATCGGAGGCTGCCTGGCCCAGAAAAACCGCCAAGTCGACGATCGCCGTGACTTCGGGTACGTGGTTGCGCCCGCATTGCTCGCAGGCGGCGATGACCACATTGCGCCAGTGGGCAACGCGCCTGTCGGCACGGTCGCTCGAGAGTCTCACTACGGAGCGCTCACTCGCGATCGGCACTATCCTGGAGACGCCAAGCTCAGTCGATTTCTGCAAGGTCGTGTCCATCCGGTCTCCGCTCGATACGCACTGAGCAAGAGCGATGGCAAGAGGCGACTCGCGCTCCGGCGTCTGCCTCGACATGACGCAGGCACGCGAATCGGCACGGGAAACCCGCGTCAGCTCGGCGGGATATTCCCCGCCCTCTCCGTTGAACAGGATGACCGCGTCGCCGCGGCGCAGGCGCAGGACCGCACAATGACGCGCTGCGCGCTCCGGCAGTTCGACCTCGGCACCGAGGGAAAGCCGCACCGGAGCAAAAAACCTCGGGACAATGTGAGATGCAAAGCTTTTCATGTTACGATTTTATACGTATCTAACGCGCCTTTAGTCGCATGGTGAGTCTGGATTTGCCCGTCGCAGGTCTCGGTGCGATAGCACCGGACTTCGATCTCCTCGGTACGGATGGCAGGCGCCACAGCATCGCGTCAAGCCGCGGTCCGAATGGGCTGCTCGTGATGTTCATCTGTAATCACTGCCCTTATGTGAAGGCGGTGCGCGATCGCATCGTAGGCGACTGCAGAGAACTGGCAGGCCACGGTATCGGATCCATTGCGATTATGTCGAACGATCCAGGCGACTATCCGGAGGACTCATTCGAAAACATGAAGAAGGTGGCTGCGGAGTTCCGCTACCCGTTTCCCTATGTGTTCGATGAGACGCAAGACGTAGCAAGGGCATACGGCGCAGTCTGCACGCCCGATTTCTTCGGCTACAACGCCGCTCTCGCGCTGCACTATCGCGGGCGTCTCGATGCCTCCGGACGCAAGCCGGCGCCGCACGCGCGACGCGAGCTGTTCGAGGCGATGGTGCAGATCGCCGGGACGGGTCGCGGTCCGGCCGACCCGACCCCCTCCATTGGATGCTCTATCAAATGGAAGCGCGACTGAGGCGTAAACCGAGGGACAGCCCGCTCCAGATCAGGAAAACCCGCCCGTGTCGGCACGCATCCTGATCCTCCACGTTTCACGTTCAACGGCGCTGTCGGCTCTGGGAGTCCGCGCGCTTGCGGCCCGTGCCCATTCCGGCCGGACCCTTGGGCTTCGCCACTACTGTAACGCACTGATTCAAAACAAACTACAGCTTTTTTCTGCGTTGCGCTGTTATAATCCTCGGGCAATAAGAATAGTTCTTGGGAGAACGGCTTACGTGGGAGACCGGCCGCACTAATTGCTCTCGTCGCGCCGCCGTCCAAGCAAGAAATGGGCGGCTCAAGACTGCGACGACATCGAGCTACTTCGCACGCACCCAGCTTGCGCTTGCTCCGAGAGTTGCGATTTGCTCAAGCGGCCGCATGATGATCTGGAAAGGAAGCCAAAAAATGAAGCTTTGTCGTTACGGCAGGAACGGATTCGAAAAACCGGGCGTCATCGACGCGCAAGGCCAGTTGCGCGATTTGTCAGGGGTCATCTCCAACATTGACCAGGACACGATTTCCTCCAAAGGGCTGACGAAGTTGCGCAAGATTCGACCGGAGTCGCTGCCCCTCGTGCGCGGGAACCCGCGTTTCGGCGTGCCTTATACGGGCATCTCCAAGTTCGTCGCCATCGGCCTGAATTACGTCGATCACGCGCATGAGGCTGGTCTGCAAATACCCGCCGAGCCGGTAGTTTTCATGAAGGCGACGACGTGCATCAGCGGCCCGAATGACGACATCCAGCAACCGCGCAGTTCCACCAAACTCGACTACGAGGTTGAGATAGCAATCGTCATCGGGACACGCGCCGAATATGTGCCGGAGGACGAGGTCCTGGACCACGTTGCCGGCTATACGATCGTGAATGACGTATCCGAGCGTGCTTTCCAGCTGCAGTCCTCTCAGTGGGACAAGGGCAAGGGCTGCGACACCTTTGGACCGATCGGGCCATGGCTCGTCACGACCGACGAGATCACGAATCCCCAGGTACTTGACGTATGGCTCGACGTCAACGGCGAACGCAGGCAATCGTCGAATACCAAGAACATGATTTTCTCCTGCGCGAAGCTTGTCTCATACCTGAGCAACTACATGACGCTGCTCCCTGGCGACATCATCACCACCGGAACACCGGCCGGGGTGGCGCTGGGGATGAAGCCGACCCAGGCGTGGCTGAAATCGGGTGACGTGGTCACTCTTGGCATCAAAGGCCTGGGCGAGCAGCGGCAAAAAGTGATTCCTTATACGGGAAAATAGAGCAATCCCTTGCCGGTACGGGCGCTCGTGCCAACGGAGTACCGGCTTATCGGGTTTGACCTCATATATCCAGTGGAACAACTTGTTGAACGGCTCCGGGGCGCGCATGAATTTCTATGGGCGCGGCGGACCGGCTCGCTTGCCGTGCGAAGGTCAAAAGTGTAGATTCGTTCCCGCGCAACAGTGTGCTGTGCCGATGGCGCAACAGGCGAACCGCTGCCTTAGAATCAACTCATAGTCGCTCACACGGGTCGCAGCTTTCAGGCAGGGGAATGGGGGGTAAAGCGCAAAGCTTCCCCCTTTTGCCCTTATCGGAGGCAGGCATGAGAGTGCTCGTTCTCGGGGCTGGTGTCATCGGTACGACCAGCGCATGGTATCTCGCGCAGAGAGGCCATGAGGTGATGGTGGTGGACCGTCAGCCCGCACCTGGGCTTGAGACGAGTTTCGCCAATGGCGGCCAGATTTCGGTCAGCCAACCCGAGCCTTGGGCCAACCCGACGGCTCCGCTGACGATCCTGAAGTGGTTGGGGCGCGAGGACGCTCCGCTGCTCTTCCGGCCGCGCGCCGACCCCGCCCAATGGCTTTGGGGTCTACGCTTCCTCTTTGAATGTTTGCCGGGTCGGACTCGTCGCAACACCCAATCCGCTTTATCCCTTGCGCTGTACAGCCGCGAGCAACTGCGCCAGCTGCGACGCGATACGGGTATCCACTACGATTTTGATGTGCGGGGCATCCTGCACCTGTACGAAAACAGCGGCGAGTTCGAACACGCGAAGAGACAGGCCGTGGTGCTCAGAGCTCGCGGCCTGGACATTGAAATCAGGACGCCACGGGAGTGCCTTGCGATCGAACCTGCGCTCGAGCATTCGATAAACCGATTGGTGGGGGGCGCCTACGCAGCCTCCGACGAGTGCGGCGATGCTCATCTATTTACCCAGGCCCTGTCCGATCTGTGCGGTGCCCAAGGCGTGAACTTCCGGTTTAACGTAAGCGTAAAGCGCCTGGAAGCCGCGCGGGGCGCAATCGAGCGCGTGGTCATCGACGATGAAAAGGGAATCGAGGAATCGTTGCGTGCCGAAGCCTATGTTGCTGCACTGGGGAGCTATAGCCCGCTCCTGCTCGCGCCGGTCGGCGTCTCAGTTCCCGTGTATCCGGTAAAAGGCTATTCGATTACGTTGCCCCTTGAGCCCGGTGATGAAGCCCCAAAGACGAGCCTGACCGATCACGCCCGCAAGATCGTGATTTCGCGGCTGGGCGAACGCTTGCGCGTGGCAGGCACCGCCGAGTTGAACGGCTACAACACCGAGATGAACGAACGTCGCTGTGAGGCGCTTGTCAAGCGTTGCTTCGAATGGTTCCCGAAGGCAGGGCGTGCGGAGCAGGCAAAGTTCTGGACGGGCCTGCGACCGGCCACACCCAGCAATCTGCCGCTCATTGGACGTTCGAAGTACTCCAACCTCTTTCTCAACACCGGGCACGGCACGCTCGGGTGGACGCTTGCGTGCGGCTCGGGCCGGGCACTTGCCGACATCGTGAGCGGTCGAAAGCCGGAGCCCGAGTTCGGCTTTCTCGGGTCGGAGGCTAAATCGAAAAGGGCGACCCCCTCGGTCACCCCCCGCCCAACTGGCTGAAGTCTAAGGCCTACTTCGCGCCGCCAGCCGCGCGCTTTTTCGTTGCTACGAGCCTTGGCTTGGGCACGGCGTCCACGGTGAGTTCGCGGACGAAATTCGGCAATGCAAACAACGCTTGATGGGCGGCGCCGTTGTAGTACTGCAGGTGGCTGAGCCCGCGGTTGCCGATTCGGATATCGATCTCCCCGCTATTGACGGCCGCGACGTCTGTCGAATCCGAGCAGGCGCACATCGACCACAGGCAGCCGTACAGGGGGATGAACATCGTATACGGCCGGGCAATCTTGAACATTTTTGCCAGCCGCCCATAGAGCATCTTCACTCGGTCGGGGCGCGACCAGGGCGAGCCCATGTGCAAGGTGAGCACGCCCCCTGCAGCAAGCGCTCGCTTGCAATCGCGAAAGAACGTTTCCTCGTAGAGAGCACTCGCGGGGCCGATCGGGTCGGGCAAATCAAGCGCGATGTAATCGAACCTTTCCTTGGTCTCCGCGAGGTACTTCAGCCCGTCCTCGATCAGCAGCCTCAGTTTCGGATTGTCGAATACGCCGCGATGAATTGTGCCGAAGTGCTCCTTGGCGATCTCGACCACCTTCCCGTCGAGCTCGACCAGGACGAGCTGCTCGATCGAAGGGTGCTTGAGCGCTTCTTCCGCTGCGCCGCCGTCGCCGCCGCCGATCACGAGGACCCGCTTTGGCGAAGGGTGGGCGGTAAGCGCAGGGTGGATTAGGGTTTCGTGGTAGACAAATTCCTCGCGCTCGGAAGTCATGAAGCAGCCGTCCAAGCGAAAGAGCTTTCCAAACTGGGGCGTCTCATGGATTTCGAGGTCCTGGAAGCGCGTCTTCGAGGACTCGATCAGCTTGGAGGAGCGCAGGAAGAACCCGTAGTCCCCGTTCAGCGCCTCGTACATGAAGCGCTTGTCGCGCGGCACATCGTGCTGCACGTGTTCCTCGGGGCGAAAAAGCTCCATCAGGTCGGTGACGACCTGGCGCGCCTTGGCGCTGTTGTCCTGGGTGTAGTTGCACACGTAGACGTCGAGGGTGACGCTCTGGAGCTCCGGCCACGTATGGATGGCGAGATGCGACTCCGCCAGCACCACCGTGCCTGTGACTCCGCCACCGTCGAATTCGTGGAAC